>JAEEGG010006178.1_pt1 | contig 28156 bp, 17 predicted proteins | sample 9134161 | NCBI WGS metagenome assembly JAEEGG01 (sample SAMN16246543, study PRJNA631951) | gut metagenome | biome: gut microbiome; feature: rumen; material: CR-attached | host: Bos | place: Iran: Karaj | collected 2018-10 | reverse complement strand
GCACGATGAAGTTCACCGGCGCGGTGTACTGCATGCGCGAGGGCGAGATCGCCTTCCCCACGCAGCCCATCGTCACCGTCGTCGCGCCCATGATCGAGGCCCAGGTCCTGGAGACCCCGATGCTGTGCATCCTGAACCACCAGATGGCCGTCGCGACCAAGGCCTCCCGCGTGTGCCGCGCCACGGACAAGCCGGTCTCGGAGTTCGGCTCCCGGCGGGCGCACGGCCCCTGGGCCGCCGTGTACGGCGGCAAGGCCGCGCAGATCGCCGGCTGCGCCTCCTCCTCCAACATCCTCACCGGCGCGATGAACAACGTCCCTTCCACGGGCACGATGGCCCATAGCTTCGTGACCGCCTACGGCAGCACCGTCGAGGGCGAACACCAGGCCTTCTGCGACTACATCCGCACGCACCGGGGCGAGAACATCATCCTCCTGATCGACACGTACGATACCCTCAAGTGCGGCGTCAAGAACGCCATCCGCGCGTTCCGCGAGAACGGCATCGACGACAGTTATCCCGGCGGCTACGGCGTCCGGCTGGACAGCGGCGACCTCGCCTACCTGTCGCAGGAAGTCCGCACCATCCTGGACGAGCACGGCCTGAAAAAGTGCAAGATCTTCGCGACCAACAGCCTGGACGAGTACCTGATCACGGACCTCGAGCGCCAGGGCGCCTGCATCGACAGCTACGGCGTGGGCGACGCCATCGCCACCTCCAAGGCCGCCCCCTGCTTCGGCAACGTGTACAAGCTCGTGCAGATTGGCGACCAGCCCGTCCTGAAACGCTCCGAGGACAAGATCAAGCTCATCAACCCGGGCTTCCAGATCACCTGGCGCATCAGCGCCCTGGACTCCTCCAAGGGAAACAAGATCGACGGCTACGTGTTCAAGGCCGATGTCACCTGCCTCCGCGGCGACAAGATGGACCTCGCGATCCAGAAGGGCGAGACCATCACCGTCCGCGACGAATACGACTCCTTCAAGTACAAGACCTTCGAGGCCGGCGCGTACGAGGCCCGTCCGCTCCAGCACCAGGCCATCGCGAACGGCAAGCGCGTGTGCCCGCAGCACACCCTGATGCAGAAGAAGGCCTTCTTCAAGGACAACTTGCACCACTTCTCCCCCGCGGAATCCCGCCTCATCAACCCGCACTACTACAAGGTGGACATCTCCGACGACCTCTACGACACCAAAATGCGCCTGATCGACGACCTCGTGAAGCAGATCCAGGCCTTCGAAATCGACTAGCCATGGCAAAGAAACTGAAAGACAGCGCACTGGTGGTCGTGGACATGCTCTACGACTTCATCGACGGGAGCATGGCGTGCCAGGGGGCCGATGGGGCCATCGAGGGCACGCTGAAGGCCATTGACAAGCTCACCGCCGGGACGGAAGCCGACGACACGGGCGTCGTTTCCACCTATCCCATCCTCTTCATCCGGGACCATCACCCCGCGGACCACTGCTCTTTCGCCGAGCAGGGCGGTCCCTGGCCGCCGCACTGCGTCCAGGGCACCCACGGGGCCGATGTACACGAAGCCCTCCTCCCCTACGTGAAGGAGGACCTGACCTTCTTCAAGGGCGAGGATCCGACCAAGGAGCAGTACAGCGGCTTCGAGGGCAAGAACGCCGCCGGCCAGAGCCTTGCCGAGGTCCTGAAGCTCCTGGACATCAAGAACATCCTCGTGTGCGGCATCGCGACGGAATACTGCGTCCGCAACACCGCGGAGGATCTCCTGAAGGACGGCTTCAAGGTGTACGTCCTGAAGGACGCCCTCGCCTGGGTCGATGCCGCCGGGCATGAGGAAGCGCTGCAGGCAATGGAAGCAGAAGGAATCCGCCTCCTTTGAAGGACCAAGGATAATCCAACATAACGATGAGAATCAAACACTTGCTTTTCTGCGTCCTGCTGGTCGCAGGCATTTCCTGCACGAAGAAACCGGCGGAATACCCGATGTTCTGGACCTGGCTGGAAGACCTGCCGGAGATCGACATGGAAACCGCCTTCACCCACATGGAGGAGGCCGGCCTGGATGCCGTGATGCTGCACGCCGCCTCCCTGGAGGACTACCGGAAAGACGTGGAAATCGCCCGCCGGCACGGCATCACCGTCTATGCCTGGGTATGGACCCTGAATCCCCCGCGCCAGGAAAGGGCGCAGCTGATGGAGGAGCATCCGGACTGGTTCAGCGTGAACCGGAACGGGGAAAGCACCCTTACCTACAAGGCCTATGTGAACTCCTACAAGTTCCTCTGTCCCATCCTTCCCGAAGTCCAGTCCTATCTCGTCCAGAAAGTGAAGGACATCTGCGCCATCGACGGCATTGAAGGCATCTGCATCGACTATTGCCGCCTGGTCGACCGCGTACTGCCCATCTCCCTCGCCTACAACTACGGTCTCTTCCAGGACGGAGAAGTCTTCCCCGAGTACGATTTCGGCTATCATCCGGCGATGCTCGCGGCCTTCCAGGCGGAATACGGCTACGATCCCCGCGAGAAGGAGGATCCCTCCCGCGACGAAGCCTGGAACCAGTTCCGCTGCGACCGGATCACCGACGTGGCGAACCTGCTGTGCGACGCCGCCCATGCCGCCGGCAAGGCCGTCACCGCATCGACCTTCTCCGGGGAGGGAGTCTCCCGCTTCATGGTCTTCCAGGACTGGGGAAAATGGAAGCTGGACCTGGCCCATCCGATGGCCTACACCGACTTCTACACGATGGATCCCTCCTTCGCCCGTGACGCGACGCTCCAGAACCAGCTGGCGAAAGCCCCCGGCACGACACTGATGTGCGGGGTGGACACCGAACTCGGCGGGGACCCGGAACGGATTTTCGAGAAGATGGACGCGGCGTTCGGCGCCGGAGCGAAAGGCATCTCCCTGTATACCGTCGAAGGACTGACCTCCCCCGACCTGCGTCGGCGGTTCAAGGTCTATGCCGACAGCCTCCGCACGCTTCGCGCCGCCGGGAAACTCCCGGCCGCGCCCGGCGTCGCGCCGGATACGGACCCGTTTGCCAACAAGGGTATGATGGCCGTCGTGGAGAGAAATATCCAGCGTCTGGTGGCCGGAGAACCCATCCATGAGAAGAGTGTCAACGGCATGGTGCCGGACGACCCGTCCGTCACCTACCCCGCCCTAGACCTGGGCGACTATGAGCTCGTGCGGGAAACGGACCGGATCCGCGTGTACAACGTGACAGACAACGCCAGCGGCCGCCGCTTCGAGGTCCTCTTCGTCCTCTTCGGCGACATCATCTCCGGCTGGGACGTCCGGTCAATATAAGTTCCAGTAAGGAATCGTTTCCGGGCTGCCGCCCGTCATCCGGAGCTGGTCTTCCGACAGATAGCGCCGGTCGACGGCCATGCGGAACATGAAGCGGCGCCACCAGTCGGCGTCCAGCTGGACATAGCCGTCCGCGCCCCGGCCGAGACCGAAGGAATTCTCGGAAATCCAATACTTGATGCGGCCGTCGGGATTGCGTTTGACGCCGCACATGGCCATCGCATGGGCCGAACTGATGTCGCGGCTGTCGAAGAGTTCCGACTTGGTCATCTCCGGCAGCGGGTCCCGCGGGAACAGATGGGAGTCGTACATCCCCGCCTCCGGCAGGGCGTCCTCGTTCGTATCGCAGGTGAAATAGAAGCGGTCGCCCGCTTCCAGGGAAGCCAGGCCCAGGGCCTCCAGTTCTTCGCACGGCAGGTTCAGGAAGATCCAGTCCCGGCCGTCGGCTGCGTTCCGGGAGCCTTCCACGCGATACATCCGGTGGTAAGGCCGACGCGGGTCGTTCATCAGCATCACATAGCGGTCCGACAGGCCGGGCGCCACGAAAGCGTCGCGGAAAGAGGCGGGCGTATAGGTTTTCCCTTCAAACTCGAAAGTTACCGGCACGGGGCCGAGGGCGGCCGTCAACAGGCTGGAGACATCCGCCAGCGCGGCCTTCCGCAGCGCTTCCGGATCCGTGGTCGTCCGCATCCGGAGGCCATAGGCCCGGAGCAGACGCCGCAAATCCCGCAGCAAGGTTCCCGTATTCTGCGACACGGCCGTCTCGGGCATCGCGCTCGAAGGAACGACTCCGTACTTTTCGATGAGATAGACCGCGTTCATGAAATGCCCGCCATCCCAGGTAGGCCGACGGAACAGGGTCTCGTTATACCGGCTGTCCACGGCCTCCTTCCGATGGTCCCAGACGTTCACCAGGAACAGATTGGCCTTCTCCATCATATCCCAGTAATAGGGATAGACCACGGAGAATTCGAGGTCGCCGCGGAGGACGTTCGCCGTGGCGAAGTACCAGCAGCGGCCGGATTCGGCCTGGTCCTGGATACCCGCCGACCGGAGGAAGATGTCCAGGCCGGTCGTATCGGCCCGCGGGGTCGCCACCGGAACGGCCTTCGGGACGAAGGACGGGGTCCGGTCCAGGCCGGGAAGGGCCGGATCCAGGGTGGCGGCCGGCAGGAACGGCGGACGCCGGTTCCCCATCATCGGCTCGAACACGAAGTCCGGTCCCCGGCGTTCCAGGAACTCCGCCCGGACCTTTTCCAGTAGTTTCGCATCGGTCATCAGTTCCACGGCCGACAGATAGAGCACCTTGGCCGCGCCGATGGCCCCCTTCGTGCCGATGGTGGTACCGCCGCTGGACACTTGCTGCCAGCTGTGTCCCACGCCGCCAGGCACGAAGCAAGCGTACCGGAAACTGCCCGTGGGCACGGCCCAGGTCACGTTTCCGACATCACTGGACACATAGGCCTCATAGCCTTCCTCGGCCGGAGGGACCACAATCGCGAGCTTGTCAATCAGGGCCGCATCCACGCCGGATTCGGCGACCATCGCATGGGCGAAAGCCATTTCCCGGTCATCCAGGCGGATGCCGCCCACCTTGTCCAGGGAACGTCCTACGAGGTCCGCCATCGCATCGTTGGGCAGCCGCTCGTAGTTACCCGAGACTAGTTCGTAATCCATCGTCGTGCCCGTCCCCAAGGCCGCGCCTTCCGCCGCCTTCAGCGCCCGGTCGAGGATATCCCGGACGATTTCCCGGGAAGGGCTGCGGAAGAAATACTTCACGCTCGCCCGGTCCGGCACCACATTGGGCGCCTTGCCGCCGTCGGTAATCACATAGTGGATGCGCGAGGTCTGGGGCACATGCTCGCGCATCATGTTCATCAGGTAGTCGAACGCTTCCACGGCATCCAGGGCGGAGCGGCCCGCCTCGGGGGCGCCGGAAGCGTGCGAGGACTTTCCGGTAAAGGTGAACTGGACCTGCACGTTGGCCAGGCCGGACGTGCGGTTCACCGTATTGCGGGTGTCGGGATGCCAGTCCAGCATGGCGTCCAGGCCTTCAAATACCCCTTCGCGCATCATGTAGGCCTTCCCGCCCCCGCCTTCTTCCGCCGGACAGCCGAACAGCTTCACCGTCCCGGAAAAGCCCGTGGCGGCCAGCCACTTGGACACGGCGACTGCGCCCGCCACCGAGCCGGTTCCCAGCAGATTGTGCCCGCAGGCATGCCCGGCCGCGCCGGGCACCAGCACTTTCTGGTAAGGGACCGTATCCTGCGACATCCCGGCGATGGCATCGTATTCCGCCATCATTCCGACGACCGGCGCTCCGCTTCCGTAGGTGGCGACGAAGGCCGTGGGAATCCCCGCAACCCCCTGTTCCACCGAAAATCCCTGCGAAGCGAGGAACGTCGTCCACTGCCGCACGCTGCGTTCTTCCTGGTAGCCGGTTTCGGCGAAACGGAAGATCTGCTTCTGGAGCGAGTCGTACAGATGGAAATTCGCATCCAGGTAGCGGAGGCCTGCCGCCTCGTTCTTCCTGGGACGGGGGGCGGAAACGGCCGGGACGATCATGAGCCCGGCCAGGACGGCCAGCAGGAGGGCAGGGTGTTTCATAAGGCAAACTGGTTCTTGAACCGGGCGAACCGGGCATCGGCTTCGGCATTGAAGCGCTCGACGGCAGCGGGATCGAATCCTTTCCGTTCCCATTCTCCCATCAGGCGGCGGCCGGCCTTGAGCTCTGCCTTCTCCGCCTTCTCGACCCGGCGGATGGTCTGACGTAAAACGTTGACATCCACATATTTGTCATCCCACGCAAGCGGGCGGAGCCGCATTTTCAACTGCACGGCGAACTGATTGGCGGGCGCCTCCCCGGTCAAGACGGATGGGATCCGTTCGCCGGCGGCCACCCAGACAGGAATCGCATAGCTGCAGGGCGTGTACCCTACCGCACACCAGAGGACGCCGCTGTCAGCCTTGTCGCCTGGCGCGACCCCCTCGAGGACCAGGGAAGATACCGTCGTCCTCCGGGGGATGTAGTCGTGTTCGTACAGGTAAGGGCCGCTCGCCCGCTTCAGGGCGTCTTTCTCCCCCATCGCATTCCGGTAGGTCCGCCCGGTCCGGAGGAAGAAGGCCGGGTCGAAACGGTGGCCGGCCTGTTCGGCCATCACCTCCTCCATGGTCGCGTACCGGGCGAAACCCCGGCCGCGGTCCGGATCTCCCGAGAGGGAATAATTGGTCCGGAACAGATAGCCACCCGCCGGCACGTCGAACCGGACATACGCCGTATCCGACACCTCGAAATACGCGGCCCCGCCGAAGGCGTCGATCACCGCGAAATTGGAACTCAGCCGCATCGGGCGCTCGCGCGCGGCGAGCAGGGCCTCGAATTCATCCACGGTGGCGCAGACGCCGAGCGCCTGGCTCATCACGACGCCGTTCCGCGTCCCGGTCACGCCGACGGAATCCGGGCGGACGTTGTAGGACAGGTTGTTGGAGATGGCGAAACCGGCCTCGTTGATGCCGGCATAGGCGTTCCGGCATTTCAGGTCGGAAGTGGAGAAAAGCGCCGTATAGCCGTACTTTTCCCCGCGGACATACGCGATGCGGTTGAACTCGTCCGACGCATCACGCTGTTTCCAGATCATCGGTCGCCCCGTACCGCTGGCCTGCGCCGAAACCACGGCCGTGGTGCAAGCCTCGGCCGGAACGGAGCAGAGCAGCAGCAGGCTACTTGCGAATCCGATAACCGTAATACGCATAGAACATGATCAGGAGGTAGAACGGCAGGCAGATCCAGTACGCGTTCTGGCTGCCCGCCCAGTCCTTCATCGCGCCGAACAGCAGCGGGATCAGCGCGCCGCCGCCGATGGAGGCGACCAGCAGCGAGGACCCCTTCTTGGTGAACTTTCCGAGGTCGACGATCGCGAGGGGCCAGATGGCGGGATACATCAGCGAGCAGGCGAAGCTCAGCAGGGCGACGCACCAGACCGACACCTGCGGCGGGGTCAGGACAATGAGGAGGGAGTCCACCACCGCGATCCACGTGCAGATGCGGAGCGCCTGGACCTGGGAAATGACCTTGGGGATGCACAGGATGCCGAGGATGTAACCGGCGGCCATGCCGATGCCCGGCCAGATGGTGTACCGCTCCGGGTTGGGCAGGCCGATGTCCTGCGCATAGTCCAGCACGGTCAGGAGCGCCAGGTTCTCCACGCCCACATAGACGAAAAGCGCGAGCGCGCCGAGCACCAGGTGCGGGAACTGCCAGATGGACTTCTTCCCGGCGGCATAGGGGCAGTCCTCCTCGTTCTCCTCGCCCTGCGCCTTGATTTCCTCCAGCGGGGCGAAGAGGGTCAGGATGCCCAGCAGGACGATCACGCCGATGATGATGTAGAGCGGCTTGTCCAGGTCCATCAGGCCCACCGCCTCGATGGGCTTCCGGGTGACGGCGGCGATGAAGATGGACGGGAGGGCCAGCACGCAAGAGTTGCAAATGCCCATGATGCTGATGCGCCGGGCCGCGCTGTCGATGGGGCCGAGGATGGTCACGTACGGGTTAATGGCCGCCTGCAGCACCGTATTGGCCGTTCCGCTGAGGAAGCAGGCCGCGAGGTACAGGGCGAAACTTTCCATCCGGGCCGCCGGGATGAACAGGGCGAACGCCACCGCGAACAGGAAGAACGACAGGGACATGGTCCGCTTGTAGCCGATCTTCGCGATGATCGAGGAAGCCGGGAAGCTGAACACCAGGAAGGCCAGGAACGTGGCGGCGATCACCAGGTACGACTGGGCCGAACTCAGGTGCAGGTTGTTTTCCAGGAACGGGACGAAATACCCGTTGATGCCCGTGGCGAATCCCACGGTGAAGAACATCATCCCGATGAAGGCGAGCGGGACTATGAATCCTTTCTTTCCCATGGCCGGCTAGTTTTGGGTGTGGTACTTGATCAGACCCTCCATGGGCGCTTTCAGGACGGTCCCCATCTTCATGCCGAATTCTTCCACCACCGGCTGCAGCAACGGCTTGAAATAGTAGCCGACCGACCCCACGGAGTTGAACGTATACTGCTGATAATCCGGATAATGCGTCACGATCCGCTCGAAGAATTTCCGGAACGCGTCCGTCACCAGCGCCGGGAAATACGGATCGAAATCCTGGTGCTCGCAGATGAACCGGGCGTACTGCGCGCAGAAACGGTTCGGGAAAGGCTTGGTGTAGATGACATCGAGGAGTTCGTCGTTCGTCCGGCCCAGTTCCTTGCCCACCAGCTTGTACACGCGGTCCGGCATGTTGTGCCGGATGTAGTCGGTGATCATCCGCTTCCCCAGATAACCGCCGCTTCCCTCGTCCCCGAGGATGAAGCCGCAGGAATCCACATTGAGGCCCTCGTTGCAGCCGTCGTAGAGGCAGGAATTCGCGCCCGTCCCCAGGATGGCGGCGAATCCGGGCTCCCGCTGGAGCAAGGCGCGGCACGAAGCCAGCGTATCCATCGCGATGAACACCTGGGATGCCTTGGTGAACACCTCGCGCAAGGTTTTCTCCATGAACGGATACTGCAGCTCGGTAACGCCCGCCCCGTAGAAGTAGATCTCGTCCACGAGATCCGGGGAAAGCCCTTCCGGCAGGTTCGCGCGGATGTCCGCCACGATCTGCGTTCCGGTGATGTAGTTCGGGTTGTACCCCTGGCTGAAGAAGCCGATGCGCGTCGCGCCGTCCCGGCTGATGCAGGCCCACTCCGTCTTGGTGGCGCCGCTGTCTGCGATAAGAATCATTTCGTCACTGGTTTTTCATTCCACAATCCGTGCAGGTCGGGAAGGTCTCCCAATCCGTACCGGAACAATACCACGCCGGTGGCCATCGACGAGTCGGCGAACATCCGGCAGTCCTCCAGGATCCGCGCCGCGTCCATCGGGACGACCTTCAGCGAATCCGTGTCCTCGTAGGTCGTGAGGCCGGCCCAGACCTTCGCCGGGGCGCCCTTCGTCGCGAAATGGTCGGCCACGCCGAGGGCCCATTTCGCGCCGTTCTGGCGGTAACCGTCGCTATGGTAGTAGATCATGGGCATCAGGATGTCCAGATACCGGCCCATCTGGGCGGGATCCTGCCCATAGTAGTATTCGCTGTCCGGCTCGGGCATGAGCGCTGCGGACAGGATGATGCCGGGGTTCACGGCCTTCACGGCGTCGTGCATCTGGCGGCAGAACTCCGTCACGCAGCCCACGGCCGTCACTTCCTCCGACGGGTTGTGCTTGTAGGCCGTGCCGCCGAAGCGGATATAGTCCAGGTGGATGCCGTCCACGCCCATCTTCACATAGTCCACGGCCCGGGCGATGACCTCGTCGAAGTATTCCTGCTTGTACCGGTTCAGCGAATCGTCCACGGGATTGACCCACTTGCCGTCCTGATAGAAACACTGGAACCAGATATGGACCTTGATGTCCTTGCGCTGGGCTTCATGGATGAACGCCAGCGTGGAATCCACGCCGTGCCGGGTGAAGGAAACCTCGTGCAGGATGACATTCCGGATGTCCTTGGCGGCGAATTCATCCAGGTCCGCCTCGGTCATGTACTTGGACCAGAGCCAGATCCCGTTATGGGCCGGCTCGGCGGCCGGGCGGCAGGCGGCGATGGCCAGGGCCAGCGCCAGGATGGGTAAAAATCTCCGCATGGCGCTAGAACTCCAGTTCGTTGTAGCGGCCGTTGAAGGTCTCCATGCCCTTCCAGGTCGGAGTGCCGAAGGTCGCGCTGTTGTTGGACGGATCGCAGATCCACCACTTCCCGTCGACATAGATCTCGGGAATCACGTGGCCGATCACGCCGGAGGAGAAATAGCACTGCCCGTGCAGGTAGCGGGCCGGGATGCCGGCCGCGCGGCACATCGCGAGCGTCGCGTGCGTCAGGTCGCAGCAGTTGCCCGTCTTGGCATTGATGGTTCCGATCGCGCCCTTCTTCGTGTTGGAGTAGTTCTCCCACTCCCACTCGTCCCGGGCGTACTTGAAGATGGCTTCCGCCTTCTGGCGCGGCGAGGCGTCCGAAGCCAGTCCCTTCAGGGCGGCATCCAGGGTGGATTTCACCAGGGCGTTATCCTTGGGGCAGTTGCGGACCGCATCCAGATAGGAGGCGGGCCAGGAAGAGACGGTCTCCGGCCATTTCCCTTCGTTTTTCACGAAGTAATTGAAAACGCGGGCAAGCACCACCGCGCAGGCGCGGAGGTTCATCTGGTTGTCATGCTCGGTGACCACCATCTTCAGCTTGGGCAGATAGCCCGGCGACGAGGGGTCGCCCGAGGGGAAGGTGACATAGTTGGGCATCGAGCCGGCATGGCTCTGGGTCCAGGTCAGCACCCGCTCCGCCATGTAGCGGACATGGGCCAGGTCGATGACGTCCGGATCGAAGGTGTTGTACCGGTATTCGCTGCCGGCGGCCGCATCCGTCAGCTCGATTTCGGTGTCCTGCCAGTGGTCCGGGTCGGCGATGATCTTCTCCAGCAGGATGCAGGCGGCCATGATGTACTTGCCCCTCACATATGTAAGGCCTTCGACATTGACGCTGCCCGGAAGGGCGCCCTCGGCTTCGAAGGTGTCATACGCATCGGAAAGGGCCTGGACGAAATGTCCGTTGTAGCTGTCCAGCTTGAAGACGGGTACTTCGGGTTCCTCCGGCGTCGGATTCACCTTCTTCTCGCACCCGCAGGCGGCGCAGACCAGCATGCATGCAATCAGCAGGAAAGGTAACTTTTTCATAGACAAAACAATGACTTGGCGACCGCGGGGGCGGTCAGGCCCCCGCGACCGAAAAAACTACTGGATGCCGTACAGGTCGTAGGAGAACTTCTTGTCCTTGATGGCCGTATACACGTTCTCGTCGATATTGTTGTCGAGGAGATCCTTGTAGATGCGCATCAGGACGAGGAGTTCACGCATCGGGGCCACGTAGCCGACATAGCCGTCCAGGTTCAGGGTGCCGGAAGTCGTACCGAACTGCTGGAAGTTGCCGATCATTCCCAGCGGGTTGTTGGAACCCACCTTGATGAAGGAACGGACCACGTGCCAGGAACCCACCTTCACGATGAAGTTCACGTCCACCTCGGAAACGGCCCCGTCGTTGTACGTCAGGCCGGTCATGTCATCACCCGCCTCGTACCAGGGGTGCTTGCCCCACTTGTTGGCGCTGCTCGGAGACGGGATCGGAGCGGTGGACAGTTTGCCGTTGTCGCCCAGCGTGTAGGCCTTGTTGCGGTCGGTCATGCCGTCCAGGAAGGCCTCGCCCTCGGTGGTCACCAGGTTCAACAGACCGCGGATGGCGACTTCCCAAGCCTGGCTGGAGGACATCTCCTGGCCGGCGACGTTCAGGACCCAAGGCGTGTACTTGGGATCGTACTGGTTTCCTGCATGGCTCAGGTACTCGCAGTCCGGATTCGGGACGATCGGGATGAAGTGGGCGTTCTCCCAGGCGGTTCCCTTCTCGATGAGGTGCTTGCCCTCGGACTCGACGGTACCGATGGTATTCTGCCACACATCCAGACCCTTCACGAATTCCTTCGCGAAATCCTTGAGCGTAGGTTCGGCCGGGCCTTCGTCGCCGAGGAGCTCGGAACGGATGATCTGGCTGTCGGCCACGTCCGTACCCTTGTCCAGGTTGTTGTCCAGCATGTACTTGAAGAAGAACGCGTAGGTCAGGAGCGCACGCTGCGAGCAGAAGCAGCCGTAGTAGCCGTCCAGCTGGCCGTTCGAATAGCCGCACAGGTTGGTGATCGTCTGGCCGTGCTGGAAGTTCAGCGAACGCATCGCCCAGTTGTCCAGGATGTCCACCTTCACCTTGCAATGCTCGCCATCGGCATTGCTGCCCATCACGAGATGGCCGCCGTTGCCCTTGGTCTCGTTGAACGGAGCGGAACCCCAGGTGTAGCCATGCGTCTCCGGAATCTCCGTCTCGCTCATGGCCACGGCGCCGCCATCCAGCGCAGGGATGCTGTTCTTGCCGTATTTCTCTGTCTCCAGGCCGTTGTAGCCACGGATGAGCAGGTAGCTGCGGAGCGCGGTCTCGAACATGTCGGCCGTGTTGTAGGTCTTGCCGCCCACGGTAATCGTGGTGGTCTCGGGCACATAATGCGCCTTGGCGACCGTCTCATCCGGGACGTCCGGATGCATCACGATCTCGCCGGTGGTGTTCTGCCACACATCCAGGATCTTCACGTATTCCTTCGCGAAGTCCTTGATGGTGAACTTCTGCGGAGCAACGCCCTGGTTGTACAGGTCGAAGTCGAACTTCTGGTCCTTGAGGGCGTCGTACACGTTGGCGTCGATGTTGTTGTCCAGGATGTACTTGTAGATGCGCATCAGCACGAGCAGTTCGCGCATCGGAGCGATCAGGCCCTCATAGCCTTCCAGGTTCAGGGATCCGGAATCGGTGCCGAACTGCTGGAAGTTGCCGATCATGCCCAGCGGGTTGTTGCTGCCGGCCGGGATGAAGGAACGGACCACGTGCCAGGCGCCGACCTTCACCATGAAGTTCACGTCGACACTCTCGATATCGGCGCCGTTATACTTGATCCGCTCGGCGTCGCTGCCCTCGTACCAGGGGTGCTTGCCCCACTGGTTGGCCTCGGAAGGATTCGGCATGCCGGCCTCGCTGAAGGACTGGTTGTTGCCCAGCGTGTACGGCTTGTTGCGGTTGTCCATCGTGTTCAGGAAAGCGGCGCCTTCCTTGGTCACCATATTCATGAGACCGCGGATGGCGATTTCCCACGCCTGCGAGGAGGAGTACTTCTGACCGGCGACAGTCAGCACCCAAGGCGTATACTTGGGATCGTACTGGTTGCCTTCGTGGCCCAGGTACTCGCAGTTGGGGTTCGGGACGATCGGGATGAAATGGACGTTCTCCCAGGCGGTTCCCTTCTCGATGAGGTGCTCGCTCTCGGATTCGACCGTACCGACGGTGGCGGCCCAGACATCGAGACCCTTGACGAATTCCTGCGCGAATTCCTTCAGGGTAGCGGCGCTCGGCTCGACGTACTTGGCCTGGCTGACCGTCACCTCGAAGGCGTCCACGTTGCCGCCCTTGATGGTGAACTTGCCCTCACGGGCGTCACCGGTGTTGGGATCGGCGGTGACCTTCAGGACGATGCCGGTGCCGGGATCGCCGCTGACGGGATCGACATGGATCCAGGAATCGGCGGGCGTGACGGTCCAGGCCTTCTTGGCATTGAAGGTGTAGGTCACCTCGGTGCCTTCGGAATCGATGCTGACGGAAGTGGTCGCGGCCGTGATGTCCGGCATGGCCACGCCGTAGAGGTCGGTGGAGAAGGTGACGTCCTTCACCGCGTCGTAGACGTTCTCGGTGATGTTGTTGTCCAGGAGGTACTTGTAGAAGCGGGCGGCGATGAGCCACATGCGCATGGAGCTGATGAAGCCGGAGTGGCCTTCCTCGATGAGCTCGCTGGCGTCGTCGGTGCCGTAGATCTGGTAGTTGCCGATCTTCTCGAGGCCCTGCTGACGGGTCAGGAACCACGCGGCGGTTCTCGCGATGATGTAAGGGCTGATGGCGTCCTTGTTGATCGGCTGGCCGTCGTTAGTGCTCTCATACCAGGGATACTGGCCCCAGATGTCGAACGCGTTCACGGCCGGGATGGGCTCCTTGAGGCTGGCGCCGTTGCCCATCGTGTGGATGAAGCTGTTGCGATCCTTCTGCAGGGTGCCGGAGCCTTCCTTGGTGATCATGTCCATGATACCGCGCAGGGCGATACCCCAGGTCTCGGCGGAAGTGTACTGCTTGCCGTCGATGGTCACCGTGAAGTAAGGCTGGTACTTGGCGTCATACTGGTCGACACCGTCGGCATAGGCGCCGCCGGACCAGGGAATCGGGACGAAGTGGACGTCCTTCCAGGCGGAATTGTTGTCGGTGCAGTGCGAACCGTCCGCGGAGACGGTGCCGACAGTCTTCTCCCAGATGTCCAGGATGCCGACGAACTGCTGGGCGAAGCCCTTCAGCGAGGCGGCCGCGGAAAGATACTCCGTCTCGACCTTGGCGGGCAGGGAACCCTTGCTCTTGTACTCGGCCAGCGCACGGAGGATCGTGACGGTGGAACGGTTGGTGGAGAAGGCGAGCGCGCTGGCGCCGCTGCGGGTGATGACCGTCTGGTTCGGGACCGTCAGCTTGTCCGCCATGGCGGCAAGCATCCGCTTGGCGATGTCCACGAGGTCTTCGGTGCCTTCGGTGATCTTGGGACCGCCGGTCACGGCGATCTCCTTCTTGTCATAGCTGTCACGCTCGGGATGGTCCGCCTCCTTGTAGCCGAGCACGTCGATGGAACCTTTATCGCCGGCGGCGAGGTTCGTGAGCAGCTTGCAGATGGCGTACTGATACTGGGGCAGGGTCAGCGATTTGCCACCGACCTGGAGAGAGGTGGGAATCGTGGTGTTGTCTTCCCACGCAGCGTAGGCTGCCGCCGCAGCATCGAGGAGATCCGATGCGCTCACGGTCGCGACAACGTTGGACGGCACGATGGGGTCATCTTCCTTGTGCTTGCAGGAAGAGAACGCCACGACCGCGGCAAGCGTTGCCAGGGTGTACCAAAGTAACTTTTTCATAAACTGTTTTGTGTTAGTGATTTGGGTTGATATATGTTGGCTTTATTTCAAGTCGTTCACGTCGGGGAAAGTGCCCAGGCCGTAGCGGAACAGGACCAGGCCGTCCGCCTTGGAATCCATGAAGATGTCGATGTCCCGGCGGAGGCTCTCGGCATCCATCCCCTTCACGCCGCTGGAATCGTTGCCCGTGTAGGTGGTGATGCCGGCCCATACCTGGGCGCCGCCGGAATGGTCGCAGAACCAGTCCGTCAGCGACTTGCAGCGGGCGTCGTTCCATCCGTAGGAATAACGGTATTCCATCGGCATCAGGACATGGATGTACTCGCCCATCTGGGCCGGGTTCTGCCCGTACGCGTACTCCGTGTTGGGTTCCGGCATCAGGGCGGCGCTCATCACGAGCCCTTCGCCGTAACTGTCCGCGATTTCCCGGAGTTCGCGGCAGCAGCGGTTCACCGCGCCGACGGAATTGACCTCGGCGTTGATGTTGTGCTTGGAGGCCGTGCCGCCGAAGCGGATGTAGTCCAGGTGCAGGCCCTTGACACCGAAATTCTCCAGGTAGGCCTTCGCATGCTCCCGGATATCGGCATACAGGTCCTCCCGATAGCACTTGTTCTCGTCGTCCACGGGGCTCACCCAGCCGCCCTTGTAGAAGCACTGCATCCAGCAGTGGACGTTGATGCCCAACTTGTCGCACTCGTCCAGGAACTTGACGGTGTTCCGCTGGTTAGCGGACTCGAAGGCGACGTAGTTCAGCAGGATGTGGTCATACCCCTGCTTCTTGAGGTTCTTGAGCTTGGCGGCGTCGTTGGCCATCATGTCGGACACATGGGAACTCCACGCCCAGATGGCCGTATGATGATACTCGTCCAGGGAGAAGATCTTGTTCTCGGACCCGACGCTGGCGTAGGTCATGTTCTTCCAGTCCCCCGCGCCGTCCGGAATCCGCTGGTAGCTGCCGCGCGGATAGCAGGGAGCCGGGGCCTGGAACGCCTTGGAGCGGTCGAACTGGTCCACGGCCGTGCCATCCTCCACCGCGAGCTTGAGCACGAACGGGGAGGCGGAAGAGATGCCGGTGCGGAGGCTTTCATCCTTCGTCGACAGGATCAGGCGCTCGCCGGCGCCCAGTTTCGCCCCGGCGGGGGCAGCCCAGATGGACTGGTCGGAGAAGTAATCGTCCGTGATGTACAGGTCCAGCCCTGTCAGGTCCATGGCGGCGGAGGACGTGTTCACCAGTTCCACCCAGGTGTCGGCGTCCGTGATCTCGTCATGGGCGGCGATCTCGTTGATCACGAGTCCCTTCCAGGCGCTCACGTCCATCGGCTGCGGGGTGGCCGGTGTCTTGTCGCAGGCGCACACGGCCAGGAAGACCGGTACAGCCAGGAGAAAATGGCAATTCTTTTTCATTCGTCTATCCGGTGTTAGAGGACGCCCTGCTCATGCAGGTACTGCTCGGCCTTCTTGAGGCCGCCGCACTTCTTGATGACGCTCTCGCAGAAATCGTACCCGAGCTGCGGGTTCCGCTCCACCATCGTGCGGGTGAGACGGTCGACGACTTTGTTGTTGATCAGGTTGGCGCAGACCATCCGGTTGCCCTCCACGCGGCCGAGACGCACCATCAGGGTGGTGCTGATCATGTCGCAGAGGAGTTTCTGGGAGGTGCCGGACTTCATGCGCGTGCTGCCGGTGATGAACTCGGGGCCCATCACGATCTCGATGGGATAGTCCACCCAGGCGGAGATCGGCGATTCCGGATTATTGCAGATGGAGCCGCAGGGGATGCCGTGCTCCTTGCAGGCCTTCATCGCGGCCAGCACGTAAGGCGTGCAGCCGCTGGCGGAGATGCCCACCACGATGTCCTTCGGGGTAACGTGGTGCTTCTCGCTCAGGGTGCGCCAGCCCTCTTCCGTGTCATCCTCGGCCTCTTCCAGGTCCAGGACCAGGTTCTCGTTGCCGCCGGCCAGCACGGCCTGCCAGATTTCCGGGTCCACGCCATAGGTGTTGGGAACCTCGAGCACGTCCAGCACGCCCAGCTTGCCGCCGGTGCCGGCGCCGAGCCAGAAGAAGCGGCCGCCGGCGCGGATCTGCGCCTCGATCGCGTTCACGAGACGCTCGATGTCGGGCAGGACCGCCTCGATGGCGAGGGGTACTTTCTTGTCCTCCGTATTGATGTCCCGCAGCAGTTCCGCCACGGACTTCTTTTCCAGATGATCATAGAGCGAAGGCTGCTCCGTCAATCTTACTGCCATAATTAAAAGTCTTTATGTTTGATGTTTCCAATTTGCTTTCCATCCCGGAAGGCCGCCGCGGTGACGCGCTGCTGCCGGTTGATGACAAAGGGGCCCGCATACAGGGCGGACGCCGCCGTAGGAGCGCTGCCGTCCAGCGTATACCGGATCTCCGCATCGGGCGCATCCACGGACAGGATGGCGACCTTGCTGAATTCCGTATCCTTGCGCAGCTCGATGAAAGGGTCGTAGAAGGCCTGGCAATACCCGACCTTCAGTTCATCCAGCCGCCCCAGGTGGGTTTCCAGCCGGCGGGTGAACGCGTCCCAGTCCTTGGGCGCGCTGCTCCAGCCCGATTCGGCGATGGCGCACATCCGCGGCCAGGCCATGTACTCCACGCGGGCGGGCGTGGGCATGTACTCCGTCCAGACGCAGCCTTCGACGCCGATAATGTATTTCTGCTGTTCCGCATCCAGCACCTCGGGCACCGGATTGTACTCATACATCGTGCGCAGCAGGGTGGGGCCGCCCATGGCGAGAGGCTCGCTGTCGGGGTCGGCCTGCCAGTAATCCAGGTAGTACTTGGGATAGGGCGCCATCACCACCTCGTGGTGCTGCTGGGCGGCCTTGATGCCGCCTTCCTCCCCCAGCCAGGACATCACCCGCGCGTTCGGCGCCAGGCCGCCCTGGAGGATTTCGTCCCAGCCGATGATCTGCCGGCCCTTCGAATTGATGTATTTCTCCATCCGCTGGATGAACCAGCTCTGCAGTTCGAACTCGTCCTTCAGGCCTTCGCGGCGGATGAGCGCCTGACAGTGCGGACACGCCTTCCAGCTGGCCTTGGGGCACTCGTCCCCGCCGACATGGATCAGTTCCGAGGGGAAGAGGTCGATCACTTCGTCGAAGACGTCCTCCAGGAACGCGAAGGTTTCCTCCTTCGGGCAGTACACCTGCTTGAAGACCCCCCACTTGGTGGCGGTCTCGTAATGGTCCTCCAGGCCGCAGCTCAGCTCGGGGTAGCAGGAGATGGCCGCCAGGGCGTGGCCGGGGAGTTCGATCTCCGGGATGATGGTGACATACCGCTCCGCGGCATACTGCACCAGTTCGCGGACCTGTTCCTGCGTGTAGTACCCGCCATACGGCGTTCCGTCATAGACGCCCGAAGAGAGGGAGCCGATGACGGTTTCCTTGCGCCACTGTCCCTTTTCGGTAAGCAGCGGATACTTCTTGATCTCCAGCCGCCAGCCCTGGTCTTCGGTGAGGTGCCAGTGGAACCGGTTCACCTTGTGGAAGGCCATCACGTCGATGTATTTCTTCAGGAAATCGACCTCGAAGAAATGCAGGCAGCAGTCCAGGTGCATGCCCCGGTAGGAGAAACGGGGGGCGTCCTCGATGTCCACCGCCGGAAGGACCCAGTCCACGCCGCTGACGCGGCTGTCGGACAGGCATTCGGCGGGAAGCAGCTGCAGAAGGGTCTGCAGGGCGTAGAAGGCGCCGGCTCCGTCGGAGCTTTCAATGAGGACCCGGCCGTTTTCCACCCGCAGGAGGTATCCTTCCGCGGGATAGCCGTCGGCCTGCATGAAATAGATGCCGCCGCTCTGCGGGAATTCTTCCGCGAAGCGGAGCGGTTTCCCGGTCACGGTCCCGAAACGTTCGGCGAGGAATCCCGCCGTACGCGCGAATTCCTCGGGGCCGTCCACCCAGATGGGTGTGTCGGCCGTAATCCGGAACGAGCCCTCCAGCATCTGGAGATGGGCGGGCAGCGGGATGATCTGCGGAGCGGCCGGCTCCTGTCCCTTCGGGGAACAGGCGGCTATCAGCAGCGCGAGCAGGAGGATGGCGTGTCGTCTCATGGCTGGAATGTTTTGGTGACCGTCTTTCCGAGCGGCCGGCCGGCGCGGGTGAAACCGCGGGCCTTGATCACCGCATCCTTGTCCACCTGGAACGGAACGCCGTCATAAACGGGGCTGTTCTTCGTCGGCTCGCTGCCGTCCAGGGTATACCGGACCACGCCCTCCGGATCGTCCAGTTCCAGGTTCATCGGCTTGGGGAACGGGAGGTTGCGGTCATAGTCGAAGATGACATCGTGGAAAACCGGGCAGTAGGCCACGTCCTTCAGGTCCAGGCGCCGCAGCACCTTGGGCATCCGGCGGCGGAAGGATTCCCAGTCCTTGTTGGACCGGGCCGTCCATCCCACCTCGGCCGCCGCGACGTTGCGCGGGAAGGCCTGGTACTCGGCCGTCGCATTGTCGGGGACATATTCCGTCCACAGGCACGTTTCGTAGCCGACGATGTACTTGGCGCTCAGGTCCGCCAGGGAATCCACGACGGGATAGTAATTGTACACTTTCTTGAGCGGCATGAAGACCTCCTGCGCCACATTGTCCGCCTGATCCTCCTGCTTGTTGTCCAGGTAGCACCAGCGGTTGGGGGTGAGGATCACCCGGATGCCGCGCTTGATGCCCTTCGCGCACGGCGCATGGCCGCGGTAGGACATGGCGATCGGGTCCTCCAGGGCGCCCCCGTCCAGGATTTCGTCCCAGCCGATGACCGTCTTGCCGTGCTTGCGGAGGAAGTCGCCCATCCGTTTCACGAAGAAGGTCTGGAGTTCCTCCACCGAATCCAGCCCAAGGACCGTCATCAGGTCCTGGCAGTACTGGCTCTGCAGGTAGGCATCCTTCGGGGCCTCGTCGCCGCCGATATGGTACAGCGGAGACGGGAACAGCTCGAAGAGCTCGGTGAAGACATCCTCCAGGAACCGGAAGGTGGTCGCCGTGGGGGCGTACAGGTTCTTCCAGATGCCCCAGCGGGTCTGGACCTCGTAGGTGCTGTCCGGGAAGCAGCTCAGTTCGGGATACGCCGCGATGGCGGCCGTGCTGTGGCCGGGGATCTCCACTTCGGGGATCACGGTCACGCAGCGCCGGCGGGCGTATTCCACGACCTCGCGGATGTCGTCCTTGGTGTAGAAACCGCCGTGCGGGATGCCGTTGCCGATCCCGCTGTGCCAGGCCGTCTCCTTGCGCCAGGCCCCGACCTCGGTGAGGCGGGGATACTTGTCGATCTGGATGCGCCAGCCCTGGTCCTCGGTCAGGTGCCAGTGGAACATGTTCTGCTTGTGCATCGCCATCAGGTCGATGAACTTCATGACCTCCTCCTTCGGGAAGAAGAAGCGGCCGCTGTCGAACAGGGTTCCACGGTACCAGAAAGCGGGTTCATCCTCGATGGCGCAGCAAGGGACCGTCCATTTCTTCACGCCCTTCGCGCGGGTTTTCCCATAGATTTCCGCGGGAAGGAGCTGCAGGATGGTCTGCAGGCCATAGAAGGCGCCGTTCACTTCGGAAGCTTCCAGGAGGATGCCGTCGGGATCGACCTGCAGCCGGTAGGCTTCCAGGCCCAGGCCCGGCACCTTCCGGAGCACGACCGCCGCGCCCTTTCCGGAAAGCGGGAATCCCGTCGCCAGGGCGACCTGCGCCCGGAAGTCTTCCGCGACTTCCGCGAACGCGTCGTCCTCGACCACCAGGGCCGTCGCCTTGTTCAGGACGAACTCCCCGGGGGCCTCGACGAGGCGCTTGGGCAGCGGGACGATGTCATAGCGCGGCGACGCCGCCCAGACGGAAACGCCCACGGCCCAGGCCGCGACCACGCTGAGGATCCTTTTCGTACGCATCATCATTCACTCTCGATGGTTTCACGGATCGTCCGGAGCACGCCCTCCCGGTATGTGGCAGGCATCCGGTCCGAAAGCGGATAGGGCGCCTTGATGTACACGTGCATCTGCTCGATCTCGTATTCATAGCCCTTGCGCACCTCGTAAGCGTGCTCCGAGGGCAGGTAGGAATTCTGGCCGTTGGTGTAGCCGGCGAAGAAGACGGTCCGGTCGGGGAAAGACGCCCGGGCCTCCATCTGGTATTCGCAGAAAGGTTCTCCGTCCGAGAAGAAGAAGAGGACACCGTCCACGTCCAGGCCATGCAGGTGATACCGCAGCTTGGAGGGAACGGGGCCTTCGGCGAAGCGCTCGAGGATCTCGTCCTTCCAGTTCATCACGTCATCCGCGAAGCGCGGGAAGGTGGTCCGGGCCGTGGCGGCGAGCGAGTCAGCATGGCGGATCACCGCCTCCGGCGTCACTTCCGCAATCTGGTACGGCAGGTCCACCGTCTCGTTCACCAGGCGCAGGAGCCCCTTCGCAGGGACTTTCTCGAAAGCGATGTCCCGCAGCGAATCGGCCAGTTCCCGGCCGCACTGCTCCGCATAATCCACCCGCTTGGGACCCAGCGCCGGGTCCATGTTGCCGGCGGCGCCCGTCAGCTGGAACACTTCCCCGCCCCAGGCTTCGGACAGGTAGCGCGCGTTCACGCCGGGATAGTCCGAGGACAGCAGGTAGCTGCCCGGGCCCATGCACACGGGATGGCAGGCCAGGTTCACGATGGAAACCAGCGGCTTGCCGTGCTGCAGGAAGCGGGCGACATAGACGTCATGGTCCACCGGACCTTCCTTCTCGCAACGGTTCCCGTTGATGTAGGTCCGTCCCTTGCCCACCTCCAGGGTGAACGGTTCACCCTTGGCGGCGATGGTCTTCACCGCGTTGTCCACGACGGTGGCGACCATCCGCTCCTTCCAGGCCCGGTTGGTGCCGCCGGTATAGTTCGACGCGCCTCCGGACCGCGGGGCGGAATGCGTGTGGATGTTGTGCATCAGGATGTTGTCCAGCGCAAGGCCGGACTTTTCGGCGATCATCGTCCGGATCGTGTCGGAAATCGCCGGGGAGATCTCCATCAGGTCGTTCGAGATGAGGCAGACCTTCTGCGTTCCGTCCCCCAGCACGAGGCAATGCGTGTACAGGTGCTGGTGAATTCCGTCAGACAGCGCGTTGCGGGCCGCGAAACCGGCCAGCACCACGTGCTCCTCCTCCGTCGTGGAAATGTCGGCGGAGCTGTAGCTGCAGGTCAGCTTGCCGCCGCCATTGCAGGCGACGGCAAGCAGCGCTGCCAACAGGGTCAATTGCAGTCTCATAGATTACTCGCTTCCGGGATAGCCGGGGTTCTGCAGGAGCTTGCCCTCGCTCTTGGTGATCTCGTTGCGGGGAATCGGCATCAGGTAGTTGCGGCCGTCCTCCGGGAAATACCGCGGGGTAGGATTCTGGTTCAGGACACAGTCGCCGTAGTCGATGGTGTATTCCTTGCCCAGCCACTTGTAAGTGACGATGTACTCGATGGGCTTGCCGTAGCGGGGATCCCCCTTGTAGCCGGAATAGACATAGGACTTGCTGGCGTCCGTATTGGTCCAATAGTAATTGGTGTTGTTCTTGGCGGGATCGTACAGGCGGGCGACGCGGTACACGGTGTCCATCTGGGTGCCGTTCTGGAGGACCATCGTCTTGGCGCTGGCCAGGGGAACGTTCTCATAGAAGTCGGCCAGCTTCCAGCGACGGAGGTCGAAATAGCGGAACATCTCGGCATAGAGCTCCACGCGGCGCTCGTTCACGAGGCGGTCCCACAGGTCGGACCCGGATTCCGTCACCTCGGGCATCATCACGTCGGGACGCTGCCGGATCTTGTTGATGTATTCGCGGCAGATGTCCTCCTTGCCCAGCATGTAAGCCGCCTCGGCATAGTTCAGGTACATCTCGGCCAGGCGGAACCAGGGGTACAGCTTGCTGCCGGTCTGGGATTCGGAGATGTACTCCGTGGGCAGATACCACTTGTAGAGTTCCAGGCCGCCATGGTTGCCGGAGGTGGTGTGCTTGGCCTTCGAAGTATAGGCGGGCTCAGGGGTACCGGCTTCGAAGTCCTTGCGGGTCATGCCGTCGTACAGATAGTAGAGCAGCAGCGGAGCCTCGGAATAGGAGCCGTTCTTGTCCGTGCTCCCGTACGGGTAGAACGGAGCGGCGATGCAGTAGTAGAAACGCGGGTCGCGGTTCTTGTAAGGGTGATTCGCATCATAGCCGGAGCCTTCCTCGAACCACTTCTTGCCGTTCTTCATCTCGAAGTCGATCTGGGCGGCCTGGGTCGGATGGAAGGATTCCCAGCCGTTGTAGTATTCCACCGTGTAGAGCAGCTGCGCCTTCTTGGTGTAGTTGTCGTCGGCGTCGGAGGTGGCCACGAAATACTTGGCCCAGATCAGTTCGGGCGAATTCACGTCCTTCCAGATGCCGTCGTACGTGTCGTCCAGGCTGTAGGCGCCGTCCACTTCGGCACGGTCCACGATGGCCTTGGCCGCATCGAAGGCGCGCTGCCACTTGTCGCGGCTGTAGGTTCCCCGGAAGATGCCGCCCTGGGGCTTGTCGGGATCGTTGAAGAGCTTCGAGGCGGCCACCAGGGTGAGCCGGCTCCTGAGGGCGAGGACGACATCCTTGTTGATGCGTCCCTTCGCGGCATCGGCCTTGGCGGGCAGCAGCTCATACGCCTGCTGCAGGTCGTCCAGGATGAAGTCCACGCAGGTGTCGAAATCGGCGCGTTCCACCGTGAAGTCGTCGTCCAGGGAATGCGGCTTGGAGATGAGGGGCACGCCGGAATAGCGCTGGATCAGCAGGAAATAGGACCATGCCCGGAGGAAATGGACCTCGCCGGTCAGGCGGGCTTTCGCCGATTCCGACATCTTGCTGCCATGGTCCTCGATGTAGGTCAGGAAGTAGTTCATCCGGTAGATCCACTCGTAGGTGCGGTTCCAGATGTTCAGGACGGTGGTGCGGGTATTGTGCGCCTGTCCGCCTTCCTTCATGTACATCACATTGTCCGGATCCATGAAGCCGGAAGCGATGTAACGGGTGGAGGTGCCGCCGTAGCGGAAGTATCCTTCGTCCGTGATGCACCCGATGTTGCCCTCCTGGTAAGGGTCGGGCAGGACGGTATACAAGGCGTTCACATAGGATTCCGCCAGGGCGTCGCTGTTGAACACGGCGTCTTCGGAGAGCTTGTCAAGCGGGGTCTTGTCCAGGAAGCCGTCCTTGCAGGCCACCAGAGCGAACGCCACAGCAATCAGGATATATATCTTTTTCATAAAGCGCTTAGAAAGTAAGTTTGACACCGGTGTTGATGATCCGCATCTGCGGATAGGTCTGATAACCTTCATCCGAGGTCTCAGGATCCACGAACTTGAGTTCGGACAGGGTGAGGAGGTTGTAACCGGCCACATAGAAGCGGAGGCCGGAAGCGCCCAGCTTCGGGACGAGCCGGTTCATCGGGATCGTGTAGCCGATCTCGATGTTCTTCAAGCGCAGGAAGGCCGCGTTGCGGGAGTAGAAGCTGGAACGGTTCACACCGCCGTTGCTGACCGTGGAGCCGATACGGGGCTGGTCGGAAGTGGGGTTGTCCTTGGTCCAGGCGTTCTCCGCCGCGAACCGGTCCAGGTTGCCGGACACCGGGTCCATCATCGGAGAATAGTAGTAACGGGCGAGGGCCTGTCCCTGGAGCAGCATCGAGAAGTCGAAGTTCCGCCAGGTGATGTCCACGCTCGAGCCGAAGACCATCTGCGGGACCACGGTGTAGTCCATCCGCTTGCGGTCCAGGTTGGTGATCTCGTTGTCACCGTCCAGGTCCTGGAACCAGAAGTCGCCGAGGGTGGCGCCGCTCATCTGCGTATGGTTCTTCAGGTCGTCCTCGGTCTTGTTGATGCCGCCCACCTGATAGTACAGGGAAGCGCCCATCGGATGGCCTTCCTGTTTCATGTAGTCGTGTCCTTCCGGCCACGGGGCCTCATCCATGTAGATGATGGTGTTCTTCGCGTACATCACGTTGCCGTTCACCCGGTAGCGGAAGTCGCCGATCCGGTTCTCGTGGCTGAGCTGGAGCTCGACGCCCCGGTTCACGACCTCGCCGATGTTCTCGTCCGGCAGGTTGTTGGTCAGGCCCGTGTAGTACGGGATGGAAGCGTTGCGGGAGCAGAGGATGTTGGACCGGTGGGTGTAAAACCCTTCCAGTTCCCAGCTGAAGAGACCGTTCCGGATATTGCCGTCGAGACCGACGTTCCAGGTGCGGGCGACCTCCCAGGTGACATTCGGATTCGGGATGGTGCCCGGGATGATGAAGTTCACCTCCTTGCCGTCGAACAGGGTCTTGTAGGAATAGGCCGAGGTGTAGCCGTAGGTGGTCATGTACTGGAACGGGTCGATCTGGTCGTTACCCTGCTCGCCGTAGGAAGCGCGGATCTTGAGGTTGGTCATCCACGGCCAGTTGTCCTTGACGAAGGATTCCTCGGAGATGCGCCAGCCGGCGGAGACGCCGGGGAAGATGCCCCACCGCTTCCCTTCCGGGAAGTTCTCGGAACCGTCGAAACGGACCAGAGCCTGGAACAGGTACTTGCTCTTGTAGTCGTACCCGAGACGGCCGAAGAAGGAACGGCGGGCGGTCTCGCGGGCATAACCGTTGATGGCGTACCAGCTCTTGTCGGCGGAACCGGCGAAGAACTCGTCCAGCAGGTCGGAATCATAGGAATTGATGCCTGCCTTGAAGTAGTCCAGCCGGTAGGAGTTCTGCTCGAAACCGGCCAGGGCCGTCACGTGATGGCCGCTGAAATCCCGGTCGTAGTTGATGTTGGCGTTGATGGCCGTGTTCTTCGTGTGGCGCTGATACTCATGGAGCACCGGCGTGGGCCAGTAGGAGTTCGAACGCTCCTCGAAGAGCTCGGTGATCTCGTCGTACCGGAAATAGTTCCAGTTCTGCTGCCAGTTCTTGTTGAAGGTGCTCACCACGTCATAGGCCAGATGGGCGTTCACGGAGAGGCCCTGGGTCAGGGCGCTGAGGTCCCAGGCCGCGGTGAAGGTCGTGTTGATGGTGTTGATCGTGGTCCGGTCGTAACCGGTCAGGTCCTGCACCAGGACGGCCGGGTTGGTACCGCCGCGGAGCAGCCTTCCCTCATAGCCCTGCGAGGCGCCGGCCCCGTCGGGGAAGTAAGCCGCACCGGTCGGACGCATGCGCATCGCGATGTAGAAGATACCATAGGAATCGGACGGGAAGGCCGAATAGTTCTTGTGCTGCTGGCGGGCGTTGATGTCCACGCCCAGCTTGAGGCTCTTGGTGACCTGGATGTCCAGGTTGGAGCGCAGGTTGTACTGGTTGTAGTTCGTGGCGCTCTTGTAGTAGATACCGTCCTGGTACTGGCCGTTGAACTGCACGAAATAGGCCGCGCGCTCCGAACCGCCGTTGATGCTCACCCCGTACTTGTGCTGGGCGGAGACGGGTTTCACGATCTCGCCGAGCCAGTCCGTGTTCGGATAGTTGATGGGGTCGTCCTGGTCGATGTAGTGCTGGATCTGCGCGTCGTTGTACACGGGCGCACTGCCGCTGATCGCCAGGCTCTTGTTGTAGGCGGTGGTGTACAGGACGGCGTCGGCCAGCTTGACCATGCGCGTAGGCTGCTGGAGGCCCAGGTCATAGGTGAAGCTCACCTTCGGACGCTCGTTGTACTTGCCTCGCTTGGTCGTCACGAGGATGACGCCGTTCGCGGAGCGGGCGCCGTAGATGGCGGCGGAAGCGTCCTTCAGGACGTTGATGCTCTCGATTTCGTCACCGGTCAGGCGGCCGAATTCGTCGCCACGGCCCTGGACGCCGTCGATGATGATCAGCGGGCTGTTGTCGCCGAGGGTGCTGCGGCCGCGGATGAACATCACGGCGTCGTCGCGGCCCGGCTCACCGGAGCGGTTGTTCACGATGACACCAGACATACGGCCGGCCAGGCCCTGGGAAAGGTTCACGGAGGAGTTCTTGACCAGTTCCTCACCCGTGGTGGTGGCTACCGAACCCGTCAGGGTCACCTTGCGCTGGTTGCCGTAGCCGATCGCCACGGCCTCGTCGAGGATCTCGGAGTCGTCGCGGAGGACGAAGTCGATGGAGGTGCGGCCATCCACGGCGACGGATTGCTCCTCATACCCCATCATGCTGGCGACGAGGGTGGCTTTCGCGGGGACTCCGCCGAGACTGTACCGGCCGTTGGAGCCGGTCATGGAGCCATTGGAGGAACCCTGGACGTAGACCATCGCCCCGGCCAGCGGTTCTCCCTTGCTGTCGGTCACGGTACCCTGGACACGGATGTTCTGGGCCCATCCCGGAAGACTTGCGAGGCAGAGCAGAAGGCCCGCCGCAAGAAGCTTCAGAACAGATTTGGTACGCATCATAATCGAAATTACTATTATTTGAGCCAAATGTAACGAAAAAATTTCGTTTTACAAATAGTATTTTTCTACAAAATTTCGTTTTGTTTCGTTTTTTTCATCATAAAAATCTTTGTCCGGACCGAAAAAAAGCGTATCTTCGTAACCATCAACCCCATCGGGCCGCACAACACTTAAACCACCGACCATGACCAGCATCGCTGAAAGGCGCAAGTTCATCCTCGACAGCATATTCCAGAACGGATTCGTCCGGGTGGCGGACCTGGCGGAGAAGCTGTCCGTGACCCAGACCACCATCCGCAAGGACCTGACCTACCTGGAGCGGCAGGGACTCCTGTACCGGGCCTACGGCAGCGCCCTGCCCACCACGGCCCAGGTGATGGACATCAGCCTGAACACCAAGAAGCTGATCAATTTCAAGAAGAAGCAGAAGATCGCCGCCCGGGCCGTCGCGCTCCTCCAGGAGAACGACTCCATCATCATGGGGGCGGGCTCCACCCTCGAGGTGATGGCCGAACTGCTCAAGCCGAAAGGCCGGCTGAACGTCGTGACCCCCGCCGTCAACGTCTCCATGGCGCTCGGAGACATGTCTGGCGTGTCAGTGATGCAGCTCGGCGGCATCCTGTACGGCAATTCCCTGTGCGTCATCGGATCGGAGGCCAAATCCCAGCTCGAAAACCTCCACTGCAGCAAGCTCTTCTTCGGCGTGGACGGCATCGACCCGGAAGTGGGCGTCACCTGCGCCACCGTCGAGGAGGCCGAGCTGCTCGCCCGGATGACCCGGATCGTCAGCACCATCGTCGTCCTGGCCGACTCCTCCAAGGTCCGGTACCGGGGCTTCAGCCGCATCTGCGGATGCGAGGACGTGAACATCCTCATCACCGACGCCGGCATCTCGGACGAGGACCGCAAACTCCTCGAGAAGACCGGCATGAAGGTCATCGTCGCCTGACATGGA
>JAEEGG010006176.1_pt1 | contig 28161 bp, 19 predicted proteins | sample 9134161 | NCBI WGS metagenome assembly JAEEGG01 (sample SAMN16246543, study PRJNA631951) | gut metagenome | biome: gut microbiome; feature: rumen; material: CR-attached | host: Bos | place: Iran: Karaj | collected 2018-10 | reverse complement strand
TTGCTGACGGCGGGCGTCACGCGGTCGTCGGGGCCGAATACGCGCTCAACAAAGCGGCCGTAGAAGATGTAACCTAAGACAAGAGCCGCAAGGCTCAGAATAAATGTAATCATTTTTTGTATTTAAACACATCTATTGTGACATTATCAGTTCCTTTAAAATACTGATCTATAATGAATGCTACATCCATATTTCTTATCGTTTGTGTGCAAAGATAAGTAAATATCTCAAAACTCCCAAACAAAAATCTCAAAAGTTGTGCAAAAGCTGATTACGTGACTATTTGCTGTAGGAATTCAACCAATCATAAAGGAAATAATCGTAGACAAAATATTGGCCATTGTTATTGGTGAGAATGTCTTTCTCCTGCAAAGCAGACAAGCTTCTCTGTACTGCACTGGCAGAGGCAAGGTGGTTACAAGCGTTTGCCGTTTACGGGTGCAAATATAATAAGAATAATCCAATTATACAAATCTGCGTAACGCATTTTTGTATAATTTAGTAGTAATGGCAATCTTTCGCGAGAAAGATGAAAAATTAGTGGAAATATTGGAGGGTACAGTTTTTTTTCGTAATTTTGCCGCCACAAGTAAAATGAATGCTGCAAAAACTTATGAACAAGACTATCATCTCCCTCCTGATATGGCTGGTCTGCATGCCCTGCATGGCAGCAGCAGAGACATCGAAAGAGCTCGAAGATGCTTTGGAAAAAGCCAAGAAAGAGGTCAGCGCCCTTTTCGACGCAAACGAAACTGAGGCTTACATCAATTCGAACCGCAAACTGATGGAACTCTGTCTGGAAGCCAACGATGAGGATTTGTACTACAAGACGTGGTCGAACCTGGCCACCTTCACTTTCCGTCAAAACGCCCAGAAGGGGCTGAAGGTGGCCGACGAGATGCGCGACTATGCCAAAGAGCACGACAGCAAAATAGGCATTATCACCGCCCTCTACACGCAGGCCAACATGTCGCTGAAAGTGGGTATGGACGATCGGGCGGTGAAATTGTGTAATCAGGCGCGTTCCGGTTCGTCCATCGCTATAATTGTTTCTCCTTCAGCAGTTGCGGTGTGTCGATATCCACTTCATAGGGCTCCACAGAGCCTTTTATATTATAGGTGAGCGTTGCACTGTCGCCTCTCACATCCAGCGAGCACAGGGCGCCCTCTATCAGCGGGATGCAACTGTTGCTGCCGACAGGGAAGCCACAACAGACGGGAATCTCATAGTTGTGGAGATGGGCTATGAGCATCTGCTCCACGCTGCCATACTGAAGGTCGTACCTGATGGAGTTGAAGGTGCCGAAGATGATGCCCTTCACGTTCTCGAAATTCAGTTTGAGCGACAGGGCATAGAACAGGCGGTCGATGCTGTGCAACGACTCCTCGACCTCTTCGATAAAGAGAATGACATTCTGTTTGGACGGTAGATGGAACCGTGATCCTGCGATGGCAGAGATACTGGAGAGGTTGCCTCCGACAAGGATGCCCTCCGCATGACCGATGCGGTTATAGGGGTTGGCGGGTATCTTATATTGCGGCAATGTGCCGAAGAGGATGTTACGGGTGATGCTCGTGGCGGGTTCCTGACTGCTGGCAATCTGGAAGGCCATGGGGCCGTGGATGCTCATCACATTGGCACCGGCAATGGCATAGAGCAGGATGGCGATGTCGCCGTGGCCGATGATCCACTTTGGGTGCTGCTGGAACTTTTCGGCGGGAATACGGTTCAGCAGATGGATGGATCCGTAACCGCCGCGCGAACAGACGACAGCCTTGACGGTGTCATCTTCAAGCGCCCATATCAGGTCGGCAGCCCGTTCGTCGGCTGTTCCTGCGTAGGCATTGACGTTCAGGTTGTTGGTGTGTGGACCAATGATAGGTTGCAGCCCCCAGCTCCTGATCGTGTCTGCTGCCTGTTGCAGGGCCTCTTGCGGCACCCAATAGGCGGGCGACACAAGTGCGACCTTGTCACCTTCCTTCAGATAAGATGGTTGAATCATCTTTTTACCTTGGTACATTGATGCTTTTTCTGTTTTTGAGGCACAAAGGTACCAATTTTCTGCAAATTAAGGAAGGATTATCTGTTCGAACCTGCAATTATTGATTATTTTGCCATCATTTTTGCATATTCTGCAACTCTGATTGCAGATTCTGTAACTCGTTAGTCTGATTTCTCATCCATGTCGTGACATTCTGATCCTCGAACTGTCTGAAGACAGCAGAGAAAGTTCGGTAGCTCTTGAAGCCACTCTCAACGGCCAGCTGCTGGGCAGTGACAGTCTGTCCGGCACTGACGGCCTTACGGTAAAGCTGCTCGAAGTGGGCGATGCGGTGACGGTTGATGTAGGCATTATAGGTGGTGCCCTGCTGGGAGAAATATTGGCTGAGATAGGTGCGGTTGGTGCCGATGGCCTCGGCCAGCTGGCTTAGCGTCAGGTCGTGCTGTAGATAGAGCTTAGATTTCTCACAGCGCCGCTCGAGCAGCGGACCGAAATTGGAGGGAATGGCCCCATGGATATCGTCGGCCCCAGTCTGAATGGCAGCATCATTATCCTTGATTTCCAGTTTCTGAAGCGTCTCCACGCGCCAGATGAGGAATGCGATGACGACAAGCGTAATCAACTGCGACAGATACTCCCTCGACAACTCTCCTGCGTTTGAGGTATAGGCTTCATAGACGAAGAAAAGAAAGACGACGAACAGCAGGCTCTGCCACACTTCCTTATGTTCCAGATCGGCATAGTTATCGTGGAGCCACCGGCCATACTGCATCACTGCAAAGGCATAATAAATGACAAAAACAAACGTGACTGCAAACTGCCAGTAATGCATCATGTCGAGACCATAGAATGCGTCGTGCTGAATTATTCCCACGACAGCAAACCCGATGACCGGCAACTGAATGGCGATCCAGGGCCATATCCTGCGCTGACGGTCCTGCAACAGGCGCAGCAGCAATGCCATGACGAGCGGCACAATCGTGATATGGTCGAGCGAAATGACACAGATATTACGCACGAGTCTGTCGTCAGTCAGCCAATAGACACCAAGCACATACCACCAAATATGGCTCATGGCCGACGCCATAAAAAAAGCACCTGTCCACAGGCGCAGCACCTTCGGGGGAGTGATCGCAGGGTCAATGGCATTGCTACACCTCAGCCACAGATAGACGGCAGCCACCAAGGCTAGCATGGTAATGCCGCCATAAAGCATCAGAAATAGATAATCCTGTAAGCTCTGATATCCGTACATTTATAATAAGAAAGTCAAATACTAAAATTCGAACATTTTACTTCATTGCATGTTCAGGATGGCGTCGCGACACTGCTCCATGAGCCAGCGGGGGGTGGAGGTGGCACCACAGATGCCGACGGTCTGGATACCCTCAAGCCACTGAGGCTCTATCTCCTTGGGATCCTCGACGAGATGGGTGTTCGGGTTCACGCGCAGACACTCATTATAGAGCACCTTGCCGTTGGAACTCTTTCTACCACAGACAAAGAGGATGAGGTCGTGCTTCGTGGCAAACTGCGAGATATTGGGCATGCGGTTGGCCACCGAACGGCAGATAGTGTCGAAACTCTTGAAGGTGGCACCGGGGGCGATGTGCGACTGGATATAGTCGATGATGCGGTGAAACTCGTCGAGCGACTTCGTGGTCTGGCTGTAGAGATAGATATCACGGGAGAAGTCGAGGCGTTTTGCCTCGTCGAAACTCTCAATGACGATGGCACTGGACTGGGTCTGACCGACGAGTCCGAGGACTTCAGCGTGGCCTTTCTTGCCGAAGATCACGATCTGCTCCCCGCCTGCCTCATACTGCGTCTTGATGCGCTTCTGAAGCTGGAGTACCACAGGACAGGTGGCATCGATGATCTCGATGTTGTTACGACGGGCGAGCTCATAGGTCTCGGGAGGTTCGCCATGGGCACGCAGGAGCACCTTCACGTCGTGAAGTTCCTGCATATCCTCGTGGTTGATGGTGATCAGCCCCATGGCGCGGAGCCGTTCACACTCCATACCGTTGTGCACGATATCACCCAGACAATAGAGCCGGGTACCCTTGGCCAACTCTTCTTCGGCTTTCTTAATGGCGGTGGTCACTCCGAAGCAGAAACCGCTGCCTTCATCTATTTCTATTTGAATCATTATACATTATTTTTTTAGGAGGGCGAAGTAGTCGTCGAGCAGGTCTTGGGCTGCAACAAAACTCGTCTTCTGACCCTGGAGGACGGTCTGCTCTGCAGACTGCAGCTGGGCCTTAATCAGGGGATTATTGTAGAAATTGAGCCGCAGGTGCTCGTTGATGCTCTCATACATCCAGTATTTCGACTGTTCGTTGCGGCGGTAGTCGAAATAGCCGTTGGCCTTGACGAAATCGACATACTGGTAGATCATATCCCAGATCTCCTTGACACCCGTGCCGTAGAAGCCTGAGTAGCAGAGCACCTTCGGACTCCACCCACTCTCGGGCATCGGGAAGAAATGGAGGGCATTGCGGAAATTGGTGGCAGCCATCTGACAACGGTCCACATTGTCGCCGTCGCACTTGTTGATGACGATACCATCGGAGATCTCCATGATGCCGCGCTTGATGCCCTGCAGCTCGTCGCCCGTACCTGCCACCTGGATGAGCAGGAAGAAGTCGACCATCGAGTGACAGGCTGTCTCGCTCTGTCCTACTCCGACGGTCTCGACGAAGATCTTGTCGAAACCTGCAGCCTCACAGAGGATGATGGTCTCACGCGTCTTACGGGCCACACCGCCAAGGGAACCTGCCGACGGACTAGGACGGATGAAGGAGTCAGGATGCTGGGCGAGTTTCTCCATGCGCGTCTTGTCGCCGAGGATAGAGCCCTTAGTGCGCTCGCTGGAGGGGTCGATGGCCAGCACAGCCAGACGGCCGCCCTTCTCACGGAGCACATGCATGCCGAACTCATCGATGCTGGTAGACTTGCCGGCTCCCGGCACACCACTGATACCTACACGCACACTGTTGCCGCTATAGGGCAGACACTTGTTGATCACCTCCTGGGCACGCGCCTGATGGTCGGGATTGACACTCTCGATGAGGGTGACTGCCTGCGACAACACAGTGACATCGCCCTTGAGGATGCCTTCAACCATCTCAGCGGCGGTAAGCTCACGACGGCGGAAACGGTTGCGCTTCAGATAGGGATTGATGATCGACGGCTGCTCGACACCGCTGTTCACCTGCAGGCCGGCATATTCTGAACTGTTCTCTGGGTGTTCCATATTACTTCTTTATATTTACGACGACCTTAGAGTGGTCGGGGTCATTGGTAATCATGAGGATACGGGGACGGGTACGCACCTTGGCAAGATCGGCAGCATAGCCGACGACCTTGAGGGTGGTGGACTGTCCGGGGGCGAGCTCGCGCTTGCCAAGCGTCACCTTCAGACCACTGGTAAACATCTGAAGGGAAGAGACGGTGAAACGGGAACTGCCCGTGTTGACGAGCGTGATTTCGGCCGTCTTCTTCGACTTGCCGCCGAAGTCGGTGAAATCGATCTCGGTAGAAGACATCTCCAACTTGGGGGCAGCGGTGTTATGCGCCGCTTCGAACGCCTTCAGATCGGGCAGCAGGATAACGGACACAGGCATCTCATTGTCGGCACTGACCTTCTCGCCCAACTGCTGAGCCAGATAGACGGATGTCTGCGTCAGACCGTAGTCGCGCAGTTTCTCGGAGTCGAGTGTGACGGTAATGGTACCAGCACGTCCAGGTGCCAGTGTCTCTGGTGCGATGTTGGCTGAGAGATAGGGCGGCAGGTGCAGGAGTCGGGGATCCATCTTGGTGGTGCCGTTATTCAGGATGTGAATCTCCTGGACAGGTGCATCACCCTTGTTGACGTCATCGAACTCCAGGTCGCTCCTGTCAAACAGCAGATCGCCGAACGAATAGGGATATTCGCCTGAGTAGTCGCGGAAATCAGCAAGTACCACACCTTTCATCGTCAGATAGACAGGTGTCTTCGTGCCGTTGCTCTTGATGGCGGCCATCTTATGGAAATGTCCGAGCTGGCGGGCATCATAGGTCATCTTGATGGTGAACTTGTCGCCGGCACCCACTTCCTTGGGGAACTCCACAGCCGTACAGCCGCAGTCGGGCTTGACACTCTCGATGACGAGACGGCGCTTGCCCTTGTTGCGAAGTTCGAAGGTGGCAGTGACGGGCTGTTCATAACCCGTGCGCCCACAGTTGACGGTGGTGTTGGTGACGATGAGTTTCTGGGCTGATGCAGGCAACAGCGCCAGAGCCATCAGCGGGAGTATGATCAGTCGTTTCATTTTTTGATGTTAAGCGTTTCTGATTTGGTGGTAGCACGGAACTCGGGAGCATAAGCACACTGAACGGTACAGGTGCCCGTCTCGTAGGTTCCGGCACGATCGATGAAGTATTCGTTCTCGATGACATGCTTGCCTTTCGACAGACAGTCGAAGTAATAGTTCGTGGTGTAGTCCTTCGGGGTGCAGTAGGAACCATCGTGCCAGCCACTCAACTGACGGACGGGCTCAAGACAGGCAGCGCGCTTGTCGAGCACCTGTACGAAATCGTAATCGCGTTCAGCCTGAATGGTAATACGGACACGGATACGGTCGCCCACCTTCAGTGAAGGATTTGCTGTCGCCGTATTTTCAGGCGCAAGGATCTCACGCTTGATGGTCAGTCCGCTGCCACTGTCGGCAATACGTTTCGTGGCCTGTTGGAACTGAGCGTAGACAGCGCCCCACGACGTACCGTCGGAAGTCTTCTCCACAGCGAGTTCATGGCCCTTGGCAGGCAGTTCCGTCTTCACATAACCGATGGCAGCAGTGGCCTTCGGCAACTCCAGCGGCTTCTGATCGACCTTGACGGCCGACTGCTGGGCATTGAGTTCAAGGCTGCCACCCTGCAGGAAGGCATAGACGGCATTGACACTGTTGATCGGTGTGTCCCAGGCTTGCGTACGTTTCTCCTGAAGGAGCCAGCGCTGCATCTCCTCGATGGTCTGACGGTCATCGGGCGTGAGTCGCTCCAATGCTTCGATAGCCATCGTCTGGGTGGGAATCTTATAGTCGTACCAGCTGTAGCCGGCTCGCGGGGTATCATAATAGCGACCCGTCTCTTCCTTGAAGACCGTGTACTCCTTCAGCGACTGTACGTATTCAAGGGCACGCTTGGCATCATACTTGGAGAGGATCACGGCTGTAAGCGCCTTCTCGTAGATAGATTGCGACTTGATATCCTTCTTCAGCAGGCGCAACAGGTAGTCGTTGGCGGTCTGGACATCACTGGGGAGCTCGCGTCCGTCGAGCGTAGTCAGATAGAGCCACTCGAGGGCACTGAAGCTGGGGAAGGTCGGTTCGATGCCGGTTTCCTTCGCCCGTTTCTTGATGTCATCTACTAATACTACCATCTCGTGCCCCATAAACCTGAAGGCACCGTTCAGCATCTCCCGGGTATCAGCCTGTTCGCCTGCCATCGCATTGAGACGCACGAGCATCTCGCTGACGGCAACAGTCATATAGAAAGAGCCCTGCATATGCTCAAACCAAGCCCAAGAGCCATCACTGCACTGCAGTTTGCCCAGCCTCTTGACGGTCTCGTCAAGGCGGCTCTGCATCAGGTTCTGGTCGAAGAAATCAGCCAGACGCTGTTTCTGGGAGTTCTCACGATTGGCATCCATCACCCAAGGTGTCTCGTTGAGCACGATATCCTTCAGTTCCTGGTTCTTCTCAAGGGCACTCGTCAGCGACGCCTGATCTGCCTCGTTCTTCCACATCTTGAAGACAGACGCTGCCTTGGGATTCAGGTTGAGGATATGACGACCCAACGCGTTGGCATAGAAAGCGGCACCCAGCGAGATGGCGTTATAGACGGAAGGACTGCCCACGGTAGGCAGTGCCTGAATCATCAGCCAGGCGGGATTATTCGTATATTCGAAGGTCAGACGGCCGTTGGTCGCATCCGCAGGAATGAGGGCACCCAGATCCACCTTCGCCGTGCCGGGATGATGCTGCGTGATGGGCAAAGTGACGGTGACATGCTCGGTGCTGGGCAGAATGGGGAGATACTGCTGCTCGCCATCGGAGAAACCCTTGCCACTGACCGTCATCTGACAGACGAGCAGCGAATGGGCATCGTCGGGTGTATAGCTGAAGGTAGCGGCAGCCGTCCCATCGGCCTTCAGACTGACGGGCTGTGACTGTTCGAAGACGATGGCCTCAGTCTCGGGATCAATCAACTTCAGGGTAGCCTTACCCGTAAGGTTCTTCTTACTGGTGTTGAAGATGCGGGCCGTGATCTGACCCTTGTCACCGTCGCGGAGGAAGCGCGGCACGTTGGGCTGGATCATCACATCCTTCTGGGCGACGGTCTCACCCTCGATGCTGCCGTAATAGAGATCCTTCGTATGAGCCAATCCCATCAGTCGCCAGGTGGTCAGACTCTCGGGCAACGTGAATTTCAGGGCGATATGGCCATTGGCATCAGTCGTCAGCTGGGGATAGAAGAAAGCCGTCTCGTTGAGGTTCTCACGCAGCTGTACCTCCTCGGCGGGAGCATCGGATTCTGCGGCAGAATTCTGCGGCGCACTCTCATCAACCGCCATCTTGGTATCCAGCATCACTGTTTTCTCCAACATCCTCGGTTCCTCCAATATCATCATGTCGCTTTCATAGACCGCACCACGGGAGAAGCGACGGAAGCTATGCCTGTTGGCCAGAGGGAATACGTCCCCGTCGAAATGGCTGAACGTCAGGGTATGGACATCGGTAGACCGCCAATTCCTTGACGCCATCGCCGACATCGATCTGGCTTGGAAATAATTCCACGAGGTTCCGGGAAGCGGCAGATAGACATAAGGCGACAGCGACCACTGGTGCTTCACCAGCATATCGAGGCTCTTGTCGTAGAGCGTTGCCATCAGCTGGGCATCGACAGGACGCCCCTCGGAATCCTTCACGCTCAGCGTCCACTCTTCCTGCTGACCTGGCTGCAACCGGTCGCGGAAGGTTGTCCACTCCAGACGGAGCTTCTTATCCGGCAACGGGCGCTGGATCTCGGCCTGATGGGTATGGCACTTGCCGTTCTTCACCCAGGCGAAGGTGAGCAGCAGGCCATTGCCGTATGCTTCCTCATAGGTCAGTTCGAGGCGCACGAGCTGGTTGCTCCTGTCATAGGCACCCCGCTTGATGACCTTCTTGCCCGCGAAGACACTGTAGAGGATATGGACATCCTCGTCGGAAGAGCCAACCTGAAGGTAGACGGGCTTGCCGTCGTTGGGGAACTGCTGGGCAGAAAGATAGAACCAGTCGTCGGTCTTGGTCACGGGACGCTCATCATGGAGCGAGAAAAGCACGAAGCGATGGGTAGCGGTATCACCCTCGCAAACAGCTTCCAACGTGTGGGCACCGCTTGGCAGTCTTTGTCCGGCGATGGACAAGGCCGTATTTGTCGCAGCCGTCTGCCAGGCGCCGTCGTCAATGCGGTAGCTCACCTTGGCATCGAGATCCTTGCCGGCAGCATTGAGCAGATGGAAGGTGGCGGTAGGCTGATCATCGAGCAGCACTTTGTCTGCCATCTCAATCTGCAAAGTCTGCTTACGGTTGCCCAACGGCAAGGAGAGTTGTCCGCTATGGGTCTCACCGGCAGTATCTGTCACATCAGCCGTCACGACGAAGTTGTAGAACATCGCATAGCTGGTCTCGGGCATCGTCAATGGCACCTTTACGGCAAACGAACCGTCATCTGCCGTTTCGGCAGTACCATTATAAACCTCCACCCCATCAGAGCCATAGCCTATCCGCGTGGTGTTCCAATAGCGGCTATAGGACCACCACCAGTATGCTGTACGACGGACGACCTTGTAGCTGACCTTCGCCCCCTGGACCGGTACTCCCGCGAAACTCATGGCAGAACCCTTCACGGTAAGTTCATCGCCTGCGGCATAGGCCTCCTTCACCTCCGGGAAGTCGACATGGAACGTCGGGCGCTTGTATTCCTCTACCCGAATCGTATGACGCTCACCATCGGCCTCGATGGTATAGTTTCCGGTAAGTCCGGAGGCTGGCAGCGTGAAGTCTATGGTCGCCACACCGTATTCATCGGTAGTAGTGTTCACGTCATGTATCACCTCATAGTTGGCATCACGAATGATGAAATGGACTGTATTCTTTTCGCTGACAGCCTGCTCCATCCCGTTACGCACCTCATATTTCAGAGCAGAGACGTGAACCGTCTGCCCAGGACGATAAATGGCACGATCGGTATAGATATTCGTCAGCTGCTCATAATCGTTGTACGTAGAGAAGTCGTAGCGGCCACCCTCGTTGAGCGGCGGACAAGCCTTATCGCTGTCGGTATAGGCAAACACCTTCCGACGGGTGCCCGCATTACTGTTCTGGAAGAAATACTCACCCTGACCATCCGTCACGGCATCGGTCTCCTTGGGATCGCCATAGGGGATATACTCACGGATGCGAAGATGAGCGCCGGCTACGGGCTGACCTGTCGTGGCATTGACAACGACATAACGGATTCCCTCCTTTGACGGCTGGGCTTCGGCCAGCGTATAGACATCCGTCACGTAATACATCTGACGGACGACTGAGGTGGATGGTTCAGACTTGAATTCCACCATATAGACTCCCACAGGCAATCCCTGCAAGTCGAGGGAATCCTCATAGAACGCATAAGGCTCCCTACCCGTATATTCGTGCGTCTGACTATAGACCACCTCACCGATATACGGCTTCAGTTCGTCGTAGCCCTTCTGATAATTGGGCGACGCAACGAAATCTCCATTTACATTGACACGGTAGACCTTCATCGTCAGCGACGACAGGTTGCGTATTTCCCTCAGTTTCACCTGCTGCGACTGCTGCGGCAAGATCACCTGCTGGCTGTAAGCCACCGAATACTGGGGATTGGTGAGCCGCTGCTCCTCATTGCGGAGATAGTCCATCCGCGACCAACGGCCCCACTTCGACAGTGCCTCACGGATATAAGCCAGTCGCTCGGCCTTTGCGTCGTATGCGAACTTATCGTAGCGGACGATAGCCAATTCGCCGGCCTCCTGCAAATCCTCATACTGACGGATTGCGGCGTCGATCTTGTCCACACTGGCATAGCGATAGAGCCGCGCCGCAGTGATGCAGGCTGCTCGCCGGTTACCCACCTTCTCGTAGTAAGCGTGCATCTCCTCGAAGTCGCTGTCGATTTCGTAGCCAATGACGCTCAGCATATCGTTATTGAAGATGGCAGCATCCACTCCACCCACCACAAAGGGCTTATAGGTCTCATCCTTCACGCTGCCCAGAGTCTCACAAAGAGCCGGCGTCAGCCTGGGTGCCTTGATGTCGATACTGATACTATAGTTCATGACATCAATCCGATGGAGCACCGTCTGATACACGGTCTTGAGCACCTCGTCAGAAGCAGCCTCATAGTGCTTCCTGATCTCTGCCACGGCAGGCTCCAGGGAGTCGGGCGAGATTTCCACCATCGCCTGGGCGCTCAGCAGTTCGGCCTTCAGCAGCTGACCGTAGGCTTTATCTTTCGCCGCCTTCTTGACAATCTTCTGCAACACGTCGTAGGCGGTCTTAGGCAGGTCTTTCTCCTGTGCCTCCGACACTTTCTTCCATAGGGAGTTGTACGATTGTCCAAAGATAAATAACGGCATCATCAGTGCAATTAGAAAACTAACAAATTTCTTCATAACGACCCAAGTTAAATTGGTTTATTATGCAAAGGTAAGGATTTATTTTGAATTTTATTTGGAAATTAGGAATTATTATAATATCTTTGCACCCTATGATTAACGAACAATTACTAAATCCAGGGAGCATCGTCGTCATTGGCGGCTCCAACAACGTGCATAAGCCCGGTGGTGCCATTGTACGTAATATCATCAACGGCGGCTTCAGCGGCGGCTTGTATATCGTGAACCCCAAGGAAGACGAAGTGCAAGGTATCAAGGCGTTCCACGACGTGAAGGACATCCCCCAGGCTGACCTCGCCGTCATGGTCGTGGCTGCGAAATACTGTCCCGACTACGTAGACTATCTCTGCAAGGAGAAGCATGTCAGGGCTTTCGTCATCATCTCTGCCGGCTTCGGTGAGGAGACAAAGGAGGGAGCGGCGCTCGAGCAGCGTATCCTCGACACCTGCGAGCAGTACGGTGCGGCGCTCATCGGGCCCAACTGCATCGGACTGCTGAACCGCAACCATCACAGCGTCTTTACGCTGCCCATCCCGAACCTGAACCCGAAGGGTGTTGATTTCATCAGCGGTTCGGGTGCCACGGCAGTATTCATCCTCGAGAGTGCCGTTGTCAAGGGACTGCAGTTCAACAGCGTGTGGAGCATCGGCAACGGCAAGCAGATCGGCATCGAGGACGTGCTCCAGTATATGGACGATCACTTCAACCCCGAGACTGACTCAAAGGTCAAACTGCTCTATATCGAGAACATCGCCAATCCCGACAAGCTGCTCTTCCATGCCGGCAATCTGATTCGCAAGGGCTGCCGCATCGCCGCCATCAAGGCAGGCTCGTCAGAGAGCGGCAGCCGTGCCGCTTCCTCCCACACGGGTGCCATAGCCAGCAGCGACTCGGCCGTCGAGGCCCTCTTCCGTAAGACAGGCATCGTGCGCTGTTTCTCCCGCGAGGAACTCACCACCGTGGGCTGCATCTTCACCCTGCCGCCACTGAATGGCAAGAACTTCGCCATCGTCACCCATGCCGGCGGCCCCGGCGTCATGCTCACGGATGCCCTCTCGAAGGGAGGACTCAACGTGCCGCGTATCGACGGACCTTTAGCCGAGGAACTGAAGGCGAAGCTCTTCCCCGGCTCGTCTGTAGCCAACCCCATCGACTTCCTCGCCACTGGCACACCTGAGCAGCTGGGCATCGTCCTAGACTACTGCGAACATAAATTCGAAGATATCGACGCCATCGCCGTGATCTACGGCACACCAGGACTGACGCAACTCTACGAGGCCTATAATGTGCTCCACCAGAAGACGCTGGAATGCAAGAAGCCGATCTTCCCCGTGCTGCCATGCCTCCACACGGCAGGCCCCGAGGTGGAGGAGTTCCTGAAGAAAGGTCATGTGAACTTCAGCGACGAGGTGACACTGGCCACCGCCCTCTCACAGATCATGAACACACCGCCCCCTGCCCCACCCGAGGTACAGCTCTACGGCATCGACATCCCCGGACTCAACAAGATCATCTACCGCGAGATCAACCGCCTGCAGTTCGAGGGTCTTGAGAGGGGCTATCTGGCACCCGACGTAGTCAGGGAGATCCTCTCCTGTGCAGGCATCCCGTTGGTACCTGAGATGGTAAGCATCTCGAAAGAAGAGCTCATCGCCTTTGCCGAGCGCGTAGGGTATCCCGTCGTGGCCAAAGTGGTAGGTCCCGTACACAAGAGCGACGTGGGCGGCGTAGCCCTCAACATCCGCACCCCAGAGCACCTCGCCCTCGAGTTCGACCGCATGATGCAGATCCAGGATGCCACAGGCGTGATGGTTCAGAAGATGCTCAAGGGCACCGAACTCTTCATCGGTGCGAAATACGAGGAGCGCTTCGGCCACGTGGTGCTCTGCGGCTTGGGCGGCATCTTCGTCGAGGTACTGAAGGACGTGTCGTCGGGCTTGGCACCGTTGACATATGGCGAGGCCTACTCCATGATCCACTCGCTCAGAGGCTATAAAATAATAAGAGGTACGCGCGGACAGAAAGGCATCAACGAACAGAAATACGCCGAGATTATCGTGCGCCTCTCCACCCTGCTCCGCTTTGCCACAGAGATCAAGGAGATAGACATCAACCCGCTGCTCGCCGACGAGCAAGATGTTGTCGCCGTCGATGCAAGAATCCTCATTGAAAGATGACCAAACAAGAACAATACGAAGCGTTCCTGCCCCAGCTGCAGGGACTGATTGACGAGACTCAGGAACAGGTAAGCGTACTGGCCAACGTGTGCGCTGCCCTCCAGACAGAGTTCGGCTGGTGGTGGACGGGGTTCTACCTCGTCCGTGGTGACAAACTGGTGCTCGGTCCCTTCCAGGGGCCTGTGGCATGCTATCAGATTCCGTTTGGGCGGGGCGTATGCGGCAGTGCCTGGCAACAGCGCCAGACGCTTGTCGTGCCCGATGTCGAGGCGTTCCCCGGCCATATCGCCTGCAGTTCCCTCTCGCGTTCAGAGATTGTTGTGCCCATCTTCGATGCCCAGGGCCATGTGCAAGGTGTGCTCGACATCGACAGTAAGGATCTTGCCTGCTTCGACGAGACCGACCGCCGCTATCTGGAACAGGCCATGCAGTATCTGGCCGCTGCCGTCTTCAAGGCATGAGAACAGCCGTCGTCGGTGGAGGAGCCGCAGGATTCTTCCTCGCCATCAATCTGAAGGAACTCTGTCCGCAGATGGAGGTCACCATCTTCGAGAAGTCCAGGAAGGTGCTGGCGAAGGTGGAGGTCTCCGGCGGCGGTCGTTGCAACTGCACCAACTCCTTTGCCGCCGTGCGCGACCTCTCCGAGGTCTATCCCCGTGGCCATCGCCTGATGAAGCGGCTCTTCAAGACCTTCGACTACCGTGATGCCTATGGGTGGTTCGAGCGCCATGGCGTGCGCCTTGTGACACAGGATGACAACTGCGTCTTCCCTGCCTCACAAGACTCACACACCATCATCAACCTCTTTCTCGCCGAAGCGCGCCGTCATGGCATCAGCATCCGCACCGAAAGCAAGATCACGTCGCTCGGCGAACTCGCCGACTACGACTTCATTGCCATTACCACTGGCGGAGGCACCGCCGCGATGGCAGGGGTGCCCGTCGTCGAGGCTGTGCCGTCGCTTTTCACCTTTTCCATAGCCGATGAAGACCTTCAAGCGCTGATGGGCACCGTCGTTGACGATGCCACCGCCTTCATCCCCGGCACCGGATTCCGCGCCTCCGGGCCCCTGCTCATCACCCATTGGGGCATGAGCGGCCCTGCCATCCTGAAACTCTCCAGCCATGCCGCCCGCGAGCTTCACGACCACCACTACCAGATGCCCCTATCCGTCAACTGGACATCGCGTAAGGACCCTGAGATACTGCAGCAACTGCAGGACATCATCAGCCGCCATCCGCAGAAACAGCTCAACACTATCCGACCCTTCGACCTGCCAAGCCGCCTGTGGAACTATCTGTTGGAGAAGACCCTTGGCGAAAGAGCCAAGAACCGTTGGCAGAACCTCAACAAAAAAGAGCTGAACCGTCTCGTCAACACCCTCTGCAACGACAGTTACCAGATAGCAGGCCGCGCCGCCTTCAAGGACGAGTTCGTCACCTGTGGCGGCATCAGTCTTGCCGCCGTCAACCCCACCACCCTAGAAAGCAAAGACCTCCCCCACGTCTATTTTGCAGGAGAAGTCCTCGACATCGATGGTATCACCGGCGGTTTCAATTTCCAGGCCGCCTGGACCACCGCCTACACCGTCGCCCAAGCCATATCACAGTAGAGTGTAATCGGCCCGTGCCCCATGCACGAAGTCGGTATATTCATTACTATTCCATTATTGAGAATGTGAAGTTCGACATCTATAAGAAGGTTCTCATGAAGCTGCCTTAATGTATCATTTTATCACTTTCTCAATTATGACAGGAAAGTTTGCCGCCGATGTACCACAAAGGTATGTCAGCGGCATTTTCTTTTCAGTTACTGATAATGCTTGCGGTCGAGCTTACCGTTATAGGTGCGGGCGATGGTATCCACTTGTTCGTATAGTTGGGGCACCTTGTAGGGTTCCAGACGGGCAGCGATATAACGGGCTATCGTGCGCTTGTCGAAAACGGCTCCCTGCTTCATCACGACGAGCAGTTTCACAGCCTTGCCCATGATGCGGTGATCGGCTGAGATACAGATGCAGTCCTGGATGCCCTCAATCGACATGGCCACATCTTCCACCTCCGTGGGTGCCACCTTGTAGCCGCCTACGTTGATCACCTCACTCTCACGGCCGCCGATATGCAACATGCCTTCTTCGTCAATCTGTCCGTAATCCGACATGTAGACCGTATCGTCGCGTAAGACGGTAGCGGTGAGTTCGGGGTCGCCGATATAGCCGCTCATCAACGTATCGCCCTGACAGGAGATCATCCCTTCGGGGGTGATGATGATGCGCGAATGGGGCATCGGGCGCCCGAGACAGCCTCCCAAACAACGACCGTCGTTGTAGTTATAAGTGGCGATAATACCTGTTTCTGTAGAAGCGTAGGTGTTATATAGGCGGGTATGGGGCAGAATCTCGCAAAGACGCAGCATGTCGGCATGCGACAGGGGGGCTCCCCCACTTTCGACGAAATCCAGCCTGTCGGCGAGGGCGGCGAAACGCTGTGCATCGAACGAGAGGAGGAAACGAATATTGGCTGGTACGAAAAAGGTGGCGTATTTCCCTGGTTCCCTGAAGGCTTCAAAGAAAGCATCCGCATCGCGCAGTCCGTCAAGGATACGCAGTGTGCCGCCAAGCAGAATAATCGGATATATCTTCGACAGGCTGCCGATATGATTGAGAGGGCCATGGATGACGAAGACGAGATCGTGGGAGAAGCCCTGGCCTGCAATCAGGTTCTCGGCATCGGCCACAATCGTGCGATGGCTGATCATCACGCCCTTGGACTTACCGGTAGTGCCTGTCGTATAGAGCACATCGGCCGTACCTTCAGTTACTGTATTCGACGACAACCGCCGGGCAATCTCCTCAAAGGGCTTGTCAGGAATGTCCTTCTCCAACGGTGCAGCCACGCTGCCTGCCAGATGGATGGCAAAATAGGAGATGATGAAATCGACGGTCTGAGATGAACGGAAGGGAATCACCTTATCACGAGGATACGTGGCAGCCCGCTGTTGTACTTCTCGCCACAACTGTGCATAGGTATAGGTCTGCTCACCACAGATCACCGCCGTCTTGTCAGGATACTTTGCGGCATCTTGAGCCAAATAGTCTTCTAAGGTCATGATACCAATTTTTACATTTTCGATTTCACCATCGCCACGATGCTGTCGAGCGACTTCAGGTTGCGGGGTGTAGCATCGGTAGCCTCCAGTTTGATGCCGTACTCGTCGGAGAGGAGCATCAGGATAGTGGTTACACCCAGTGAGTCGAGTTCACTGAACAGGAAATCGGAATCGAAGTCTACCAACGGCAGTGCATCTTCCAACAGTTGTCTGATTCTTTCTTTCATAGAGTTATTTGATTAATTAGTCTTTATTTTCAGATTCGGTGCAACGCCCTCGGTGCTATAGCGGAGCAAGGCCGCCTTGTCTTCATCGGGTTCCACGACCGTCACTTCGACATCGGGATGGACGAGTGCATAGAGAAGCGCCATCTCTCCCAGTCCTTCATTCGCCAGCGTCACCTTGTCTGCCGTCGCAGGCACATCCACCTGAGCCGTATAATTATGGTGTTTCCTGAGGTTGCGCTCCACTGTGCGAGCCACTTCGACACCTTTGTAACGGAAACGGTCTGTCACGAGTGCCGCGAAATAGTCGGCTGTCTCCAAGCGGTGTTTCAATTGTCCGTATTGTTCTATATAATAATGGTGGAAGCGTTTCGTCCGTGCGAGGTAGCCCTCACCGAAAGCTGTATCTGAGAGCTTCACACGCTCGCCGATCTCAACAGTCAGGGTATTGGGATAGACCACGAAACTGTTTCTGGGTAATACCACGTTGGCCCCATGAAGCAGCACGGGGATGATGTCGAGCCCTAATTGTTCGGCGAGAAAGAAAGCGCCCTTATGGAATCGCAGGATGGAAGAGTCGGGATTACGCTCGCCCTCGGGGAAAACCACGAAGCTATAGCCCTCCTGGATATACCGACGGAACACCTCTACATCAAGGTTGTCGCCCGTCAGCGTGACATGTCCCAGCCAACGGTAAATGGACTTCACGACCCAATAGCTGCCGGGATGCTCATTGGCCACTAGAATGAGCCGTGGAGAGAGCGACATGAAGATTGCTGGGTCTATCATCGACTGATGATTGCACACGATCATGGCAGGACGATCCAGCAGATCATCCAAGGAGCGGTTCGAGTGGAACTTCACCCCAGGGATATGGTTGAAATCGAAGCGGAAGAGGTGCATCATCAGCCGACGGAAGAAATCCTTTCGCGCCGGAGTAGGCTTCAACACCTCAAAGAGCACGAAGCCGATGAGGGTGCAGAACAGCGTCTGAGAGAAGAACACCGTCGCAGAGATGAACATCGACAAGGCGGGTTTCAGCGAGATGGGACGCTGGCGATACCGGCCATTCAGCCTTACGAGCCACTTGAAGATCAGCGGCGGGAAGATATAGGCCATCAGCACCACAGAGAACATACCGACGATGGTGACCTCGGCCAAAGAACGCAGGGCAGGGTGACGCGCCACGATCAGCGTGCCAATGCCGATAAACATGATCAAAGCCGAGAGGATGATGCTGTGCTTATAGGAGGCGAGCATCTTCCGACGGTAGGCATATTCGTAACTAGCTCCCTCGGTCATGAAGATGGTATAGTCATCACCCTGTCCGAAGATGAAAGTGGCCAGGATGACGTTTACGATATTAAACTGGATACCCAGAAGTCCCATCAGTCCCAGAATCCAAATCCAGCTGACGGCCATCGGGAGGAAGGAAAGCATCGCCAGTTCGATACTGCCCAAGGAGAACCAGAGGAAGAAGAACACGATAAATCCGCAGGCCCAGCCAATATAGTTGAAGTCGTCGGAGAGACTGTTGGCAATGGCACTGTTCATCCGTTGGATATCAAAGGCATACGAGTCATCGCCAAGTGCCTCCATCCGCGCATCCATCTTCGAGGGCTCCACCCCTGGATGCAAGGTCAGCACATCGACGACACTATAGTCGTTTGCCAGACTGTCCATACTCACGTTTGAGGCAAAGAGGCCGCTTGTGAGTGTATCGAAGTAAGCCAAGGCCTGAGGCTGGTACTCACCACTGACGATGGTCTCAAACGCCTCGAAAGAGTCTGCCGTGAAACCTGCTTTGCGGGCTTCTGTCCGTAGGGTGCCTGTCAATGTCTCCCGATAGCGCCCTATCCACTCGTTCCAACGATCCAGGCGCTGTCGCTGCGTGTCTTTGGAGCACAAGAATCGGGTGCAGCCTGCCACATCATCCACAAGTCCGGATTCCGTCAGGGCCTGCAACTGGGGTTGTATGCGCAGACTCTGATCCAAGGCGGCATCGGCTGTCACACCCGTGGAAACGACATACACTTTCTGGGTGGCAGCCGTTCCCGTCATCAACTGCTGGAAATAGACCATGTCGGCCTTCTGCTCTTCCGTCATATAGTTGATGTGGTTCATGTTCGAGTCAAACGAGGTGTTCATGCTGAAGTAGCCCAGGAAGAGGGTCAGCAGGATGACTGTCCGCACCACCCAGCGCTTGTCTTCCAGTTTCACATCGCCAATCCTGGCAAGGAAGGTCTCTCCCTGATGGTTAGGACGTTTGGCCAGATGAGGCAGGTAAAGCAATACGAAGAGGATGGTGCCGACGAGGAGGAACGAGCTGAAAAGACCAAGGTCGCGCAAGGCCACCGACTTCAGCGGCACCAAAGCCAGGAAAGCACCTACGGTCGTGATGTTGCCTACGACCAATGGCGCCACAATCTCCTTCAGCGCACTCTTCATGTCGGGGGTATGTGAGAGATGGGCTATCAGGTGCAGCGGATAGTTGACGGCGATACCCAGAATCACGGAAGAGATGCCGATGACGATGATCGACACATCGTGGTGGACGAGTGACAAGCCACCAATGGCAAAGAGCCATCCCCAGCCAATGGAGACCACAATGAGCAGCAGATTCCTGACATGACGGAACGACAGGAAGAGCAGCGTGAGAATCAGCAGGATGGCCAGGGTTACCGACAACAGACTGTCTTTCTTGATCTGCGAGGCATTACCCACGGCAATCACGGGGCCACCCGTCAGATGGACTTCCACCTGCGGGCAGGCGGTTTCCACAGAGGCTTTCACATCATCGAGGAGTGCCACCATACGGCTGTTGTTCTCCGTCTCGCTGGCACCAAAGGGGGTTCTCATCATCACCACCGCCCGCTGCATATCGGGGGAGAAGATATAGCCGTCGTACTGCTCGAAGCGCTGTTCTCCCGAGGAGCGCTGCAACTGAGCCACCACTGGTGTGAAGAGATTCAGCGGATCACGCTGCATATTCTCAATCAGCAGTCCGCCGGCAGGAAACATCAGCATCTCCTTGTCCTGCTGCAACTGGGCAGCCACATAGTCGGGCTGCTGCAACAGACTGTCCATCCGCTGGTAATCCTCCGCCGTCAGGAAGTAGGGAATATGTTCATATACGAAGGCAGTTATCTCCTGTACTTTCGAGATATCCACCTGCGACACGACGTCGCGCACCATCCCCGTCGTATCCCGCTCCTCCAGCGTGGCCGTAAAGGCATCGATGGCCTCCACCATCACGTCGGGATCGGCCTGCGTGGTATCACGATACTGGAATAGGGCATACACCTGGTTTGCACCCGAGATGTCCTGATAGACCTTCAAGGCATGCTGATGCCGGCTGTCGAGGGGCAGAAAGTCTGAGATATCCTCCTTGAAGGAGAGTCTGACCACCGAGAGCACCAACAACATCGTGACGACAATGAACGAAAGGAGACACAGCATCCTGTGCCTCCTCATCATGTCGTATAGCCTTTGTATCAGTGTTGTCATGCCCTCTGCCCCGACACTGTATTATTTCACCTTGCGGATGACAAGTGCCGAGTTTGTGCCACCGAAGCCGAAGCTGTTGCTCAGCACGGTGTTCACCTCGGTGTCTATGGTCTTGGTGGCAAGGTTCAGTTTCTCGGAATACTCGTCGGGGTTCTCGAAGTTGATATTCGGAGCCACGAAGTTGTTCTGCATCATCAGGATGCTGTAGACAATCTCCGAGGCGCCCGCCATCCAACACTCATGACCTGTCATCGACTTCGTTGAGCTGATCAGGGCGCGCTGACCCTCGAACATTCTGCCAAGGGCGATGGCTTCATACATATCACCCTGATGCGTCGAGGTGGCATGGGCGTTGATATAGTCGATATCGTCGAGTTCTATACCTGCATCCTTGATGGCACGGCCCATCGCAATCACGCTACCGTCATCGCTGGGTTCTGAGATACCGCCGCCATTGCTGGAGAAGCCATAGCCGATCACCTCTGCCAGGATATTCGCACCACGGGCCACAGCATGGTCATAGTCCTCGAGCACGAGGGCTGCTGCACCACCACTGGGAATCAGACCGTCACGATCCCTGTCGAAGGGACGACTGGCCTTCGTGGGTTCATCCATACGGACGGAGAAGGCATTCAGGGCGTCAAACGAGGCCATCGAATAGTAGTTCGTCTCCTGGGCACCGCCACAGAGCACCATATCCTGCATGCCCTGCTGTATCAGCATATAGCCCAGTCCTATCGAGTGACTGCCGCTGGCACAGGCTGCCGAGATGGTGAAGTTAACGCCACGCAGGTGGAAGATGGTGCTCATGTTCATATTCACCGTCGAGTTCATCGACTGGAAGATGAGACCGTAGCCCAACATCGCCGTGTCGTGCTTCTCATCCATAATCTTCGACGACTCGATGACGGGCTTTGCCGAAGAGTCGTTGCCGAAGATACAGCCCACCTCATTCTGACGCAGATATTCGTCAGAGATCTGGGCCTGTTCGAAAGCCTGGCGCGAGGCCATATAGGCATACTGCGCCTCTTCCGACATACCGGCACGGGTATGACGATCCAGCATCTGCTTGGTAATCACGGGTGTCTCAACGAACCCCATCAGTCCTGAGCGGTAACCGTAAGTCAAACGGTCCTTGTCCAGAACAATACCCGATTTTCCTGTATAGAGCGATTCCTTAACAGTCTCCCTGTCCGTTCCCAGGCATGACCAGATGCCCATACCTGTAATAACGACCCTTCTCATGTATACAGTCCTCCGTTGATGTTAATCACTTCGCCTGTGATATAGGCAGCCTCGTCTGATGCGAGGAATGCTGCGAGGGCAGCCACCTCCTCAGGTTTGCCGAAGCGGCCTGTGGGGATCATCTTCTTCAGGTCGTCCACAGGCAGATCCTTGGTCATATCCGTCTCGATGAATCCGGGAGCGATGGCGTTCACGGTGATATTTCGGGGGGCCACCTCCTGTGCCAATGCCTTCGTAGCACCGATGATAGCAGCCTTTGCCGCACTGTAGTTCGTCTGACCAGGCAGACCCTTCACGCCTGAGAGAGAAGCCATGTTGATGATTCGTCCGCCACGCTTACGGGGCATCATGTGCTTCAGCAGCTTGCGGGTGATGTAGAAGTAGCCGTTCAGCGTCGTGTCGAGCACGCGGTGCCAGTCTTCGTCGGACATCATGAACATCACGTTGTCACGACGGATACCGGCATTGTTTACCAGCACAGCAAACCAGTCCTCGGGATGCGCCTGCTCCCACTGGTCCAAAGCGGCTTCGATAGCCTTCGGATCCGAGGTGTCAAAGGGCAGCAATTCCGCTGTACCACCTTTGGCAGTTATCTCATCGGCCACCTGCTGGGCAGCCTCTTTGTTACTCAAGTAATTAATCACTACAGGCCAGCCTGCTGATGCCAGCCGCAAAGCCACAGCCTTTCCGATACCACGGGAGGCTCCTGTCACTAACGCAAATTTCATTTCTGTTTAGTCTCCATTTATAAATAATGTGCAAAAGTACGCTTTTTCCATTAATTATCCAAAAAAATGAAGCAAAAGTTACTTTTTCCTACAAAAAACGCGCCGATTACAAGAACTTTTTGTACCTTTGCCCGAAATAACAGTTAAACTAAAACGAACATATGGAACAGCAGAAACGTTACGGACACTTCGATGACCAGCATCGAGAGTATGTTATTACTGACCCTCAGACTCCTTGGCCCTGGATCAATTATCTGGGCAATGAGGATTTCTTTTCTCTCATCTCCAATACAGCAGGCGGATACAGTTTTTACAAGGACGCCAAGTTCCGCCGTATCACCCGTTATCGCTATAACAACGTGCCGATGGACAATGGCGGCCGCTACTTCTACATCAAGGATGGCGACACCGTCTGGAATCCGGGATGGAAACCCTGTAAGACGCCGCTCGACTTCTATGAGTGCCGTCATGGTATGAGCTACACCCGCATCACGGGTAAGAAAAACGGCATCGAGGCCAGCGTATTGTTCTTCGTGCCACTGAAGAAGTGGGCTGAGGTACAGAAACTTACGTTGAAGAACGAATCTTCAGAGACCAAGAGTCTGAAGCTCTTCAGCTTCGAGGAGTGGTGTCTTTGGAATGCCGCTACCGATATGGAGAACTTCCAGCGCAACTTCTCTACTGGCGAAGTTGAGATTGAGGGCTCGACCATCTATCATAAGACCGAATATCGCGAGCGCCGCAATCACTATGCCTTCTATCATGTAAACGCTGAGATACAGGGCTTCGATACCGATCGCGAGACTTTCGTAGGTCTCTACAACGAATTTGCCGATCCGCAGGCAGTCATGGAGGGCAAGCCCCGCAACAGTCATGCCCACGGCTGGAGCCCCATCGCCTCCCACTATATCGAGGTCACCCTCAAGCCTGGCGAGTCTCGCGACTTCGTGTTCCTCCTTGGCTATATCGAAAACGAACAGGAGAAGAAGTTCTCTGCCCCACAGGTCATCAATAAGGAGAAGGCTCACGCCCTCATCGCCGAGCTCGATACCACCGAAAAAGTGGACAAGGCTTTCGCCGAACTCTGCGAGTACTGGGATGCCCTGCTTAATATATATAAGGTAAAAACGGGTAACGACAAGCTCGATCGCATGGTGAACATCTGGAACCAGTACCAGTGTATGGTAACGTTCAACTTCTCGCGCTCGGCATCGTTCTTCGAGAGCGGCGTAGGCCGAGGCATGGGCTTCCGCGACTCGAATCAGGACCTCGTGGGCTTCGTGCATCAGATACCGCCACGTGCTCGTCAGCGCATCATCGACATCGCTTCCACGCAGTTCCCCGACGGCGGCTGCTACCACCAGTACCAGCCCCTCACCAAGCGCGGCAACAACGATATCGGCGGCGGCTTCAACGACGACCCCTGCTGGCTTATCTTCGGAACGGTGGCCTACATCAAGGAGACGGGTGACTTCTCGATTCTCGATGAGATGGTGCCCTTCGACAATCAGCCTGGCTCAGAGGTTACCCTCTTCGAGCACCTCAAGATTTCGATGAATCACGTCATCAACAACCTCGGTCCCCACATGCTGCCGCTCATCGGGCGTGCAGACTGGAATGACTGCCTGAACCTCAACTGCTTCTCTTGGGATCCCAACGAGAGCTTCCAGACCACCGAGAACGTCTCCGAGGGCACCAAGGCCGAGAGTCTCATGATCGCAGGTCTCTTCGTCGTTACTGGCAAGGACTACGTCGCCCTCTGCCGCAAGATTGGAAAAGATGCCGAGGCAGAGCGTATGCAGCAGGCCGTCGATGCGATGATCGAGGCTGTGAAGAAGCACGGCTGGGACGGTGAGTGGTATCTCCGCGCCTACGACTTCTATGGACGCAAGATCGGCTCCAACGAGTGTGACGAGGCGAAGATCTTCATCGAGTCGCAGGGTTGGTGTACGATGGCCGAGATCGGCGCTGAGGATGGACTCGTAGCCAAGTCACTCGATTCCTGCAAGAAGTATCTGGAGTGCGAGCACGGCATGGTGCTCAACAACCCCGCCTTCTCGAAATACATCTATGAGTACGGTGAGATCTCCTCTTATCCCGAGGGCTACAAGGAGAACGCAGGTATCTTCTGCCACAACAATCCCTGGGTCATCATCGGTGAGTGTCTCGCAGGTCGCGGTAACGATGCCTGGAGCCACTATGCCAAGATTCTGCCCAGCTACGTCGAGGAGAAATACCAGACGCTGCATAAGGTGGAGCCCTACGTCAACTGTCAGATGGTAGCCGGTAAGGATGCTTTCAAGCCAGGCGAGGGCAAGAACTCATGGCTGACGGGTACAGCCGCCTGGATGTGGTACACCGTCTCTGAGTTCATCCTTGGCATCAAGCCCGACTACGACGGCATCCGCATCGATCCCTGTCTGCCCGAGACAGCTACCGACTATACCGTCAATCGTAAGTTCCGCGAGGCCGAGTATGAGATTACCATCCATCCGAATGGTGCACAGAAGGGCGTGAAGCAGATTGTGCTCGACGGAAAGCCCGTCGATGGCACCGTCATCCCCTACTCTGTCGGCAAGCATACCGTTGAAGTAACCATGTAACGTATCAGCTTATGAGTAATACCCCCACGCCCCATATCGGGGCCAAGTTTGGCGACATCGCCGAGACCGTGATCATGGCAGGCGATCCGCTGCGTGTGAAATTTATGGCAGAGACGTTCCTCGACGATGCCGTACAGTTTAATAACGTTCGTGGCATGCTCGGATTTACGGGCACCCATAAGGGCAAGCGCATCAGTCTGATGGGCCACGGCATGGGTGGTCCGTCGATTGGTATCTACACCTATGAGCTGTTCAACTTCTACGGGGTGAAGCAGATTATCCGTGTGGGGTCGGCTGGTTCGCTCAACATGGACCTTCATGTGGGTGACCTCGTGATCGCCCAAGGCGCATGCACCGACTCTAACTATGCCGCCCAGTACGGGCTGCCAGGCACCTTCGCCCCCATCGCCGACTTCGGCCTGCTGCGAAAGGCTGCCGATGCCTGTGACAAGCTGGGATGCCGCTATAAGGTGGGCAACGTGATCACCTCCGATGTGTTCTATCACGAGAACGCCCAGGACGATAAGTGGGTCAACATGGGTGTGCTGGCGAAGGAGATGGAGATTGCCATCCTCTACATGAACGCAGCCCGCTCAGGCAACAAGGCCCTGGCCATCTGCACCATCTCCGACCATATCCTGACGGGAGAGCAGACCACCGCCGAGGAGCGACAGCTGACATTTACGAAAATGATGGACGTGGCGTTCTCACTGATCTGAGAAACGCCAACGTCCCCATTCCATAACTGACACAAACATAAGTAGATTTATGAGAGATTTTAACTATTACGCACCGACCGAAGTCGTGTTCGGTGAACAGTCTGAGGAGCAGGTAGCTGCCCTTGTGAAGAAATACGGTGGCACGAAGGTGCTGGTACACTATGGTGGCAAGAGTGCTGAGCGCTCAGGGCTGCTCGACAAGATCTGTGGCCTGCTCGACGAAGGTGGAGTGGCTTACGTCAAGCTTGGTGGTGTCGTACCCAATCCCCGCCTCTCGCTGGCCAAGAAGGGCATCGAGCTGTGCCGTCAGGAGGGTGTCGACTTCATCCTCGCCGTGGGTGGCGGTTCCGTCATCGACTCGTCTAAGTGTATCGCCTACGGCGTCTGCATGGAGGGCGACGTATGGGATCTGTATCTCGGCAAGGTCGACGCTCCTAAGACCATGCTCCCCGTGGCCTCTGTCCTCACCATCCCTGCCGCTGGTAGCGAGATGAGCGAAGCCAGTGTGATCACTAACGAGAACGGCGACGTGAAACTCGGCTACTCTAACGACATGTCGCGCCCCAAGTTCGCCATCATGAACCCCCGTCGCACAATGACCCTGCCACCCTATCAGACGGCAGCTGGCGTCACCGACATGATGATGCACATCTTCGAGCGCTACTTCACCAAGGACGACGATATGGACCTGACCACCGACCTGGCCGAGGCCACCCTGCGCAGCATCAAGAATGCCGTCTTTGCAGTACTGAAGAATCCTGAGGACTATCGCTATCGCGCACAGATCATGTGGGGCGGCAGCGTCGCCCACTGGGGACTGCTGGGCAAGGGCGTGCAGGAAGACTGGGCTACCCACCAGCTTGAGCACGAGCTCAGCGGCATGTTCGATGTCACCCACGGTGCAGGTCTGGCAGCCATCTGGCCTAGCTGGGCACGCTACTGCATGCACGAGAACCTGAGACGCTTCGTGCGCTTCGCCGTCAACGTGATGGATGTGCCCAACGACTTCACCGACCCCGAAGGCACCGCCCTGAAGGGCATCGAGGCCATGGAGCGCTTCTACCACGCCATCGGCATGCCCATCAACATCAAGGAACTGATTGGCAAGGACATCACCGACGAGGAGATCAAGGAGATGACCCGCAAGTGCAGCCGCGACTACACCGCCACCTGCGGAGCCCTCAAGGTCCTCAAAGCCGACGACATGGAAGCTATCTACAAAATGGCAAGAGGCTAATAAATAATAATCCCCGCCCATTCGAGCGGGGATTTTCATTTAGGCTTTCAAGAACGCGATACGTCGCCTGTTATCCTTAGGCTTCACCGCGAAATGCAGCCAGCAGACACTACCATGTTGCTCTAATAACAACTCATCATAATCTTGTTTCGTCCCATCAGCGATATCTAACAGAATCGCCGCATAGCGGATCATCTGCTCTTTGCCCGCGCAGCGGATATCCACTGCACAGCCCGTCAGATGATTGGACGTTTTAGACCCACCCGCGAGCAGATTCACCGCTGGGGATCGGTAGCCCGAGTTAATGATGATCGACTCTACGTTCTTCGAGGTTTCATAATCCTCCCCTGGTTGCAGACAATACAGCGTGTTATAGCTGTAACGCAGATCCTCCAGCCAATTCTCGCAGATACGCTTCAAATTCTTAATCACTACATGACTCGGGATGTTCCCATCCGCAGTCTGATGCTTGGTCTTTGTCAACTCTCCTAAACTAAAGTGAGGCGAGAGTTTCATCATAATATTTAATTCTACATTTCCCATAATTCTTATGTCTAAAAAAACAAAATACCCAAAATCCCAAAATGCCAAGATGGACTATATCGCTGTAGCAAGTTTCTTATAACTACCCTTCTTGACTTTCTCAACCTGATTGTTTTTGATCAGATCAGCGATTTTCTTCGACGCACTGTCAATCCTACTATATCCCCAGGTTTTCATCACATCCTGAGTGGTAAACTCCTCCGGCAACAGGCTGTAGAACTTGGCTGTCTTGTCGTACACACGGCGCAACAAGGTATCGCGAGCCTCGTTGTCGTACATGTCCTGAAGCAGCTGACCAAATAGCGCATCCTCGCATTTGTTGATGATCTCACACATC
>JAEEGG010006175.1_pt1 | contig 28164 bp, 25 predicted proteins | sample 9134161 | NCBI WGS metagenome assembly JAEEGG01 (sample SAMN16246543, study PRJNA631951) | gut metagenome | biome: gut microbiome; feature: rumen; material: CR-attached | host: Bos | place: Iran: Karaj | collected 2018-10 | reverse complement strand
TTCCAGCCCGGAAGCGATGGCGGATATGAAGAAGTACGTCCAGCTCAACAAGGATTACAAGGAGCTGGAGCCGATCATCAAGACCGGCAAGGAGTACGAGAAGATGTTGGAGGACCTGGCCGCTGCCAAGGACATCCTCGTCAACGAGAAGGACGAGGAACTTCGTGAAATGGCCCGTATGGAGATCGCGGAGATCGAGCCGAAGATCCCCGGGATGGAGCAGCAGATCAAGCTCCTGCTCATCCCGGCCGACCCCGACGACGGCAAGAACGCCATGGTCGAGATCCGGGGCGGCACCGGCGGCGACGAGGCCGCCATTTTCGCCGGCGACCTCTTCCGTATGTATCAGCATTTCGCGGAGCGCCGCGGCTGGAAGCTCGAGGTCACGGACCAGGCGCCCGGCACCTCCGGCGGCTTCAAGCAGATCGTCTTCAAGCTCTCCGGAAGCGACGGCGTCTACGGGGTGATGAAATACGAATCCGGCGTGCACCGCGTCCAGCGCGTGCCGCAGACGGAGACCCAGGGCCGCATCCAGACCTCGGCGGCTTCCGTGGCCGTGTTCCCGGAAGCGGGCGAGTTCGACGTGGACCTGAGCTGGGACGACATCCGGCTGGACCTGTTCTGCGCCTCCGGCCCGGGCGGCCAGGGCGTCAACACGACCTACTCCGCCGTGCGCCTCACCCACATTCCCACCGGCCTGGTGGTCCAGTGCCAGGAGGAGCGCTCCCAACTGAAGAACAAGGACCGCGCCTTCGAGGAGCTGCGTACGCGTCTGTACAACCTGGAGCACCAGAAGTACCTCGACGGCATCGCCGCCAAGCGCAAGACGATGGTGTCCACGGGCGACCGCTCCGCCAAGATCCGCACCTACAACTATCCGCAGGGCCGCGTGACGGACCACCGCATCAACTGGAGTATGTACAACCTCCCCGTCTTTATGGACGGAGACATCCAGGAGTGCATCGACCAGCTGCAGATCGCAGAGAATGCCGAGCGCCTCAAAGAGGCCGGAGACTAATCCTTAGATTTTCCTGAAGGCTAAGCAGGCATTGTGCCCGCCAAAACCGAATGAATCGGAAAGACCGAGATTGACATCGGTCCGGACGGCGACGTTGGGCGTGTAGTCCAGGTCGCACTCCGGATCCGGGGTGTCCAGGTGCACCGTCGGCGGGACGATGCCCTCCTGCAGGGCCAGGACCGTGGCGATGGCCTCGACGGCGCCCGTGGCGCCGAACATATGGCCGTGCATGGACTTGGTGCTGCTGATGTGGGCCTTGTAGGCGAAATCGCCCATCGCGAGTTTGTACGCCAGGGTCTCGGCCACGTCGTTGAGGCGCGTTCCCGTGCCGTGGGCGTTGATATAGACGTTGTCCTTGTCGGGATCGAAGCCGGACTGCTCCAGGGCGGCCTTGATGCAGGCGGCCTGGGTGCTGCCGTCCGGACGCGGCGCCGTGGCGTGGTAGGCGTCGCAGGTGCTGCCGTAGCCCGTGACTTCCGCATAAATGTGCGCCCCGCGCGCCTTGGCGTGCTCCATTTCCTCGAGGATCAGGATGGCGGAACCGTCGGCCATAACGAAGCCGCTGCGGTTGGCGTTGAAGGGGAGCGACGCGTACTGCGGGTCCGTGGAGCGGGTGAGCGCCTTGGCGTTGGCGAAGCCGGCGATGCCGATCGGAATGGTGCAGCGGTCGGTGCCGCCCGCGATGATGGCGTCGGCATAGCCGTGGCGGATGGCGCGGAAGGCCTCGCCGATGGAATGGGTGGAGGTGGCGCAGGCCGTCACGATATCGATGCAGGAGCCCTGGGCGCCGTATTTGATGGCGATCTGGCCGCCGGCCATGTCGCTGATCATCGTGGGGACGAAGTTCGGGGAGACCCACTGTCCGGTGGGATCCTCGACGAACTTCTCCAGCTCGCGCTGGATGGTCGTGAATCCGCCGATGCCGGAGCCCACGTAGGTGCCGAAGCGGGCGGGATCGATGTTTTCGCCGGACACGAGGCCGGCGTCCTGCATCGCCTGGAAGGCGGATGCCATCGCGAAAATGGTGAAGGGATCCTGCTTGCGGATGAACGGCTTGTCCATCCCGTAAGCTTCGGGATCGAAGTTGCGGACCATTCCGCCGATCTTGACGGCGAGCCCGTCCGTGGGGAATTCGGTAATATGATCTATGCCGCAAACACCGTTTACCAGGTTGTCCCAGAAAGTCTTGACATCGTTGCCGATGCAGGAGATGACACCGAGGCCGGTCACTGCTACTTTTCTATCCATAAGTTTCATTCTTTTGACGGCGCAAAGGTAGCAAATAATTCTTATATTTGTAATTCTAACGAATCAACCGGATGCTTGCGCTAGGAGACCAGTTACCCCGTTATCTGCTCGATAGACAGCAGATTTGGACGACCGTGGTGTACACGGCCCTCTTCTCCCTGGTGTTCATCCTGGTCAGCATCCCGTTCTCCGACAACGCCTGGTTCGCCCTCGGCGCCAGCAACGCCTTCTTCTACACCGTCGCCTTCGTCGTGGTCGCGGCGCTCGTGGTGATCGTGAGCCGCGCGCTGATGTTCCGCTGCCGGACGATGAAGAATTTCACGGTGCTGGGCTACGTGTGCTGGAATGTGTCGGAGGTCGTGGTCGTGGCGCTGTTGTACACGCTGTTCACCTTCGAAGGCATCAAGGCGGGGATCATCCCCCCGGTCGGACGCGAGACCGGGATGGTCTTCCTCAGCGCGCTGGTGTACACGGCCGTGTGCCTTTGCGTCCCCTTCGTCCTTTGCAGCCTGCAGGCCACCATCCGCGACAAGGACAACACCATCCGCCTGATGAACTACGGCAACGTGGTCAGCGACAAGCCCGCCGTCCCGTACTCCGACAAGCGCATTACCTTGTTCGACAACAACGGCGTGCTCAAGTTCTCCATCAGCTCGGACAACCTCTACTTCATCGAATCCGACGACAACTACATCAAGGCGTGGTATATGGACAGCGCCGGGGAGATGAAGCAGTATATGCTGCGCTGCCGCCTCAAGACGGTGGAGGACAGCTTCGCGGACAGCGAACTCGTCCGCTGCCACCGCAAGTACATCGTCAATATCCGCAAGATCTCCATTCTCAAATCCGAGAAGGAGGGCTACAAGATCGACTTCGACATCGATTCGATCGACCCGATACCCATTTCCAAGACCTACGAGCAGGCCGTACTGGCCCGCTTCAATTCACGTTGACAGACTATGTGGCAAAGAATCCAGACCCTGTATCTGTTCCTGGCGACGGGACTCGTCGTCTCCCTGTTCTTCTGTATGAAGGCCGGGGATATCCCCTTCACGGACTACTGGCCCTATCTGGTGCTGCTGATCGTCACCGGCTTCCTCCAGGTGATGGCACTGACGACCTACAAGCACCGGGTCTTCCAGATGCGCACGGCCGTCCTGTCGGCCATCATCCTGGTAGGCTTCCAGGGCTGGCTGGTGTATGATTTCATCTCGACGCACAACGATCCGGTCTTCCACGTGACGGCCGTCTTCCCCATCGTCGCCGTGATCCTCGATTTCCTGGCCGCACGGAGCATCCTGGCGGACGAGCTGCTGGTGCGCAGCGCAGACCGCCTGCGTGCCGCCAAGCGCAAGAAATAATCATTTTAAAATCACATAATTATGAAAATTCCCCCTTCTGAACTAATCATCAACGACGACGGTTCCGCATTCCACATCCACATCCGTCCGGAACAGCTCGCCGACCGTGTGATCCTCGTAGGTGACCCCGGCCGCGTCACCATGATTAAGAACCTCTTCAATACCATCGAGGCGGAGGGCGCGTCGCGCGAATTCTGCTGGGCGACCGGCACCTTCAGCGACACGCGCATCACCGTCCTGTCCACCGGCATCGGCACGGACAACATCGACATCGTGATGACGGAGCTCGACGCCCTCGCCAACATCGATTTCAACACCCGCGAGGTCAAGCCCGAGCACCGTACGCTGGACATCCTGCGCATCGGTACCTGCGGCGCCATCCAGCCCGACATTCCGCTCGGCGCCTTCATCTTCTCGCACATCTCCGTCGGCTGCGACGGCCTGCTCAACTGGTACGAGGGTCGCGACAGCATCTCCCTCCTGGACTTCGAGGAGGCCTTCAAGGAGCACGTCCACTGGGACAGGCACCTGCCTGACCCGTATTTCGTGCGCGCCAGCCAGAAGCTGATCGACAAGTTCGCCGACTGCACCGTCAAGGGTATGACCATCTCCGCCTCCGGCTTCTACGGGCCGCAGGGCCGCGTGGTGCGCCAGGGTCTGGCGATGCCGAACATGCTGGAGGATTTCGAGAGCTTCGAGTTCGGCGGGTACAAGATCACCAACTTCGAGATGGAGGGCTCCGCTCTCGCCGGTATGGCCGCGAAGCTCGGCCACAACGCCGGCACCGTCTGCTGCGCCATCGCACACCGCCACCTCAAGGACGCCAATACGAACTATAAGGCGCGCGTGGCGGAACTCGCCATGCTCTGCCTGCAACGGATGACCCGATAGTCCTTGAAGGCTCTTCTTCCTGTCCTGACAATCCTGCAGGCTCCGGGAGCCTGACTTCCCGGCTTAATACAGGTCGCGGGCGGTCATTTTGGCCCAGCCGAAATCCGGCATTCCTGCATCCTCGACAAGGGCGTCCACTTTGCGGTGGAGGCCCTTTATCACGTTTTCCTCGAGGAAGCGGAGCTCCTCGGGAACGTTGCGCCGCATCGACGCGGCGACCTCGTGGCCGAGGCCGTCGAAGCGGTAGATCTGGTAGTTGGCGCCGGCCTTGGCGAACTTTTTCGCGAGGGCGTGGCTGCCGGAGAATTCGATGCCGAAGAAGGCGATCTTCTTGTAGGGGACGATGCGGTCGGCGGTGCCGTGGAGGAGCATCACCGGACAGGGCGTCTGCGGGAAGCGGATGGCGCCGTCCATCGAGAACACGGCGCCGGCGAAGGCCAGGATGCCGGCGTAGTTGAAGCGCTCCGGCAGGACCCGGGCCGCCTCCATTCCGTTGCAGATCTCCCATTCCGCCTGCAGGGCGGTCATCGCGCCGGCGGAGGAGCCGCTGACGATGATCTTGTCCGGATCGATGCCCAGCTGGGAGGCGTTGTTGACCAGGTAGGCGGTGGCGCTGTACAGGTCGTCCACGGCGACCTGGATGGCGCTCCGCAGCGCCTTCAGGAAGGCGAGGCCCGACTTGGCCTGGACGCCCTTCATCCCGAGCCGGTAGTCGATGGCGGCCACGTTGTAGCCCGCGTCCGCGAGCTGGCGGTACCAGATGCGGTCGTCGGGCTGGTTGCGCTGTCCGGTCAGGAAGGCGCCGCCGAAGACGTGGATGATGAGCGGCTTGCGGGGCGAGTCGGCGCAGGGGCCGGCATCCGGGGCGGCTTTATAGAAATCGAGCAGCAGCTCGCAGGTGTCGCGCTGCGCGAACAGGATGGTGCGGTCGGGATCGGGAACGTCCTGCGCGGAGGCGTCCACGGGGCGCTCCTGCGCCAGGGCGGTGCAGCAGGCGAAAAGGGCCAGCAGGAGGAAGAATCGGGTTTTCATCAGCTGTAGAATTGGGTGGGGGCCTGCGCGTCGCCGTACAGGCGGGTGAGCTGCTCTCCGAGCGGACCGAGGAGGTCCTCCACCCGCGGGAGCGCGGTTTCCTGCTCCTGGCGGGGCAGGACGAAATGGTGTTCGCGCATCAGCGCGTAAAGCCGGTCGTAGTCCAGTCCCTGCCCGCGCAGCAGCTGTGCGGCGGCGGGGCGCTCGGCGCGGACCAGGGCCAGCAGGAAATGGGAGGAGAGGATGCGCGTCTGCCCGTGCTTGAGCGCCTCGCAGGCCGCGGCGCTCAGCAGGGCGGCGGCGCCCCGCGTGGGGCGGACCAGCGCCTGGTCCTGCCAGGGGACGGACCGGTCGGTGAAGACCTGGTCGTCGATGGCGGCCTTGAGGGCGTCCGCATCGACGCCGCAGGCGGCCAGGGCGCGGCAGGCATCGTTGTCGCGATGCCGCAGCAGCCCGAGCACGAGGTGGTCCGCGCCGATGCCGTAATGGCCGGTCCGCATCGCCTCATCCCGCGCGTAATTGAGGATGGTAAGAAGCTCTTGGGAGAACTTGATTTCCATACGAAAAATATATGGGCAAAAATAAGAAATTTATCGGATTTTTTTGCTAAATTTGCGTGTTTGGAACTATAGTGTTTTTTATGGCAATTGAGGAAAAGAATCCTGAAGAAATCCAGGAAGAAGTGACGGGGATCATAGAACCGGTCGAGATCGACCACGAGATGCGCACGGCGTACATCGACTATTCGATGTCCGTGATCGTTTCGCGCGCCCTTCCGGACGCGCGGGACGGCCTGAAGCCCGTGCAGCGGCGCGTACTTTTCGGAATGGACGGCCTGGGCCTGAGCTACGGCGGCCAGACGAAGAAGTCCGCCCGTATCGTGGGCGAGGTCCTCGGCAAATTCCACCCCCACGGCGACTCCAGCGTCTATGACGCGATGGCCCGCCTGGCCCAGCCCTGGAACCAGCGCTATCCGCTGGTCTTCGGCCAGGGCAATTTCGGTTCGATGGACGGCGACCCCGTGGCCGCCATGCGATATACGGAAGCCAAGCTCGAGAAGATGACCGAGGATGTCCTCGCGGACCTGGACAAGGACACCGTGGACATGACGCTCAACTTCGACGACTCCCTCCAGGAGCCGACCGTGCTCCCGACCAAGCTTCCGCTCCTGCTGCTCAACGGCTCCGCCGGCATCGCCGTCGGTATGGCCACCAATATGGCGCCGCACAACCTCGGCGAGGTGTGCGACGCGATCTGCGCCTACATCGACAACCCGGACATCACCACCGAGGAGCTGATGCAGTACATCCAGGGCCCGGACTTCCCGACCGGCGGCATCATTATGGGCCGCCAGGGCATCGTGGACGCGTACACCACCGGCCGCGGCCGCGTGGTCATCCGCGCCAAGACCGAGATCGAGGAGGGCGAGAACGGCCGTGAGACCATCGTCGTGACCGAGGTCCCGTATATGGTCAACAAGGCCGATATGCTGTCCCGCATCAGCGAGATGGTGCACGACAAGAAGATCGAGGGCATCGCGGACATCCGCGAGCTGACCAACCGCGAGGGCATACGCATCGAGTTCGTCGTCAAGAAGGAGGCGAACGCCAACGTGGTGCTCAACACCCTCTTCAAATACACGGCGCTGCAGAGCAGCTTCTCCATCAACAACGTCGCCCTGGTGGGCGGCCGTCCGCGCACGATGTCCCTCAAGGATATGCTCGCGACCTTCGTGGACTTCCGCCACGAGGTGGTGGTGCGGCGCACGCGTTTCGACCTGGACAAGGCCCTCAAGCGCGCCCACATCCTCGAAGGCCTGCTCCGCGCCATCGACGTGATCGACGAGATCATCGCCATCATCCGCGCCTCCCGCAGCGTCGACGACGCCAAGGCGACGCTGATGTCCACCTTCGATTTCGACGACATCCAGGCGGCGGCCATCGTGGAGATGCGCCTGCGCCAGCTCACCGGCCTGGAGAAGGACCGCCTGCAGGCGGAATACGACGAGCTCGAGAAGTTCATCGCCCGCTGCCGCGAGATCCTCGCCAGCGACGCCGAGCAGCTCGCCATCGTCAAGCAGGAGTCCGCGGAGCTCAAGGCCCGCTACGGCGACGCCCGCCGCACGGAGATCACCCTCTCCGACGACGAATTCAACCCCGAAGATTTCTACGCCGACGAGGACGTCGTGATCACGATCTCCCACCTCGGCTACATCAAGCGCACGGCGCTCACCGAATTCCGTACCCAGGCCCGCGGCGGCGTGGGCAAAAAGGCCAGCGCGACGCGCGACGAAGATTTCATCGAGCATATCTACGTGGCCAATATGCACTCCACGATGCTCTTCTTCACCGACCAGGGAATGTGCTACCGACTCAAGGTGTACGAACTGCCGGAAGGCTCCCGCACCTCGAAGGGCCGCGCCGTGCAGAACCTCCTGTCCATCGATCCTTCCGACCGCATCCGGACGTATCTCAACGCCCGCTCGATCGAGGATCCGGAGTACACGGACAACCATTTCGTGATCCTGGTGACCAAGAAGGGCGTCGTCAAGAAGACGAACCTGACGGAATATTCCAACCGCCGCAGCCGCAACAAGGGCATCATCGCCATCGGCATCCGCGAGGGCGACGAACTGCTCGACGCCCTGCTCACCGACGGCAGCCACGAGATTATGATCGCCGCCCGCAAGGGCCGCTGCTGCCGCTTCAACGAGGCGGAAGTCCGCGCCATCGGACGCAGCGGATCCGGCGTCCGCGGCATCAATATCGATGAGGACGACGAGGTCGTCGGCGCCATCTCGGCGAACCCGAAGGCGGAGGATGCCGCAGCCCATACCGTGCTGGTAGTCAGTGAGAACGGTTATGGCAAGCGCTCCGATCCGGACGAGTACAGACTCACCTCCCGCGGGGCCAAGGGCGTGAAGACGATCGCCATCACGGACAAGACTGGCCCGCTTGTTGCAATAAAGTCCGTGACGGAGGACAATGACCTGATGATCATTACGAAGTCCGGCCTGACCATACGAATGGCCGTATCCGACATCCGGGTCGCCGGAAGGGCCACCCAAGGTGTGAGACTGATCAACATCCGGGAAGGAGATGCCATCGCCGCCGTGTCGCCGGTTGCCAAGGCGGAAGACGATGCCCCGGAGGAGGAAACCGAAGCGGAAGTGACCGCATGATGATACATTGAAATTTTAACTGTTAAAAGGATAACCCCATGAAAAAGATCTTAGCAATCATCGCAATCGCTGCTTCTATTTTTGCAGTGAGCGCACAGGCTCAGAACGTCAAGAACGTGGGCGCCGCCAAGGCGGCCCTCGACAAGGCGCAGGCTGCAGCCGAGAACCCCAAGCAGAACACCAAGCTCGCCACCTGGCTGAAGTACGGCCAGGCCCTGCTGGATGCCTATGCCGCCCCCCAGGGCAACCTGTGGTCCGGTATGTCCGTTCAGGACCTTAATCTCGTCGCCGCCAACGAGCGTATGATGTCCGAGAGCCAGGTCGAGATCAACGGCCAGGTCCTGAACAAGCGCGTCTATTCCAACAAGAACCTCTACTTCAACGAAGCCGGTCAGCTCGCCGCGATCGAGGTGACCGCACCGCTGGCGGACAACATTCTGGACAAGGCTTACGACGCTTTCGTCAAGGCCGCCGAACTGGATCCCAAGGGCACGAAGACCAAGGACATCTCCGCCGGTCTGGAGTCCGTCGGTTCCAAGTTTATGGAAGAGGCGTACACCGTCTATACGATCGGCGATCCCGCCAAGGCTTCCGACAACTTCGAGAAGGCCGCCAAGGCTTTCGCCACCGCTCCGCTGAACAAGATCGACAACGACGCCCTCTACAACGCCGCGTTCACCGCCTGGCAGGCCCAGGATTGGAACCGCGCGAAGAAGCTGTTCGAGCAGGGCATCGCCAACGGCTACATCGGTGAGGACGGCGAGGCTTACGCCAAGCTGGCCGACATCGCCGACAAGCAGGGTGACAAGGCCGCTTCCAAGGCTTACCTGGAGGAGGGCTTCCAGAAGGCTCCCCAGAGCCAGGGCATCCTGATCGGCCTGATCAACTACTACCTCACCAACGACGAGGACACGGAGCGTCTCTTCGACCTCTTCGCCGAGGCCAAGAAGAACGAGCCGAACAATGCATCCCTCTACTATGTCGAGGGCAACGCCCGCCTCAAACTCGACCAGTTCGAGGAGGCCCTGGCCGCCTACGACAAGGCTTCCGAGGTGAATCCGAAGTATGAGTGGGGCTACATCGGCAAGGGTATGGCGCTCTACAACAAGGCCGTCGAGCTCCAGGAGAAGGCATCCCTCGAGGTGGACGACGCCAAGTATATGGCGCTCCTGGGTGAGTTCGAGAGCACCCTCAAGAGCTGCATCGCTCCGTTCGAGACCGCGCTCGATCTGACCAACGACCCGGAGGTGATCGCCAGCGTCGCCGAATACCTCAAGAACGCCTGCTTCCGCTTCCGTTCCGAGGGCGACGAGTTCCAGCAGAAGTACGAGAAGTACGCTGCGCTGGCCGCCAACTAATCGGCTAGTCTTCGATCCCGCAGCTGTTCTTGACACGCTGCCAGGTCGAGATCATATTATCGAAATCATCAGGATTGAGCCAATCGCTTCGGCGGTTGGCCCATTCTTTTACGAATACGGTGGCATAGCTGTCGGGCAGCAGACGCTCCGGCAGGGTGCACCAGATGAACTGGAGCTCGGGCTCCAGCATTCTCTTTTCTCCCGTGAGGGGGTCGTGGACGAAACGCAGGGTGACGAACAGGCCCAGCCGGGAGTTGATGATGCTCATATTGGAGATGGCGTTGCCCAGTGAATAGAAGACGGGCACGCCCTGGATGTGCGTGGTGTCCTGGATGACGTGCGGGTGCGAGCCCACGATGGCGTCCACGCCCTGGCCGGCTAGCCACTTGGCCCAGGAGACCTCCGTGGCGTCGGGATTGAGCTGGTATTCCGTGCCCCAGTGGGGCAGGGCGATGACGAAGTCCGCCTGTTCCTTGCCCTTGCGGATGGCGGCGGACACCTCGTCCCGGTGCATCCGGTTGACCTTCGGCCACTCGGTGTCGGCGCCGCTGTTGGTGCCGTAGGTGAAGTTCACGAGGGCGATGCGCAGCCCGCGGCGCGACAGGATGAGCGGGTAGGTCTCCTCGAGCTCCCGGGCGTTGCGCGCCGCGCCGGTCTGCAGGACGCCGAGCGAGTCGCGGATGCGCTCGTACACGTCGAGCGTCCGCTTCAGGCCGGCGCTGCCCCGGTCGAGGACGTGGTTGTTGCCCGTCAGGAAGACGTCGATGCCGCATTCGTCGGCGCAGTACCAGGCATAATAGTCCGGCGTGGAGAAGACGGGATAGCCGGTGTACGGCTCTCCGCCCAAGGGAAATTCCAGGTTGGCGACCGCGAAATCCACCGCGCGCAGCGCCGGCGAGACCCGCTTCAGGAACTGACGGTGGTCGCGCACGAGCTGCTTCGTATGCATCATCACGTCCCCGATGATCATTACGCTGACGGTGTCCGGAGCGTTGAGGATGGTTTTCGGGAACGGGATTTGATATTGATCGGAGAAGAAGGGATAGCGGGGACGCTGTGCGGCGAGCCTCGGGGAGGCGGCCATCAACAGGATCAGCAGGAATATGGTTCGGGTCGCTTTCATAAAATTTCGTGCAAAGATAAGATTTTTTGCGATTTGGAATTGTCTTGGTTTGCACGTAAATTTGCAAGATTATACGATTATGAAGAAAATACTGGTCATAACGGCACTGGCCGTCACCGTCTGCCTGCTGGGAGGATGTGATTTCTTCCGCCAGCTGGCGGGCCGTCCCACCTCGAAGGACATCCGCGCCAAGAAGGAGCGGATCGAGCGGGAAGCCCTCCTGCATCAGCAGCGCCTGGACTCGCTGAAGCTGGTCCAGAAGCAGATTTCCGATTCCCTCGCGACCCTGGATTCCCTGCGGGACGCCAAGGAGTCGCTGATCTCCACCCGGCAGCTCGCCGGGGGCGGGAAATACGACATCCCGTACCGCTACTACGTGATGATCGGCTCCTTCAGCAGCCCGGACAACGCCACGCGTCAGGCCGCCCGTGCACAGGAGGCCGGCTACCAGGCCACGCTGATTCCGTTCCGCAACGGATTCACCGCCGTGGGCTGCTGCCCCTCCAACAACCTGACCGAAGTATATGCGTCGCTGCGCAAGCTGCGCGAAGAGGAGTTCTGCCCCGCCGACGCGTGGATCCTCAACAACGAATAAAGGGAAATGAGACGGATCCTGACCTGCCTGCTGTGCCTGGCGACCGCCCTGACGGCGGCCGCGCAGTTCCGCCCGTCCTACCGCTCGCTGTCGGACAGCGAGACGGTGACGGCGATGCGTGAGCAGGTCGGTTTCCTCGCCTCCGCCGCTCTCGAGGGCCGCAAGGCCGGCTCGGAAGGGGAGCGGGAGGCGGCGGCCTACGTCACGGACGTGCTGAGCGCATACGGCCTGGACGTCCTCAGCGGTGAGGACGGCGACCTGTTCGGCCTGAAGCAGGACAACGGCGACACCCTCACCTCCCGCAACGTCATCGCCTGCATCCCGGGCTACGACCGGACCCTCCGGGACCATTATATCGTCATCGGCGCCCGCCTGGACAACCTGGGCAGCATCCGCTACAGCGTGGACGGGGAGTCCCGGGAGCGGATCTACTACGGCGCCAACGGCAACGCCTCCGGCCTGTCGATGCTGCTCGAACTGTCGCGGATGCTCTCCGCCGGCAGCGTCCTGCTCAAGCGCTCCGTCATCATCGCCGCGTTCGGCTCCTCGCTGGAGTCCGGCGCGGGGGCCTGGTACTTCCTCAACCGGTCTTATGGGGAGTCGGCCGCCATCGACGCGATGATCAATCTGGATATGCTCGGCACGGGCTCGAACGGCTTCTACGCCTACACCGCCTCCAACCCGGATCTTAGCCACCTGGTGGAGCAGGTGAACGCCACCCTCCAGCCGGTCCGGCCGCAGCTGGTCACCCTCGAGCCGGTGGCTTCCGACCATCGCATCTTCTACGACCGGGAGATCCCTTCCGTGCTGTTCACCACCGGGATGTACCCGGAATACAATAGCGAACGCGACACGCCCTCCATCCTGGAATACGACGAGATGGAGCGCGAACTCGAATACCTCTACAACTTCTCCCTGGCCCTCGCGAACGGCCCCACGCCGTCCTTCCGCGAAGACTCGGAGGCCGCCCGCGCCGCGAACGCGGACCTGGTGTCCTTCTACGACTGCGACGTGCGGCCGACCTTCTTCCGCTCCAACGACCCCGCTTCCTTCCTCAAGCGCTGGGTGTACGTGTATCTGCGCTATCCGCAGAGCGCCGTGGACGAAGGGGTGCAGGGGCGCGTGCTCGTGGACTTCGTCATCGACGAGAAGGGCAAGGTGACGGACGTCAGGGTGGCCAAGGGCGTGGATCCCCGGCTGGACGCCGAGGCCGTCCGCGTCGTGGCCGCATCGCCCGACTGGAAGCCGGGCGTGCTCCGCGGCAAGAAGGTGAAGACGGCGCTGTCGCTGTATGTCGAATTCAGATTGGAAAAGAAAAAGAAAAGATAGCAATGGACTACGATTTCAAATCGATTGAGCAGAAATGGCAGGCCTGGTGGGCCGCGAACAAGACCTTCAAGGTGGTGGAGAACCCCGCGAAGCCGAAGTATTACGTGTTGGATATGTTCCCGTACCCGTCCGGTGCGGGACTGCACGTGGGACATCCCCTGGGCTACATTGCGAGCGACATCTTCTCGCGCTACAAGCGCCTGCAGGGCTTCAACGTCCTGCACCCGATGGGCTACGACGCCTTCGGCCTCCCGGCCGAGCAGTACGCCATCCAGACCGGGCAGCACCCGGAGGTGACCACGGAAGGCAACATCGCCCGCTACCGCGAGCAGCTGGACCGCATCGGCTTTTCCTACGACTGGGACCGCGAAGTGCGCACCTGCGACCCCGGCTACTACAAGTGGACGCAGTGGGCCTTCCTGCAGATGTTCGACAGCTGGTACGATCCCGACCGCGACCAGGCCCGTCCCATCGCCGAGCTGGTGGAGCGCTTTGAGACCACGGGCTACGACGACGTGACCCCGGAGCGCTGGGCGGCCGCTTCCGACAAGGAGAAGTCCGACATCCTGATGGGCTACCGCATCGCCTACCAGGGCGAGACCTCGGTCAACTGGTGCGAGGGGCTCGGCACGGTGCTCGCGAACGACGAGGTCAAGGACGGCCTGAGCGTGCGCGGCGGCTTCCCGGTGGAGCAGAAGAAGATGACGCAGTGGCAGCTGCGCGTGTCGGCGTACGCCGGCCGCCTGCTGGATTCGCTGGAGAAGCTCGACTGGACCGACTCCCTGAAGGAGATGCAGCGCAACTGGATCGGCCGCAGCGAAGGCACGGAGATGGTTTTCAACACCGTCTGCGACGGCCGCGAGATGCCGATCACCATCTTCACCACCCGCGCCGACACGATCTTCGGCGTGACCTTCATGGTCCTCGCCCCGGAGAGCGAGCTGGTGGAGAGCCTGACCGCCGCCGACCGCAAGGCCGAGGTGGCGGAGTACCTCCAATACGTGAAGAAGAAGACGGAGCGCGAGCGCATCGCCGAGACCAGGACGGTCACGGGCGTGTTCGCCGGCTCCTACGGCATCAACCCCGTGACGGGGGAGAAGGTCCCCATCTGGATCTCCGAATACGTCCTGGCGGGCTACGGCACCGGCGCCATTATGGCCGTGCCGGCGCACGACAGCCGCGACTACGTCTTCGCGAAGAAGTTCGGCCTGCCTGTCGTGCCGGTCATCGAGGGCGCGGACGTCAGCGAGCAGAGCGTGGACGCCAAGGAAGGCGTGATGTGTAACTCCGGTTTCCTCGACGGAATGAGCGTCAAGGAGGCCATCGAGGCCGCCAAGGACTACGTCGAGGCGCACGGGCTGGGCCGCAGGAAGACCAACTACCGCCTGCGCGACGCCATTTTCTCGCGCCAGCGCTACTGGGGCGAGCCTTTCCCGGTCTGCTACAAGGACGGCATCCCCACGCCGCTCCCGCTGTCCGCGCTGCCGCTCCGCCTGCCGGAGATCGACTCCTTCAAGCCGTCCCCGGACGGACAGCCCCCGCTGTCCCGCGCCAAGGACTGGACCTACGAAGGATGCCCGCTGGAGAAGAGCACGATGCCGGGCTTCGCTGGCTCCAGCGCCTACTACCTCCGCTATATGGACCCGCACAACGACGGCGCCCTCGTCAGCCGCGAGGCCGACGAATACTGGCGCAACGTCGACCTGTACATCGGCGGCACGGAGCACGCCACGGGGCACCTCATCTACTCCCGCTTCTGGAACAAGTTCCTGTATGACCGCGGCTACGTCTGCGAGGACGAGCCGTTCCGCAAGCTCATCAACCAGGGTATGATCCAGGGCCGCTCCAACTTCGTGTACCGCATCGTCGGGACCAACAAGTTCGTCTCCCTGGGCCTGAAGGACCAGTATGAGACCACCGAGATCCACGTGGACATCAACCTGGTATACAACGACCGCCTCGACCTGGAGGCCTTCCGCCGCTGGCGGCCCGATTTCGCGGATGCGGAATTCATCCTCGAGGACGGGGAATACATCTGCGGCTGGGCCGTCGAGAAGATGAGCAAGTCCATGTACAACGTGGTCAATCCCGATGACATCTGCGACACCTACGGCGCCGACACGCTGCGCCTCTACGAGATGTTCCTCGGCCCGCTCGAGCAGAGCAAGCCCTGGGACACCAAGGGCATTGACGGCGTGGCGCGCTTCCTCAAGAAATTCTGGCGCCTGTACGCCACCCGCGACGGCTTCGCCGTGACGGACGAGAAGGCCACCCCGGCCGAGCTCAAGGTCCTGCACAAGCTGATCGCCAAGGAGCGCGAGGACATCGAGAACTTCTCCTTCAACACGACCGTCAGCGCCTTCATGATCGCCGTCGGCGAGCTGGCCGCGATGGACTGCCGCAAGCGGGAGATCCTCGAGCCGCTGTGCGTGCTGCTGTCGCCCTTCGCCCCGCACATCAGCGAGGAGCTGTGGCACCTGATGGGCCACGAGGGCAGCGTCATGGACGCCCGTTTCCCTGAATATGTCGCCGCCTACACCGTCGAGGACAGCGTGACCTACCCGGTGCAGTTCAACGGCAAGATGCGTTTCACCGTGGACCTGCCGAAGAGCGCCGCCCCCGCCGAGGTGGAGGCCGCCGTGCGCGCCCTCGAGCAGACCGCCCGCTGGGTGGGCGAGGGCCAGATCGTCAAGGTGGTCGTGGTGCCCGGCAGGATCATCAACATCGTTGTGAAATGACACGGAAAGCTGTCCTGCACACCATCTGGGAGTATCTGACCCTGACCCTGGCCTGCTTCATCTTCACCATGGCCTGGGAGTGCTTCATGATTCCGAACGGCATGTCCGCCGGCGGGATGATGGGCCTCTGCACCATCATCCAGTATGCCACCGGCGGCCTGATCCAGGCCCAGTATTCCTATTTCGCGATTAATGCCCTCCTGATTGTCGTGGCGGTGATGGCGATGGGCATCGGCTTCGGCTTCAAGACCATCTGGTGCATCGTGATGTCCAGCGTCGCGCTGGAGATCATTTCCAAGCTGAGTGTCCTCCACGCCATCCCTGGATCCTTCTTCTACATGGAGGAGCGGCTGCTGATCCCGGTCGTGGCCGGCGTGTTCGAGTCGGTCGGCCTGGGCCTGGTGCTCCGCTACGGCGGCAGCACGGGCGGCACGGACATCATCGCGCTGATGGTCAACAAGTACTGGCCCGTCTCGCTGAGCACGGTGTTCTTGGTCTCGGATGTGGTGATCTGCGCCCTGCTCCTCCTGCTGCCGGAGAAGAATTTCTCCGATATGTGCTACGGTCTCACGGAAGTGGTCATCTTCTCGCTGGTGATCGACATCGTCGTGGGCGGCAAGCGCTCCTCCTGCCAGCTGATGGTCTTCTCCGAGAAATACGACAGCATCGCAGACCACATCATCAAGAATATGGACCGCGGCGTGACCGTCCTGAAGGCCCAGGGCTGGTTCACCAAGTCCGACAAGAACGTCCTGCTGATCCTGATCAACCAGCGCCAGCTGTCGGATCTCTCCCGCGTCATCAAGGAGATCGATCCGCGCGCCTTTATGTCGATCTCCCCGACTCACAATGTCTACGGGGAGGGCTTCGAGGAGATCAAGACGGGTGTCAACATCAGAAAGAAGAAAAAGAATGACCTTGCTTAAAAAGACTCTATGGACGGGTATCAAGGAGTATTCCCTGATCACCCTGGGCGTCCTGCTGTATGTCACCGGGTGGATCATCTTCCTGATCCCCAACAATATGGTCGGCGGCGGCGTGACGGGACTCGGCTCCATCATCCAGTATGCGACGGGCGGTGCGGTCAAGATCGGCTACACCTATTTCGTCGTCAATGCGGGGCTGCTCGTGGCGGCGCTCTTCACCCTGGGGCGCAGTTTCGGCTTCAAGTCGGTGTATGCCATCCTGGTGACCTCGGTGGCCCTGAACCTCGGGCAGGAGATCTTCCCGCAGGAAATCATCCAGCTGCTGGCCCTGGACAACGGCAAACTGATGTGCACCATCTCCGGTGGCATTATGGTCGGCGTGGGCATCGGTATGTCCATCTCGCAGGGTGGCAGCACGGGCGGCACGGACATCATTGCGCTGATCATCAACAAGTACCGCAACGTGTCCCCGGGCCGGCTGATCCTGATTATGGACGCCGTGATCATCCTCTCCTCGCTCTTCGTCCCTTCCTTTATGGCGGACGGGGCGCGGATGCCCTGGCCGGACAAGATCACCACGGTGGTCTATGGCTTCATCCTGGTCGCGATCGTCAGCACGGTGCTGGACCTGTACCTGTCCGGCTCGCGCCAGTCGGTGCAGATCTTCATCCTCTCGCCCAAGCACGCGGAGATCGCCGACGCCATCACCAGCGACCTGCACCGGGGTGTGACCGTGCTCAACGGCAAAGGCTGGTACACCAAGCAGGACACGGAGGTGATCATGGTAATCACGCGCAAGACGGACTTGAACGTTTTCCTCAAGTATATCAATGCGATAGACCCGAACGCCTTCATTTCCGTCAGCTCCGTGACGGGCGTCTATGGCAAGGGCTTCGAAACGTTTAAGATGAGCGGCAAAAAATAAATCCGTATATCGAAATAACAATAGTTAGGATTACCCCCGTCCGGACCCCCTGCCGAACGGGGGTGTTTCTTATTTTTGCGCAAAACAGCCCGTGTATGAGAAAGAAACCGTTCATCTCCCTGCACCGCTGCGTCTGCGTTGCATCGGGACTCTGTCTGCTCCTGCATCCCCTCTGTACTTTCCTGCGCACCGGTTCCGTCCCGGGTCCCGTCTGTTTCGCTGCGGCCGTGATGACCGCCTCCGCCGTCCTGCTCCTGCTCCCCCTGGGGGAGGAGCGCCGTTCGCCGTCGCTCTACTTCCTTTTCCTGCTTTGCGCGGCGTGCCTGGGCGGCTCGCTCGCCGGCGTGCCGGAGCGCATCTGGCTGCTGGCGGTCCTCCTGCTGCACGCCGTGTACCTGACTTGCCGGATCGTGGAGCGCTACGCGGAGCTGTGGCCGCTGTTCAAGCAGTTCTCCATCTGGTTCAACGTGATGAACCACGCCCGCTTCAGCTATGCACTGGCCCTGTATCTGCTCGCGGCCTGCCTGCCGGGGCCGGCCGCGCCGGCGTGGCCCGGCTGGGCCCTGCTCGCGGCGGCCGTCGCCCTGTATGCCGTCCTGGCGGTCCGGGCGCATACGGGCCGGACGCTCTTCGTCCGGGCGGCGAAGGAGGCGGAGATCAAGGCGATGATCAAGGGCAGCCTGCGCCCGGAGCCCATCCAGGCCGTACGCAAGACGGAGGACGTGGCGCGGATGACGCGCCTGTACGAGCGGGCCGTGGCCCTGATGGAGAAGAAGCACCCTTTCCTGGACCAGGGCTTCGGTCTGGACGACCTGGCTGGGGCGCTGTACACCAACCGCGCGTACTTGTCCAAGACCATCAACATCCTGTCCGGACGCAATTTCCGGCAGTTCGTCAACTACTACCGCATCCAGTACTGCGTGGACCTGCTGAAGCAGGATCCCAACCTGAAGCTGATCACCGTGGCCGTGATGGCGGGTTTCCACACCACGGCCAGTTTCAATATGGCTTTCAAGCTCAATCTCGGGGAGACGCCCACCCAGTTCCAGGAGCGCGTGCGTACGGAGCGGATTAAATCGCGGACGTAGAAGGATTACATATCTGATAATTTTGTGATTAATTTTATAATTCCTATCTTTGCGACATGAGAGTGATTGCGATAGCAACCCTGCGGAGTTACTGGGAAGGGCATCCGGAAACGCGCCTGCCGCTCAGTGAATGGTATATAAAGGTCTGTAATGCCCGCTGGCGGTCCTTTGCGGATATGAAAGCGGATTATGGGTCGGTTGACTATGTCGGGAACCAGCGTTATGTCTTCAACATAAAAGGGAAGAAGTACCGTCTGGTCGTCGCTGTCAAATTCACTCCTGAACTGGTGTATATCCGATTTGTGGGTACGCACGCTGAATACGACAAAATAGATGTTAAAACGATTTAGGACATGGCACGGATTCACAGTGAGCGGCAATACAAGGCGTTGATGGCGCGGATTGACGCCTTGTTTTTCGAAACGGATGAGCAGACTCCTTCCGACGATCCCCGTCTGCTGGAGTTGGAGATCCTTTCGGCCCTTGTGGAGGAGTACGAGCAGGAGCACTTCCCAATCCAGCCCCCGACATTGCAGGAGGTGATTTCAGAGCGGATGTCCGAGCTCGGGATGACCCAGAAGGAAGTCGCTGCCCTGTTGGGGATGTCGGCCCCCCGCCTTTGCGCCATCCTGGGCGGAAAGACGCAGCCCACCTTCGAGCAGGCACGCACCATCTCCGCCAGGCTCAAGATCGATCCGGCAATCGTCCTGGCCTGATCCGGGCCTCCGTACCGCGGGGTCCTACACCCCTTTCCAGCTCTCCGGCAGGGGAGCGGTGAGCGTCATCTCTTCCTTGCGGACGGGATGGACGAAACGGATCTGCCGGGCGTGCAGGCAGATGCCGCCGTCGGGATTGGAGCGCGGCGCGCCGTATTTGAGGTCGCCCTTGATGGGGCAGCCCAGGTGGGCGAGCTGGCAGCGGATCTGGTGGTGGCGGCCGGTGAGCAGCTCCACTTCCACGAGGTGGTAGCGGTCGGTGCTGCGGAGGTACTTGTAGTTGAGTTTCGCGAGTCTCGCTTCGGGATAGCGGGCGGGCTTGGGCGCGGCGCCGTCGGCGACGATGTAGGACTTGTTCTGCTGCTCGTTGCGGTTCAGCCAGCCCTCCAGGTGGCCTTCGGGCGGCTCCGGCTTCGCGCAGCACAGCGCCCAGTAGGTCTTGTGGACGCCGCCGTCGCGGAAGGCTGCGGTCAGCCGCTCCAGCGCCTTGGAGGTCTTGGCCAGCAGGCAGATGCCGCTCACGGGCCGGTCCAGGCGGTGGGGCAGGCCCAGGAAGACCTTGCCGGGCTTGCCGTCCCGCTGCGCGATGAAGGCTTTGTAGGCCTCGGTGAGGCATTCGTCGCCGGTCTTGTCGCCCTGCGTGATCTCGCCCGCGCGCTTGCACACGACCAGCAGGTGGTTGTCCTCATAGAGGATCCGCCCCGCCAGGTCGTCGTACTCCTGCCTGCTCAACTGCCTGTATTCCATGGCGCAAAGATAACAATAAAGAGGCTCACCTGCAAAGCTCCGTGGCGCCGGCTGTCTGTACGATTTCCCCGGAAGTGAGAAGGGAGCCGTTGATTCAAGTGCCGGATGATTTCATCCGCTAGATAATGCCGAGCTCGTTGGCTTTGCGGAGCATGTCCGAGACGTTCTTGACGTCCATCTTGGCGTAGATGCGCTGGCGATGGGTGTTGACGGTGTGGACGGACAGGAAGACGCGCTCAGCGATTTCCGAGGCCTTGAGCCCTTCGGCGCTGAGGCGGATGATCTGGATCTCGCGCGGACTCAATCCGATGTCTGCTATCTGCCGGGCGCGGACCATCAGCGACTCTTCCACGTAGGCGGCCACCTTCTCGTCCATCATGCCGGGATTGGCCATCAGCTCCTCCAGCTTGGAGGCATATCCGTCCGTGGGGCTCTTGAGGTCTTTGGAGATGATCCCGATGATCTGCTCCTTGGCGGCGTTGATCTTCTGGAGCTCGGCATTGCGGCGGCGCACCTGCTTCAGTTTGTTCAGCAGGATGAACAGGCCCGCGGTCACCAGCAGAACGATGAGGACCAGCAATGCGATCTGGTAGCGGTTCCGCTCGATCCGGCGCTCTTTCTCCTGCACATCGAAGCGGGTCTCCATCTCCTGCAGGGTCTCATCCTGCTTCTGCTGGATATAGCGCTGGATGCGATAGACGTAGTCGTCGTGCGTGTCCAGTGCTTTTTCGTAGTCGCCGGTACGGGTATAGAGCCGCACCAGACGGTCGTCCAGGGAGGATGCGGTGAGGTAGTCGTCCGCCGGGAGCGAGGCGAGCGCCTGCTCGAAATAGCGGATGGCCTCTTCGTTGCGGTCTCCCTGCTGGAACCAGCGTGAGCGGAAGAGGATGCCGTTGCGCTTCAGGCGCTCCAGGTCGTGGGTATCGGCCAGGGCCTGCCCCCGGTCGAGCCACTCTCCGGCCAAGCGGTAGAGGTCCGGATCGAGGGGGTCGCTCCAGCGGTTCTTGTTGATATAGAGGGAGCCGGTGACGTAGCAGGCTTCGCACTGCTCTTCCACGGCCCCGGCCTCTCCAGCGAGCGCGTACGCTTCTGCCGCATAGGCCAGTCCTTCGTCGTTGCGGCCCGTCTCCGGAGAGATCTCGGCATAGGAGCAGAGTTTGGCTTTGGAAATCAGGATGGACGCGAGTTCCTTCCTGAAGCCGTGCTGGCGGGCGATAGCCTCCGCTTCCAGCACCTTTTCCCAGGCGTCGGCGTCGCGGCTGGTCAGGATGTCGATGCCGACGATGGTCTGCAGGGCCTGCACCTCGCCGAGCGTGGACCCGCTCTCCCGCGAAAGCGCCAGGGCCTGGAGCGCCTTCTCCATCGCGGCGTCGAAGCGCTGGGCGGAGACGTCGGCGGTGGCTTCGGCAAGGAGTGTGGGGGGGTCTGATCCGTTCGCTTTGCCGGCAGGCTTTCCCGTCCCGCCGCACGACAGGAGCACGAGGGAGAGGACGAGTATGGGGAGAAAATACTTCATGGTCCTGACAGGATGCAAATGCACGCAAAGTTAGCAGGAATCTGGTTGAATCGCTAAAATATCATATAAAATCAGTAACGCAGGAGACCAGATTAATGAAAAATAATGAAAGAGAAACGGTGGGGGGAAGATAACTTCGTCCTGATTAATCATAAAAAGCGTATGAACGAAAAAGAAACGTATGAGACCCCCAAGGTGGAGATCCTGGAGGTGAAGAGTGAAGGCATCATCTGCGCAAGCAAGGATGTAAACCCCAGCAACCCGTTCAGCAATCCCGAATGGAATTGGTAATAGGAGGACAGAACGATGAAAAAGAATGGATTATTTATCGCCGCCGCAGTTGTATTCGCTGCCGCCGCATCCTGCAACAAAGCTGAAACACTGCAGCCTGAGACTCCCCAGGGCGTAAAAATCAATGTCTCAGTCGGTGACCTGGCGCCCGGGACGAAGGCCTTGAAATCCGGATGGGAGAACGGGGATGTCATTAACGTGTATCTGGATGACATCACTGCGTATGCGCCCGACTTTACCCTCACCTATGACGGGTCCGTCTGGACGGCTTCCGCGTTGTCTGCGGAGGCCACCGCCAGGCTGAAGGCGAGCGGGAAACTCAAGGGTTTCTGGGAGAGCACCAATTCGGCGCTTTCGACGTGGGCCCAATGGAAATCCGGAACCAGCTATTACTATCTTGACTTTCCGAATAAAAGCAACGCGGCCACGACGGGTGTCCAGGCCCCGGTTGTCGCGCATTTCTACAATATCGACTACACGTACTCGGGCGGCACGCTTTCGGCGACCATCAACGATTGGTATTTTACCACCAATTTCCAGCTGGTCGTGACGGGGCTTCCGGCAGGAACCTATGCCCTGTACACTGGCGTAAATATGCTGAACGCCTGCACTGGTATCTGTGTCTCGGCTTCCACGGTGGACGTTTCAATGTACGGGAATACCAGCAGTTCTTATCGGATTGGCGGTACAGCCAACGCTGACGGCGTCGCGTTCGTAGGAAGAGTGAGCCGGCCGAATGTTACTATGGACTATGTTTTCTATCTGGTAGACTGTGGCAACGGCAAGACGTACCGCTTTACCAAGAACATATCGATTCCGACGAACTCAGGGAAGACGCTTTTCGGCGCCCAGGTCCCTTTCAGCAAATTCGCCTTGTCCGTATCGACATCAAGCGGCGTCCCGACGCCGGTTTTCGGTGACGGAGGAAGCATTTACTAACAATACACAGAATACAACGAGATATGAAAAAGAACTATTATATTGCCATCGCCCTGACGCTGGCAGCCTGCACGAAGGCCCCGGTCCCTCAAGTACAGGAAGGTCCCGCATGCAATCCCGTTCCGGTCACGGTAACGGCTTCGATCGACGTTCCGGATACGAAAATGTCCTACACCCCTGATGGGAATGTGCTCAAGAGTTCCTGGGCGAAGGGAGACAAGATATCGCTGATCGCATACAACCACGACTACAAGATGGTGACGAACGACATCCTGACCGCGGAAAGCGCAGGGGCCTCGGTGCGTTTCTCGGGAACGTTTTCCAATCCTTCGGGCGATGTCTCCGGCGTCCGTCTGGTCTACCCGGCACTTACCGGAAGCCCTGCAGCCAGCCCGCTGGAAGTGAATAACAATTACAACACAACCGGCCCTTTCTCTATCGACGCCGGCCTTTTGAAGCTGGCCTCGGACCGTCAGTTCGTTCAGACACACAACGGGACCTACACGGAGAACGGACTTCAGAATCTTCCGTATTATACCTTGATGGTTGCAAGTCCTGACCGGGATGCCGTGCAATCGGGCTCATTCACGGCAAGTTTCTCCCATCTTACGTATATCATAAAGGCTACGTTGACGATGCCGGCTACCAACCCCGCCGGAGATTACGATTATTGGGTTACAAAAGCAGAACTCTGGGGAAAGGAGACCTCCCCGGGAGTGTTCCCTACACTAAAATACTACGGTACGGCGGGTTTCTTCAACGGCTCTTTCAACACGGGACAGGCCACGAGGCTGAGGACGAACTTCGGAGGAATCAAGGATGACGGGACGCCCAATGGGTTTCAGATCGAACGGAACGGGACGTTGGTCGTTTATTTCGTAGGGGGATTCAACGTGCAAGAGGAAGCATACAGGCTGCTGCAAGGGGGAGGATACGATATCAAGGTTTATTTTACGGATAGAACCGAGCCCCTCACTGCCACGTTCCCGGTCACCGCAAATCCCTATTTCCAGATAGCGGTGGGAAAAATGTACCGCTTCGCCGCGACGCTCTCCCTCTAGATAGAAGAGGTCGCCGCAGAAAGATCTCGGGACCGAAATGGACGTGTAATGGCGCCGGCTGTTGCGCTTTTTCCCGTCATTCCGTTTCCTTGCTCTTATGGATAGCGGAGTACTTTAGGCGCTCCGAGTCGGAGCATCTCGCCTGTGATTTCATCCCATTCCCCGGGATGGAAGGGGGCGGTCCCGCTGCTGGGGTAGAAGGTGAGCTCCCCGAACCAGACTTTCCCTCTTTCATTGTAGAGGTCCACCCGCAGGAAGGACATCCCCCGGGAGAGCTTCTCGGCGATTTCCACCATCTCGGCCAGCTGGGCAGGCCTGGGGGGCATTTCGCCCTTCGGGGGATACTTTTTCCAGAATGGGAGGGGGTTCCAGTCCGTATCGAGGAAGAAGAAGGCGGGCTCGCCGCCGTCGTATCTCCCGGTGCCCACCATCACGATGCGGGCCTTGCCGTTGAAGCACCAGAACTTGTAGTCGGACGGCGAGGAGAACGGTCCGTCGCTGAGGAGCAGCTCCTCGGCGATCACCCGCTGCGGGATGCCCTTGTAGGCCCATTCGCCGAAGCGCCGGTAGAGGTCCCTTCCGTAGTCTTTCTGCAGGCGCCGGACGGCCGCTTCCCGGTCGAAGGCGCTCTTGTCGCGGCAGATGCAGACCGAGCGCCCGCCGCCTCCGGCCGTCAGCTTGAGGACAAACTGAGCGGGCAGCTCGTCCCAGTCGATGTCGGCCGGCCTGTCCCAGACGCCGTAGGTCCGGAGCGTGTGGCCGGGCCCGATGATGCCGTCGACATATTCCTTGGCGGTGGACTTGTCCACCATCCGGTGGTAGATCTCCTTGCGGTCGTAGAGCTTGATCCACTGGATCTTCTCGTTGAAACTGACGGGCGGGTCCAGCCGGGGAAACACCCCCAGCTTGCAGTAGTAGACCAGCCGGACATAGGTCTTGTCGGGGAGGAGGCACCTGCTGTGCCTGACCACTTTGAACAGCAGGTCGCGGAAGCTTCTCATTTCTTCTTGAGGCGTTTCTGGACGGGACGGACAAAGGGGTACAGGAAGCGGGAAAGCGTGGGGATCCGCCAGCCGAAGCCCTCTTCCCGGGCGGCCTGGCAGGGAACGCAGTGGCCGCAGGGCATCCCCAGGATGGGACGGTGGCAGAACCAGGTGCGCTCGAAGACGTCCGCGTAGCCCCACTCCTGCATCAGTCGCATCTCGTCGGCCTTGGTGAGCCCCCACTGGTGCAGGGGGAAAAGCATCCGGCCGAACAGGCGGAGGCCGTCCTCCGTGCTCGCGGCGGGGTCGGCCGCCAGCGCCCGGTCCACGTCCACGCCGAGGGGGACGAGCTTGCATTCGCCCTGGATGGCGGCGCCGATCCGGTGGTGCGGGGCTTCGGACGAGACTTCGGCGAAAAGATCCTGCGCACGCAGGAAGGACGCCAGCCACAGATACTGCTTTCCTATGTGCTGCCTGGCGTTGATGCGTTCGAAGCTGGCGCGGATCTCAGGGTCGATCGCGATGTCCTGCAGGGCGACGACCCTGGCGTCGAGCAGCTCCGACTGCGTGGCGGGGTTGCGGCGGATGAGGGCGGTCATTTCCTGGATGCGGCGCAGCTCGACGGGGGTGGAGCGGCGACCGGGATCGGTGATGTACCAGGGCTGGATGACGAATCCGGGGGAAGAAGCCAGTTCGACCACCCGGAACGAAGAGTCCAGTCCCGCCGTCCAGAAAATGTTTATCGCAGTCACGATTGCAAAGATAGGCAAACTTGCTTTTTCGGCAAAACTATGCTTTCTTTGTATATGCAAATCGACGCAGTGATTTGTTGGGTGGACGGGGAGGATCCCGCTCTCCTGCAGAAGAGGATGGAATATGCTACGCCCGGGCAGCTCGCCCGGGACGATATTGCGGCTCCGACCCGCTATGCCTCCCGCAACGAGATCACCTACTGCGTTTGCTCCCTGCTCAGAAACGTCCCCTTCCTGCACGCCATCTACATCATCACGGACGGGCAGGATCCGCCCGTCTGGGACGCCGTCGCCAGGAACTTCCCGGAGAACCGCATCCCGATCCGGGTCGTGGACCACAAGGAGATCTTCCGGGGCTACGAACAGGCGCTGCCCGTTTTCTGTTCGGGGGCGCTCGAGACCGTGATGTGGCGCATCGAGGGCCTGAGCGAGTGGTTCCTGTACCTGAATGACGATTTCGCCGTCACGGCTCCGCTCACGATGGAGGACTTCTTCTGCGGAGACCGCCCCGTCGTGTACGGATACTGGCACCGGACCTTCACGGCCCGGCTGGAAAAATGGTGGAAGTCCCGCGGTAAACTGTGTTTCCGGGACGCGATGCTGCGGGCGGCCGACGCCATCGGCACGCGGCGCTTCGTGCGCGTCCGCCACACCCCCAGGCTTTACCACAAGCCGGTGCAGGAGCGTTTCTACCGGGAGCATCCGGACCTGTTCGTGCAGAACCTGAGCTTCCGCTTCCGCTCGCCGCTGCGCCTGGACAACAACGCCCTGGTGGCCACGCTGATGGCGCTGGAAGAGGGGGCCGTGCTGCGGTACTGCGGGGATGAGGTGCTCTATATGCAGCCGCGCAAGAGCCGGGCCCGCTTCCTGCGGGACCTGGAGCGCTGCCGGCGTCTGGAAGACGCCAAATTCTTCTGCGTCAACTCGCTGGACAAGTTCTCCGAGGAGGATGCCGCCCGGATCCAAACCTGGCTCGCGCGGAAGCTCGACATCTCGATCTAATGACATTTTGTCAGAAAAAAGGCGCTGGCAAAAGTTTTGATGATACCTTTCCCGGCCTGCCGGAGGTGGCAGGTGACAGAAATGAAATCTTAAAAGTCAGATATTATGGGAAAAATCATCGGAATCGACCTCGGCACGACCAACTCGTGCGTGTCCGTGATGGAAGGCAACCAGCCGACCGTCATCATCAACGACGAAGGCGCGCGCACCACGCCGTCCGTCGTGGCGTTTACTGAAGGTGGCGAGCGCAAGGTGGGCAACCCCGCCAAGCGCCAGGCCATCACCAACCCCCACAACACGATCTTCTCCATCAAGCGTTTTATGGGCGAAACCTATGACCAGGTGGGCAAGGAGATCGCCCGCGTGCCGTACAAGGTGGCCCGCGGCGAGAACAACACCCCGCGCGTGGACATCAGCGGCCGGCTCTATTCTCCGCAGGAGATCTCCGCGATCATCCTCCAGAAGATGAAGAAGACGGCCGAGGACTACCTCCGCCAGGAGGTCACCGAGGCGGTCATCACCGTCCCGGCGTACTTCTCCGACTCGCAGCGCCAGGCCACCAAGGAGGCCGGCAAGATCGCGGGCCTGGACGTCAAGCGCATCATCAACGAGCCGACGGCCGCCGCACTGGCCTACGGCCTCGACAAGAAGAACAAGAATATGAAGGTCGCGGTCTATGACCTCGGCGGCGGTACCTTCGATATCTCCATCCTGGAGCTGGGCGACGGCGTGTTCGAGGTGAAGTCCACCAACGGCGACACCCACCTGGGCGGCGACGACTTCGACCAGGCCATCATCGAGTGGCTCGCCCGCGAATTCGCGACCGACAACGGCGGCATCGACCTGAAGAAGGACCCGATGGCCCTCCAGCGCCTCAAGGAGGCGGCCGAGAAAGCCAAGATCGAGCTCTCCAACGCCACCAGCGCCGAGATCAACCTGCCTTACATCACGGCCGTGGACGGTATGCCCAAGCACCTCGTCAAGACGCTTACCCGCGCCAAGTTCGAGACTCTGTGCGACGACCTCTTCCGCCGCAGCATCGAGCCTTGCCGCAAGGCCCTCGACGACGCCCACCTGCGCGCCTCCGACATTGACGAGGTCCTCCTCGTCGGCGGTTCCACCCGTATCCCGAAGGTCCAGCAGATGGTGAAGGACTTCTTCGGCAAGGAGCCCAACAAGAGCGTGAACCCGGACGAGGTGGTCGCCATCGGCGCCGCCATCCAGGGCGGCGTGCTCGCCGGCGACGTCAAGGACGTCCTGCTGCTCGACGTGACCCCGCTGAGCCTCGGCATCGAGACCCTCGGCGGCGTGATGACCCGCCTCATCGAGTCCAACACCACGATT
>JAEEGG010006174.1_pt1 | contig 28164 bp, 21 predicted proteins | sample 9134161 | NCBI WGS metagenome assembly JAEEGG01 (sample SAMN16246543, study PRJNA631951) | gut metagenome | biome: gut microbiome; feature: rumen; material: CR-attached | host: Bos | place: Iran: Karaj | collected 2018-10 | reverse complement strand
AGTATCTTTCTTTTCATTCGGGTTCTAGCCCCCGGTGGTTCTGGAACAGATCAATGACCTGTCACCGTGATCTCATTTCAAAATATGGCAGCGATTCTTGGAATCTCTTTCAATCGCTCCAAGAATGACTTGTCACGCTTGGCCGATAGCAGATTGTACTTCATTTGCAGCGCAAGCAATGGGGCTGCCTCTATATCTAGTGCCTGACCGATAAGCAGCGCTAGCTCTGCACTCAGAGGACGTTTAGCATTCAAGACCTCATTCAACTGACTCGCAGGCACGCCAATCAGCTTAGCCAGGCGTCGCTGACTGATGCCACGAAACTCCAGCTCATCCTTAATCACCTCTCCCGGATGTGTCAGATAGTGCGGTTCCAAGTTGTTAGCAACCATTCTGTCGTCTTTTCCCTCAACGTGTATCATAATTATGCCTATTTATAATGGTTCGACAATTCTGTTAAACTTACCATCTCTGCGATGGTCTTTTCTCCTTCGATAATCTCGCGAAACTCAATGCGATACTGATCGTTCACTTTAACCGACGAGAGCCCCTCCTTGTCTCCATGAAGATGCTCATAGTGTAGGCCGCCATATTTTGTCAAGCCCATCACGTTTGCCTCTGCCATCATCAGGTCTACCACATGAGTGTATTTTTTAATGATTTGTGGCTGAAAGCGATGCTTCTTATCGCTAGCCTGCCCGTCCTCATAGAGCTCCCTGAGATAGTCTTCTTCGAATGTTACAATCATTTCTCATTCTCTATTTTGGGTGCAAAGATAATAACAATATTCCATATTCACAAATTTGTGAACACTTTTTTTGATGATTTAGCATTCTAGACACAGAGAAACGGAAGCCGTGACTGACTTCCGTTTCTCTATTCTCATCTTTGGGGAACAGATCAATGTCCCCTTGATTCACTTGGCAAATCGATAAATAGGTTAAAAAGCGAGGCAGGCACGAACCCTGAAGTCGTTGCTGTCCTTATAGTCGTCGTACCAATTGCCACTGTTGAAGTCGTAGTTCGACGCGTTGCCGGAATCGACCTCCGTACTTGACCAGTAGTAGTCCGACTGCAAGTTACTAGCGCCTGCGATGCCACTGAAGCCGTCGCGCAAATCCCGATAGTTATTTTTGGTGCCTAATACATTCTTACAAGCATCAATCATCTTATTCCACTGATCCTTGCTGGGCAACTGCCATGAAGATGTAGTGGTAGGAGCGGCTGGTGTGTGAGCTGCTGCTCCGCTAGCGCCTGTGGCTGTGGTCCAGCTCATCTTACTACCCTTATCGGTCAGCGCAAGAGCCAGACCGTGGGTATAGCCGGCGACACCTGTCTCGCTGCCCACATAGGCAATCATGGCCACAGCGGTTACGCCTGAGGGCAGAGGACCTGCAGCAGCATAGGCTTTGCCGTCACTGCAGATGCGCCAGCCCAAATAACTCGTTGAGGTCACTGCTGACAGTGCAACAGACGGAGTCGGATAGACGAATGGGCTTTCTGCCACACCAGTAGCGTATGTTGTAGCATCGCTACCGATGGTCACCGTGCCGCAAGAGACAGCAGATGCACCTTTGCCGATGCTGTTTGGAGCACTAGTGCCCTTCGTGGCAGTCACCTGAGTCACGCCAGTAGTAATCTCGACAGTACCGCAGGTACCCTGGTCACCGGTACCGATACCGGCAGCGAATCGGCCGCCAGTAGCCTTCACGGTTCCACCAGAGATGGTGATGGCACCGCAGTTGGCACCGCCACCGCCACCGCTACCGATACCGGCAGCAGTGTCACCACCAGTAGCCGTGACGCTTCCACCAGAGATTTCGATGGCACCGCAGCCGGCATTATTACCGCTACCGATACCGGCAGCAATGGCACCACCAGTAGCCTTCACGGTTCCGCCAGAGATGGTGATAGTACCGCAACTTTGATCACCGCCACCGATACCGGCAGCATTATCACCGCCAGTAGCCGTGATTGTGCCGCCCTGGATCTCGATGTTGCCACAGGCCTTTCCCTGTCCTCCTCCTATACCGGCACCAAAGCCGTTGCTGCTGGCCGTGAGGCTGCCTGTGCCCTGGATGGTGAGCGTCTCACCTACGGCTGGATGGATGCCAGGATATTCCAGATAGAATCCCTTCACGGTATTTGTGCCTTTAAGAATGATGATGGCGTCGCCTTTACAGGTGATGCCTGCATATTGGCCAGTTTTCCATGTACCGCCGGCATTGATGCTTACGCCATCGAGTGTCACGGTGGCACCAGCGGCAATCGAGATTTGCACATTCGCACCGAGTGTACCTGTCACCGTGTAGCCGTCTTCAATGACAGTGTTTTCCGTTACTGTTGCGAGGTCGATAATCTTGCCCACGGGAGCAGCAGTTACCGTCACAACGCAAGTGGCGGTCTTGTCGCCAGCCTGGGCGGTGATGGTGGCGGTGCCTGCGGCTACGCCAGTCACATTACCATTGTCATCAACGGTGGCAATAGCGGTGCTGCTGCTCGTCCAGATGATGGTCTTATCGGTAGCATCCTCGGGGGCAACGGTGGCCTTCAGCGTACCTACGCCACCAACACTCAGCTTCATCTCGTCGGCATCGAGTTCGATACCTGTCACTGCCACGATCTTCTGAGCCATCCATGACGTGGGCACGCCGTCGTCGCTGTTTTTAGTCATATCCACCACACTCTCCAGCACCTTGGTTTCGGTTGCCTCAGTACCAGCCTTACCGAGCCAGTCCTTCGTGCAGTTCTCTGCCTTGATGTCAGTAGCCAGACACTTCACATGGTTCAGTTTGGCGCAGTCGTAGAACATCTCCTGATAGCAGTTCTTCTCCAGCTTCGGGGCTGGCAGCTCGGGGGCCTTCTCGATGCCCTTACAGCCATTGAACATGTCCTGATAGCAGCTCTCCGTCAAGGTGGTGGCGGGCAATACGAGCAGACGCTCGGTATTGTTTACGAGTTTCTCGGCACCAGCAAACAGACCATAGAAAGCGTTCTTGGCCTCGATGGCGGTGGCACTCTCCAGATTGTCCTTGCCCTTCAGCAAGCTCATCACGTTACCGTAGATCTCAGTCTTCATCGAGGGACGGATATTGATGTACTTCGCACCATCGTCCACGGCACGGGTGGTACCACGGGCACCTGCCACGGTGCTGCCACCTCCCAATGAGGTGTTCAGGCTGTAGAACTGCACCACATCGCCCTTCTTCACGGCGATGTCGAAGCTGCCTGTGGTGTTCTTGGCTATCGTCTGCTCGGCACCGTTGTTGATGGTGTAGTGGATGTCGTTAGCCAGGGTGATACCATTGTTGAAGGTGACGGTGATCTTGCCGTCGGCCTGGGCAACAAGCGTCAATGGCGTCGCCTTATCCACATTCGCAACAGCCTGGGCAGACACGTTCTTCACCACGACCTCATAGGTGATGGTCTTGGCGGCATACCAGCTCTTTTTCGTCTCTGCCATTTCGATCGTGATGGTAGCGGAGCCCTCTGACATGGCTGTCACCTTACCAAACTGATCCACCGTTGCCACAGCGGGTTTGCTGCTGGTGTAGGTGATGGCGGCATCCTCTGCCTTTGAAAAGGCCATCCTGACGGCAGACTCACCCACCGACAGCGTCAGCGTGGAGGTATCCACATCTAAAGAGGTACGTACGGGGTTGTCTTTCTCGCCGCAACCCGTCAGCAACAGGACTGCCAGCACCGCCAGCATCCCGGAAAACAAATGTTTTACTCTCATCATCATTTTTATATGTTTTAGTTTGAATAATAAATTGTTTATGGCTGCAAAGGTACAAAGAATTTTCTTAATTTGTGTTGCCCCCCCCTAAAATTATGTTAAAAGAAAGCATTTTCTTCCCCATCAGCCCAAATGCGTGCATAACACAAAAAAAACACGTAAGATCTACACCATCAGGGGGCAGAAAGTGATGCTTGACTTTGACTTGGCTCAGATGTATGAGGTAGAAACGAAGCGTTTGAATGAGGCTGTCAGACGTAATAAAAAACGATTTGAAGGTGATGATTTTATGTTTCGTCTTACAAAAGATGAAATCGCTCAAGTTGGTTCAAGGTCGCAATTTGCGACCTTGAACAGAGGTCGTGGTACTTAGCATTACTTTATGAATAAAGGGCACCCTCAAGGATGCCCTTTATTCATTCAAGGAGAATGTCGCCTTGATCAGTCTGTGCTGATGGCGACGATGGCATCGCCATTGTCGAAGGCTGCCTTGATGTCCTTGCCGCCTTTCTGTACCTTACAGAGTGAGATGTCATCGCCTAAGATCTCACGGACGCGGATACGACCGAGGTGCTTGCGTGTCTCACGACCGGCCACCTGTCCGATGATAAAGACATCGAAATGCACATCCTCGCCGATAAACCTGCTGCCCACATCGATGTAGAGTTCCTTGGTCTTGTCTTTCTTCTCTCTGCCGCGTTCGATGATGTTGGCGCGGATCGGATAGGCCTCGTTGTAATACTCATAGATGTTCTCTGCGAGTTCGCCCAGTGCGGTGCGGATGGCTTCGTCGGCCGATTTTGCCAGAGAGTATTCAGAGCAGCGTCCGGAGATGGTGCTGGTGGTGACCTCACCGGTCTGCAGGTTCTTGAAATTAAATGCTGCGGTGACGACTGCCCCGTAGTAGGTCTTCGTCTCCGTATATTCACGACCCTTACTGTCCTTGCGGTCGTAGGTCTTGACCTTACGCGAGGCAGCGATATCGGTCAGCGTGGCGGTCACCAGATATTTGGCGTCAGCAGCCTCGTCGGCATCGACCGTCTGGAAGCGACGCACATGGGTCAGTCCTTCCTTGACGCAGTTGGCTGCCAACGGTATGTACTCTTCATTGTGGATGTCGGTAACTCTGCCTTCCACCACATCGGCCACTACGCCGAGCACCTTGCTGGCTGTCAGTTTCTTACTGGCCTCTCCTTTCTCATAGGTGATATCTCCGATCTGTACCTTATAGACGGGATTCAGTCCGTTGTCCTGTGCGCTGACGTTGATCGTTGTCAGCACTGCCAATAGGCTGGCGAATAGATATTTTACTTTCAGCATCGTTTTATCTGTTTTTTTAGTTCGACTTATTTATCCAACAGGAACTCAAGCAGGTCCTTTGCCAGGCTCTTGTGGAAGAGCAGTGTGCGGCGATGGAAGGTGGGAATCTTGATATCAAGGCCTCTCGTTGAGAAACCTCTGTAACGGTTGATGTTCATCTTGCAGAGGCTGTTGCCTGAGGCATCGAGGACCTCCAACGTACCGGAGATCATGATACCGCCGCCGCGCTTGTTCCAACTCCAGGTGGCTGCACCTGAATTGCCTGGATCCAACTGGGTGGCTTTTATTTTAATAATGTACGCGGGCGTATCTTTCTCGGAGAGTTTGATCACCTTCTTCTTCTCATCGTTCCAACGATCCATAAAGGTCTCTTTGGCTTCTTCCTGATACTCATTCCACTTCTTGTAGACTTTCTGGTCGTTTTCCTTCAGATAGTCGATGAAGGTCTGATCCGTGATTTCCATTGTGGAGAGGTTTCCCACTTTGGCTTGGGTGAAATCCACTTCCAACCTACCGATCTTACCTGGCTGCCTGACAACATTGAAGTCGCCACTGGTTACCACAAACTCGTCTTCATCTGCCTGAGCAGTGAAACTCATCATTGCGAACAATGCGCAAAATAGCAATTTTACTTTCAGCATAGTTTTTCTGTTTGTATGACGTTTATATTATTCCAACGGGATCTCAGGATGTTGTACGGCGAGAGGGAGGTCCTTCTGGGAGAGATAGAACATATAGAGGATGGCATCCTTCTTGCCGAGGTTCTCACCATGATGGATGGTGCCTACCATCTCAACGACAGCCTCACCTTCATGCACTACCTTTGTCTTTCCATCGAGTCCGATGATGGTCAGTTCGCCCTGTACGAGCACACCGTAGTTCATCACGGGATGATGATGCCAACCCAGTTTCTTGCCTGCGGGGAATACATATTTCACGGAGACCAGTTCTGGACGTCCCTGCAGATAGTCGGGCAGTTCTACACCGTCCCAACTCTGTGAGGTACGGATCAGTTCGTTGGCTTCTACCTTCGATGCAGACTTTTCGACGGTCTTACAGGAGGTCAGTCCTACTGTTGTTACACCGCAGATGAGGGCGGCGGCGAGCACCCATGTCCTGATTGTCTTCATACTTTTCATTCTGTCTTAATGATACTTATGGTTGCAAAAGTACAAAACATTTCTGAATCCTGCAAGCCGATGGGATAAAAAAGTGATTCTGCGACAGTTTTTAGACCGCAGTCAGGCATTTGTCGCGTTTTTGTTTCTGAGTCGCAACAAGCTCAGAAGAAACTGTGCGAGAAATTTGGAAATAGCCTGAAAAGCGTCGTATTTTTGCACCAGAATTCAATCGCAATGTATAACTAATAAAAATATAAAGTAATGAAAAGGATTAAGACATCGGCACTTTTGATACTCAGTTGTATCTTAGTAGTCATCAGTTTCTCAGCGTGTTCAAACGATTTGGATCTTCCAATTAAGGCCCCCCAAGCACCTAGTAGTATTTATCCTCTTAAGGATGTCCATGTGACAGCATCTGGTCTGGTAAGCACCAAACTCAACAAGAATGCAAACCTTCATGCCGCCAGAGGGTTTAAGGCAGAGGACTTCGTGATCACTCCGATCTCTGAAGAGGAAGCAAAAGCCAGGACAAGCGGTTTAAAGACTGGCGAGGCCGGCGATGACGGCTCTACTCTGGGAATCTATTATTGGGTGACACTGCTCTATCGTTGCAAGACTGCCGACGGCACTGAGAAAGACCTCTCCGAACTGATCGTATGGCCTTATTTCTCTACCCCCAGTCAGTTGGTCATTGGCTGTCACAGCACCATTACAAGCGACGCACAGCGTCCCACCAACTTCAGTAACATGTCGAATCTGAGCGAGGTCAACATGCTGGCACTGTTTGCCTCTGCACTCAGCCAGAATGCCCTGGTGATCGTGCCCGACTACGAGGGTTACGGTATCACCGCAGACATCCCCCACCCTTATTGCAACCGCGACCTCACTGCCCTTCAGGTGGTAACAGGTGTGAAGGCTGGTCTCAGTTGGTTTGAGGAAAATCAGATGAAGATGGCCGACGGCTGGTCGGGTGTATCTATCGGCTACTCTCAGGGTGGTGCCGTCTCTGCAGGCGTGCTGCGCTACTGCCAGGAGAACAATGACAACTCACTCCGCCTGAAAGGTGCCGTATGCGGTGACGGTCCTTACGACCCGCTGGCCACACTGAAGCGCTATATCGACATGGATCACCTCTATATGCCCGTGGCTCCTGCCATGCTGCTGAAGGGTGCCGTGGATACCGACCCTGACATGATAGCCTTACAATGCCACTATGAGGACTTCGTGACTGATAAGTTCAGCGCCACTGGTATCTTCAACATGATTGGGAGCAAGCAGAGTACGACCGACGATATTCAGGCAGCCCTGCTGGATTACTCTAAGAACAATGGCGATGGCGGCGGCTTCACGATGATGGCACAGTGCAGCGAAGGTTTCCTGCCCTACACAAAGAGCAACCTGGTTGATGACAGTGGTAAACCTCGCGACTTTGAGCTCGAGAACGGCAAGGGTTACAACTACTGCACCGTGGACCAGTGTCTGAAGCCTGGTGTGATTGCCTACTTCCGCGACGGCACCATCACAGGCGAGGTGCCTGAGGCTAAACTGAAGGCGCTGGAGAAGTCGCTGGCAAAGAATGCGCTGACAGCCGACGGTTTCATGCCGGGCAATGGCTTTACCTTCTTCCACTCCACAGGCGACGAGGTGGTGCCCTACTGCAACCTCGAGAGCGTACGTAACACTTGGGGAACCGGTGGTATCAAGACCGTCACATTAGAATCCTACGTACAACTGCACGTAGCAACAGGCACCCTGTTCTTCACCTTGAAATGTGGCAGTCTGGTCGACGAGATCCTCGATGGCAGCTGGGCACCTGGTGAGTATATTGTAGGAATCTAATAGACGAAATCTACCTTTTTGACTTCAGGACCGTAAATGGTCTTGAAGTCATTTTTCATGGAGATGATGTTGTAGCCGGCTTCGCGCCATTTAGCCTCACGCTTCGCAGCCTCAGCGAGACTGGCATGGTCGCGGGCATCATCATCAGCCACAAGCATGAAGGCGGCAGTGCGGTACTGTTTGTTGCTCAGGCAGTAGTTATGCATGGCTGCGTCGCCACTACTGTTTCCGAACGACAGCACGGGCACCTTACCAATCTCCTGGGAGATCTGACGCACCTTGTTGGTCTTCAGGTTCTTGATAATCAGCGAGTCGGTACGAATCAGGTACTCTTCCTTTCCCATGGTGTAGTCAACGCCTACAGCCTCACCCTGTTTATTCGTCTCCAGCATCACGTCCATACCGATCACTCTATTCGGTTCGATGTGAAGCGGATCTACCAAAGCACGGCAGATGAAGCGGTCGGAACCTGAGCAGACATAATAGGTGAAGCCATGATCCTTCAGATACTCAAACACGTCGAGCATGGGCTTATAGAAGCCCCCACCATAGGTCATGCCGGTGAAGCCGTTAGCAGGCAGGGCGGCATAATCCTTCACATACTTATCAAATTCTGCAAGAGTCATGCCTGCATAGGCCTTTGCGGCAGCATGGGCATGTATCATGTCGAAATGGGCAGGAAGGGGCGTGCCCTTGCGCACGAAGTCCCTGATCTCCTGTGCTGTCTGGCGCACATCCTCAGGTGCCTTATCACGATAGGCGGGATCGTCGAGCACGCGGTATTCAAGCATGTTGTACTCAAAATAGGTCGGATAGAGTTCGGCCACAAAGGTGCCGTCCATATCGAAGGTGGCGATGCGGTCTTCCGCCTTGATGAAGTTGGGAGAGTTCGGATTGGTGACATCCTCCACATAGTCCTTCAGGGCCGTCAGCGCCGGGCACTCGTTCCACTGGGTGAAATAGGTCTTCTGTACTAAAGCCTCGGAGACATGCCTACCACAACTGGTCAACAGCATGACCACTGTCAAAGAAACGAATAAACAATACTTCTTCATATCAAATGCGGTTTCTTGTTTATAGCGTATAAAGATCCTTGCGCTTGTCTCTCATCTTACAGGGGAACCAGAAGGTGGCAACGGTCTTCGAGTTGGCCTCCGTCTCCATGTAGAACTCACCGCCGAGCACTTCGACAATGGCCTTACAGGTGGCCAGTCCGAGGGCAGACGACTCGTTGACATCCGCCAGCGCATTCTCCTTCTGCAGGAATGAATAGATATCGGCACCGACCAGTTCTGCCTGTCCGATACCCATGTAGGTGATGGTGACCTTAATACCCTTGCGCTCATAGCCGTACTTGATGACAATGTCGCCCTGGGTGGTATGCATGGCAGCATTCTTCAGCAGATGCATCATCAGTTGGTGCATGAAGTTCGTGTCGAGTGTACCCTTACAGTGGGGCGACAAGTCGGTTCTGACTTGCACGGCCACATCGGGTTTCGTGTAGTTCAATGCCTCACGACGATAAGAAGCCATCAGTTCGGTGAGGTTGACCTCAATGAACGTGAAGGACGGTGTGATGCCCTCAAACTTCGACAGTTCAACAAGCTGGTCAACGAAGCCGAGCAGTTGCTTACTGTTTTTCTCAATGTTACCAGCCAATTCTCTCACATGTTCTGGCTGCATCATCGTGTCGGGTGTTTCAAGAATCATGGTACTGTAACCAGAAATGGCATTCAGCGGTGTACGAAGAGTGTGACAGGCATTGTCGATAAAAACCGCCTTGAGCTGCTCGCTCTTCTGTACACGGCGCATGGCCATCTTCAACAGCTGCTGATAGTGACGACGGAAGAGGAAAAAGCCCACGCCTGCACCGAGCAACAGCACAACAATAACAGTTAATAATACTACTTCCATAATGTTAACCTTATTAAAATTAATTAATTGAGTTTTTATTCAAAAGATCGTTATTGTGAATGCAAAGATATGATAAAAAAATAAAACCACCAAATTTTTTCATCAAAAAATAAAAAAACCGAGTGTCTCACGACAATCGGTTTCAAAAACAAACTACTTAAAAACTAATCTACTAAAACAAATCAAAAAATATCTTATACACAAAATGTATCCAAATTTAAATTGTCGAGGGGACTTCGAATAGTTGATGCAATTATGATTAATGATTCTGCTGCAAATATACAAGGTTTTTCACTCTTTTGCAAGAAGATCACTAAAAAAAATGAGTGTTCTTATACAATTATTAATAAAAAAAGGGATGAATGTCGCCATTCACCCCTCATTTTGATATGTATGCTTTGCAAAATTACATCATTCCGCCCATACCTGGGGCACCGCCCATCGGCATAGCAGGCTCCTTCTCGGGCTTGTCGCAGATCAGGCACTCGGTGGTGAGGAACATGCCTGCGATAGAAGCGGCATTCTCCAGAGCTACACGAGCCACCTTGGCAGGATCGATCACACCGGCCTCACGCAGATCCTCATAGACATCAGTGCGGGCATTGTAACCGAAGTCGCCCTTGGCCTCACGAACCTTCTGGACTACTACAGCACCCTCGCCACCAGCATTGGTGACAATCTGGCGCAACGGCTCCTCGATGGCGCGGCATATGATGTTGATACCAGTCTGCTCGTCGGCGTTGTCGCCCTTCAGACCTGCCAGAGCCTCCTGAGCGCGGATGTAGGTGGTACCGCCACCTGCTACTACACCCTCTTCGATGGCAGCACGGGTAGCGCAAAGTGCATCGTCAACACGATCCTTCTTCTCCTTCATCTCCACCTCAGAGTTAGCACCGACGTAGAGCACTGCAACACCGCCTGCCAACTTAGCCAGACGCTCCTGGAGTTTCTCCTTATCGTAAGAAGAGGTGGTTACCTCGATCTCCTTCTTGATCTGGGCGATACGATCCTGGATAGCCTGCTTGTCGCCGGCACCGTTGACGATCGTAGTGTTGTCCTTAGAAACAGTTACCTTATCACAGGTACCGAGCATCTCGAGTGTAGCCTGCTCCAGTTTCAGACCCTTCTCCTCGCTGATCACAACACCACCTGTCAGGGTAGCGATATCCTCGAGCATAGCCTTACGACGGTCGCCGAAGCCTGGAGCCTTCACAGCGCAGATCTTCAGACCGCCGCGCAGACGGTTCACAACGAGTGTGGTCAGAGCCTCAGAGTCAACATCCTCAGCAATCACCAGCAAGGGGCGTCCGCTCTCAGCAGCAGGCTGCAGGATGGGCAGGAAGTCCTTGATGTTAGAGATCTTCTTGTCGTAGATGAGAATGTATGGGTTCTCCATCACGCACTCCATCTTCTCACTGTCGGTGATGAAGTAGGCTGAGAGATAACCGCGGTCGAACTGCATACCCTCAACCACACCGATATGTGTATCACGGCTCTTGCTCTCCTCGATGGTGATCACACCGTCCTTAGAGACCTTACGCATAGCCTCAGCGAGCAGTTCGCCGATCTCCTTATCATTGTTGGCAGAAACGGTTGCCACCTGCTCGATCTTGCTATAGTTGTCGCCTACCAGCTCTGCGCTCTTGGCGATATGCTCAGTGACAGCCTTCACAGCCTTGTCGATACCGCGCTTCAAATCCATGGGGTTAGCACCGGCGGTAACGTTCTTCAGACCCTCAGAAACGATAGCCTGTGCGAGGATGGTAGCGGTGGTTGTACCGTCACCTGCATCGTCACCGGTCTTTGATGCTACGCTCTTAACGAGCTGAGCACCTGTGTTCTCAAACTTATCCTCGAGTTCGATCTCCTTAGCAACGGTCACACCGTCCTTGGTGATCTGAGGGGCACCGAACTTCTTCTCGATAACAACGTTACGACCCTTCGGACCGAGGGTTACCTTCACTGCATTTGCCAACTGGTCAACGCCCTGCTTCATAGCGTCGCGGGCGTCAATATTGAATTTAATATCCTTTGCCATAATAATTTTACCTTTTAATTTTTTACCTTTTTACTTTTCAATGACGGCTAAGACGTCAGACTGGCGCATCATCAGATACTTCTCACCCTCGAACTCCAGTTCTGTACCAGAGTACTTACCGTAGAGCACTTCGTCGCCCTCTTTCAGGATCATAGCCTCATCCTTGGTTCCCTGGCCTACGGCCTTGATTGTTCCGTGAAGTGGCTTCTCCTTGGCTGTGTCAGGAATGATAATACCACCGATCTTCTCTTCTGCCGGTGCGGGCAATACCAGCACGCGGTCTGCTAATGGTTTGATGTTCATAATACAAATATTTTAATGTTATACCTTATTATTATATTAATTGGTGCGACGACTTTTCCATCGTCTCGCCATCTTTTCAGCCAAAACCGTGCCAACCCCACAGGATGTGACAAGTTGTCAGCGCCATATGCCATCAGACATGTCATTCTTTATTTTTTTGTAAAAAGTTGATGCTAATCAAAAAATAATGATTACCTTTGCAGCTGTTACGTAACATTAAAAAACTCTATTATGAAACAATTCTTCAAAATGACGCTTGCCACCGTCTGTGGTATAGCTATTTTTCTGGTAGTGACCGGATTCTTCCTGACAATCTCACTCTTGGGTATGGTTGCCAGTGATTCAGCCTCAACCAAAGTTAAGGAAAACTCTGTGTTTGTCATCAAACTCGACGGCACCATCAGTGAACGGGCGGAAGAGAATTCACCCATCAGTGAGATCCTGGACATGGGCGACATGAGCGCCATGGGACTGGACAACCTGATCTGTGCCATCCGTAAGGCAAAGGACAATGAAGACATCAAAGGTATCTACCTGGAGGGCGGCGCACTGGCCTTCGACGCACCGGCTACAGCCCAGCAACTGCGCGATGCCCTGAAGGACTTCAAGAAGAGCGGCAAATGGATCGTAGCCTATTCCGACCAGTACTATCAGACTTCCTATTATGTAGCCTCGGTAGCCGACAACATCTTTCTGAACGATCACGGTCACATTGAATTCACGGGTCTTGGCGGTAAAGGCGAATACATGAAGGGCCTATACGACAAACTTGGCATCAAATACATGGTGGCCAAGGTGGGTAAGTATAAGAGTTATGTGGAGAGAAACACCCAGACGGGTATGAGCGACTACGACCGTGAGCAGCGCACCGCCTACGTGAACGGTATCTGGAACTACTGGTTGAAGGAGATGGCTGAGGGCCGTAAGGTAAAGGCAGAGACTCTGAACCAACTTGCTAACGACAGTATCATGGGCTTCGCTGACACAAAGGACTATGTGACAGCCAAACTGATCGATAAGGTGATGTTCCCCGAGGAGATCAAGGCAGAGATCAAGAAGCGTCTGAAGATCGACAAGGACGACGAAATCAACCAACTCACACTGAGCGACATGCTCAACGTGAAGTCAGAGAAGAAGGACGACGGCGAGAAGATCGCCATCTACTATGCCTACGGCAGCATCGTGGACAGTGAGACTACGAATTTAGTGAACGGCGGCGGACACTGCATCGTGGGCAAGACCACTGCAGCAGACCTGCGCAAACTGGCTGACGACGATGACGTGAAGGCTGTGGTGTTCCGTGTGAACTCCGGTGGTGGTAGTGCCGTTGCCTCTGAGCAGATCCGTCATGCCATCAAACTGCTGAAGGCCAAGAAGCCCGTGGTCGTGTCTATGGGAGGTATGGCAGCCTCTGGCGGCTACTGGATCAGTTCGCCTGCCAACTACATCTTCGCAGAGCCGACCACCATCACTGGTAGTATCGGTATCTTCGGACTCATCCCCAACTTCAGTGGACTCGTGACCGACAAACTCGGCATCACCTTCGACGGTGTGACTACTAATAAGTTCTCTGACTACGAGACAGACCTGATCTTGGGTAAGGACAACGATGAGATCATGAAGCATCTGCAGACCTATATCAACCAAGGTTATCAGCAGTTCCTCGACATCGTGTCAGAGGGTCGTGGCATGAAGCCCGCTGAGGTGGATTCCATTGCTCAGGGGCGTGTCTGGCTGGCCACTGACGCCCAGAAGATCAAACTCGTGGATAAACTAGGTAGTCTCGACGATGCCGTGAAGAAGGCCGCCGAACTCGCCAAGGTGAAGGAGTATCACACAGCAACCTATCCCTACGAGGGTAGTTGGTTTGAGCGATTCATGCCCAAAGAGAACAAGGGCTCTTATCTCGACAGTCAGTTGCAGAAGGAGTTCAAGGCACTCTTAGGCGACCTCTACGAGCCGTTGATGGAGATCCGTCAGACGATGAAGGGCAGCAGTCGCATACAGGCCCGTATACTCGACGACGTTCGCATGAAATAACATTCCGATGGAAGGCGATCTCATCTATATCAACAAGAAACTGCGTCCGTTGAGTTGGCTCTACGGTTTAGGTGTGGGTTTCAGGAACATGCTCTTTGAGGCAGGCATCCTGAAAAGTCAGACCTATGCAACCCCTGTCATCTCAGTGGGCAACATCACCGTTGGCGGAACGGGCAAGACTCCTCACGTGGAGTACCTCATCCGTCTGCTGAAGGACAAGACGAACCTCGCCGTCCTCAGTCGTGGCTACAAACGGAAGAGCCGTGGTTTCTTGTTGGCCGACAACGACTCGACGATGTACGATATCGGTGACGAGCCTTTCCAGATCAAACAGAAGTTCCCTGATATCACCGTCGCCGTGGATAAGAAACGAACGCGTGGCATCAGTCGTCTCATCAATGGTGAGGCAGGTAAGGATATCGACGTGATTCTGCTTGACGATGCTTTCCAGCACCGTTATGTCAGAGCCGGCATCAGCATCCTGTTGGTTGATTACCATCGTCTCATCATCTACGATGAGCTGTTGCCGTCAGGGCGTCTTCGTGAACCCGTCGGCAGTAAGGACAGGGCCGACATCGTGATCGTCACAAAATGTCCGCCCGACATCAAGCCGATGGATTACCGTGTGATCACTAAGGCAATGGCCCTCTATCCCTATCAGCAACTCTACTTCTCTACCCACGAGTATGGAAATTTAGAAAGACTGGAAAATCTGGATAGTCTCGATCATCTAGAAAGGTTAGAAGACCTCGCCGACAAGCATGTGCTTCTGTTGACAGGTATTGCCTCGCCTGAGCAGATGAGACTCGACCTGGAGCCGTATGCCAAGGAGATCCATCCATTAGCCTTCGCTGACCATCATCATTTCAAGGAGAAGGATATCCAACAGATCAACGACACCTTCGGCAGTCTCCCCTCGCCCAAGTGCATCATCACCACAGAGAAAGATGCCGTGCGCCTGAGAACCGTCGAGGGACTGAGCGACGAGGTGCAGCAACACCTCTATGTATTGCCTATCCGCATCAAGTTACTACTCGACCAGGAGGAATCATTTAATAAACACATTATCGATTATGTACGCAAAAATTCAAGAAACAGCATCCTGGCTAAAGGCAAGGATGACTACAAGTCCAAAGACAGCGATCATACTGGGGACAGGCCTCGGACAATTAGCTTCAGAAATTACTGACAAGAGCGAGATCCCTTATACTGACATCCCCAACTTCCCCGTCTCTACTGTTGAAGGACATAGCGGCAAACTGATCTTCGGCAAGCTGGGCGGTGTGGACATCCTTGCCATGCAGGGACGCTTCCACTTCTATGAGGGCTACTCGATGAAGGAGGTCACCTTCCCCGTACGTGTGATGTACGAACTGGGCATCAAGACCCTCTTCGTATCGAATGCCGCAGGTGGTATGAACCCGAAATTCAATATCGGCGACCTGATGGTGATCACCGACCATATCAACTTCTTCCCAGAGCATCCGCTTCGTGGTAAGAACTTCCCCACAGGTCCGCGTTTCCCGGATATGCATCAGACCTATGATCCCCTGCTGATCAAGATGGCCTATGACATCGCCCGTGAAAAAAGCATCCCCGTGCAGCACGGCGTGTATGTCGGCGTACAGGGTCCGACCTTCGAGACACCCGCAGAATATAAGATGTACCGTATCCTGGGTGGCGACGCCGTCGGTATGTCAACCGTACCTGAGGTGATTGTAGCCCATCACTGTGGCATCCGCACCTTCGGCGTCTCTGTCATCACCGATCTCGGCGGCTTCGACGATCCTGTGGAAGTAAGTCATGAGGAAGTGCAGGAGGCAGCCAACAAGGCACAGCCTTTCATGACAGAGATCATGAGAGAATTGATCGTCTGGACGGCAAAGTTTGATTACGACCAGATGGACTCATTTAATACTAATCACCCGACAGAAGGATGGAAATAGCGAAAATAGGAGAGTTCGGTCTGATCGACCGACTGACAAAAGATCTCGAGAACAAGAACGAAAGCACGAAGTACGGCGTAGGCGATGACTGCGCCGTACTCAGCTATCCTGATAAGGAAGTGCTTGTGACAACCGACCTGTTGATGGAAGGGGTACACTTCGATTTGACCTACATCGACCTGAAGCACCTGGGCTATAAGGCGGCGATGGTGAACATCAGCGATGTGTTTGCCATGAACGGCACACCTCGTCAGATCACCGTATCGCTGGCACTGAGCAAGCGTTTCAGCGTAGAGGACATGGAGGCTTTCTACAGCGGTCTGCGCCTGGCCTGCGACAAGTGGGGCGTGGATATCGTAGGAGGCGACACCACCTCAAGTTACACAGGACTGGCCATCAGCATCACCTGTATCGGTGAGGCAAGGAAAGAGGACATCGTGTATCGCAACGGTGCGAAGGACACGGATCTCGTCTGCGTCTCAGGTGACTTAGGGGCTGCCTATATGGGACTCCAGTTGCTGGAGCGTGAGAAGAGTGTGTATTACAGTCAGGTGGAGGAAGCCAAGCGTAAGGGTGACAAGCGTGCCCTGGAGGAACTGAAGAACTTCCAGCCCGACTTCAGCGGCAAGGAGTATCTGCTGCAACGCCAACTCCAGACGGAGGCCCGTGGCGACATCATCGAGAAACTGCGTGAGGCGGGCATCCGTCCGACAGCGATGATGGACATCAGCGACGGTCTTTCCTCTGAGTTGCTCCATATCTGTAAACAGTCAGGCGTGGGTTGTCGTATCTATGAGAAGAACATTCCCATCGACTACCAGACTGCGGTGATGGCAGAGGAACTGAACATGAATGTCACTACCTGTGCCCTGAATGGCGGTGAGGACTATGAGTTGCTGTTCACCGTTCCTATCGGCGATCACGAGAAGATTGAGCAGATAGAGGGTGTGAAGCTTATCGGCCACATCACTGATGTCAAATTCGGCAAAGTGCTCGTAACCCGTGATAATCAGGAGTTTGAGCTCAAAGCACAGGGGTGGACGCATCTTTCAGAATGATTTTTTTGCAAAATTTATGCTGAAATATTTGGTGAGTTCAAAAAAAAGTCGTACCTTTGCACCCGCAAACGAAAGGATTGCTGTTTGACACAATGGTGCCTTAGCTCAGTTGGTAGAGCATCGGACTGAAAATCCGTGTGTCCCCGGTTCGATTCCTGGAGGTACCACTCCTCCTTTCATTACCCCGGTTTCGCGTTATGGCGGCCGGGTTTTTTGTTTTATAGTAAACATTAAAGATTTTAAATATTATGGGAATTGTCATTGGTATCGACGTGGGTATCTCCACGACAAAGATTGTAGGCATCAAGAACGGAAAGGTGTCTGCCCCTATCCGCATTACGGCAGCAGATCCGATCACTTCACTCTACGGCGCTTTCGGAAAATATCTGCACGACAATGAGATCGACCTCAAAGACGTGGAGCAGGTGATGCTCACTGGTGTGGGTGCAGCCTATATCGATTCCCCTATCTATGGTCTGCCGACGGCAAAGTCGCAGGAGTTTATGGCCGATGGTCTGGGTGCCCGCTTTGAGTCGAAACTTGATCATACTATCGTCGTTTCGATGGGCACTGGTACCTCATTTGTGATGTGCAACGGCGACGAGATGCGCCATATCGGTGGTATCGGTGTGGGAGGCGGTACGCTCCAGGGCTTGGCGCGCATCATGCTCAACACCAGCGACATCAGACAGGTGGCTACGCTTGCCAAACAAGGCAATATGCGTAACATCGACCTCACCATCGGTGATATCAGTGCACAGCCGTTGCCAGGACTGCCGATGGATACTATCGCCTCTAACTTCGCCCGTGCACAGACCGATGCCTCGAAAGAAGACATCGCTGCAGGCCTCATCAGAATGGTGCTCCAGTCAATAGGTTCTGCCGCATGGCTCGCCTCGTTAGGCAGTGATATCCGTGACTTCGTACTCATCGGTAACCTATCGCTCCTCCCCCAGTGCAAGGAAGTGTTCCCTGCCCTGGAGAAACTATACAGCATCCGTTTCCACATTCCCAAGTATTCGCAATATTGCACTGCCATCGGTGCCGCTCTGGATTACACGATTAACGGAACCAAATAATGAGTAATCCCCGCTTCTGAGCGGGGATTACTGTTATCTGACAGTGGCATTCAGATTACGCTGGAGGAAGAATGCCTTGGTAGCAAGGAAGAAAGTCAACACTCCTGTGGCGTTGACAACTACCACAGTCCAGAAGGCTGCACTATAGCCCAGGAACTCAGCAATCACACCACCTAGCAGGATGCCCAGTCCCATACCGATATCCCAAGAGATAAGGATCGTGGAGTTGGCAGTTCCACGCTGGTTGTTATGCGCCACATTGATAGTCATGTTCTGGAAGGCAGGCCACATATGCCCGTTACCCAGACCGATCAACAGCGCCGAACTATAATAGCCGATCCCATTCGGTACCAGGATAAACATGGTATAACCGATCAGTGAGATCACCATACCTGAGCCTGCATTATGCGTCAGGCGTCCTTGACGGAGGGCCTTACCGCCCTGCAAGCGTGACGCCATCAAACCTAGGGAGCACAGCAGAAAGTACGTACCCGTACCGCCAGTGATACCCATCTCCTCTTTGCCGTAGATTGCCAGATAGTTGCTCAGCACACCGAAACTGAAACCGAAGGCAATCATATTCACCCCTAACAGCCATCCACGTACCAGGAAGAAACGGTCTAACGACAACTTCGACTTATTACGCACGATCTCCTTTTCAGGGAACTTCACCGTAGCATCAGTGAGCCAGCCTGCACAGGCCACCAACAATGCCAACCAGAACAGGAAGTCGAAACTGTCGGTGAGATCATAGATCCATATACCGATAGTCGGTGCGATCGCCATCGCCAGATTATTACTCAGTCCATAGTAGCCGATGCCCTCCGTGCGTCGGCTCGATGGCAACACGTCGATGGCAGCCGTAGAGTTGGCTACCGTCAGACCGCCGAAAGGACCGCCGTGCAAGGTTCTGACGATGGTAAATAATAATAAGGTGGAGGCCGCGAGGTAGCCTGAGAAGATGATGGCAAAGGCACTGAAACAAATCATCAGCACCGTCTTTCTCGGAAAGGAATCGACCACATAGCCGCTGAACGGACGGAACAAGAGGGCCGTGATGGTATAGCCCGACAACACGAGACCGATCATATCCTTCGTGGCGCCGAAATGCTCACTCAGATAGAGCGGTAACAGTGGTGTCAGCACATAAAACGCAAAAAACAGCGAGAAGTTCGCTGCCATCACCTTGCAGTAGTTCCTGTTCCAGAGTCGTTCCATCTAGCTGTACTTTATCTGCCTGCAAATTTACACAAAAGCCCTCAAACTGCCAAACAATTCGAAAGGAAATCCCATCCGTGACAGGAAATTCTATTTAAACTATGTTAACACCATTTGACTTCAGGCTTTCTACCACGTCTAAATACCAATAAAACTATTTGTTTATGCGAAAACTATTCATTTTATCAACACTGATCCTGGCCGCTGCCTCAGCTAAGGCGCAGGATCTCAGACTAAACGATCTCGGCTATTTCGAGCGCCAGGGAGTCAACGTGCTCGTATATAGCAACAGTTTTAACGGCGGATTCAATGACGAGAAGAACTCGGGTATTGAGGTCATCCAACATGGTGTGCGTTCCATCCAGGGTGGTGCTGTCCGTCTGAACAACACCCCTGAGCAGTGGGACCTCGTGCCACTGATGACCGATCGTAAGGTGGACCAAGAGAAAGGTACCATCGAGGTGGCCCTGCGTTATAACGACTACGACTTTGACAGTCGTGTGGTGGTGACCGCAAAGGGCAAGGCAGTGGAGATTGCCGTCTGGCTCGACAAGCCCGTACCGGAGAAACTGGCTGGTGATGCAGGTTTCAATCTGGAGTTCCTGCCTTCACGTTACTGGTTGAAGACCTTCACGATGGATGGTCGTCTGAACCGCTTCCCGCGTTATGCTACAAGTCAGACTATCACCCGTCCGAACAGTGAGAAGCCCCGTCAGTTCAAGGGCTTCAAGACCTACGATGATCGTGGTACAGACCGCTTCGTCGATCCTCTGCCGTTGGAGACAGGTCATCAGATTATCATGGCAACCGATGACCCTGAGCGCATGGTACGTATCAGCAGTGACGCAGAGTTGAAACTCTATGATGGCCGTATGCTGGCCCAGAATGGATGGTTCGTGCTGCGCAGTGTATTGCCGAAGGGTAAGACGGGTAAGGTGGTGACCTGGACCGTTGAGCCGCATGCTATCCCTGGTTGGATCCGTGAGCCGAACATCGGTTTCAGTCAGGTGGGTTATACCCCCGAGCAGCCGAAGGTGGCCGTGATCGAACTCGACAAGCAGGACATCCCTCAGGCGAATGCATACCTCTACCGCATCAAGGACGACGGTTCCAAAGAGAAAGTCTTCACGGGTGAGATCAAGCCCTGGGGGCCTTACTTTAAATATAATTATGTGAAGTTCGACTTCTCCAGTGTCCGTGAGCCCGGTGTGTATTATATCCAGTATGGCGACACGAAGACCAACGATTTTCTGATCGATGAACACGTGTATGACAAGATCACTGATGCTACTACCGACGTATGGGTGCCCATCCACATGGATCATATGTACGTCACGGAGGGTTATCGCACCTGGCATGGTGAGCCCTTCAAGGAAGGTTATTTGCAGGCACCTGAGAGCGACCACTTCGACCTGCATAGTCAGGGGGCGACTACAGATACGAAATACAAACCCTATGAACTCATCCCAGGTCTGAATGTCGGCGGTTTCTTCGATGCCGGTGACTTCGACATCGAGACGGGTTCGAACATCAATGTGGTACAGAACTTCATCCGTGCCTGGGAGCTCTTCAAGCCGATGCGCGACGAAACCTTCGTCAGTCAGAAGCAACGTTATGTCGATCTACACCGTCCCGACGGCACCCCCGATATTCTGCAGTTTATCGAACATGGTACGCTGAACCTCGTGGCACAGGCAGAACAAATCGGACACATGGCACAGACACTCTCTAACTCTGTGCTCGACAACTACCACCACTTAGGCGATGCAGCCTCTATCACCGACGGTCTGCACTATGATCCGAGTCTGAAGCCCTATGAGGTGTCAGCCGATGGCAAGCGCAGTGGTACGCCTGACGATATGTGGGCTTTCACTACGCGTAATCCCCGCCTCGATCTTCAGGCCGCAGGCGTCTTGAATTCTGCAGCCCGTGTACTTCGAGGCTATAACGACGATCTGGCAGAGCGCGCCCAACGTCAGGCAGACCGTCTGCGCGCTGAAGCAGAAGAATTGTTGAAAGCCAGCAAACCTCGTCGCGACGCGCAGGCAGAGGCCGATTTCGCCTGGTTGACGGGTAACAACATCACCCTGAAGTTACAGATCGCACTCGACAGCATCCCTATGAAGGACGAGGCCTACAAGCAGAGCCTCCGTCCACTTGTCAAGGAGTTTGCCGACTATGTTAAAGGTTTCGACAAGGATAATCCTTATGGTGTGCCCATCGGACTCGGCAACTGGGCTGGTGTGAATATGATTCTCAACTTCGGTATCGCCGTGAACTACGCCCACCTCTACTATCCTGACATCGTAAGCAAGGATGAGATTTATCGCGTGTCCAACTGGCTCTACGGCTGTCATCCTTATCACAACTACTCGTTTGTGGCTGTCGTAGGAGCTGCCCGTCCGAAGCAGGTGTTCTACGGTAACAACCGTGCCGACTTCTCTGCCATCCCCGGTAACGTGGCACCTGGTCTGCTCTTCCGTAAGCCAGACCACTTTGAAAACTTCGACGACTGGCCCTTCCTCTGGGGACAGAACGAAGGCACCATCGCTGGTAACACACAGTACATCATTTTCGGTTCTGCCTTTAAGAACCTCCAATAAAAAGAAATCCCCGCCGAGTGGCGGGGATTTTTATGATCATTATGATCAGATCACGTGGAGACCGAGGAATACCATCAGACCATTCATCAGGATCCAGAAGATGGCGAATGGCATCGTCTTACGCATGATGTCACCATCCTGTCCTTCCATATCGCAAGCGGCGGTTGCAATGGCTATCGACTGCGGTGATAGCAGTTTACCGCCCTCAGATCCGGCACAGTTGGCTGCAGCGAGCCAGTTGGTCTCACTACCACTAACACCGAAGAACGTACCCTGATTCACCAGTCCGAGGTCGCTGGCGGCAGTAGCCTGCAGCTTACCGAAGAGGATGTTGGCATTCGTAGCCGAACCTGTCACGAAGGTACCGATCGAACCGATCAGCGGTGCGAAGAACGGGAAGGCAGAACCTGTGAGCAACACAAGGCCCTTTGCGATATCGTTGGTCATACCCGTGTTGTTCATCAGCATCGCCATTGCCACGAGACAGCAGATCGTCACAACCGTCTTCTGCAGGTTCAGGGTGGTCTTCGCCAACAGCTTCATCAGACTACCGAAGCTCATGCCCTGGATCAGTCCGCCGATCACGGCACCGAGGAAGATCATCAGACCCGCATTCGACAGCCAGCCGAACTTAAAGGTATTACCGATCACGGGCAGGTCGAACTTCGTCACCAAGGTAGAATTCAGGAACTCGTTGATGGGAGGCACGATCTTACTGCTGATGAGGATGAAGAAGATGATCAGACCATAGACACTCCATGCCTTAAGGGTCTTCACTGTACCGAATTGCTTCTTTTCAACCTTCACCTCGTCAGCAGGATTCTCGTCCTTGATAAACAGTTTGTTGTAGATCAGCATCGCGATGATGGCAGCCACAGAACCCAGGATAGCAGGTGTCTCAGGACCAATGAAGTGAGCGCAGCAGAACTGCACGGTGATGGAGCATGCACCCACGAAGAGGGCGATAGAGAGATTCTTCACAATCTTCGTACGATCCGTCATCATCAGGATGAGGAACGGGGTGATGAAGAACATCAGAGAGAGCTGCAGGATGATGAAGGTTGCCACCTCACAAAGCTCCTCAGGCGTAGCTACACCGCTGGCAGCCACCTGATTGGCGAGTGTGGTAGCAGGCAGTCCTACGGCACCGAAGCCCACAGCCACCGTATTGGCCACCAGACAGATCACAGCCGAGAACATCGGTTTGAAGCCCAGTCCGATCAAGATGGCAGCAGGAATCGCCACAGCCGTTCCGAAGCCGGCCATACCTTCGAGCACACCACCGAGGCCCCAGGTGAGCAACAGCACGAGCAGTCCCTTGTCGCTCGTCATCTGGATAAACTGCGTCTTGATCGTCTCGATCTCCTTCGTCTCACAAAGGATGTTGTAACTGAAGATGGCGCAGATGATGATCAGGATGATCGGGAAGCACGCCTTCAGGAAACCTTCGACCACCGACCAGAGGGTGATGCCAAAGATTGACTCTCCGGCAAACTTCTCAGGCAGGATACCCATAGCAGGTACTGCAAACAAGGCCAGCAGGATTGTAACGATAAGAGTGACCACTGCACTCTTGTAACCAGACACTTTGAAACCCATCATCAATACGATGAGCAACAGAATTGGGATTACGGAAATTAGAGCTGTCATATAGGTTTTTTAGTTATTTGATGAATATTATTGGCGACAAATATACAAACTTTTTTGGAATAATACAAACAATTTCGATTTTTTTTTGTATATTTGCCCCCAAAAGTAATACACGTAAAAAGAAAAAGCCCTATGATGAATCAATTCCTTCAAGACCTCAGACAGTTCCTGCCGTCTGACCGTATTTATACCGATGAGCTCCGTACCCTGGGTTGGGGAACGGACGCCAGTTTCTATCGCCAGATTCCGAAGGTCGTCATCCGCAGCGATGGCGAAGAGGAGATTTCCAAGATAGTCAAAGCCTGTCAGAAATACAAGCTGCCCTTCACCTTCCGTGCAGCAGGCACCTCACTCTCAGGACAAAGCTGTACCGAGAGCGTGCTGATCGTTGCCGGTAAGCACTGGGAGAAATATGAGATCGGCGAGAACCAGGAGACCATCAAACTTCAGCCTGGTATCGTGGGTGGAAAGGTGAATGAGATCCTGAAGCCCTACGGACGCGTGTTTCCACCCGACCCTGCCTCTATCGGTTCTGCGATGGTGGGCGGTATAGTGATCAACAATGCCTCGGGTATGAACTGCGGTGTGCATGCCAACAGCGACCGTATGATGATCAGCGCCCGAATCATCCTGACTGACGGCACCGTGCTCGATACTGGTTCGGAAGATAGTAAGGACGCCTTCCGCAAGAGTCATCCCGAATTCCTGAAGAAGATTGAGGCCCTGCGCGACAAGGTACGCGCAGACGAAGCCCTCGCCTCGCGCATACGTACCAAATATAGTATTAAGAACGTGACGGGTCTGAACCTCCGTCCGCTGGTGGCTTATGATGATCCGTTCGATATCATCGCCCACTCGATGGTAGGTAGTGAGGGCACACTCGCCTTCCTCTCTGAGGTGACGATGAAGACACTCATCGACTATAAGTTCAAGGCCTCTGCGATGGTTTATTTCCTCACCATGAAGGAGAGCTGCGAGGCAGTAGTGGCGATGAAGAAGATGAAGGCTGGTGAGGACGACCTGACCTATAGCGCAGAGAACCTCGTGGTGAAGTCGGCTGAGATGCTCGACTACATGTCACTGGCTTCTGTCGATGATCCTGTCTATCTGCAGTATAAGAAGGATGTGGACGCCGGAAAGATTCCTGGCGTAGCGCCAGGTGATTACAAGGGACTGACCGCCATCCTCACTGAGACGAAGGGCATCACCCACGAACAGCTCCTCGAGAAGATTGAGAAGATCCAGGAATGCCTGAAGCAGTTCAAACTGTATATCCCTGCCGAGTTTACAGAGGATCCTGCCGTCTATGGTAAATACTGGGCTATCCGCTCAGGTATCTTCCCCAGCGTGGGTGGTACACGTCCTATCGGCACCTCGTGTCTGATTGAGGATGTTGCATTCCCCATCGAGTCACTGCCTGAGGCTACCGTGAAACTCCAGAAGCTCATCGCCGATCACGGTTACTCGGATGCCTGTATCTATGGTCACGCCTTTGAGGGCAACTACCACTTCATCCTGAACCAGAGTTTTGCCGACGAGCACGAGGTGGCACGTTACGCAGAGATGATGCGCGACGTGGCGAAACTCGTGGTAGAGGGCTACGACGGTTCACTGAAGGCAGAGCACGGCACAGGCCGTAACATGGCGCCCTTCGTGAAATACGAGTGGGGTGACAAGGCCTACGAGGTGATGAAGGAACTGAAGGCTATCTTCGATCCCGAGGGTCTGCTGAATCAGGGCGTGATCTTCAACGACGATCCCGACTGCTTTATCAAGTGTCTGAAACCGCTGCCTGTACTCGACTACGACTTCGCCAGCGTGCCCGATGGCGGCCGGTATCTCATGGAACCAGAACACTCGACAGCCAAGGAGACAATCGAACAGGTGAAGCGGGCCAACAAGTGTATCGAGTGTGGCTTCTGTGAAGTCAATTGCATGTCATGCGGCCTCACCCTCTCCTCCCGTATGCGTATCGCCGTCCAGCGAGAGATCCTCTATCTGGAGAAGACGGGTCAGAATCCGGAGCGTGCCGCTACCCTGCGACAGCAATATAAATACTATGGTGATCAGACTTGTGCTGCCGATGGACTCTGCTCGACCTCTTGTCCGATGAAGATCAATACAGGTGAGTTGACCCACCTCATTCGCCAACTCGATATGAACAAGAACCCCATGGGTCGTAAGATCGGCGAATTCGCTGCCAACCACATGGCAGGTATCAAGAGCGGTCTGCGCGTCGTGCTTGACGTGGCCCATCTTGCCCACGTCACCCTCGGTCCTACGCTAATGACCAACGTCTGTCGTACAATGAATAAGATGGGACTGCCGCTTTGGACCACTGCGATGCCGAAGAAGAAGCGTCAGCCCAAGAAGAGTGACCTCACGCAGTTCATCATCGAGAAGAGTATCCCTCACCACGAGGGACAGCACTCCGAGCTGAAGGTGGTCTATTTCCCAAGTTGTATCAACCAGACGATGGGTCTTTCGAAAGAAGCGCCCTTCAAGCACGCCCTCGTCGATGAGGTGATTCAGCTGATGGCGAAGGCAGGCTACGAGGTCATCTTCCCGGAAGGTATGGAGCGCATGTGCTGCGGACAGATATGGGAGTCGAAGGGTATGCTCGACATCGCCGACCGTAAGAGTGCCGAACTTGAAGCTGCCCTCTGGAAAGCTTCAGAACAAGGTAAGTATCCCGTACTCTGTGGTCAGAGTCCCTGTCTGCACCGCATGAAGAAGGTGATGAAGAAGATGAAGCTCTACGAGCCTGCCGAGTTCATCATGACCTACCTGAAGGATCGTCTCGACTTCCATCCGACTGACAAGCCCATTGCCATCCACCTCACCTGCTCTACCCGACTGATGGGTGTGGATAAGGATATGATTGCCCTCGCCAAACTCTGCTCGAACAACGTGCTAATTCCAGAGGGTGTGGGTTGTTGCGGATTCGCTGGCGATCGCGGTTTTACCTTCCCTGAACTGAACCGCTATGGTCTGCGCAAGCTGAAGCCCCAGATCGAAGCCCATAAGATTGAGGTCGGCTACTCCAACAGCCGCACCTGTGAGATCGGTCTTGAGGCCAATACAGGTATCCCCTATCTGAACATTGTCCATCTTGTAAATATCAGTACCACTCCAAAGAAATGAGTTATCATTTAGATCCCCATGGAGAAATGATTCTCCAGCAATTCAGAGACCGGCTCCCCATTCTCCAGAGATTGGATGAGCTGGTCTATCAGCATCTCAGTCGTGTCCTGAAAGAACAGGGCATCTACGTCAACGCCATGGAGCACCGCGTGAAGCAGGAAGACTCACTGGCTGGTAAGCTCGAACGCAAAGGTTACAAGTATAACGACATCAACAATCTGACAGATCTCGTGGGTGTCCGCATCATCACCTTCTACACCGACGACGTGGATAAGGTGGCAGCCATTGCTAAGCGCACCCTCGATGTCGATTGGAAAGAGTCAGTGGACAAACGAAAACTTCACGAGCTCGACAGCTTCGGCTACAACTCACTCCACTACATCTGCCGTCTGCCTAAGAGCGTGGTTGATGACCCCTCGATGCCCGAACTCAACACCATCCGTTTCGAACTGCAGATGCGGACTGCCCTGCAACACGTGTGGTCAACCATCGAGCACGACACAGGCTATAAGGGCGACGTGAAGATCCCACGCGAATACGTACGCCAGTTCAGTCGGCTGGCAGGCACACTCGAGCTCATCGACGATGAGTTCAGTCGTCTGCGCGCTACCCTTACCGACTATCGCCGTCGTGTAAAATCACTGGTGGAATCAGGTAAACTCGATGATGTGGAACTCGACAGTGAATCGTTCCGCAACTACCTGAACCTGCACCCCTTCGACCGTCTGAACAAACGCATTGCCGCCGTCAACCAAGCCGAGATTTACCCCACCTCGCTGCAGCCTTTCCTTCGCGTGTTCGAGAAGTTCGGCTTCACCACCTTGGGCGACATCGACCGCTTCATCGCCGCCAACAGCGACGATGCCTACCAGATGGCACTCTCGCAGATCGCCCTCACCGATCTCGACATCCTGTCTGAGAACGTGGGTCTTCTCAACCTTTGTGTCGTACACGCGGTAAAGACAGATGGTATCCGTTCCCTCTATCGGATGTACAAGGCACTCTACGGTGCGTCACCGCAGACAGAAGAAATGGCCCAGTTCACCTACGAACAAGCCAGTCAGCTCTCCTTCATGAAAAAATAATACTTCCGATTGAGTTTTCCGTTGTAGGTGCGCTGGATGGTTTCTACCTGTTCGTAAAGTTGGGGCA
>JAEEGG010006173.1_pt1 | contig 28167 bp, 25 predicted proteins | sample 9134161 | NCBI WGS metagenome assembly JAEEGG01 (sample SAMN16246543, study PRJNA631951) | gut metagenome | biome: gut microbiome; feature: rumen; material: CR-attached | host: Bos | place: Iran: Karaj | collected 2018-10 | reverse complement strand
TGAAGCGCGGCCGTCCCGATGGTGAAGGCGGAGGCGATGATGAAGGCGGAGGCGAAGAACAACAATCCGATGAAGGCTATTAAAATGAAAAAACCGTCACAAACGTGGCGGTTTTTCGTTAAAATAGGGACTAACATCTAACTTATTCGTGCACAATCACCAAGCGTTGTGTCATTCCGTTGCTTGTCCTCACGAAATAGATGCCTTCTTGATACTTGGCAGTCGGGATGACCATTTGCGATTCCTCGGAGAAGAAGGTGTCGACCTCTTGACCCAACGTGTTGTAAATGCTTACTACCCCAAGGTTTTCGCCTCGGAGGGTGACGCTCTCATTAGCGGGGTTGGGGAACAAGGCCAATGTCGCGTTGCTTTCATCTATGCCGAAGGTTGTTTCGTAGATGATGTTGACTTCAAAGTTGCCCGCTGAGGTATTGACATACAATTTGCCTTCGAAAGAATCCTTTACAGGCACATCGACATAGACTTCCACGGTTGCTGTCTGTCCTGCAGCGACAGTCATGCCTTCAGTAACATCTTGGCCTTCGTACAGGCATTGCAACGCAAAGAGGTCGGCTGTGAAGGCATTGACGGTCACATCGTCACCGGTCATGTTGGAAATGGTCAACAGGCCAGGTTCGTAGGTCTCGCCATCACTGTAGATGTGCAAGGTTTGCGGGTTGACGGTCAGCGTACCCGTGCAGTCGTGAGGTTGCAGGCCGTTTCGTTGCATGGCATTGACCACATCTTGTGCCGAGAAAGGATAGAGATCCAGCAGCCCCTGGATAGGAATGCTGCGGTCAGGCATGATGAGGACGAGGGTGGGACAGGCTTGGATGCCGTAGAGGTCGAAGACTTCGTTACCGCCGCCATCCCTTCCGACTGTGGGAAATTCAACGCCATATTCGTTGGCCCATTGTTGGCAGACGGCATCGCTATCGATATAGGAGATCTCGATGTAAAACACATCATGCAAGTTGCAGCCCATCTGGGTATAGGAGCCAGTGATATAGGGCGAAATCACCTGACATTGACCGCATGAGTAGAAGAAAAAGTCGATGAAGACAGCTTGACCTCGATCAAGGATTTCGAAGAGGTTGTAGGTCTGTCCGTGGCAGTCGGTGACGGTGAAGTCAACGGCTTCGGTGAGGTTGGTCTGTTGTGCGCGAAGGCCTGCGCCAAAGAGCAGGAACGCGAGGAGGATGTAGAGTTTTTTCATGGTTTGTTATTGTTCAAGGTTAAACTTTAATTTCTACATTGGCTGTAAGCTATCAGCCGTCAGCTATCAGCTTGGCAGCAACGTGGCTGATAGCTGATAGCTGAATGCTGAAAGCTATTTATATTAACTTAAAAAACGCAACATTATTGCTTTGAAACGAGTTTCACGCTTTCGCCATTTTCGGTCTTTACACGCACCATATAAACACCAGCCTGATATTGGCTCATATCAAGGGTGGTCATGTTTCCGTCCACATGGCTGTCGTAAACCACTTGACCGAGCGTGTTCATCACAGTGACATGGTTAATCCCTGGTGCAACGATGTTCACATTGTTCGTGGTGGGATTGGGATAGACGGAGACAGATTCGTTGCTCTCGTTGATCCAGTCGTAGCCGTCGACATAAACCCATGCCAGCCAACTGTAGACCTCGCTACTGACTGAAGCCACGTCCATCCAGCCATAGCCGTCAATACCAAGCCAACGGCTGTTGGGGTTGCCCACGTCGGCAACAGCAGGAGCGGGATATTGAATGGAGCCGTCATGGTAGAAAGTCAACCAAATGTTTTGCGTGCCATCGATTTCGACGGGCGTTTCAAGCCTGAAGGTGACAACATCGCCGACTGTGCCCGTGATTTCGAACTGTTGGGTAGAAACCAAAGTGCCTGGTGCAGTGTCGCCGCCAAGGTAGAGGTTGACGGTGTAGGTGGTGGCAAATTGCTCTTCACCTGCATCCAAGAAGGCAAACTGGGTGAAAGAGCAGTCCTTGTACTCGTTCATCAGCTCAGCGGGGAACATATAACCCCAATTGAAGGGCATTCCGATACCGATAATTTGTGGCGATGAATAATCACCGACATAGGAAAACCACGAGCCCTCAGAAGGAAGGCGGTCTTGTGAAATCATCACGTTGTTCATTTCGATGGTGCTCAATTGGATGTCGCCACGGTTTTGTGCTTGTGTCATGCCTGTCATGGCAAAAATGCACATCAGAAAGAAAAATACGTTTTTTTTCATACGAATAAAAGTTTTGATAAATGGTTAATTATTTGATAATCATGTCTTCGCTGATATGGTTGATGATGGAGTTACATTCCTCTTGGTCGTCATAGAAGAAAAGCCACAAAGCGCGTTCTTCGCTATCGGCAGCTGTGATGTAGCCGATGTGGCCGTGAGTTTGGGCATCATCCATGAGGCTGTGATTCCAGTCCTTTTGCTGTTGTAAATAGGAATTAGGGGTTGTATTGGGCTGAAGCCTATCGTTGATCATCCCGATGACAATGCTCCGCGCAATGGTCATGATATAGTCATCGTATGTATCGTTGGCGGCTGATTGTTCTATTGGGCCTTGGCCAACGATGATGGCTGTATTGGGCAGCAACGAATCGGGGGCTTGGAAGCTGTTCATGACTTCGCGCATCTTGTCGGCAACGACAAGCGTATATTTCTCGATGTCTTCATCGGGGATTTGGCTGATGTCGGTCAATGTGTCGAAGATGGCATCATCCAAAAAATCGGTTTCGATGCCGACACCGATCATAACGGGATTGTCGTCGTTCGGACAAGTAAAGTCGGCAGTGTCGTAAGTCATGAAGCCGAAATCCCGTTTCAGCATTTCCCAATCTGTTTCGTTGTCGGCTTGCAGCATTAAGGCGTCAATGCATTTTCCGTTGACGGACAAGTCGCCGAGATAGGCCACAGTGAGGTTGGCATTGTCGGCATACTTGCAGTACAATTCCATCGCAGCCTTTTTGCAGGTTGTTGTCTCGGGTGCAGTCCTTTCTTTGCAGGCTGACAGCCATAAAGCAAGGAGGACGGCGAGATATGGAACAAGGCTTTTCATTGTCTTTGGGTTTTGTTATTTAATGACTTTGTTGGCCAAGAGCATGATATCTTGCGCCGAGCATCCGTTGTTGCATACAAAATGGATGGTTTGGCTTTCCACGGTCACTTCTTCGGCGATAGGGAGTTCATCTTCGGGTTGGCTAGAGTGGGTCAGTCCGATAATGGTCACGCCGATGATAAGGCTGGCTGCTGCTGCATAGGGTATCCAGCGTCTGTTGCGGTGAAAGTGGATGACATTCACTCCTAAACCGGCAGGGTCTTGTTGCGCCTTCTCAGCCCACTGCAAAAAGAACTTGTCATCAGGCACCGTCTTTTCGGCCTGCTTCTCCCACTGTTGACGGTGCTTCCATTGGGTTTTGAAGTTGTCGTGTTGCGTGCTTGGGTTCAATGCTTTTATGTTGTTTTCCATTGTCATAGTTTGTTTTCTCTTTCGTACATTATTCTAAGTTTCCGCTTGAGTCGGGCGATGCGCATGGCTACGGCCCCCACAGTGCTATTGGTCATTTCGGCGATTTCCTTGTAAGAAAAGCCATCGAGGAAGGCGCGGATGATGACACCGCTTTCTTCGGGCAAGGCTTCGATAAGCTGTTGCAGTTGCTGGTAGCTGTCGTTGCTGGGCTCTTCATCCCTTTTGTCTACATTATCCGTTTCGATGGACTCCGTTTGCGGACTTCTGACATCCTTGCGTTGCAGCATCAGCATGGTGTTGGTGGCAACCCGCCACACCCAAGTCTTTTCCGAACTACGTCCCTCAAAACTTTTGAAGCTCCGCCAAAGGTTCACGATGACTTCTTGGACGCAGTCTTCTGTTTTCCATGCGCTTCCAAGTCTATAGTCGGAACAGATATGCCAAATCATGGCCTTATGCCGAAGAACCAATGCGTTGAATTCGGCATGAGAAAGGTTGGTGTTGCTTTTGTCGGCTCCGTGTGACTCGGAAGAGGCCATTCTTTCAGTTAGTCTTTTGATGATTTAGTTGCAAAGGTATTTTGAAAAATAACGCAGCTTTTCTTTTTTTCGCTGCATCTCAACTTTTTTTTCTGCATCTGTTATGATTTTCGATTTTCTGCAACTAATACTAATGTTAAACAATTTCTCATCTAACAATTACAAGTATGAAACGAACATTTATCCTTTCCGTGCTGACCTTGGCACTTATGATGATTTGCCAAAGTGCATTTGCCTATGATTACATTGTCAATGGCATCTATTACCGCAAAGCTACGCAACAACTACCGGGAGGCGGTTGTGGCGAAACCTATCTGATTGTCGTCAACGACGACTACCCAAACACCTATTCAGGTGATGTGGTCGTTCCCGAGACCGAAATCATCAATGGGGAGACGCTCCGAGTGCGTTACATTGGCAGTGAGGCATTTTTTGGTTGTGTAAACCTTACCAGCGTCACTCTGCCCAGTACCATTGTGAACATCGGTTACCATTCGTTTGCTCAATGTCCTCTCTTGGAATACATTGACATCCCTGCCGGTATGCAGCAGATCAACTCGAATGCCTTCAGTCATTGTTATGAGCTCGACCACATCTTCATTCATAGTACAGAGCCTTTTTTCCTTTGGGATGACGCTTTCGCTGACATCAACGACCATGTGCATATCGTGGTGCCCTGCAACTGCATCGAAGCTTTCGAGGCTGCCGAGGAATGGCAAGGCATCCAGCTCTATGACGACTGTGGCAATGTGGGTGTAGGAGAAGCCAAAACCCTTGCTTTTGACGTTTACCCCAACCCCGTTTCGGGATCCCTCACCATCGAAGCCGAAGGCCTCGTGACGATTTCCGATGAAATGGGCCGCGTCGTGAGAACCTTGTTCGTTGACGACAAACAAACCGTCGATTTGCACGGTCTTTCAAGTGGTTTTTACTTCGTGAAAGCTGGAGATGCGGTGAAAAAGGTTTTAGTGAAGTAAGAAGTCAGACTTGTTTCAGACAAAACAATTCCGAATGCAGTTTTGCTTTCGGAATTTTTGTTTCATTATGAATCTTTTTAGATAAAAACTCCTATCTTTGCGGCATTGTTTACCGCATAAATCTTTGCACTTATGGTGTGTTTCTTCCAATCTGATAATCAACATATTATAGCTGTTGATTCTAAGTCTGAACTTTCCGTAGAGGCTGTTTCCAAACTCACTTGGCTTTTCGGTAATGCCGAAAGAATCGAAAAAGACACGGTGAAAGGCCACTTCATCGGTCCGCGTCGCGAGATGATTACACCTTGGAGCACCAATGCCGTCGAGATTACCCAAAACATGGGCATCAAAGGCATTGTCCGCATCGAGGAGTTCCAGCGCGTAGAATCGAAGAAGGCACCTTACGACCCCATGCTGCAAAACCGCTATGAGAACCTTGATCAGAAGGTGTTCTCCGTCGACCGCAAGCCTGAGCCGTTGCAATATATCAATGACATCGAGGCCTACAACCAGAAGGAAGGTTTGGCACTGAGTGCAGAGGAAATTTATTATCTGAAAGGCATATCCGCAAAGATTGGGCGCAAACTGACTGATAGTGAGGTATATGGCTTCGCGCAGGTCAACTCCGAACACTGCCGCCACAAGATTTTCAACGGCACCTTTGTCATTGACGGCAAGCAAATGCCCAACACGCTGTTTGCCCTCATCAAGAAGACCTCGAAGATGAACCCGAACCGCCTCGTGTCGGCATACAAGGACAACGTGGCTTTCATCCTCGGTCCCAAGGTGGAGCAGTTTGCTCCTGCCGAGCCCAACAAGCCTTCGGCTTTCCAAATCAAGCCTATCGAGACCGTGATTTCGCTGAAAGCCGAGACACACAACTTCCCGACTACAGTGGAGCCCTTCAACGGTGCAGCCACAGGTAGCGGCGGAGAGATTCGCGACCGTCTGGCCGGTGGTCAGGGCAGTCTGCCTTTGGCGGGAACAGCCGTTTATATGACCTCTTATCCCCGCACGGAGCAAGGCCGTGAGTGGGAGAAAGACATCGAGCCGCGCAAGTGGCTCTATCAGACCCCTGAGGAGATCCTCATCAAGGCCTCTAACGGAGCCTCTGACTTTGGCAACAAGTTCGGCCAGCCCCTCATCAACGGCAGCCTGTTGACCTTTGAACATAAAGAGAAAGAAACGCTTGGCTACGACAAGGTCATCATGCTGGCTGGTGGCATTGGCTTCGCTAAAGTCAAGGATGCCAAGAAGCTGGAACCCGAAGAAGGTGATGTCATTATTGTGTTGGGTGGCGATAATTACCGCATCGGTATGGGCGGTGGTGCTGTGTCGAGCGTCGATACAGGTCAATACAGCAACGCCATCGAGTTGAATGCTGTGCAGCGCGCCAACCCCGAGATGCAGAAGCGCGTGAGCAATGTCATCCGTGCCATGGCTGAGAGCGATCACAATCCTATCCGCAGCATCCACGACCACGGTGCAGGCGGCCACCTCAACTGTCTCTCCGAGCTCATCGAAGATGCAGGTGGCGTGGTGTATGTCGATAATCTGCCCATTGGCGACCCGACGCTTTCCGATAAGGAAATTATCGGTAATGAATCGCAGGAGCGTATGGGACTGTTGGTCAACAAGAAGGACAAGGACATCATTAAGGAGACTGCCGAGCGCGAGCGTGTCCCGTATTACGAAGTGGGCGAGGTGACGGGTGACGAGCGTCTGCGTTTCGTCCGCAAGAAAGGCAAGGCTCCCATCGACTTGGCCATTTCCGATTTCTTCGGTAGTGCGCCCAAGACGGTGCTTATCGACAAGACCAAAGCACATCATTTCAAGAAAATCAGCTATACCAAACGTGACATACACAAGTACCTCAACAATGTACTGCAAATGGAAGCCGTAGCCTGCAAGGACTGGCTCACCAACAAGGTGGACCGTTCCGTGACGGGACGCGTGGCGCAGCAGCAGTGCGTGGGCGAGGTGCAGTTGCCTTTAAGCAATCTTGGCATCAGCGCTTTGGACTACAACGGCAAGCGCGGCATCGCTACGGCCTTGGGCCATGCCCCGATAGCGGGCCTCATTGACCCTACCGCCGCATCGCGCCTTTCCGTTTCCGAGGCTTTGACCAACATCCTTTGGGCACCGATTGAAGGCAACCTTGAAGGCGTTTCCTTGAGTGCCAATTGGATGTGGCCTGCCAAGCAGCAAGGCGAACCCGCAAGACTCTACGAAGCCGTGAAAGCCTTGAGCGACTACTGCGTGGCATTGGGTGTCAATGTGCCGACGGGCAAGGACAGCCTTTCCATGACGCAGAAATATCCTGATGGTGAAAAGGTGGTCGCCCCTGGAACGGTCATCGTTTCCGCCGCGTGCGAGGTGTCGAACATCCGTCAAGTCATCCGTCCCGTGATGAAGACCGACGAGAACACGGAGCTTCTTTACATCGACTTCTCGAAAGACGGCTTCGAACTCGGTGGTAGCAGCTTTGCCCAAAGCATTGGAGCCATCGGTCAGGTCGTGCCAGATGTGAAGAGCGTCAACTACTTCAAGAAGTGCTTCAACGCTATACAGAAACTCATTGAGCACAACTTGGTTTTGGCGGGTCACGATGTCTCGGCGGGCGGCTTGATTACCACGCTGTTGGAGATGAACTTCGCCAATACGACCTATGGTATGAATCTCGACTTGAGCACTTTCGACAAGGAAGACCTGATGGCCGTGCTGTTCTGTGAAAAGCCCTCGGTGGTCATTCAAGTCTCCAACGACGGTATCGCCAACCGTATGTTGCGCGAGTTGGGCATCGGCTTTAAGATGATCGGTAAGCCTATGGCCAAACGTCAAATCAACATTGCTCATAGTGACCACAACTATATCTTCGACATCGACGCACTGCGCGACACTTGGTTCAAGTCGTCCTATCTGCTCGACCGCAAGCAGAGCGGTCCGCGCAAGGCCATGGAACGCTTTATGAACTACAAGAAACAGTACCTGCACTACAGTTTTGGTCGTGGCTTCATTGGCACAGCGGCTAGTCTCGGCATCGATATGCACCGTCGCAAGCCTACAGGCATCAACGCGGCCATCATCCGCGAGAAAGGCTGCCAGTGCGACCGTGAAATGGCCTACGCCCTCTATCTCGCTGGATTCGATGTGCGCGATGTCACGATGACCGACCTTGCTACGGGTCGCGAAGACCTCAAGGATGTGAATATGATTGCCTTCGTCGGCGGCTTCTCCAACTCCGATGTCTTGGGTTCAGCCAAAGGCTGGGCGGGTGCCTTCCTTTATAACAAGAAGGCCAAGAAAGCCCTTGACGACTTCTATGCCCGCGAAGATACCCTCAGTCTCGGTGTCTGCAATGGCTGTCAGCTGATGATGGAACTCGGTCTGCTTTATCCCGACCACGAGGAGCACCCTGTGATGATGCACAACGACTCGCACAAGTTCGAGTCAGGCTTCCTTAACGTGGAGATTGCCCAAAACGAGAGCGTGATGCTCAAGTCATTGTCGGGTCGCCGCCTCGGCGTTTGGATTGCCCACGGTGAGGGACGCTTCTACTTCCCGTATTTCCGCGACAAGTACAAGATTGTAATGCACTATGGTCAGGACGAATACCCAGGCAATCCCAATGGCAGCGACTGGTCGACGGCAGGTATTTGCTCCAATGATGGTCGTCATCTCGCCATGATGCCGCACCTCGAGCGAGCCTTCCTGCCCTGGCAGTGGGCCTTCTATCCCGACGAGCGCAAGAACGACGAGGTTTCGCCTTGGATGGAAGCGTTTGTGAATGCCCGTAAGTGGGTGGAGGAGAATAGGAAGTAAGCTATGCCCAAAGAAAAAATCAATAAAACCAACGCCTGCCGCATTCTCGACCAAAAAAAGATTGCGTATGAGCTGATTCCTTATGAGGTGGACGAGAACGACCTTGGGGCGCAGCATATCGCCGACCAGTTGGGCGAGGACATCGATCAGGTGTTCAAGACTTTGGTGCTGAAAGGCGACAAAATTGGTTATTTCGTTTGCGTCATCCCTGGCAACGACGAACTCGACCTGAAGAAGACCGCCAAGGCCACGGGCAACAAGAGTTGCGACCTCATTCCAATGAAGGAATTACTGCCTCTAACAGGTTATATCCGTGGCGGCTGCTCGCCTGTGGGTATGAAAAAGCAATTCCCGACCTTCATCCATGAGACTTGCGAATTATTCGACTACATCTACGTCAGCGCGGGAGTTCGCGGCCTCCAGTTCAAGCTTAACCCACAAGACTTGATTCAAGTGGTGGAGATGACTGTCGCCGATTTGACTATCTTCGAAATCGGCGTGAAATGAGATACACCATTCGCAAATCAACCTTGGCCGACCTGCCGATCATCCTCAACCTCCGCGACCAAGCGCGTGAAATCATGCGCAGCTACGGCAATACCTTCCAATGGCCTGACGGCTATCCTCGCGACGATATGTTTCAGAAAGACATTGAATTAGGCGGTAGCCATGTCATGTTAGATGAAGAAGGTACAATTGTAGGGACATTTGCCTTATTGCCCAGCCCCGAAGTGACTTACAATGACATCTATGACGGCCAATGGCTTAATGACAAGCCTTATCATGTCATCCACCGTATTGCCAGCACTCCAGACTCACACGGCGTGTTGGATGCCCTTTTGGACTATTGTGAAAGCAAAGCCGATAACATCCGTATCGATACGCATGAGGCCAACATCATCATGCGCAAGGGCTTGGAGAAGCACGGCTACCAATACTGCGGTATTATTCTTTTGCTCAATGGTGACGAGCGCTTGGCATTTCACAAGGTCGTCAGACCATAGCGTCAATCAATATTCTCAATGATTTTATCCTCATCGCTCAAGTCGGGGACAAGTCGCTGTATGGGCTTATAGCGGTAAAAGAACCTGATGGCGATGACGCGCACTACGGTGTAGGCAGGTATGGCCACCAGCATGCCGACTATGCCGCCGATATGGCCCGCCATGAGCAGCACGATGAAAATCTCCAAAGGATGCGCCTTGATGCTCGTCGAATAGATGAGAGGCTGGTAGATGAAATTGTCGATGAGCTGTGCGGCCAGCATAATAATCAATATGATAAGGGCAAATACCCAAATGTTGACATCCAGTCCTGCACCTGTGCCGAGTTTCAACACGATGCCGAAAACAATGCCAACGACGTCGCCGATGAGTGGTCCGACGTATGGAATCACGTTGAGCAGTCCAGCAATGAAGCCAATACCGATGGCGTAGCTGAAATCGAGACGGGCAATGAGCCACAAGCCTAGGAAGTCGACCAAGGCCACCCCTAACATCTCGATGACTAAACCCACGAAATAACGCGACAGCAGCTGTTTGATTTCGCTTAAGGTCTTGCGCAGGGTCATCTCGTGTCTGTCGGGAACGAGGGCGCAGACAATCCTTTCAAACAAACCGTCTTCCTTGATGAAGAAGAAAGCGATGAACACCACCGAAAAAGTGGCAACGACGACATCTATGACCATTGATGCCACTGAACCCACAATGCCGCTAACCTGACTGAAACTCACCAACTCCCTGAGTTTTCCTAATACCACGGCAGTGATGTCGAAATCGGGACTGATATTGGGAAATAAACCAATAATCCATTCGTTCACCTTTTCGATGGGGTTGGAACTGAAGTGGGCACTGTCGCTAATGGCCGAGGCGTCGCGTACGATGTTGGACACTAAGGGAATCATTTGAGTGATGAGAAGGACCAATAAGCCCGAGATAATCAGGATAGTGATGATGGCCAACAGCCAATTGGGAGCACTTTTGCCTTTGATACGGATCTTCTTCAGCAGTTGCATAAAGGGCTTTCCAATCATGGAGATCACAAAAGCCACGATGATGTAGATGAGCACGTTTTTGAAGTACCAGCACAAGGCTAATATAATGGCCAAACTGCCTAATTTGATGATGTAACCTGCTAATTTATCGGTGTTTCGCTCGTTTTCCATAGGAAATGTTTTGATTCAAAGTGACAAAATTAGTATTTTTTCAATCCCAATAGACGATTTTTGGTAATTTTGCGTTCTCTCAAAAAGAGTCTTTCCCATTTTTTAATTTTCATCCCAAATGAAACGTATACATCTTATCTCATTATTGCTTTTTTTCCCTTTTGTGACCTTTGCACAAGTCTATGAACCCTTGTCACCTGACGCTGATACCCTTGAACTTGACGACCAGAGAATCCATGATTTGAACTCGGGTAAGGCTGTCGTGGAAGAGTCGACGGTGATGGAGATGCTTGATATGGTAAGTTCCATTGGCATGACGAAAGACGTGTACCTCGACATTGACAAGAAAGCGTGGAACAAGTATGGCTTCAAGGCAGATGATGTGCCAGTCTATGACGACAGTGTCTATATGCAGCGTATCCAGAACTTGGCTAATGAGACCACCATTCCCTTGACTTTCAACAGCCACGTCAAATCGTTTATCGAGTTGTACGCCAACCGCCGCCGTCAGCAGTCGAGCCGCATGTTGGGTCTTTCCTATGTCTATTTCCCGATGTTTGAAGAATATCTTGCCAAATACAACCTTCCTTTGGAGTTGAAGTATTTGGCCATGGTGGAGTCGGCTCTGAATCCTACAGCGGGTTCGAAGGCAGGTGCCAAGGGTTTGTGGCAGTTCATGCGCGGCACGGGGTCGGAATACGGCTTGAAGGTAACTACCCTCGTCGACGACCGCTACTACCCCGAGAAGGAGACAGATGCCGCCTGCCGATACCTGAAAAGTCTTTATTCACGTTATGACGACTGGTTCCTTGTCTTGGCAGCCTATAACTCAGGTCCGGGTACAGTCAATAGGGCCATCATCAGGGCGGGTGGCGTGAAGAACTATTGGGCCATCTGGCCATACCTGCCTGCCGAGACACGTGGCTACGTGCCTGCTTTCATAGCCGTGACTTACGTGATGAATTATGCCCCCGAGCACAACCTCTATCCTATGAACCCTGGTTTGCTTATGCATGGCACCGACACCGTGCTGGTACGCGACCGCGTGGCCTTTGACCAAATCAATGAGTGCATTGGTGTGCCTATGGTCGACTTGGAGTTCTTCAATCCCCAATACACCAAACGTGTTGTTCCGGGATCGAAAGAAAACCCCTCTGCATTGCGTATGCCCACTAAATATACATTGCGTTTCGTCCAGCTCGAGGACAGCATCTATTCCTACGTGAGCAAATCCGAAAAAGCCCGCGAGATTATCGAGGAGAAGGTGGAGGAGGTGAGCGACAGTTTCGTCCATGTGGTGAAGAAAGGCGAGAGCCTCGGCAGCGTTGCGAGGAAATATCATGTAACCGTGTCGAAGATTAAGAAGTGGAACCATTTGAAACGTGAAACACTTCACGTCGGGCAACGCCTTACCATCTATCGCTCTGGCTCGCCTATGGCTCAGGTAGGCAAGACCACAAAGAGCAATGCCAAGAATAATAACAAGGCAACAAAAACATCATCGACCAAGACCCACACCGTCAAGAAAGGAGAGACACTCAGCTCCATTGCAAGGAAATATGGTTGCACTGTCAGCGACCTCAAGAAGTGGAACAACCTGAAGAGCAACAATGTTAAGGTGGGTCAGAAGCTGAAGATTAAGAAATAACTTGGTCGCAGGCATCAAGCTTGCACCTCAAAACCCAACATATTATGAAAAACTATCTGAAAATTGTCATCGTTCTTTTAGTTGCCAGCATGATGGTGTCGTGCGAAGAATCCAAAGGTAACAGGAAAGCCCGTTCCGTGGGCGGTACTCGCGAAATCTTGGTTGTCACGCAAAATCCCGACCAGTGGGATGGCACTATAGGCGACTCACTTCGCCATTTCTTCTTACAGGGTCAGTATGGATTACCTCAGCCGGAGTCGCGCAATAACCTGGCGCACATCAATGCGGAAGGCTTCTCCGATATGTTTAAGAAACACAAATGTATCATCGAGGTTGAGATTGACCCGACCCTCCAGCATGCTGTTGCCAAAACCACGGAAGACTTTTGGTCAGCTCCTCAGCGTTACGTGAAAATCAGTGCCCCCGACATTGCTTCGTGGGTTGAACTTTTCGACAAACAGAAGGAAATCTACCAGCAGTGGTTCGACAAGGTGGAGCGTGAGCGCATCCTGACAGTGTTTCGTCCCACTAAGGACGATTCTATCGCCAACGCCATCGCCAGGAGGTTCGGCTTCACTTTGGTTGTGCCTCAAGGCTTCTTTATCGCCAAGGACGAGGCTGACTTTATGTGGCTTCGCAAGGAGCTGGAACGCTCGAGTGCCGACATTGTCATTTATCAGGTACCTTATCAAGACACTTTGCAGTTTGAAACCAAGGCGCTGATCTCTATGCGCGACCTGATGATGGGTCAGCACATCCCTGGTCCCTCAGAAGGTTCTTATGTGGGCACTGAGACCCAGATTGTGCCGCCTTTGGTGACAACAGCAAGCCAATATCCTGCCGGCTACACCAAGGAAATGCGAGGTATGTGGAAGGTCTACAACAATTATATGGGCGGACCTTTCGTTTCCTACACCTTCGCTGACAAACGCACAGGACAGCTCGTCACCGTTGAAGGCTTCTATTATGAGCCTAACCAGAAGAAACGCAATCCCTTGCTCCAGCTCGAATCCATCGCTTATAGTTTGAAGTTTGTAGAGCAATAGCCTTTTTATGGACGGCGTGTGTCTGCAATGGTTCAAGACGGAAGAGCGGGAAGGGAAGACCTATGTCTATGATCCCCTGCGTCGTCGACAGGTCGTGTTGACCCCTGAGGAGGAGGTCAGGCAGCGGGTTCTCTATCTCTTGGTGGAGCGTCTCAAAGTGCCTGCAGGCTTGCTGGCGGTGGAGTATTCGGTGAAGGTGAACGGCTTGGACAAGCGGGCCGATGCTGTCGTTTTCGGCACAGACGGCTCTCCCTTGATGATTGTGGAGTGCAAGGCTCCGACGGTGACACTCACCGAGGCTGTACTTGAGCAGGCTGTGCGCTATCATTCCGCGCTAAAGCCCAAATATCTGCTGCTCAGCAATAGCGCCACTACCTATTGTTTCAAGGTGGAAGGACAGTGTTTATGCCCTCTTGACCATTTACCGTCTTTTGACGAAATGAAAGGTTTTTAGTGAAACCGTATTTTCTGCCGCTTAGCGTCACTGCGAGGTACGAAGCAGTCCAGACAATAAGCTTTATCCCTTGGATTGCTTCGTCGTTCCTCCTCGCAATGACGCAAAGCGAGTCGGACTGCAAAGACTTACGCAGCGAACGTGAAAAGTAAGTTCCCGAAGAAATTCCAAAGCGTAGAGGCTCCCACGGCAAACACCTTGCTGAGGTAGAAGTTCCATTTCAACTTGCCGTTGAGCAGCCACACCGTCATTGTGTCAATGCCCAAGCCGACCACTGCGATGCCGAAATATTTCACGTATTCTATACCAACTTGCGGATTGGTGCTTTGGAAAGTCCAAATGCGGTTGAGCAGGTAGTTAGACGTAGCCGCTACAATGAAGCCCAAAATGTTGCTCAGGTATTTGTTCCATTTGAACCATTCCTTGCAGACATAGGTGACGCCAAAATTGACAAAAACACCCGAAAAGCCTACCACTCCGAATTTCAGGAATTTCAGAAGGAAGGCACGGCTGAATTCAATGTTCAACAAGGCTTTCATTGCTTTCGAATTGCCCTGCAAAAATAGTAATAATTAATAAGGTGCTTGAAACTGCCTCGAAATTTCTAGTAGGAGTGCACAGATTCCCTTCGGGAATGGAATTGGGGTTAATGTTATCAAGGCGGCGGCAAGTAGAGCTTACGTAAAGTAAACGTTATATAGCCGCCGCGGGAAAACAGAAAGGGGAATTCTCCATTCCCGAAGGGAATCTCTAATTAGGTTTTCTGAAAATTTCTTGTCCGAAGGACAATCCCGTAAAAAAAGTATATATTTGCAGAAAATTTCTGACGATGAATGCGGTGAAAGACATCTCCATCGAAGCCTACGACTATCCTCTGCCAGAAGATCGTATCGCCAAGTATCCCTTGCCCGAGCGCGATGATTCGAAGCTGTTGGTGTTGAAAGACAATGAGATACTTGAATCGCAGTTCAAGCACATCGGTGATTTCCTGCCCAAGGATGCTTTGCTGGTTTTCAATGAGACCAAGGTCATTCGTGCTCGCTTGCAATTTCATAAGGCGACTGGCTCGCGCATCGAAGTGTTTTGCCTTGAGCCGGAGCAGGACTATCAGTTGGCTTTTTCGTCCGTCTCACCAGTCCGCTGGAAGTGCTTGATAGGTAACTCGAAAAGATGGAAGGAGGGCCCACTCACCATGGAACTGACTGTGGGAGGGAAGCCTGTGGTTTTGACGGCGCAGCGCATTATGCAAAACGATCAGTATGCTGAGATAGAGTTCTCTTGGACCCCCGAGAGCCTTTCATTTGCCTCTGTGTTGGAGGCCGCTGGCGAGATTCCTTTGCCGCCTTACCTGCACCGCGATGCCGAACCTGCTGACCGCGACCGTTACCAGACTGTCTTTGCCCGTTATGATGGCTCGGTGGCTGCTCCCACGGCAGGGTTGCATTTCACCCAGCCGCTCATCGCTGCCCTGCGCGACCGAGGCTTCACCTTCGACGAGGTGACGTTGCATGTCGGGGCAGGTACGTTCAAGCCTGTCGCGACCGACACCATCGGCCAACATACCATGCATTCCGAGACCATCATCGTGCGCCGGTCGTTGATTGAAAACTTGGTTTCCCATATCGGGAAGCCTATTGTCCCTGTCGGAACCACCAGTACTCGCACTTTGGAGAGCCTCTATTGGATTGGCGTGATGCTCAAGGAGCAAGGTTCCGATTTGCGTCCGCTGCATGTGGAGCAGTGGTTCCCTTACGAGAATCATGCCCCGCTTTCGGCAAAGGAAGCCTTACAGAATATATTGGGTTACCTCGACCTTCATGGCCTGACCCACCTAGAGGCCACCACGGCCCTTATGATTGCACCTTTATATAATATGCGTGTCATCACTGGGCTGATTACGAACTTTCACCAGCCGAAAAGTACGTTGTTGCTGTTGGTTTCCGCACTCATTGGTGAGCGTTGGCAGAAATGCTATCGCTTCGCTTTGGAGCACGATTTCCGTTTTTTGAGCTATGGTGATAGTTGTTTATTCCTGCCATGATTTTCTGGCACGGTTTTTGTATTTATTCGAGTCAAAAGAAACAAACTTAATTATTCACTTAAAACTTAATCAAAATGAAAAGATCTATTTTATTTGGAGTCCTGGCAATGTTTGCCGTGAGCGCCCTGAGCGTTCAGAACTTGAATGCTCAAAATGAAGAAAAAGTCGGAAAGACCACACAGGCTATCAATGAGCCCAAGGAAAAACCACAAGTCTCCGACCAAGCTACCACAAAGGAGCAACCCAAGAGCTCTACAAATGCCATCAACGAGCCCAAGGTGAAACCTCAAGCTTCCGAAGAGGCCACCACTAAAGGAAACAGTGGCATCCAAAAAGACGCTCAAGAACCTATGGTGAAGGATATGCAGAAACCTCAAGGTGAAAAGAACGTCAGCATCCAGAAGGAAGGTAAGGAACAAGAAGTTTTGGATAGAACTGCGCAGAATCCTAAAGGTGAAAAGAACGTCAGTGTCCAGAAGGAAGGTAAGAAACAGGATGTTTTAGATAGAACTGCGCAGAATCCTAAAGGTGAAAAGAACGTCAGCGTCCAGAAGGAAGGTAAGAAACAGGATGTTATGGATAGAACCACTGGAAACAAGGTCATCAATAAGAATCGTCCCAAGAAGGTGAGCAAGAACGAGAAAATGGAAAACAATACCCAATCTGGAGTGGCAAAGCCAAATCAGAGCCAAGGTAACGAATCAAACAAGATCAAGAAGACTGATAAGAATGAAAAAATAGAGAACAATTCCCAGTCTGGAGTGGCAAAGCCAAATCAGGGCCAAGGTAACGAACCTAACAAGATCAAGAAAACCAATAAGAATGATAAGATGGAGAACAATGCCCAGTCTGGAGTGGCAAAGCCAAATCAAAAGCAACAAGGCAACGATGTGAAGAAGAGCAATCTCAACACGCCTACTAGTAACAATAAAAATAAAATGGAGAACAATACCCAGTCTGGTACCGCAAAGCCAAATCAGGGTGTAGGCAATGAGAACGATACCAAAAAGAATAAGGTAACTTCGAAGGTCGAAAAGACAGATCCTAAGCCGCAACCGAACAATGTGGCAAAACCCAAACAGCAGAAGTCAAAAGAAGGAACTGGCACGAATAATAACAATGGTACGAAATAAACAGTCCTTTAACGGATAACACAAAAGTAAAAACGGAGCGCAGGTTTGACCCGGCGCTCCGCTTTTTTTACTTTTTCCTTCCCGAAAGCATCTCGGCGTATGCTCGGAGGTGTTTTTTCTTTTCTTCGGGTAGGCTGATGGCTGCTAATGCCTTGATAGCCTTGCGGTCGTAATCAAGCATCACCTGTTCGACGGCTTCTTTCACATGCAGGCGGTCGTAGATGGCTTGCACTTCTTCGATTTTTTCTTCTTCGTCATGATCCATACGCAGGGTGAAGAGATATTCAAGACGTTTGCGGTCTTTTTCGGAGGCCAGTTCCAAAGCCTTTAGGTAGAGGTAGGTCTTCTTGTTGTCTGCGATGTCGCCGCCATGGCGTTTGCCAAAGACCTCCACGTCGCTGTAAAGGTCAAGTATGTCGTCTTGCAGTTGGAAGCTCATGCCCATATTGAGTCCGAAATCGTAAAGATGTTGGATGTTGGCTTCCGTTGCGCTAGCCACGGTTGCACCCATTTGCAAGGCAGTGGCTAGGAGGACAGCGGTTTTCAGGCGGATCATCTCCAGATACTCAGCTATTGTCACGTTGCCGAGGGTTTCGAAGTTAAGGTCCATTTGCTGACCTTCACAGATTTCGATGGCCACCTTACCCAGCTGTTGGGCGAGTTCCGCGCCTTTCTTGGGCTGCAAGGCATATTGGAAGGCCTTGGCGAGCATGGCGTCGCCGGAGAGGATGGCAATGTCAGAGTTCCATTTTTGGTATACGGTTTCCTTGCCGCGGCGCAGCGGTGCCTTGTCCATGATGTCGTCGTGGATGAGGGTAAAGTTATGGAAGGTCTCCAAAGCTAAAGCAGGCCATAAGGCTTCGTTTTCGTCGCCGTCAAACATCTCGTTGGCCAAGAGGCAGAGCATAGGACGCATACGCTTGCCGCTTTGCAGGATGGTATAGGCTATGGGTTCGTATAACTCCTTCGGTTGTCCGGTAAAGTCGGTTTTCGTCATGAAATCGGCGAAATCTTGTTGCAATTGCTTGATTTTTTCCATGAAGATGAATTTTGATGGCACAAAGGTAAAGATTTAACTCACTCCGTGTCGTTGAATCTTCAATTTTGTTGCTACAAAACTGAAGATTTCTTGCCGTCCAGACAATTTTGGAGCGAAATTTGTAGTTTTTTATTGACTGCGTGATAACGAGACATCGGGACTATGGGTTTGCCCCGAAGACTCGGCATCCCGAAGTCAAATTAAAACAGAAAACCGATGAAGTATTTCCGACTGATACCTGTAGTGTTGCTTGCCGCGATGCTTACCGCCTGCAACACGACCAAGAAACTGTATGAAGCCCAAGAATATGACCAAGTGATTCAGCGTCTAGCGCCTGACATCTGTCACGGCGATATGAATGCCAAGCGCATCAATATGGTAGCGGCTTCCTATCACAAAGCCAACCAAGCTGACCATGAGCGCATTCAGGCTCTGAAAGCCTCTGGGCAGCCCGATGTGTGGCCCGAAATTTACCAGCGTTATTGTAGCATGAAAGGCCGCAATGAGGCTTTGGCCTGTTTCCCGACGAAAGTGAAAAACGGCATGAACTATGTGAAGCTTGACCTTGACGAAGATATGACGGTTGCTCGCAACAAGGCAGAGGCGTATTTGGTGGCCAAAGCCAACCAGCTGCTTAACACGGGCAAGAAAACAGATGCCTTGGAAGCGGAGAATTATGTCGAACAACTGCGACGCACCAACAAGGAGAATAGCAATCTGCCCCAATTGCAAAAGAAATGTTTGTTGCGTACGTCCGACTGTGTGCTGATTGCCATTGACAACGAGGACGAACGTCCGCTGCTGCGCGACTTTGTCAGCACGATCCTGCTTTTTGATGCAGATGAGATGCCCGACAATGTGGTGTGTGCCCCAAGACGTACGCATCGGAGAGACTGCGATGCCGAGATGTTTGTTGTCGTGAAGGACATCCAAGTCACACCTGACCGCCTCGACGAGGTGACCTTCAAGGAAAGCAATGGCAGCAAAACCGTTGAGGTGACCGACCATTCGCAAAACAAGGCTGTGACCGTTTCGGGAATGATAAAGTATTACGATGCCACAGGCTATCGTTCGCTGGCATCAGTGCCTTTCGAGGTGAAATCCACTTTCAAGAACGAGTATACCACCATCAAGGGCGACCGCGAGGCTTGTTCTTCTGAAACATTGAGCCGCCTCAATAGCCATCATGTGCCCGTCCCGACGGACGAGAGCATGTTGATCGATGCTGCAAAAAAGCTGAATGATTTAATTGCTGTTGAATTGCAGAAATAACGGAACCCCGAAGGGGCTAGGATTTTTCCTTTTCCAAACGCTGCACTATCGAGTCCATAATGCGTTGCAACACTTCGGGCCGTTCGGCGTAATACTTTATGTTTTGGTCGAAAATACTGTCTGTGATGCCATAATGCGTAAAGAGCTGGTCATAGTATTCCCTCGACATCTTGAAATAGTCCTTCGGCACGATTTTGATCGAATCCTCTTCTGTCTTGTCCTGCTCTTGGTTTTTCTGGTAGTTGATGTCGGCCTCGATGATTTGTACGTCGGTCAACACGTCAATCATCTCCTGCTCTGAGAGCAGATGCTCGGGCATAAAGCTTTTCTCCTTGCGGCCGCAGGCGGCAGCAAGGAGAAAGAACAAGATGATAATTGATAATTTTTTCATTTTCAATCAGTTGCCAACATCCGAGAGGAACTTGATGCGCATCAGGCGCACTTCCTCTTCCTCATATTCGTCTTCGCCAAGCTCGCGGAGGGCGGCCTGCACATCGTCCGATTCGGCCTCATGGAAATATTCAAGGATGTCCTCCTGATGGTAAATGTCGATGTTTTCCTCGATGTAATAGTTGATGTCCAAATGGGTGCCGCTAGACACGATGCTTTCAATCTCTGATAGCAGCTCATCAAATTCCAATCCCTTGCCGTAGGCGATGTCCTCCAACGGGATTTTCTTGTCGATGTTTTGGATGATGCCAATCTTAAGTGCGGAGTTGTTGACCACCGATTTCACCACCATGTCGTTCGGGCGCGTGATTTCGTTCTCTTCCACATATTCCTTGATGAGCTTGATGAAAGGCTCGCCGAATTTTTCGGCCTTGCCTGCACCTACGCCTGCGATTTGGGTCATCTCCTCCTTGGTGATGGGGTATTGGATGGCCATGTCTTCCAACGATGGGTCTTGGAAGATGACGAATGGCGGCAATCCATTCTGCTTGGCGATGGTCTTGCGCAAATCTTTCAACAAGGCGAAGAGGGTTTTGTCTGCACCACCGTCTTTGTTGGCACCCAATGCCGCCATGGTCTCCGGGTCATCATCATCGGAATTCTCGTAGTCGTGGTCTTTGACGAGCATGATGGTGTAAGGCTTCTTGATGAAGTTCTTGCCCTCCTTGGTGATTTTTAGGATGCCATAGTTCTCGATGTCCTTGGAAAGCAGCTTGTTGACCAAGGCTTGACGGATGACAGCGGTCCAGTATTTGTCGTCATGTTCGTCGCCGGCACCGAAGAACTCGTTGTTTTCCTGCTTGGCCGCCTTGATGTCGCCCGTGAGTTTGCCAGCCAGCAGTTCGGCGATGTGTTTGGTCTTGAAGAGCTGTTTGGTGTCTTCCACGGCTTCTAGGACGAGCTTGAGGTCTTCCTTGCCGTCGAATTTCTCTTTGGGGTAGCGACAGTTGTCGCACGAGCCACAGTTCTCCTTGTTGTATTCCTCGCCAAAATAGTGTAACAATAAACGATGGCGACAAACGGCTGATTCAGCGTATGTTACGGTTTCGTTCAGCAGCTCACGGGCGATTTCTTGCTCGGCCACGTTTTTGCCTTTGTTGAACTTCTCCAGCTTGTGGATGTCCTCGTAGTCGTAGAAAGCGATGCAGTTGCCTTCGCCGCCGTCACGACCGGCACGACCAGTCTCCTGATAGTAGCCTTCAAGGCTCTTGGGGATGTCGTGGTGGATGACGAAGCGCACATCGGGCTTGTCGATGCCCATACCGAAGGCGATAGTGGCTACGATAACGTCAACTTCCTCCATAAGGAACTTGTCTTGGTTCTCCTTTCGCGTTTGGCTGTCGAGGCCAGCATGGTAGGGCAGGGCACGGATGCCGTTGACAACGAGAGTCTCGGCCAGTTCCTCCACTTTTTTGCGGCTGAGGCAGTACACGATGCCCGACTTGCCAGGGTTCTGCTTGATGTATTTGATGATGTCCTTGATGACGTCTTTGGTCTTGGGCCGCACCTCGTAGTAGAGGTTGGGACGGTCGAATGACGACTTGAAGACCTTGGCATCCATGATTTCCAAGTTCTTCATGATATCGTTCTGCACCTTGACGGTGGCAGTGGCCGTCAGGGCGATGATGGGGAGGCTCTCGTCGATGGCATTGATGATGGGGCGCAGACGGCGATATTCAGGGCGGAAGTCGTGGCCCCACTCCGAGATGCAGTGCGCCTCGTCGATGGCGATGAACGAAATCTTGAGACCGCGCAGAAATTCGGTTGTCTCCTCTTTGGTGAGCGACTCGGGCGCCACATAGAGTAGCTTGGTCTTGCCGCTCTTCAAGTCTTCTTTCACCTCAAGCAGTTCGGCTTTCGAGAGCGATGAGTTCATCACATGGGCGATGCCTAACTCGGTGCCAAAGTTACGAATCATGTCGACTTGGTTCTTCATCAGGGCGATGAGTGGCGAAACAACAATGGCCGTGCCTTTCGACATCAATGCCGGCAATTGGTAGCACAGCGATTTGCCGCCACCCGTGGGCATCAGAACGAAGGTGTTGTTGCCGCCAAGGATGCTTTTGATGATCTCTTCCTGGTTCCCTTTGAACTGGTCGAAACCGAAAACATTCTTCAACAGTTTGTGAATCTCAAGGTCTGCTTTTTTTGCCATGATTTCCTCCTTTTGGTATTGTCCGAATTTTTGCGTTATTTTGCAATCTGTTTTGAAAAACTGCGTTATTGCCAAAGAGAGTTTTCTCCCCAATCAGCAAAGACAAAGTTATAGTATTTCACCAATACGGCGCAAGTAATTTTTGAGAAAAGATGACAAAAAATGGAGAAATAATTCAATTTGCCACTCAAATTATTGAGAATGAAGCGAATGCAATCATTGAGCTAAAAGCGAAATTGGACGACGATTTTGCAAAAGTCGTTGCATTGGTGCTTGAAAACAAAGGAAATCTGGTGTTTTCGGGCATTGGGAAAAGTGCCCTCATCGCCCAAAAGATTGTGGCTACGATGAATTCGACGGGTACGACAGCAGTGTTTATGCACGCCGCCGATGCCATCCATGGTGACTTGGGCATTGTCCGTGAGGGTGATATCGTGGTGATTCTCTCGAAAAGTGGCGAAACACCTGAAATCAAGATGTTGGTGCCACTCATCAAGTTGCGGGGCAACAAGATTGTAGCCATGGTAGGCAACCGCCAGTCGTATCTTGCCTCGCAGGCTGACTTTGTCCTTGATGTGACCGTGGATGAGGAAGCCATTCCGGGCAGTTTGGCGCCAACCAGCAGCACAACAGCCCAACTCGTCATGGGTGATGCGCTTGCATTAATATTAATGAGGTGTCGCGGTTTTTCCACCGACGACTTCGCCAAGTTCCATCCTGGCGGTGCCTTGGGCAAGCAGCTCTATCTCCGTGTGAAGGACTTGTACGTCAGGAATGAACGTCCTGAGGTGGGACCCGACGACAGCCTCACCCGCGTCATCATCGAGATGACCCACAAACGCCTGGGTGCTACGGTGGTGATGAAGGATGGACAACTGTTGGGCATTATCACTGACGGAGACCTGCGCCGCATGCTGATGAAATACCCCAACATCGAGCAAGTGAAGGCCGCACAAATCATGACCTGCAATCCCAAGACCATCGACGAGGATGCCTTGGTGGTGGATGCCTTGCACAAGATGCGGGAAAACAGCATCACGCAATTGCCTGTGGTGCATGAGGGGAAGTATTTGGGGATTATCCATTTGCATGATATTTTGAAGGAAGGAATTTTTTAGATTTAAAGATTTCAAAATTTCAAATTTTTAGGTCGCTTTGCGCAATCATGAAATCTTGAAATCAGAAATCTTGAAATAAAAAAAGACAAAAGATGAAGCTAAGAACAGAAGATTTGGTCAAGAAATACGGTCAACGCACCGTGGTCAACAAGGTGAATGTTGAATTGGAACAGGGTGAGATTGTCGGTCTGTTGGGCCCCAACGGGGCGGGCAAGACGACGACGTTCTATATGGTGGTAGGGCTCATTAAGCCTTATTCTGGCAAGGTTTTCCTTGAGAATCAGGACATCTCCGACCTGCCTATGTACCGTCGTGCCCAAATCGGCATCGGTTATTTGGCACAGGAAGCCTCGGTGTTCCGACAAATGAGCGTGGAGGACAACATCGCCTCGGTGATGCAGTTCAAGCAAGGACTCACGAAGCAACAGCAAGCTGAGAAGTTGGAAGGACTGCTCGATGAGTTTGGCTTGCAGCATGTGCGCAAGAGCAAGGGCATACAGCTTTCAGGCGGTGAGCGTCGCCGCACCGAGATTGCCCGTGCCTTGGCCGTCGACCCTAACTTCATCCTTTTGGACGAGCCTTTCGCTGGCGTCGACCCCATTGCAGTGGAGGACATCCAACGCATCATCTTCAAGTTGAAAAGGAAGAACATCGGTGTGCTCATCACCGACCACAATGTGCATGAGACCTTGAGCATCACCGACCGCGCCTACTTGCTTTTCGACGGCAAGGTGCTTATGTCGGGCTCACCTGAACAGTTGGCCGCCGACGAGCATGTCCGCGAAGTCTATCTTGGACATAATTTCATACTGCATAAGAAAGAGATGTAGGGGGTTCCCTTCGGGAATGGAGTAAATTCACTAGTTTAACCTGCGGCGGCAAATAACGCTTACGACCCGTAAACGTCACAAGCCGCCGCATTTTGTATACTTGCTTTAACTCCATTCCCGAAGGGAATCTCTATTATTCCATTTTTCCCGCGAAGCAAATCGACAGCAAAACATAAAGCATCATCACGAAAGGCAGGGCTACCAAACGAAAGATAGCCACCGCAGCTATGGTGATGATGAGGAAAATCCATCTGACCTCATTGCCTTTCCATTTCACCGATTTCATCTTGAACGAGAAAAACCTCAAGCGACTTACCATCATGAACGAGAAAATGAGCGTGATGCCGAGGCAAGCCCAATAGTCTAAGACGCCATCAGTGAGGTGTCCCATTTGGCTGAGAGCCAAAGGTAGTGAGGCAATGAAAAGCGCCATGCCAGGGGCGGGCAGGCCACGGAACGAGGTCTTCTGTGTGTCGTCGACGTTGAACTTGGCCAAACGGATGGCCGAAAACACGGGCAGCAGAAAGGCCAAACAAGGCAACAAACTGACACCAAGCAGCGTGACGGAAGGTAGGTCGAAGGCATGAACCATCAGCCAGTACATGATGAATCCAGGCGCCACACCCGAAGAGACTACGTCGGCCAATGAGTCCAAGTCGGCTCCGATGGGCGAGTGGGCATGGAGCAGCCGCGCTGCGAAACCGTCGAAAAAGTCGAAGAGGCCAGCCACGAAAAGCATGACGGCTGCCTTGACGGGCATGCCGTAGGCGACAAAAAGTATGGAGAGGCAGCCCGAAACCAAGTTGCCGCAGGTGATGGCGTTGGGGATGTGTTGCTTGAGGGACATTTTGTTACATTTTTATGTTCTGCAAAGGTAGCGATTTATTCGGAAAAGCAGTATCTTTGCGAGAAATTTGAATGAATCCATGCAGCACCAGTTCTATTCCTTGCAAAAGGTTGCGGAAATCGTCAATGGACAGCTCGTCGGGGCGGCGGATGAACGCAAAATCAGCGATTTGCTCATCGACAGCCGCCATTTGATGGAAGCAGGTCAGGCTTTGTTTTTTGCATTGAAGAGTCAACGCAACGACGGCCATAAGTATATCGAGGAGCTTTACGAGAAAGGCGTTAGGGCTTTTGTGGTGAAACAATGTCCAGAAGCACCTTGCCCCGAAGCCTCGTTCATCGTTGTGGATGACACGCTGAAGGCTTTACAGGCACTGGCGTCATACCATCGCCAGCAGTTCAGCATCCCTGTCATCGGCATCACGGGCAGCAATGGCAAGACCATTGTCAAGGAATGGCTCTACCAGATGCTCAGCCCTGACTACAACATCGTTCGCAGCCCCAAGAGCTACAACTCACAAGTGGGTGTGCCGCTCTCGGTGTGGCAGATGAATGAGAGCAGCGAATTGGCTATCTTCGAGGCAGGCATCTCCGAACCTGACGAGATGATGGCCTTACAAGACGTGATTCGTCCGACTATAGGTGTGTTCACCAATATCGGTCAAGCTCACGAAGAGAATTTCATCAACCATGCCCAAAAGGTGGGCGAGAAGATGAATCTCTTCACTAAGGCTGAGTCGTTGGTATATTGCATGGATTATTCTGAGATTCAACAGGTTGTGATGCGCTCAGGGATGTCCTCCAAGGTGAAGTTGTTTACGTGGAGCCGTAAGTTCGAGGAAGCCGATCTCTTTGTGAAGGACGTCATGGTGGGCGAGAAGCAGAGTCAAGTGCAATGCCTCTACCAAGGTGCATCGCTATTGTTCACCATTCCCTTTGCCGATGCGGCTTCCATCGAGAATGCCATTCACTGCATCGCAATCGGGCTACTGATGCAAATGAGCCCGGAAATTATCGGCGACCGGCTTTTATCGCTGACTTCCATCGCTATGCGCTTGGAAATCAAAGCGGGAATGAATAACTGCACCATCATCAACGACTACTACAACTCCGATGTCAACTCATTGTCCATCGCCTTGGATACAATGAAGCAACAGCACCAGCACCAGCGCAATGTTGTGATTCTGTCGGACATCCTTCAAAGCGGGCGCAATGAGCTGGATTTGTATGCCGAGATTGCGCAACTACTGAAGAACAAAGGCGTCGACATGCTGATTGGTATAGGCGAGGGCATCTCGCGTCAGGCCGACAAGTTCGATATGGAGCGCTATTTCTATCCCAATGTGGCCGACTTCTTGGCGCATTTCCCCTTCTCAAAGTTCAACAACCAGACCATCCTGCTGAAAGGTGCCCGTGCCTTCGAGTTCGAGCAAATCGGCATGGAGCTGCAGGAGAAGGCACACGAGACCGTTTTGGAAATCAACTTCAACCATTTGGTCGGCAACCTCAACCATTTCCGTTCGAAGATCAAGCCTGAGACCAAGCTGATGGTGATGGTGAAGGCTTTTGGTTATGGTAGTGGTAACCTTGAAGTGTCCAATGTATTGCAATTCCATAATGTTGACTATCTGACGGTTGCCTTTGCTGACGAGGGTGTGGAATTGCGCCGTGCGGGCATCAATCTGCCCATTATGGTGATGAGCCCTGAAGTGAACAGTTACGAGAACATCATCAAGTATCACCTTGAGCCTGAAGTGTTCAGTTTTCGCAACTTGGGATTCATCGAGAAGGCGATGGAAAACCTGGCCTTGCCTGAGGCGCATCCCTTGAATGTGCACATCAAGGTCGACACAGGTATGCACCGTCTGGGCTTCTCTTTGGACGAGTTGCCTGAGCTCATCCGTCGCATCCAAGCCAACCCAATGCTGCATGTGAGGAGTGTATTTTCGCACCTTGCCACAGCCGACAACCCAGCTGAGGACGCCTTCACCTTGAGCCAGATCCATTGTTTCGAGGAAGGTAGTGCAATGATTAGGGAAGCTTTCCCTCAGGCCATTCGGCATATCCTCAACACGGCGGGCATCTCGCGTTTTCCGCAATATCAGTTTGATATGGTGCGTTTGGGCATTGGCCTTTATGGAGTGTCGACTTGCGAGGCCGATAAGGGCTTGTTGCAACCTGTGGTGTCGCTCAAGACGACCATTAACCAAATCAAATGCATTCCTGCGGGCGACAGCATTGGCTACAACCGTCACGGCCGCGCTGAGCACGATATGCGCATTGGCATTGTGCCCATCGGTTATGCCGATGGCCTATCGCGCCTCTTGGGCAACGGCAACGGCAAGTTCTATGTGAACGGTCGGCAGGTGTCTGTTGTAGGCGATATCTGTATGGACATGTGCATGCTCGACTTGACTGATGTGGAAGCTGTGGAAGGCGACACGGTGGTCATTTTTGACGCAGAGCACGATATTAATGATATTGCCCGTGCTTGTCAAACCATTCCCTATGAAATCATGACGCGCATTTCGCAGCGTGTGAAGCGGGTATATTACCAGGAATGATGGTTTTTCCCTTTGGGGAATGGACATCATTTGTGTGTTTGTAGGGCTGCCATAATATGACAGCCCTACATGTTCCATTCCCCGCAGCAGAACGTCCCAAAAAGAAGCCAGCGGCGCGATGCGCCGCTGGCCTCCTGTCAAATAATGTGAAAAGGAAAGGTTAGATGCTTATTCCTCCTTGCGTTTTTTGGTTACCATGTAGGCTGCGCCGAGGCCGAGCAGGACAGCGATGCCGCTGCCGAGCGGAGCGTCTTGGTTTCCAGTCAGGCCGTATTCGGTGGGGAGTTCGGGAGCTGCTGGCAAGAGGGTAGTACGGTCTCCGTAGAGGCCATAGGTGGTCGCTGTGGCGCCGCGTTGGAACAGGCCGCCGTCATTGTTTGCGAAGGTCGTCAGGCTGAGGCCGATGACGACTGCGATTGTCAAAGCTAATTTTTTCATTGTTATGTTAAGTTTTAAAGATTAGACAATTGGGGTTATTTCACGACCTTTTGGACCTTCATGTTGTCGCCGTTGAGGAGGCGGACCATGTAGACACCGTGAGCGGCGTCGAAGTTGACGCTGGCGGAGCCGCTGATGGTTTCGCTCATGACGATGCGGCCT
>JAEEGG010006171.1_pt1 | contig 28169 bp, 20 predicted proteins | sample 9134161 | NCBI WGS metagenome assembly JAEEGG01 (sample SAMN16246543, study PRJNA631951) | gut metagenome | biome: gut microbiome; feature: rumen; material: CR-attached | host: Bos | place: Iran: Karaj | collected 2018-10 | reverse complement strand
ACGCAAGTTCATCTTCACCTACAATCTGCTCGTCTATATGCTCGGTGTGCTCACCGTCATGTTCAGCGTCAATTTCCCCATGCTGCTCTGTGGATTCCTCATCACAGGCATTTCAGTCGGCGTGGGCGTACCCGCCTCTTGGACCTATATCTCCGAGAGTTCAGAGGTGAACAACCGTGGACGCAACATCTGCATCTCGCAGATGTCTTGGGGCTTTGGCCCCATGTGCATCCTGCTCCTTGGAATGCTTTTTGCCCCGGGCGGCTATCTCTTCAGCTGGGTTGAGTCGCTGGCGCATGCCGTCGGCGGTGCAGATCTCGCAGAACCTGCCGTCAACGTCTTTTCGTCACGCATCGTCTTCTTCTCGCTCTTCATCGTAGCATTCATCGCCTGGAATCTACAGCGCGGACTTCAGGAAAGTGCCGAGTTCGTGGCACAGAAGAACTCCGGACAGAAGACTGGTCTCTTGGACAACATCAAGGTGCTCTTCCAGAACAGCATCGCCGTCAAGACCGTCTGCTTCCTTGCCACCATCTACCTCACCTGGAACCTCGTCGCCTCGGTGATGGGCTTTTTCCAGCCCCATATTTATGAGACCGCTGGTGGTGTAACCAACGAGCAGGCCAACTGGATGAACTGCATCCAATGGGCCATCATCGTCGGCGTGACCTTCATCGTCTCGAAGTTCATCGACAAGGTTCAGCACAAGGCCATCTACATCTTCGGACTCCTCGTTGCCATCAGCGCATGGGTTGTCATCGTCACAATCGGCGTCAACGGTCCTGCCGGCCTCTGGCTGTTCGCAATCCTTTGGGGTGTACAGGGCGGTAGTTCTCCTCAGATCTTCTATGCCCTCTGGGGCTCCGAACTCTTCCCCGCCAAGTTCCGTGCCGGTGCCCAGGGTCTGATGTTCTTCATCGTCCGCGGCCTATCCGCCGTCTGGGGTCTCATCTTCACCATCATCTACGGTGAGAATGGCGAAGGCTTCACCATTGCCGCCTTCTGCATGATTGCCCTCCTCACCATCTCCCTCATAGTCGGCATGATCGGTTGTCCAAACACCCGCTGCAAACCTCTCTCCCAAATCACCCGCGAGCGCTACGGCGACACGGTCTAAATTAGTGTTACTGTCGCGACCATCCTTGGCCGCCCTAAGTCAATGTCGCAGCCACCCTTGGCCACAAATGTCAATGTCGCAGCCAAGTTTGGCTGCCCCAATATCAACCAACCAACCCCACAAACAAATATGAAAACCATCTTAGAAAACCGCCCCGCCCTTAAGGCCGTCATCTACCAGATTGCCGAGGTCACAGGCTACCTTTGGCAGAAAGGTTGGGCTGAGCGCAATGGCGGTAACATCACCGTCAACGTCACCGAGTTTATGGACGACGAATGCAAAGCCATGTCTGCAATCTCCGAAGTGAAACCCATCGGTATGACTCTCCCCTATCTGAAAGGCAAGTATTTCTATTGCAAAGGCACCGGCAAGCGCATGCGCGATCTGGCCAAGGAACCCATGCAGAACGGCAGCATCATCCGCATCCTCGACGATTGCGCATCCTACGAAGTCATTGCCGACGTCAACGTTGTTCCAACCAGCGAATTGCCCACTCATCTGGCACTCCAGAATTACCTCCTCGAGACAGGAAGCTGCTACAAGGCCACTCTCCACACCCATCCTATCGAGCTCGTTGCCATGAGCCACATTCAGCGTTTCCTGAAGGGCGACGAGATGACCAAGGTACTTTGGTCGATGATTCCCGAGACCCTCGCATTCGCTCCGCTTGGCATAGGCATCGTGCCTTACGCACTTCCCTCTTCTGTAGCTCTCGCTGAGGCTACCCTCGAGCAGATCAAGACCCACGACGTAGTCATGTGGGAAAAGCACGGCACCGTAGCCGTAGGCAAGGACATCATGGATGCCTTCGACCAGACCGACGTTCTCTGCAAGGCCGCTAACATCTACATGTGCGCCCGCAGCATGGGCTCCGAACCCGACGGCATGACCACCGCCCAGATGAAGGAAGTCCAGGACGTCTTCAACCTTCCCAAGTCCCGCCCCTGTTGAGATTAGTATTTCAGTCGCAGCCATGTTTGGCTGCCCCTTTGTTTCCGTGGCGGCCGTCCTTTGCCGCCCATCAATAATTACCCCACCTATGAAACCCCTAGTAGAAACCAAAGCCCGCGTCGGCGTGTTCTCCATCGCCCTTGGCGCCTATCTCCCCCAGTTCCCACAACTCGTTCCCGAGTTCGAATCCCAGTATGAAGCATTTAAGAAGACTCTCCCCGACACCGTCGAGCTCATCGATGGCGGCATGGTAACCACCAAGGAGCAGTCGATGGAAGCCGGCGACAAGTTCCGTGCTGCCGACGTTGACCTCGTCATCCTCCAGATGCTCACCTACTGCACCTCCTACAACATGCTTCCCGCCGTGCGCGACCTCAACGTGCCCGTCATCATCGTCAACCTCCAGAAGAAGGCTGCTCCCGACTACGAGAAGACCGACATCCCCACATGGCTTGGCGAGCTCTATGCCTGCGGTGCCACCGGCGAAATGGTAGCCGACCTCAACCGTGCCGGCAAGCGCTGCGCTGTCATCACCGGCGTTGTCGAAGGTGGTGATCCCGCCGCTCAGGCCGAGATCGAGGATTGGTGCCGTGCCGCCCAGGTACGTCGTCGTTTCCGTGACACCAATATCGCCCAGATTGGTCGTCCCTATCCCGGCATGATGGACCTCTACATCGACGAGACCAACCTCTACCATCGCATGTTCGTCTATACCAAGCAATTCGACTGGGAACAGATGTGGCACATCGCCGACAACATCACCGACGAGGAAGCTATCCGCGCCAAGGCTCAGGATATCCTCGACACCTTCGAGATTGAAGGTGGTGGCACCATCGAAAAGGTTTGGGATATGGCCAAGTACGTTGTTGCCTTCGAGCAGTGGGTCAAGGACGAGAAGCTCGGCATGATTGCCTCCCACTATGCAGGATTTGCACAGGGCATCGCCGGCAAGCTCGATTCCATGCTCATCCCCGCCTTCTCTATGCTCATCAAGCAGCATACAGCTTGCGCGGTCGAAGGCGATATGAAGGTTGCCATGGCTATGAGTATCCTCAAGACCATCAGCGGCACCGGCACCCTCGCCGAGATGTACAGTATCGACTTCCCGAAGGATATCTGCATCATCGGTCACAGCGGCTCGGGCGACTTCGACATCTCACAGGCCCACAAGCCGACGATGAAGATCGTTCCCGTCTTCCACGGCAAGACCGGCGGCGGCTACCTCACCCAGTTCTATCCCCCAGTAGGCCCCGTCACCTACCTCGCCATCACCCAGGACAAGAATGGTATCTTCAAGTTCGTCGTGGCTGAAGGCGTCAACGAGGAAGGCCCCATCTTCATGTTCGGCGACACCAACATGCGCACCAAGTTCTCGATCTCCTGCCGCGAATTCTGCAACCGCTGGAGCGAAGCTGGCCCAACCCACCACATGGCTGCCGCTGTGGGTCACCACATCGACACCCTCGTCAAGGTAGCCAAGATCCTGAACGTTCCTATTGATATCGTAACCCGTTAATCAAGTTCCTTCCCAATATAAGACCTCCCTCGGAAAATCACATTTCCGAGGGAGGTTTATTGTTACTCACTGTTCCACTCTCCATTCCGTACTATTTACATCACTAGTTAAAAATTCAGATACCCATCTTGGATTTTGCGTAATCCCTCCACTTGTCACAATGTGCGCGGATGTCTTGTGCTGTAGCAGTTTCACCACAGCTGTCCATGATGCGCTGGAAGCGCAGTAGGCGCCTGAGCTGCTGGGCAGCCTGCTCCTTATCAGTATAGGTGAGGATTGCCTCATTGATAAGCTTCTCGCTCAGTGCTACATATTGCTCGTGTCGATAGATGGTGGAATCCTCGACATACGCTATCTCGGGAAGAAGTCCCTGGATATAGGAATGGTCGCAGCTGCTGCTATGGCGAGTGAGGAACCAGCACCGATGGACAGAATTACGTAATCCTAAGGCATATTGTAACTTCGCGTCGGCCCGTTTGTTGGGATCGCGGTGGTGTCGCATATCTTTCTGGTATCGCATCATGGCTTCAGCAAAATGCAGCTTGTAGTCGGGAGCCAATGAAGCATCGCGCGGGAGTATCTGCATGTCGTAACTGAACGGATCTCTCGTCATATAGGGATAGACATTGAGCGTCTGCTGGAAACTGACGGGAAGCTTGCGCAGATAGTAACATGCTGTGGCATAACGACGTTCGCGTAGGCATTTGGTAGCCAGAACGTCATACCAGAAATTTCGGTCGGTCTTGCTGCGGTTGTTCAGGAAACGGTCGAAGTCGTCCTCGGGCTGGAAGATGCGCATGTAATAGGCGCGGGTATCGGCATAAGACAACCGGTCCATGATCAAAAACATCTCCCCTGCATAGCCCTTGGGCTGCACCAAAAGGTTTTCGGCCATATTTGCCAACTGTATCTCGCGCACATACTTGCCGGCTTCGTGCATCCGTGGGCAAACGACTTTGAACAGAATGCGTCGCAAGGCATCGTTCCAATAGAAGGTGTTCGAAACGCATTGATAGATTTCCCAATAGCCATCTTTGTGTCCACCCGTTTTATCATTGTACTCATCCAGTTTGCGATACAACTTGGGCGTAGCTTCCCGCTTGATCTTGCCTGCAAGCCACTTCAGGTCGTTCAGTAGTCGAAGTTCATAGTCTTCGTCGTAGGTGGACGTCTGAGCATCGAGCCACATATGCAGCACATGGTAAGTGTCGCGCAGATACGGGTTCTTCGGACAGCGTTGTCCCTGCGCCAGATATCGCATAGCCTTGTGCGGCTCGCCATTCATGTCATAAAGTGCGGCCAGCGTATAATACCACATCGCCAACTGCCTGCTCTTCTTTTCCTTGATAGCACGGTGGGCCAACTCCTTCAGACTTCTGTATTTCTCCAAATCGAAATGATAAGCAAATTCATCGCGAAGGTCAGCTGGGCGGCAGGTGCCATAGTACAGGAGCCATTTCTGCAGCTCTCCTTCCAAATAGGGGGAATTGGGGTCGAGGTCATACACGAAGGTCAGTTCGTCATCGACCTGACCACCATTGACGGCACGTATCGACGCCACATCACCATAGCGGGCATAGATGTTGAAGGCTTCATCCTTACGCCCCACCTTGTAGAGTGCGGCGGCTGCACGCAACTCAGTCATTTTCCCGATGGCATCATTACCGAGTTTCCCACGGATGCTATCCCAATAGTCAGCACATGCCTGGTATTCGCGCAACGTACACAGCGCACGCACCATCTGCAGGGCATAACGCCCCAACAACGGGCCAGATGTGTATTGGCGGCACTGTTCTACCACGTCCTCGAGCACCCGGTAATGGTAGCCGTCCTTCACATCGTAATACCAGGGATCGTTCATAGAAAAGCGTACCTTCTCGCTCTGCTTCGCCATAATCAGAAAGTCCAATATGTCGATACGATGTTGTGCAAGAATCCATCGCATGAAAGTATTGTCTTGCCCGTCAGATGGCACAGGATGTTCCCTGACACGCATCAGGTAACCCTCATCGCTACGATAGACAATGCGCTCAATATCGTCGAGGAGGATGCTTGGAGAAGTCTGCTTCTGCCACAATAGGAGGTTGTCGGCCTTGTAATCGACCTTGCGATGCAACATATTGTCGCTACTCCAAGCAGTGTAATACTCATAATAATCGGTTTCGTCCAAGGGCATGATTCGGTAAAGTAGTACATTGCCAGCATCGGAGGCCCAATCTCCGCATGCGAAAACTTCTGAGCAAATCAGCAGCAACAGGTTAAGGACGATATATTTCAGAGATCTCATGGTCGCTGTATTTTGAAAGGTTGATAGAATCAAGGTGATAAATAATGGTCGAAGAAGGATAACCGATGTTCTTCAGTTCAGAACGAAGGGCGCGCTTTGCTTCGATGATCTCGTGGTAGTCGCTCGTCTCATGGCGCAAGGTGCCATCGACGTTCGTGTTGTCACTGGTACGAAGTATGCCCATGAACTTCCGGTCCTTGAACCACAACGTCCACTCGTAGGTGGGAAAAGCGAAATCCAAGTGCTTGTCGGCCTCAACATGCCGCATATACTCCTTCACGACGTTACTGCTCAAGATGGAATTCTTCACATCGGGGTTCCGCAAGTTCTCGGTATTGTAGAGCATCAGCACGCCATAATCGATGTCGGGCAACGTGTCGCGCAACTGGTGCAGGCGAATGGTGGCACTCAGTCCTTTCCGTTTCTCCAGTAGCAGAAACCTCACCTCGTGGCAAAGGTCGAAGAAGAGCGACTTGGTTTCACGTGTCCAATCGCAGTCAATTTGCACTTCGCGATAGGCGATGTGATTAGCCCAGCACATGGCATCGACGCGTTCGACGATACGTTCGGCAAGCGAATAAAGAGGAGAAGCACATTTCAAGGCATCGACGGTGATGAAGACTACGGGTACTACTTCGATGTCGCCAAGGTGCTTGATGGAATCCTTAAATATAGTGGTGGCAATCGGAACCGGTTGCTCCCCTTTCCCATCGTACAGGTTATCGACACCCACGTCGAAAAACTTCAGATACAACCTCTTCACCTGATGTTTCTTCAGAAACTCCTTCTCATAAGCATTGGGATTGTAAACTGTCTTCCAATGATACACCGCATTCGCCGGTTGATGAACAAAGGTACCATCCGACATTCCTCCATTCCCGTTACTCACACATCCCCAAAGGGGAATCATACCGATGGTCGCAGCCAGCAGCCAAACAGCTTGTTTAATCCTACTCCTCATAATATATTATTTCTTTCGGTCAATTCATAACCAATTTGTTGCCGCAAATATACACCTTTTTTCCAACATTACCAAGAAATAGAGCCAAAATCTAAGAATAACAGTAAAAAAATCACCCGAAACGCTATTCAATAACGTTTCGGATGAATGTTTTATCTACCATAATACTTCATCAGCAAGTGTTGGAAAACCATCTTGCTGCTATCGGAGTCTATCACTTTTTAAAAGGATGGCTCATTGAACTCGGACCAAACAACTTGCCTCCTTTCCAGTACGACTCGATGTAACTGTAATGAGACATTCTCCTCTCTTCATGGGTTTCACAATATAAGAATTACCAACCCGACTCACTACCGCTATATTTTCGCCGTAGGCATCTTTAGACCATTCGTATTTAAGTTCTTCGTCATGATTCGCTGGATCGATATCAAGATGTAACCGTAGTTTTTCTCCAAGTTTGACAGTTGCTGTAGGCCCTTCCGAGAAAGACATCGAAACAATGTTCGTGTGTGAAGAAGAAGAGGATGAAGGAGAAGAGGATGATGATGATAACGGTGTAGGTGGAGGTGAAGAAACACTTTTTGTTTTTTTGACATTTACCTGAAAAACAGCTGTCTTATTAGAGGGACTAGACGAGACCGTGATGTTACATACTCCCTGTTTTTTAGGCGTCACTTCTAAAGTATTATTCTTCCAACGGACTTCGGCGACCTCTTTGGTCCAATCGCACGTAAGTTCCTCATTATGATTCGTTGGCGTGACAACTAAGTGTAATTGTAGTTTCTCGCCTAGTCTGAGATTTCCGACTTTTCCTTCTTTAAAATGCATATCTAATATTTGTATTGAAGAATCAGGAGGGACAGGGTCATCATTCCCAAACACAAAGGCTGAGGGCCAATATGTATATTTTTGTTTTACAAGTTTCTTGTCTGCTAAGATAGTGAAAACGAACCAAAGAATAGAAACCATGGCACTCATATAAATGAGTATTCGAATCCAACGTCTTAAATCTCTAACGAAATATCCTTCAAATGAAATATCCAATCGGGAGATTGGCATCATAGACAAATTCAGTTTGGAAAATATGGTTCTTTTATCGTCAACATCAGTTATCTTTTCATAAATACGATAGAATAAACTGATAATAGTACCAATAGCAATAGCTATTCCACAGTTATAAAGAAGAATGCTCATCAGCCTTAACATATCATAAAAGGCGCAACAATGAACTGGAAGGAATTCGGCACAAATAGGGCGAAACGCAATCAAGAGAAAAGCGACCAAAAACCAACAAACATGATTTAGGGCGATGGACATCCAATTAAATTGGTTAAGTCCATTGATGTATGCCCTATTATCTATTATTTCACCTTTTTTTGGCACGTCTCGAAAAAAACGAGTAGTTCTACGCTCAAAAAAATACCAAACGCCAAAAGCCACTAGAAGTACTGTAATAATAGCCCACCAAATAGGACGAGTGTTCCACCACCAACGAAACATCATGGTCAAAGTCATTATCGAACTCATGATGAGAAGGAATATTACTCGTCCATGATTAGCCTTTTCAGCATAATATTCAGACAGTTCTTTGATCAATTGTTGATTATCTGGATAATACTTTGGGGATTCTTTTATGACAACAGGTTTTTTATGTGGATATTCAAAGATAGAACAAAAAATGGAGATACCATGACGTGCTAACCAACCTCTTATAACATTATCATCTTTAAAAATTGGGGCACTACCAATTAAATTCAATTGCCTTACAATTGAATCATTTGTCAAAACTTTAAGCCATGGAGCATTTAGATTTTGAACATCTGCTTCCATGTACCTATTAAATACTATAAACCAGAATACACTATTTCCTATCTTATCAGAATGTAAAAAATTGGATAAATCACCTTTGACTATTTTTCGATTATAATTTGCCTGATCATAAGGATTACCAAAAGTGCCACCTTTTACGGACAAAGCATTACCTTCCTTATCTTTTATGGGGTCTCCATTATACTTTAAGACATTCCATGGCCCATTTTCCATGCATACCACTTTTTGAGGAGTATCTCTATTATTGCTTCCATAGTCTTTGAATTCAATGCCTATAACATAATTTGTTGTAACCAACATCGCATCTGGCTCAACTCCGCCAAAGTTGACATTAGCTAACAAATAAGCATTAGTGTTGCCACTAAAATAATTATCTAAAATTGGCAATATTGTGTCCAATTGTTCTTGTTCATGGGGATGCGAGAACCCCCGTTGATGATGAATATACAACATAATCAATAACTAAGTTAAATTCTCATACTTCATGCTAGAGAATTGTTAATATATTTAAAGAACTAAATTACTTTTGCCTAACCGATCTCTATCATTGCTAAGAGTGAAACTTGAGTCGAAACTAAGTAAATATCCCAAACAATATGTACCTAAGATGTGATGACTATCTATATGTTCTACGCTTAACGAAGTCTTTTATTACAAAAAATATTTAGAGTAAAACGAGGCAAATATACAAAAAAAAATCTGAAAAAACACAACTATTTGTTGATTATTTCAAATTATTATATGTTTTATCGTCATTATAAGCGAAACTATCGACTCTACACTCCAATTGAGATACAGTATTGTTGCATAAAGATTGAGAGTAAAATATTTATCGAACATCATTACAATAAAACAGGTTGGTACTAAGCTCTATCTGCAAATAAATAATTCAAGTAAATAGTTCCATTGACTGCCATAGTCAATAACCGGACACATGGCAAGATTACACTATCTCATAATAATTCAGAATGAATGACAGCATAAAAGATCAACATTCGAGTGAGATAAGACGTCTATGAACACATTTTTATTTTCTTCGACGAAAGTAGCACAATTTCTATACTTTTTGTGCTACCTTCGGCAAACTTAGCACAATTTCTAAACTTTTTGTGCTATCTTCGGCAAACTTAGCACAATTTGTGAACTTTTTGTGCTATCTTTGACAAACTTAGCACAATTTCTAAATTTTTTGTGCTATCTTTGACAAACTTAGCACAATTTCTAAACTTTTTGTGCTACCTTCGGCGAACTTAGCACAATTTCTAAACTTTTTGCGCTATCTTCGACAAACTTGGCACAATTTCTAAACTTTTTGTGCTACCTTTGGCAAACTTAGAACAATTTGTGAACTTTTTGTGCTAAATTCAAAAATAATGGAGTAACTATCCATTTAGACACTCCATTTCAAAAATATTACTCAAGTTTCGCATTTGCTCAACTTGTTGATATAGGGGAGAAAACGGGAGTTATCGGACGTTACCTTTGCCTTTCGAAAAGAGGTTCCAACGGCACATTTGTCCGTTAACTCCACAGGCAGGAAGTCTGTTAACTCCCGTTTACTACCGATAACTCCAATATAGTTTCGCATTTAGCGAAACTTGAGATATTATCGATCCATCGGATAGCGGACGCCCCATTCACGTCGGAGGGAGTCCATCTGCTCCATGATGGAGAGCGTTTCGGCGTGAGGCATCAGGGGCGATTCGAGGAGACCTTGTTCGAGACAGCGCTTGCACTCGAACACCTGGTATTCATAGCCGCTGACCATATCGATTGGACGGTCGTAGGTGGCTACAAGTTCGTAGTTGCGCCAAACCTCAATACGGCCGGGGCAATTGATGTTATCGACGCTGATATATCCTTCGGTGCCACTGATGATGCCGCGACGATCGTTGAGACAAAGGGCACCCGACTGGAGGTTGGCCATCTTGCCATCGGCAAAGCTGAGGGAAATACATTCCTGCATATCCATGCCTGTAGGACCCAGGTGGCAGTTGCTGACCTGACGGACTATATTGGTACCGAAATACATACGGGCGAAGTTGAGGGCATAGACTCCAAGGTCAAGCAGGGCACCGCCACAAAGATCAGCACGAACGATGCGTGGCTTCTGCTCCATCATGTAGCAGAGGCTGGCCTGAAGGAGGCGGGGCTGGCCAATGATGCCGCTTTCCATAATCTCCTTGACCTTGTGGGACAGAGGCATGTAGCGGGTCCAGATGGCTTCGGTGATAAAGATGCCTTTCTCGTGGGCCAGGTCGAGAAGTTCCTTGGCCTCGGCTGCATTGGCCGTAAATGCCTTCTCGACGAGGCAAGGCTTGCCGTACTCCAAGGCCAGACGAGTGTGTGCATAGTGATGCGAATGAGGCGTGGCGATATAGACAAGATCTACATCAGGATCCTGGACGAGAGCCTCGTAGGAATCGTAAACGCGGGTACAGCCGTAACGCGCAGCGAAAGCCTGCGCCTTCTCTAAGGTACGGGATGCGATGGCATAGACTTCGTAACCGGGGATGGGAGTGAGCGTCTTGCCCATTTGATCGGCGATCCATCCGGCGCCGATGATGCCCAATTTGAATGTTTTCATAGGATTATAAATTTATAAAGTGGATTGTTCGGCGGCAGCACGCATAGCTACCTCTTCGGTGGTGGAAGGTTGGTCGAACTTCTTGCGGATAAAGACGAAGTTACGACCGAGGTACTTCTCGCGTACGACAGGATTGGCAGCGAGTTCTTCGCTGGTGCCCTGGAAGAGAATCTTGCCTTCGAAGAGGAGGTAGGCACGATCGACGATAGATAGTGTTTCGGGTGCGTTGTGGTCGGTGATGAGAATGCCGATGTTCTTGTCCTTGAGCTTATAGACAATGTACTGGATATCCTCGACGGCAATAGGATCGACACCGGCAAAAGGTTCGTCGAGCATGATGAACTTGGGACTGATGGCCAGACAACGGGCAATCTCGCAACGACGGCGCTCGCCACCCGACAGACGGTCGCCCAGATTGCGACGCACCTTCTGGAGGCGGAACTCGGCAATGAGTGACTCGAGCTTGTCGCGCTGCTCTTCGGGTGTCATGGTGGTCATTTCGAGCGTAGCACGCAGGTTGTCCTCGACCGACATCTTGCGATAGACCGAAGCTTCCTGTGCCAGATAGCCGATGCCTAACTTGGCACGACGATAGACGGGCAGCTTGGTGATCTCCTGGTCGTCGAGGAAGATTCGTCCCTCATTGGGCGTCACCAGTCCTGTAGTCATGTAGAATGTGGTAGTCTTGCCGGCGCCATTCGGTCCCAGAAGTCCTACAATCTCGCCCTGACGAACGTCGATGCTGACATGATCGGCCACCGTGCGCGGCCCATAACGCTTGACGAGGTTATCGGTACGTAGTACACTCACCTGCTCTTCCATTTCCTATTTTCTTTATAACAAACTCAAATTATACGGATCAACCGAAGGCCTGACAAGCCAAATTTTGGGGCGATTCGGTGATTTTCGGTGCAAAGATAGTGAATTTTTCTCAATTACAAAATCTATTTTGTACACTTTATCATTTTTTTTTGTATCTTTGCACCGCGAAATTGCAATAATTGGCAATTACCAAACAATATTTAACAATTAAAATTTCGTTACAGCTGCTATGATGCTGACAAGATGGATCAGCGACTTCGGTCGATATGTGCTCTTGATGAAGAAGGTCTTCACCAAGCCAGACCGCTGGAACATGTTCGGCCATCAGTATCTGCAGGAATGTCACGGGCTGGTGATTGACTCGATTGGCATCATTGGCATCATCTCGCTGTTCATCGGTGCCGTCTCGTGCATCCAGATCCAGAAGAATCTCGACAACCCGCTCCTCCCCCAATACCTCATCGGTTTTGCAACGCGCGAAATCCTGATGCTCGAGTTCTCGTCGGCGATGATGTGTCTGATACTGGCCGGTAAGGTAGGTTCGAACATTGCATCGGAGATTGGCACCATGCGCGTGACCGAGCAGATTGATGCCATGGAAATCATGGGCGTCAATTCGGCCAACTACCTGATTCTGCCAAAGGTCTGTGCGGTGGTTTCGCTGATGCCGATTCTCGTCATCCTATCCATCTCGTTGGGCCTGATTGGTGGCGGCATCCTGTGTATGCTGACTGGAACACCAACCGTGGACGATTACGTGACAGGCATACAATTCTACTTCGACATCAGCCATATCGATTATGCCATCCAGAAGTCGATGATCTTCGGCTTCATCATCACCACTGTCTCGGGGTTCTTCGGATATACCGTGAAGGGCGGAGCACTACAGGTGGGACGCAACTCGACGCAAGCGGTCGTCATCAGTTCCATCATGATCCTGATGGCCGATGTCATCAGTACAAAGCTCTTGTTGTAAGGCGAGAATCTCGTCGAAGCGTTCGGCAAGTTCAGTCATGCCACTAAGCACGATGTCGGCTCCCGCATCGCGAAGAACCTGCGGATCGAGCGGACCCGTATTGACAGCTACCGTAAAGATTCCGGCTGCATGTCCGGCCTGCACACCCATCGGCGCATTCTCGACAACGATGGCTTCGGAAGGCTTGATATTTCCCGCCTTGACCAAACCCATCAGATACGGGTCAGGCATCGGCTTGCCATGACCAATGGGGCAATCCTTGGCCGATACGATACGGCTCCAATCGAAGACGTTCGGATAGACATAATTCAGCTTATTGATCAGCGAAGGCTGGCCGCTGCCCGTCACCAGCACACGCGTCAGACCCTTCTCTCCCACTTTACGAAGTACGTCGGCAGCTCCCACCATCGGCTCAGCAGCTCCCAGTTGCACGAAGGTCTGCGACTTTTCCCGATAGATCATCTCAATTTCCCAAGGTTCGGCATGACGTCCGCGTTGCTCAACGAAGAAGTCATCGATAACCTGTTGGCCGGTCGAACCTTCGACCAGATAGAAGAACGTGCGGTCGCAGACGAAACCATAGTGTTCGCCCATAACCTGATACCAAGCTTCAGCATGTTTCGGCATACTATTGAAGAGCACGCCATCCATATCGAACAAGAAGGCTTTCAGCATTTTTGAGAAGGAAATTTAAACAAAAAAAATTCGAGGGGTTCGAGCATTTGTGCTTTTGAACCCCTCGAACCTATTCATGACTATTTCCGAAAGAATTTCGGAGGAAATATCACTCGGCGAGGCGAGCCTTGATGGCCTTGGTGGCCTCTTCGTAGCCTGGCTTTTCGAGCAGGGCGAACATGTTCTTCTTGTAAGCCTCTACACCGGGCTGGTTGAACGGATTGACACCGAGGATGTAACCAGAGATACCGCAGGCACGCTCGAAAAAGTAGATGAGCTGGCCGAGGTTGTACTCATCGAGCTTGTCAATCTCAATCTTGAAGTTGGGCACGCCGCCATCGACATGAGCAATCTGGGTGCCCAGTTCGGCCATCTTGTTGACCTGATCGACACGCTTGCCAGCGAGGAAGTTGAGACCATCGAGATTCTCTTCGTCAGAAGGAACTACAACGGTGCGGTTGGGATTCTTGATGGAGATGACTGTTTCGAAGATGGTACGCTCGCCTTCCTGGATCCACTGGCCCATGGAGTGAAGGTCGGTGGTGAAATCGACAGAAGCCGGGAAGATGCCCTTGTGATCCTTACCCTCAGATTCACCGAAGAGCTGCTTCCACCACTCGGACATATAGTGGAGCTTGGGCTGATAGTTCACCAGAATCTCTGTCTTCTTGCCGAACTGATAGAGTGCATTGCGAACTGCAGCATACTGTGCGGCAGGATTCTCGGCGTAAGGAACATCCACGCCCGTAGCCTTCTCCATATCCTGGGCGCCACGAACGAGAGCCTTGATGTCATTGCCGGCAACGGCGATGGCGATGAGGCCTACTGGAGTAAGCACGGAGAAACGTCCTCCCACATTGTCGGGAATGACATACTTCTTGTAGCCTTCCTTCGTAGCAAGGGTGCAGAGGGCACCACGCTTGGCATCGGTAACAGCAACGATGCGCTTCTGGGCCTCGGCCTTGCCAACCTTCTCCTCAAGCATCGTCTTGAGAATACGGAAAGTGAGCGCGGTCTCGGTCGTCGTACCCGACTTCGAGATATTGATGATGCCAAACTCCTTCTCCTTCAGAATGTCGAAGAGGTCGGCGAGATAGTCTTCGCCGATGTTATTGCCGGCATAAACTACAATAGGATTCTTGCGGCTGGTCTGATAAGCATCAAAAGCACTTGCCAATGCCTCGTTGACGGCGCGAGGGCCAAGATAAGAACCGCCGATGCCGGCTACGACAACAACCTCGCACTTCTCGCGCAGCAGGTCGGCTGTGGCCTGTACGTCGTTGAGGAATTCCTCGGTGATGCTTGATGGGAGGTGAACCCAACCCAGGAAGTCATTGCCAGCTCCCTTGCCCGACTCAAGAAGTTCGTTGCAAGAAGCGGTTTGTGCAGCAACTGCGGCCAATGTGCCGGCAGGAACGAAACATTGTGCTTTTTCGACTGAAAGTTTCATAACAGAAAGAATTTAATTAATAATATGGTATAAAAGTTAGTCTTTCAATACAACCGGTTTACCTCAACATGTCGCTCAGAAGCTTGAACTCCACGAATGGGGACATACGTTTATAGAGGATGTTATAGACGCAATCGACAATAGGGATCGAGATGCCATACTGCTGGTTGATCTCCTTGATACATTTCGTACCATAGTAGCCTTCGGCCACCATCTCCATCTCGAGCTGGGCACTCTTTACGCTATAGCCCTTGCCAATCATGACGCCGAACATATGGTTGCGGGAGAATCGGCTATAGGCCGTAACGAGAAGGTCTCCCGTATAGACAGATTCGGAAATATGGCGCGAAGACTTCCCCTCGGGGTTGATGCCGTTGATGAAGCGCTTCATTTCGCGCATGGCATTGGCCACAAGCACCGCCTGGAAGTTGTCGCCGTACTTGAGTCCAGAACAGATGCCGGATGCTATCGCATAGATATTCTTCAACACGCCGGCAAACTGCACACCGATGACATCGGAGCTGACAGTGGTATGCACGTAATGGTTCTGGAAGAAGTCAGCAATCTCCTGCCCTATCTGGGTGTTCTTGCAACCCACCGTAAGATAGGTGAGCCGTTCCCAAGCCACCTCCTCGGCATGAGAAGGTCCCGAAAGGGTGGCAAACTGACTGGGCGTCAACGAAAAGCGTTCGGAGAGGTACTGGCTGATCGGGATGTTCAGATCCTGGACAATACCCTTGATGATCGAGATGACCATCTTGTCCTCCATCGATTCGGTGATCTTCTCGACATGCTGCTTCAGGTACGGCGAAGGCATACCGAAAATGATCATATCAGAATTACGGATAGCCTCGTTGATATCTGTCGTGAAATTGATTTTCGACAGATTGAAGCGAACGCTGGAAAGATAGGTCGGATTATGTCCCAATGCCTTGAAATCGATGATTTTCTGCTCGTTTCGCATATACCACCAGATTTCGGCACCATTATCCTGGACGATCTTAGCAATAGCAGTACTCCAGGAGCCACTACCGAGAATGGCTACAATACCAGGGATATTCATAAGCAAATCAGTTAGCGGCAGCCTCGATCCACGACTGGACGTCGGCCTGCGATGGGTTTTGAAGTTCGCCGATGAGGGCCTTATACTTCTTCTTGATGTCAATCATCTGCTGAAGGACCTTGCCGGGTTTCTCGTTGGCAAGACTTTCAGTGGTAAGATAGCCTGCCTTCCACAGCACGGCCACCCAGTCCTCGGAAGGAACACCCAGGGCGAGGAACTTCTCGACGGGGTCCTTGCGCTCGACCTTCTCGGGCTTCATGGTGGGGAAAAGCAGCACTTCCTGAATAGTGGGCTGGCCTGTCATCAGGATGCAGAGACGATCGATGCCGATGCCGATGCCCGATGTCGGAGGCATGCCATACTCGAGAGCGCGCACGAAATCGTGGTCAATGACCATGGCCTCGTCATCGCCCTTTGCGGCGAGCTTCATCTGATCGACGAAACGATTGTACTGGTCGATGGGGTCGTTCAGCTCGGAATAGGCATTAGCCAGCTCCTTTCCGTTGACCATCAGCTCGAAACGCTCGGTAAGGCCTAGCTTGGAACGATGCATCTTGGTGAGCGGCGACATCTCGACCGGATAATCGGTGATGAAGGTGGGCTGGATGAAGGAGCCTTCGCAGGTCTCGCCAAAGATCTCGTCGATAAGCTTGCCCTTGCCCATCGTCTCGATGTCCTCGATGCCAAGCTTCTGGGCCACAGCACGAATCTCCTCCTCGGTCATCACAGAGAGGTCGTAACCGGTCTTCTCTTGAATGGCCTCCAGGATGGGCAGGCGACGATAGGGAGCCTTGAAACTGACGACGTTTTCGCCAATCTTCACCTCGGTTGTCCCGTTGACAGCGAGACAGATACGCTCGAGAAGATTCTCGGTGAAGGTCATCATCCAGTTGTAGTCCTTGTAGCTCACATAAAGCTCCATGCAGGTGAACTCGGGATTATGGCTGCGGTCCATGCCTTCGTTGCGGAAGTTGCGACCGATTTCATACACACCCTCGAAACCGCCCACGATGAGGCGCTTGAGGTAGAGTTCGGTTGCGATGCGCAGATAAAGGTCGATGTCGAGGGCATTGTGATGGGTGATGAACGGACGCGCGCTGGCTCCGCCTGCAATCTGCTGGAGAATAGGAGTCTCAACCTCGGTATAGCCTGCCTCATCGAACACCTGACGCATGGTGCGAATGACAATGGCACGCTTCTGGAAAACGTCCTTCACGCCATCGTTCACCACCAGGTCGAGATAACGCTGGCGATAGCGAAGCTCGGGATCGTTGAATCCATCGTAGGCCACGCCATCCTTGTATTTGACGATGGGCAGCGGACGGATGCTCTTGCTGAGGACGGTAAGCTCCTGGCAATGCACGGAAATCTCACCCGTCTGCGTGCGGAATACATAGCCCTTGACTCCCACGAAGTCGCCGATGTCGAGCAACTTCTTGAATACGGTGGTGTACATCACCGTATCATCGGGATTGGGACAGAGTGCATCGCGGCTTACATACACCTGGATGCGGCCCTTGGAGTCCTGCAGTTCCATGAACGCAGCCTTGCCCATGATGCGACGGCTCATGATACGACCTGCTACGGACACACAACGTGAATTATCGGCATTGGCTGGAGTAGGCACTTCCTCACCTTCGGCATTCTTCATTTTCGGAAGATCGACGAAATTCTCACGTATCTCGTCCGAATAGCCAGTTACAACATATTCTGCAGCCGGATAAGGCTCGATGCCCAGCTTGCGCAACTCTTCGAGGGAACCGCGGCGGATCAGCTCCTGCTCGCTCAAATCTAAATTAACCACTTTATAAATCTTTACTTTTATTTGAATTATACTTTCAAAAGTCGGCACTACAGTTTCATCCAAGTGCCCTACAGATTGGTGCAAATATATGGATTTTTTAGCACAGGAACAAATAACGACTCAAAATTTACGGTTTTTGAGTCGTTTTGTTGCCAATGAGGCTTTTTAAGCCATATCTATCTAACAATTTCAGCCTTCCGTTTACGCTTTCCAGAATACGCTGGCCCTCCAACGAGGCGACACAACGCCAGAATGCCGGCCCATCGAGCTGCAGCATGTCGCACCAGTCCGATTCCTTGGCTTCGATAAACACTTCCTTGGCCGAACGCTCGGTGAAGGCGAGCATCCAGGAAGCCAGCTTCAGCACGGGATCGGTCTCGCCGGAAAAGTCGATGGCCTTGTGCTGCTTCTGGGCTCGTGTGCAGAGCATATTGAGCGTATTGATGAGTGCAATCTCATTCTCATGAAGAATGCGGAGGAAGTCCTTCTTCTTGAGAACCATGATGCCCGTCTTGTCGGTCTTCGAAACCATCGTGCTCCGCACCTGCACCTCGGCGCCGAAAAGGTGATGAAGCGAGAAGATATAGGGAGCATCGAACGACTGGGTGATGACGACACGATGGTTGAAGACGGGGGTCACCAGACGGACACTTCCCGACAGCAGGAAGGTTGTCCCCAGACAAGGATCACCTCCCCGAATAATGGGTTCATCAACCCCATAGGACTGGAAGTCAAAGGGCGTAACCTCCAGGATACGTGTCATCTGATCCACGCTGACGCCCTGGAACAAGGGCAGCTGCATCAGCATTTCATACATTGTAGCCATCAGTAGATATTCTTGTCAGCCATGATGTTCAAAACCACATTATCAACCTCAAACATGGCATCGCGTCCGATGCTTGCCAGATTATCGATGCACTTGTCAACGTCATCTTCGATGATGCCATCGGTCGAAGCCACGTGAATGTTTCGCATGGCCATCATGGCACTCTGGAATGCGGAACTTGCTGCCGCCGCAAGCTTCAGCACACACGAAGGCTTGCATCCATCGCAAATCATGCCGGTAGCTCCAGCTATCTGATTCTTCACAGCATAGGTCACCTGTTCGTAATCGCCGCCCATCAGATACGTGATGCCGCAGGCGGCTCCCGTTGCCGAAATCACGCAATTGCAATGGGCCGACAGCTTGCCAAGCAGCTGACGGATGTAGATATTGACCAGATTGCCCAAGGCCAGTGCTCGCATGGTCTTGGATTCGGTACATTGAATCTCTTCGGCAAAGATCAGGATAGGAAGCGAAACGACAATGCCCTGGTTGCCCGAACCGGAATTGACAGAAATGGGGACTGAGACACCACTCATCCTGACATCGCAGGCAGCACAGGTATAGCAGACGATGCGAGGCATGGCGCTCTGTCCAACCATCCGTCCCTCGAAGTCGCCCATCAGCATCTTGCCGAGATTGAGGCCATAGTCAGAGCCCGGCGCGAAGGCCTTCTCAGCAACCTTCTTGTTCATCTGTGCACCATTCATCAGGAACTGAAGCTCGTCAATCGGGCACTTCGTGGCAAATTCAAAGATCTTCTCCATCGTCAGCTCCGACTCATGATTGCGGTCATGTTCGGTGGCGAGGGTATTTCTCTGGTCCAGAAGAATCTCCTTATCTTTCGAGATATAGACGAAATTCGAATAGTCCTTGGCGATGATGACCTTTGCCTGATGGTCTCCGGCCACAGCCTGCACCTCGGCATAGACAATCTCGAAGATGTTGCGATTCTGCATCACCGTCCAGCGCTTGTCGGCCACGAACTGCTTGGCCCGTTCACAATCTTCGGGAGTGATTTCGTTCAGCAGGTCAAGACCCATCTCGGTCTTTCCGGCCAAAGTGCCCAGGGCAATCGCTGCGGGAATACCCACCATCCCGCCACTGCCTGGAATGCCGACACCCATGGCAAACTTGATGATATGTCCGCTCAGTTTGGCATTCACCTTCTCAGGTTCCTGCCCCAGGACATCACGCGCCTTGGCACACGCCAGGGCCACCATCTTCGGCTCGTTGCAGCCGATGGCCGGTTTCACCTCCCTGCGGAGCAGCTTGAGTATTTTCTGGATATCGTAACGTGAAAGCATGATATTGACAAAGAAATATAGACGATGGTACGCAGTTAACGATTAAGTTATACTAATTTTGTCGCAAAGATACTAACAAAAATGTGAATAAACAAGAAATTAACTTAATTTATTACATTTTTTAACAAAAAAAGAAGGCTGATCTATGAAATCATAGACCAGTCAACCTTTCCGGCGAATAAAGTCTGCATCCTTCGACGCAGGATGCCGTTCTGCTGGGCTTCGAGCATCGGGTCCTTCTCGACGATCTCCTTCGCCCAATTGCGAGCCGTTTCGAGGATCTGTCCGTCTTTGGCCAGCGAAGCTATCCGAAGGTCGAAGGCGAGCCCCGACTGCTGGGTACCCTCCAGGTCGCCAGGTCCGCGCAGACGCATGTCAGCCTCGGCAATCTCAAAGCCATCGGTCGTACGGCACATCACCTCGATGCGCTGGCGCGTGTCGCTCGACAGCTTGTCGCCCGTGACGAGGACGCAATAGGACTGTTCGGCACCTCGTCCGACACGGCCGCGGAGCTGGTGCAGCTGGCTCAGTCCGAAGCGTTCGGCACATTCGATCACCATGACCGAGGCATTGGGTACGTTCACACCGACCTCGATGACCGTGGTGGCAACCAGCACTTGTGCTTCATTGCGCACAAAACGGCCCATGGCTGCATCCTTGTCCTTTGCCTTCATGCGCCCGTGTACCATGGCAACATGATATTCGGGGCCGAATTGCCGCTGCATGTCGAGGAATCCCTGCTCCACAGCCTTGTATTTCAGCTTCTCGTTCTCCTCGATCAGCGGATAGACGATGTAGGCCTGATGCCCCTTGGCCAGTTCGCCCCGGATGGCCCTGGTCAGGCCAAGACGCTGGCTGTCCCATCGGTGGATGGTGGCAATCGGCTTGCGGCCGGGGGGCAGTTCGTCGATGACGCTGACATCCAGGTCCCCATACACCGTCATGGCCAATGTGCGAGGTATCGGCGTAGCGGTCATCACCAGCACATGAGGCGGACGGATGTTCTTGGTCCATAGCTTCGAACGCTGTTCCACGCCGAAGCGATGCTGCTCGTCAATGACGACCATACCCAGGTTCTGGAACTTCACATCCGGCTCAATGAGGGCGTGTGTACCAATCAGGATATTGAGTTCGCCGTTTGCCAGCTGCTCGTGGATGGTCTCGCGCTTCTTCTTCGAAGTGCTGCCCGTCAGAAGGGCGACCTTGATGCCCACACGCTCCAGCTGGGGGCCGAGGTCGTCGTAATGCTGGGTGGCAAGGATTTCGGTCGGAGCCATCAGACAGGCCTGGAACCCGTTGTCGAGGGCCATCAGCATGGTCAGTGTGGCAACCATCGTCTTGCCCGACCCGACATCCCCCTGGAGCAGGCGGTTCATCTGTCGGCCGGAACCCACGTCGGCCCGTATCTCCCGGATCACCCGCTTCTGGGCATTGGTCAGCTCAAAGGGGATGAAATTATAGAAGTTGTTGAAGTAATCCCCGATCCGGGCAAACTGGAAGCCGCCGTTGGCCTGATGCCGCATCTTGAACGAACGGATCAGGTAGAGCTGCAGATAGAACAGTTCCTCGAACTTCAGCCGATACTGCGCCCGGCGGAGATTGTCGGCATTGGCGGGAAAATGGATCTGTCGGATGGCCTGGTTATAGGGCATCAGCTTCTGCTGCTCCACGATATAGGCGGGAAGCGTCTCCGGGAAGGGGGCAGGATTCTTCTGGAGGTAGTTCAGGACAATGCGCTGGATGGCCTTTGAATTCAAGTTGAAGCGCTTCATCTTCTCCGTGGTACTGTACATACCATAGAGTCCGGCCTTTGCCTCCGGATCGTCGTCGGGTTTTACGACCTCGATTTCCGGGTGCGGGATGCTATAGGTGCCATTGAATTCCTTGGGCTGTCCGAAGATGAGGTATTCCCTACCCTTCTGCACGCCTTCCTGCACATATTTGAGGCCGTTGAACCAGATGCATTCGATCACTCCGGTCTCGTCGGCGAAAAGTGCCTTCAGGTGGTGCTGGGGTCCCTTCATGCCGATGCCCTCCTCGGTGAAAAGCGTAAATCGTCCCTTCAGGAGGATAAAGGGCAGCGTCGCCCCGCTCCCCGGGCTCGGATTCATGGCCGGGATATCGCAGATGCGATAGACCTTCGACTTATCGACATAGCGATAAGGGTAATAGCCCAGCAGGTCCTCGAGGGAATGGATGTTGCATTCCGTCTCAAGGAGTTCAGCCCGCTTGGGGCCGATGCCGGGTATATATTGAAGGTCTGACAACGGCATGGACAAGTCCGATTGCTACAGCGCACTTATGAATTCTTCTTCAGGAACGAACTTCTGTATTTCAGGAAGGCAAGGGCAGCAGCTATCGAAGTGATGATGCCGACCGACAGGCTGAAGGCGTAGTTGAGCTTGAAGCCCTCGGGTGCCACCAGGATATAGGTTGTGCAGACACAGGTCATGAAGATGGCGGGCAGATAGGCAATGATCCACAGCTTCCTGGCACGAAGCATATAGACCGACAAGGCCCACAGCGTGAAGACCGAGAGAGTCTGGTTCGTCCACGAGAAATAACGCCAGAGAATGTTGAATCCATCCGCATCGTTCAAGCTCCAGAGGAGGGCGATGGCCGTCAGGATGAAGATGGGGATGGCGATGACGAGACGACGCCAGATGCTCTTCTGTTCGAAATTGATGAAGTCAGCCACCACCAGACGAGCGCTGCGCAGGGCTGTATCGCCCGAAGTGATGGGAGCCACGGCAATGCCCAGCACGGCCAGGATGCCGCCGGCCACACCCAGCCAGTTGTTGCTGACAAAGTTGGCGATATAGGCGCCGCTGAATGCCTTGCCCGTCTCCGGATTCACGACGCCATTGTCCTGATAGAAGCAGGTGGCGGCAGCCGCCCAGACGAGTGCAACGACTCCTTCGGTGATCATGGCTCCATAGAAGCAGCGACGACCCATGCGCTCGTTCTTCAGGCAACGGGCCATCAGGGGAGACTGGGTTCCATGGAAACCGGAAATGGCGCCGCAGGCAATGGTGATGAACATCATCGGGAAGACGGGTGCCGACTGCCACTCCTTGTTGACCAGGGAGCCGTCCCAGAGTTCCGGCAGACCGGGATTGAAGACCACGAGGTAGGCGCCGATGCCAACCGCCATGAAGATCAGACAGAAGGCGAAGACGGGGTAGATATTGCCGATGATCTTGTCAACCGGACAGAGTGTAGCAATGACGTAATAGAGGAATATGATCACAATCCACCAGTAGGAATTGAGTCCCCACTGCGAGGTCATTCCGCTCAACAGTTCGGCAGGACCGCTCACGAAGGTAGCAGCCAGCAGAATCAGCAGGACGCAGATGAAGACGCACATCACCTTGCGAGCGAAATCGCCGAGATAGGCACCGATGATTTCCGAAAGGGAGGCACCGTTCATGCGGATGCTCACCATCGAGGTCAGATAGTCATGCACAGCGCCAGCGAAGATGCAGCCAAAGACGATCCACAGATAGGAAGCGGTTCCGAACTTGGCACCCATGATGGCACCGAAGATGGGTCCAAGGCCAGCAATGTTGAGGAACTGCACCATATAGACCTTCCACGTCGGCATCGGAACATAATCCACACCATCCTCCTTGGTATAGGCAGGGGTTTCGCGGTCCTCTTCAGGATGGAACACGCGGCTGACAAAGCGGCCGTAGGTGAGATAGCCAACAATCAATGCGGCTAATGCTACTAAAAAACTGATCATAATACTGTATATTTAGAGGTTTATTTCTCAAGTTTCGCATTTGCTCAACATGATGGATATTTAGGGATATTTAGGGATATTTAGGGATATTTGGGGATATTAAAGGACGACACCTTTGCCTTTTGGGATTGGGGCAAGCAAACAATTGTTATTTGTTAATTATTAATTGTTAATTGAACATACGTCCCTTAGATTCCCTTAAAATCCCTTAGAATCCCTTAGAATCCCTTAGAATCCCTTAAAATCCCTTAGATCTTCGGATATACCCGATGATTCCTGACGTGCTGGAAATGACCGACCAAGGTCGAAACCGACACGAAGAGCGAAACCACGATGCCGATACCCAGGCCTACATGATAGGGCAAGGAAAGACCTTCGGGAGCCACCAGGATATAGGTGGTGCAGACGCAGGTCATGAACGTAGCCGGCAGGAAGGTGACAATCCAGGGCTTCTTCTCACGCAAAAGAAATACTGTAATCGCCCAAAGGGTGAATACCGAAAGAGCCTGATTGCACCAGGCGAAATAACGCCACAGGATGCCGAATCCCTTCGCATCGTTCATCGACCAGATGAGCACCGAAGAAGTCAGGATGAACATCGGAATGGCAATCAGCAGACGACTCTTCATGCTCTTCTGTTCCTTCTTGAAGAAGTCGGCGATAATCAGGCGTCCGCTGCGCAAGGCTGTGTCGCCCGAAGTGATCGGCGCAATGGCAATGCCCAGGATGGCAAGGACACCGCCCACCATACCCAGCCAGTTGTTGCAGATCTCCGAAGCCACGAATGCTCCGGTGTAGGCCTTTCCGGTCTCGGGATTCGCAATGCCGTGCTCCTGGAAGAAACACGTGGCGGCAGCCGCCCAGACGAGCGCCACGACGCCTTCGGTAACCATCGCACCGTAGAAGCAGCGACGGCCCATCGCCTCGCTTTTGATGCAGCGCGCCATGAGAGGCGACTGCGTGGCATGAAAACCCGAAATCGCACCGCAGGCTATCGAGATGAACATCATCGGGAAGACAGGGTTCACCTCCCACTCCCTGTTGACCAGGGAACCCGTGCTCCATAACTCAGGAAGTGCGGGACGCACCCAGAGGAGATAGCCGAGGATACCGACCGCCATAAAGATGAGGCAGAAGGCAAAGAACGGGTAAATCCGACCGATGATCTTGTCAACCGGACAGAGAGTGGCTATTACATAATATATAAATATAATACCAATCCACCAATAGGTAGTGACACCGAAACCTGCAGTCATGTTGCCCAGCAGTTCGGCAGGACCACTGATGAAGACAGCTCCCACCAGGATCATCAGCACCGTGATGAAGATTCCCATCAGACGACGGGTATGACGTCCCAGAAAGAACCCGATGATCTCGGGCAGCGAGGCACCGTTCATGCGCAAGGAAATCATTCCGCTCAGATAGTCGTGAGTAGCTCCAGCGAAAATAGTGCCGAGCACGATCCAGAGATAGGAAGCCGTACCAAACTTGGCGCCCATGATGGCACCAAAGATGGGACCCAAGCCGGCAATGTTCAGAAATTGGATCATGTACACCTTCCAGGTCGGCATGGGGATATAGTCGATGCCATCCTGTCGGGTGTAGCAGGGTGTCTGACGGGAATCATCCACGCCGAAGACGCGGCTGATGAACCGTCCGTAGAATAGATAGCCGAGGATGAGGGCGGCTAAAGCGAGAAGAAAACTAAACATTTTTACGTCACTATTGAGTATCAAAGGTTGAATCCGTGTAAAAAAGGCAGTTCTTACACCCATTCAACATACCTATTAATAGGTATTGTAAAAATTTATAAATTGCAATTTCGACTTGCAAATATAAGGCATTTTCAGCAAATCTCGTACGATTTGGGCAAAAAAAGTTCTTTTTTTGAAAAAAACACCCAAAACATTTGGTTTTGTAAGGAGAACATACTATCTTTGCGCCAACAAAAACCCAAAGTGCACCCTGTTGGTGCACGAAAGTGATCTTGTAAGAACATTTATTCAACTTCTTAAACTATTCCAAACTAATATGGCACGTGTAATTCTTGCTGACAAGTGTGTAGCTTGCGGCTCATGTATTGGTGAATGCCCCGTTGAGGCAATCAAGGAGGGTGAAGTTTACTCCATCGACGCTGATGCTTGCATCGACTGCGGCGCTTGCGAGGCTACCTGTCCGAACGAAGCTATCGTTGAAGGCTAAACCAAAGGTAAGTTTTTCAAAACAAGGCAAACAAGATACCCTTTGTGGGTATTACTCAAAAAAAGCTGGGGATCCTTTCGTTCCCCAGCTTTCTTTTTTAGTGTAGATAACACATCGAGGCGATGTCAGAGGATCACCGACTGACGCGTCAGTCGGTGATGATGAGCGACTTGATGGCTTCGACGATGTAGCGTACATCATCCTCCGTGACATAAGGCCCTGAAGGAAGACAAAGACCGACTCGGAAGAGCGACTCAGCAACTCCATTGACATAGGCGGGACTGTCGTGATAAACAGGCTGCTTGTGCATGGGCTTCCACAGCGGACGTGCCTCAATATTGAGGGCATCCAACCCCATTCGCATCGCCTCGACGTTGTCGTTGGGCTGACAATCGGTCGTCGGTGTATCCACCGCATGAATGACACCCGCAGCCCCTCCAATGGCACTGGTCACAACCTTCTTGTAGGCATACTCCTCCCCCTTCACCTTCAGTCCGGGATCGATGGTGATGGTATTGAGCCAATAGTTGGAATCGTATCGTTCGTCAGGATTCCGGTGGAACGTAATGCCCTGCACATCCTGAAGGAGTTCGTCATAGAGCGCAGCCAATTTCTGATGATGTGCGATATGATCGTTGAGCACCGTCATCTGGCCGCGACCGATTCCCGCACAAACATTCGAAAGACGATAGTTATACCCGATGGCACTGTGCTGATAATAGGGATAGGCATCGCGTGCCTGGGTGGCATACCACATGATCTCGTCCTTGGCTGCCTTATCGGGACAGATGAGTGCGCCGCCTCCCGAGGTCGTGATCATCTTGTTGCCATTGAACGAAAGGATTCCATACTTGCCATAGGTGCCCAACACCCGGCCCTTCCAACGGGAACCCATTCCTTCGGCGGCATCCTCGATGACGGGGATCCCGTACCGGTTGGCTACCTCCATAATCCGATCAATCTGATAGGGCATGCCGTAAAGCGCAACCGGAACGATGGCCTTCGGCTTACGTCCTGTCCTGGAAATACGGTCCCGAATGGCCTCTTCGAGAATCTCCGGGTCCATGTTCCAGGAATCCCGTTCGGAATCGACGAAGACGGGAGTGGCTCCCAAATAGGTGACGGGATGGGAACTGGCACAGAACGTGAAGCTCTGGACGATGACCTCATCTCCCGGTTTCACACCGCATGCAATCAGCGAGAGATGAACGGCAGCGGTTCCCGATGATAAAGCTACGACGGTGTGAGGCTTGGCCGCACAACCGCCTTCGGGACATGGACTGCCTTCTTGCGCGGGAGCATTCGCAGCCCGACGCGGATCGGGCGAATCGACAAATCGCTGCAGATCCTCTTCGAAGCCATTGACATTGGGACCAAGCGGAACAACCCAATTGGTGTCGAATGCTTCCTTGACATATTTCATCTCATTGCCTGACATGTGTGCCAGGCAGAGCCAGATGCGTTGATCTCTTTTTTTCATTTTTCTTGCAGTTAGCATATTTCAACTTTCGCATTTGCGAAAGTTGATGGATATTAAGGGATATTTGGGGATATTTGGGGATATTTAGGGACGTCACCTTCGCCTGTAGAGATTGGTACCCAAGAAACATACGTCCCTTAAAATCCCTTAGAATCCCTTAGAATCCCTTAGAATCATCAACTTTCGTATTTGAAAGTTGAGTACATTAAAAACGAGCACATGCTTCCTTGTACGTATCCAGCGAACCGATATCGAAACGGCCTGCCGTCATGTGCCACGCATGAACGGTGGTGTGATCGACCATATAATGGGCCAGATTCCCGGGCGCATCCTTGCCACAACCATTCTCCACCGAATGCCGGATCAGGTCGAGGTCCTTCTGCATATAGATATAGAAGGGCGGCACTGCCCAATGTGACTTGGGGACAGCAGGCTTCTCCTCCATATTGAGGACCTTGTTGTCATCATCCAGCACGACTACACCCGTACGCTGCAACTTTGCCAGCTCGGGCTGTTCGTGGCACATGATGCAACTGGTCTGCTTGGCCTTGGCAAAATCCACAAACTCCTGAA
>JAEEGG010006168.1_pt1 | contig 28179 bp, 19 predicted proteins | sample 9134161 | NCBI WGS metagenome assembly JAEEGG01 (sample SAMN16246543, study PRJNA631951) | gut metagenome | biome: gut microbiome; feature: rumen; material: CR-attached | host: Bos | place: Iran: Karaj | collected 2018-10 | reverse complement strand
TTCTTCCTTGCTGATGCTGGCACTCGTGCCATTCTCGAACTCTTCCCAATTGAAATCGTCGAGCGGCTTAACGTTCTTTGTTAATTCTGACATAATTTAATAAATTGTTGCCCCTCGTTTGTTTGTCGGGGCAGGGTCTGAACAGACGTTTATCAGACCATCTTTAAAGGGTTAATAATCGATAGGAGCAAGCGCCTGTTCCGGCCCCTATTTCCCCCTTTGGGGAACAAAGCGGCTGCAAAGGTACTGCTTTTTTAGTGAATAGTGACGAGTGAATAGTGAATAGTCAGTGGATTTATAATAATTTAACAAAAAAGAGGGCAAATCTTTTTAGACCTGCCCTCTATCGTGAATTTTGCGTCGGTTGTTTTCGATATTCGGAATTCGCAATTATACGATTCCCTGAGCCATCATGGCCTTGGCAACCTTCATGAAGCCGGCTACGTTAGCTCCCTTCACATAGTTGATGTAGCCATCCTTCTCAGTACCGTACTTCACGCAGTTCTCGTGAATGTCGTTCATGATGCGCTTCAGATAGTTGTCAACTTCCTCAGCAGTCCAGCTCAGACGCTCTGAGTTCTGCGACATCTCAAGACCAGATACTGATACACCACCAGCGTTAGAAGCCTTACCAGGAGAGTAGAGGATCTTGGCATCCTGGAAGATCTTGATAGCCTCAGGCAGTGAAGGCATGTTGGCACCTTCAGCCACTGCGATGACACCGTTGTCTACGAGAGCCTTAGCCTCGTCACCGTTGATCTCGTTCTGTGTTGCGCAAGGCAGTGCAATATCAGCCTTCTCATACCAAGGACGCTTGCCCTCGTAGTACTTGGCTGTAGGATATTCCTCTACATACTCCTTGATACGTCCACGCTCCACGTTCTTCAGCTCCATGATGTAGTCGAGCTTGGCGCGATCGATACCATCGGGATCGAAGATATAACCGTCAGAATCAGACATGGTCATGGGGATAGCACCGAGCTGCAGACACTTCTCAGCAGCATACTGAGCCACGTTACCTGCACCAGAGATCAGCACCTTCTTACCCTTGATATCGATGTTGCGGGTAGCAAGCATTGAGCAGAGGAAGTAAACGGTACCGTAACCAGTAGCCTCAGGACGGATGAGTGAACCACCGAAGGGAATGCCCTTACCTGTGAGCACACCCTGGAACTGATGAGTGAGCTTCTTGTACTGTCCGAAGAGGTAACCAACCTCACGGCCACCAACACCGATGTCACCAGCGGGAACGTCCTCGTCCGGACCAATCACGCGATAGAGTTCATTCATGAATGCCTGGCAGAAACGCATCACCTCAGCGTCGCTCTTACCACGGGGAGAGAAGTCAGAACCACCCTTTGCGCCACCCATAGGCAGGGTCGTCAGTGAGTTCTTGAAAGTCTGCTCGAAAGCGAGGAACTTCAGAATACCGAGGTTCACGCTCTTGTGATAACGGAGACCGCCTTTGTACGGGCCAATAGCGTTGTTGTGCTGGATGCGGTAACCCATGTTGGTCTGAACCTTACCCTGGTCGTCAACCCATGTAATACGGAACTCGCAAACTCTGTCGGGGATACACAGACGCTCGATCAGGTTGGCCTTCTCGAACTCGGGGTGCTTGTTATACTCCTCCTCGATGGTGGGGAGAACCTGAGAAACTGCCTGGATGTACTCCGGCTCATTGGGGAAGCGCTGCTTCAACTGCTCTACAACTTGTGCTGCATTCATAATCTTTTTCTTTTTTTTAGTTGTTTTACTGAATATTGATTGTGATTTTTAATTTTCGGTTGCAAAATTACATCAAAAATCTGAAATAACAAACATTTTATCAATTATTTGGCAAAATAACTGTCTTTTTGTTACTTAATTGATATAAATCAAGGCAAAAAGATAGGGAATGGTCGTTTTGTTGTGCTCGGGCACAAGTGTTTTGATAAAAAAGTTTTGGATTTGTAGGGTGATAATTGAAAAAAACTTTGTATCTTTGCCGCAAAATTATATGATGAGCAAACGAATCTGCATCTCACTCTGGCTATTGGCCTGCGTTCTGTCAATAACGGCAGTGACCAGCAAACGTGTCTTTCAGGCTTATACCGCCAGAAATGGCCTGGCTGACAACAGTGCCCAGACCATTCGTTGTGCTACATCTGGTCGTTTGGTGATTACTACCATGGGACAGATCAACTTCTTTGATGGCAATCGCTTTTCTTTTATCGATCCCTCAAAGGAAAACATGTATCCTTTGCCTAGTTACTCGGGCAATTATCATGTTTATGTTGACAAATATCACCATCTTTGGTTGAAGAACACTCATACCGTTACCTGTGTCGATCTGCTTACGGAGATGTTTGCCGATTCTGTCGAGGAGGTGTTCCGTGAATTTGGTATCAATGAAAACGTGAAGGATTTTTTCGTTGACGGCAACGGTGTCGCTTATCTGCTGACAGACAAAGGTCTGTACTCGGTTGATTCCCAAAAATATTATAAGGTACGCGAAAAGTGTAACTTACAGGATTTGGAGACATATCAAGGCAAATATCTGCTGTTGTTCTACGAAACGGGAGTGGTGGATATCCTGGAACTGTCAACGGGTACTACCGTCAATTCCTGCAAGGCATACGATGAAAGTATGGCTCAGAAATACAATAAGTCATCGGTGATCTATAAGGATGACTTTATGTTTTATCAAGTTCGCAACGGTAACAAGGGAGCCATTCTGCTGTCTTTCAATATTGGAAAGTGGGAGTGGAAGACACTGATGGAAACCCCTTATCATCTTAACAATTTAGATAAGCGAGGTCGTTTGCTCTATATCCCTTGCGAATATGGTTATTGGGTTTGTGATGTGGAATCAGGAAAGGTGGGACAAGTCGATGAGTTGCGAATGCTGAATGGTCGCGTACTGACTACCGATGTCAACGCGCTTTGTTTCGACCGTCAGGGGGGCATGTGGATTGGTACTGAGAAATGGGGTCTGCTTTATTCCCGACCTAATAATCCGCCTTTTATCACCTATACATGGGATCAGCCTGAAGCCATGAAGTATGATGCCATGATGACCAATGTCCCCTCCTATCGCACCTTTAAAGGCAAGACTGTCAATTGTCTTCTCAAAGATTCTCGCGGGTGGATATGGGTCGGCACATCATCGGGTTTACATTTATATCAGAAGAAGTCAGATAATTTGCCGCGTGTCATTACCCGACGCGATGGATTGCTTAACAATGTGATTCATTCGATAGTAGAGGATAAGTTGCATAATATTTGGGTGGGCATGAGTTATGGTATTTCTTGTCTGAAACTTGGAAACGACGGACGTCTGATCGATGTCTTAAGCTACAATCAGTATGACAATCTTCCAGAGGAATCTTTCGTCAATGGCAAGGCACTCTGTCTGTCAGATAGTACCATCATCATGCAGTCTCTGGATCATGTGATAGCCTTCAATCCCAATCACATGACTACGCTCAATTCGTCAATGGGCTTCGAACTCCATCCTGAATTAGTCGGCATAATGGTAAATGGTAATCGTGTACGTACAGGTGATAAGATTAATGGTAAGGTGCTTTTCGATCAGGCGCTCATTCGCATAAAAGAGTTCAATTTCGACTACGATCAGAATTCCCTTTCACTGACGTTCTCGGCACTCAACCATTTCCGTCCTCAGCAGACCTATTACCGGGTACGTGTCAAGGAACAGGACAATGCATGGAAAATCATGACACCCTATAATTCACAGGGAATGGTTGATAGCAATGGACAATTCCATTTGCCTCTCCCATCTTTGAAACCAGGTACCTACACGATAGAATTGCAGGCTTCGATGGCTATTGACGATTGGGACTCGACAGAGCCTCGTGAGTGGATTATCCACATTAATGAGCCTTGGTGGCGTGCAACGGGCTTGTTCGTATTGTTGGGATTGCTTCTCCTGTCACTCTTTTTGTTGAATGTGTATCTCTATGTGCGCAATGCCAATATGAAATCACGCCGTATCAGTGATGAGAAGAATATTATCCGTCGTATCAAGTTGTTTGCGGAGCGTTGTTCTCATTCTAAAGATGAGGTGTTGGCTCCTTTGTCAGAGGAGGTTTCCGGTATCGGTAGCGATGCATCCAATCATCTGAGTGATGAGTTTATTGAGACGATGCTCAAATTAGTCGACTTTGTTGAAGGGAAGCGTATCTCACAGTTGTCGATGAAAATGCTGAGTGAGAAGGCAGGTATGGATCTGCAGAGTTTCTATGCACTCATCAATGCCAATATTTACAAAAATCCCCGTGCCCTTGTCAAACGAGTGATGATGAACCATGCTGAAGAGATGTTGCGTACTTCCGGCGAGGATATTGCCGATATCGCTGAGAAATGCCGCTTTTCTACTCCCAATTATTTCATTGCCTCATTCTTCCGCGAATATCACATGCTTCCGGAAGAGTATCGACGGAAGGCCGTCAACCGCCAATAGTTATCGTTGATGCCGCGATAGTAGACGAGTGCCTGGTAGCGGTTCTCTGTCTGGTAGAAACTGCCTTCCGAAGGCGCATATCGTGTGGTGCCGTCAGTTAGTTTCCATAGGTATTGATAGGAGTAATAGCCTTGTTTCTGCAACACCCGTGCTGTATACATCCTTTCTTTGTCATCGTATGTCATTTCGTATGTCTTCGGGTCGGCATCAGTTGTCCACCAACCGTCAATCACCATCTGTCCGTCGAGTAGGGGAGAACACTTCATCCGATATACTACCCACACATACTCACAAGTGGTCTCAATCTGCCAGTTGTCGCTGTTGCGGATGAAGAACGCACCGTTGGCATCCTCATCGTAGAGATAGTGCCGGCGGGGCTCGTCGGAAAAGGGGTAGACCTCATAATTTTCGCCGTTCCAATGGATATGGTCGATGCCCATCGTGGGATGGCTCACATCGAGTACCTCATATTTCCGGTATTCATTGCCTGCGTCGAAGATAAGTTCGCGTGAATGCTGCCATTCAGCGCTATTACCGGTGAGGATTGTGGGTTTGGGATTCACCTTCCAGTTGTCTTCCCGTCCATTCTGCATCACCACCACCCGCAACTGATTGGCGGGATCTGTCACACGCTCTACGCCGAAGTTAAGTTTCAGCGACACCTGCTGATGACTTACGTTGGTGTCTATGTCGGTGTTGCTCGTGATGCTCATGGAAAGCGGCATCGATTGTTCCGCGACACAGAAGTCGATGTTCATCACTTCGCGATCATCGTCTTCGTCATCGTAAATATGAATGCGGTAATTGCCGCTCAGCCGGAGGCGCATACGGTCGTTAGGTATCTGGAACTTGTAATGGGTATAGGCCACGGTGGTGTTCACCGAGGGGGCGTAATCGTCGATGGTGTTGCCGTTGAATCCTTCCAGCCAGTCGCTTTCGAATAGTGATGTCGAGGTTGTCCAGTCGGCCTCGCAGTGCTCTACGCGATAGATGTAGTGATGATAGTCGTGCGAGAGTTCGTCGAAACTGACGTTGAGAATGTCATTTGTCCCCAGACGCATCACAGCGGGTGACAACCAATCTTGGTTCACCACTACTTGCAGCGATTTAATCTGCGGATCGATGATTCTGCTTTTGGCGGTGATGGTCAGCGGCAGGAGCAGCAGGACATAGATGAGGAGTCGTTTCATAAGCTATTCATGATGGTAGGGTTCACCTTTAATAATAGTACACGCGCGATAGATCTGTTCAGTAAATACCAGTCTGACCATCTGGTGTGAGAAGGTCAGCTTCGAGAGCGATAGCTTTTCGTTGGCTCTGCTATAGACAGCTTCCGAAAAACCGTAAGGACCTCCGATGACGAATATCAACCTGCGGGCGGTCTGCTGTTTCTGTTCCAGCCATTTGGCCAGTTCTATGCTGCGTAGTTCCTTGCCGTGTTCATCGAGCAGTACCAGCGTATCCGATGCTTGCAGTTGTTTCAGGATTAGCTCGCCCTCCATCGTCTTCTGTTGTTCTTCCGAGAGACTCTTTGTATTCTTCAACTCTGGGATGGTCACAATGTCGAAGGGCATATAATGACTGATGCGTTCAGCATAGTCGCTGATGCCTGCCTGAAAATGCTTGTCTGTAGTCTTCCCAACCAATATCAATATCGTTTTCATATCTTTCACCTCTACCTTATCGTCTCCTTTTCTATGAATTCGTCGAACTGTGCCTGATAGCCGTTGAACACGTTGATGTCCACCTCGCCCGTTATGCCCTTTACGCGGCCGTCGGGTGACAGTTGCCAAACCACCAGCTTCACGTCGGGTTTGTATTCACCGTAACGGGCGATCCACACTTTGTAGTCGCGCTTGATGTCGGGCGCCTCGGGCAGCCATTTGTTTACAAACCGCTGGTTGATATAGAGGATGGGCTTCACGCCGCAGAATTTCTCCACCGCTTGCAGCCAGGCGCGGATGTTACTGAACAATACCTTCGCCCCACCCATTTTGGCGATGTCGCCGTCTGATGGTTCTATGTCGAGTACCGGAGGAAGGTCGCCCTTGCGGAATAGCGTGCTGGCGATGAAATATTGGGCTTGTGCCGAACCGCTCGTACGGGTTGAGAAAAAATGATAGGCACCGGCCTGTATGCCGTGCTTCCGTGCGGCGGCATAGTCGGTGGCATAGTATTTGTTACGGATGCTGACACCTTCTGTCGATTTGATATAGCAGAACGATACGGGATAGTCCACCACGCCTGAGATCTTCTTCTGACTCTTGGAGCCTAGGTGGCTGATGCGTAGCTGTGCCCAGTGGATTGGGTATTTCTTGCGCCCCTTGCCGTGCTGATATCGCGAGATGTCGATGCCGTAGATACGCTCCGAGGTGTAGTTCATGCGCTCGCCCTTGAACACGTCCTGTTGCCACAGACCGGTCTTCAATAACGTCAGCACGTCGTTTTCCAGCAGTTGCAGTCCGAAACCCTCGCGCTGGTCCTGAGTCCAGTGGCCCTCGAAATAGTGGCCGGATGCCGAGATATACGCCCCGTGACCATCTGCCAGACCGTCTTTAAAACTACCCTCGTAGATACCTGCTGAGTCGATGCGCAACCCGCTCCTGAGGGTATCTGCACTCCAATTGCCTATGATGATACGCCCGAGGCTATCACGACTGATGGCGGTGCCCTCGCGCTTCTTACCTTTCCAGCGGCCCACGTTGTAGACGCTGAGTGTGTCGATGGTTTCCTGATGGCGATTGCCGGCTGCGAAAGATGCCACCATCTCGTAGCCCTCGTCCTCCACGTTATGACGGTCCATATAGTAGTCCAACTCTGCCTTCCGGTCTTTCTCCACCTGCTGTCGCAGGGAATCGAGCTCTGCCGAGCCTTTAATCGCTGGTACCGGATAATCGGAGAACTCAGAGTCTTCAGAATGTTCTGAGAACTCTGAGACCCACAATCCGATGGCGATGCCAATAGCCCCTAAAACAGCCGTCGCAAGTGTATATCGTAGTGTTTTCTTCATTTTGCCTGCAAAAATACAAAAAAACTATAAACTATAAACTATAATCTGCAAACTTTTTTGTGTCATCGCGCCAGTTTTTGAGATTGATACGACAGATTCGGAGAGGGTGATACGGTTTTGTCGCAATAAAAGGCTGTTGTCGCAACAAACAAGAGCGGAAAAGATGAAAAATTTTGGAAGAAGGCGAAATATGCTCTAATTTTGCATTGTCAAAAATAATAATAATAAAAAATATGGTTATGAAAACAATGAAGAATTTCGTCAAAATGACAATGCTTACAGTGATGGCAATCAATGGTACAATGATGTTGACTTCTTGTCAGAAGACAATAGAAGAGACAGCAGAAGGTTTGTTCAACCCGCTTAACAACCAGTTGGACAAATGGAATGAGGAAGATAAAAAGCTGCACTTGGCCAACCTTCAGAGCTGGACTTGCGGTGAGACAGACGAGGATGCCATCCGACAGTTCGGCTATGAAAATTGCTTCAAGGTCGTTCCTGTTTCTGCCAACTTCTGGGAGAGTCCAAAGTCAGTAGATCTCAGTCCTATCGTCAACAAAGAAGACCTGTGTGAAGTGCGCTCGCTGAGCTATGTCCAGCGCTCTTCCGGCAGAAGCGAGCTGCGCATCGGTTCGTTGCTCTGTGACAAACGAATCGCCAACGATCTGCTCAGCATCTTCCGTACACTCTACGAAGAGAAATATCCTGTGGAAGGTCTTACCATAGGAGGAGAGTTGGCCAAAGAACAACTTCTGGAGACAAACCTTACATTCTGCTATTATTATGATTCCCACAATTCCGACTCCGCTGACCAGTTGCAGCAGAAAGGTCTGGTTGTGATTCTGAATCCTGCCTATCCGCCAACCAATGGTAATGATCGTGCTGTGGAGTTGTTCAGACAGCATGGCTTCACCTGGGGAGGTGACACGCCTGACGGCCAGCGTTATCGCTTCGAACGCAATCTCTAATCCTGCTGAAATAATAAAGCCCGCCAACCGGCGGGCTTTATAATATTTACTGATGCTGGTCGCGGAGAAGATCGTTGACCGTTTTGACGGGGTTGAAGGTGCCGAGGGGAACCTCTACGAAGACCGTCGACCAGTTGCTCATAGCACCATTCCATAATCCTGGTAACTCTAAGGCTCTCAGTTCTTTACCGGATTTCGATTTAGAAGAAATGAAGCCTGTGGTCTTGTCGACGAACTCTGGTAAGTTGAAGGACTGACCCTTGTAGTCCTTGACGGCGCAGACGAGGTCGACGGGATTGAAGTGTGTTCCCTGTGTGAACATCTTCATATAAGCCTCGTTGTTGGTATCGATCTGCGAGCTTTCAAGAATCTGCAATGAGACGGTACCATCCTGGTTGTATGTGAGGAACGGACCGCCACCAGGCTCACCGACATTCTTTACGACGCCACAGACGCGTATCGGGCGGTTCAGTTTCGTGCGCAGGTAATCGGCATCGGCCTTCTTGCCTTTGGCATCGGTGCAGAGGTTCTCTGACACGAACTTGGCAATCTCTGCCAACTGCGCCTCGTTGGCACCGGCATCGAGGATACGCAGATACTCAAACGCTTTCTCCTGCAAGGTGACGAGTACACCGGCGATGACCTGCTTCCACTCGACGGTTTCGGGTTTCAGACGGTCGGGCACCACATTGTCGATGTTCTTGATGAAGATGACATCGGCCTCGATTTCATTGAGGTTCTCGATGAGTGCACCATGACCTCCTGGACGGAAGAGTAGAGAACCGTCGTCATTGCGGAACGGCGTGTTGTCGGGATTGGCGGCAACGGTATCGGTAGAGGGCTTCTGTTCGGAGAAAGTGATGTCGTATTTGATGCCATACTTCTGGGCGAACATGTCGGCCTTTTCTGCCACCTTGGCCTTGAAGAGGGCCATGTGCTCATGAGAGACGGTGAAGTGGACATGAGCCTCACCGTTGGAAGCGGCATAGAGGGCTCCCTCCACGAGATGCTCCTCCATCGGCGTACGCGGTCCTTCGGGATACTTGTGGAAGAGCAACAGGCCCTTCGGCAGCTGACCGTAGTTCAAACCCTCAGCTTTCAGCATATTGGCAGCGACGGCTTTGTAGTTACCCTCGGCGATGAGTGCCTTGATGCCCTTGCCCTCGTTCTTCTGGCAGACGGCATCAAGCGCATCATAGAAGGCGAACTTCTCAATCGAGTCGAAGTATTTCTTCTCGAAGTCGGTGGTGGGTACGTCGTAGTCGGCATCGACGAAGGCGAACATGTTCTTGAACATACGGCTGGCAGCACCCGAGGCAGGTACGAATTTCACCACGCGTTTGCCTGCGGCCTTGTACTGCTTCCATGCCTCCTCATACTGCTGGCGTGCCTGGGCGTCAGGGGCGATAATACCACGACCGATACTGGCGGCTGCCTCCAGTTTCAGGAAGGGGAAACCGGTTTTAAACTCATTCAGTTGATTCTCGATCTGCTCCGGGGTGATACCCTTCTGAGCGATCTGTTTCAAGTCTTTTTCTGATAACATATCTTAGGTGTTTAGTAAAATTAATGGTGCAAAGTTAAGAAAAAAAAATGGTAAAACGGCGTAATTTGCTGTTTTTTTCGTATCTTTGTCGCGAAATTTTAGGAAATATGGTGGAGGAATTCACATTTACATACGAAGAAAAGCAAAAAATGGCAGCTCAGACGGCCGAGATTCTCACTGAGGAAATCGGTTTGAAAGGCGACGCGATACAGGCTGTGCACCTCATCCCGGAAATAGAGGAAGGGCATATCACGATGGAGGAGGTCGGTGAGAAATACGGCCTGTCGGTGGTGCGTATCCTCGAAGGTCTTGACCGCATCCGGCAGCTGTATCGTAAGAATGCTGCGGTGGAGAGTGAGAATTTCAGGAATCTGCTTTTGTCGCTTGCCGAGGATATGCGGGTAATCCTGATCATGATTGCCGACCGAGTGAACCTGATGCGTACATTGCTCAAATCAAATAAGATCGGTGATGCCCAATCTGCATTCTTGGGTGGTCGTGCATTCATGGAAGCCGTGAGTCAGGAGGCTGCCTATCTCTATGCACCGCTGGCCCATAAGCTCGGTCTCTACAAGCTGAAGAGCGAGTTGGAGGACTTGTCGCTGAAATATCTGGAACATGATGCCTACTATCATATCCGCGAGAAACTGAGCGAGACGAAATCTTCACGTGATGCCTATATCGAGCGTTTCATCAAGCCTATCGAGGAAAGGGTAAAAGCTGCAGGCATCAACTGCCACATCAAAGGACGCACGAAGAGCATCCATTCCATCTGGCAGAAGATGAAGAAGCAGAAGTGTCCGTTTGAGGGCGTCTATGATCTCTTCGCCATCCGTATCATCATCGACTGTCCTGAGGAACTGGAGAAGATGCAGTGTTGGCAGGCGTATTCGATTGTGACGGATATGTATCAGCCGAACCCCAAGCGTTTGCGCGACTGGCTCAGTGTGCCGAAATCGAATGGCTACGAGAGTCTGCATATCACCGTGCTTGGTCCTGAGCAGAAATGGGTGGAGGTGCAGATCCGCACGGAACGTATGGACGAGATAGCAGAGCGGGGTGTGGCTGCCCACTGGCGCTATAAGGGCGTAAAGGGAGAGTCGGGCCTCGACGAGTGGCTCACGCAAATACGGACGATGCTGGAACATTCCGATGGCTTAGAGGCGATGGATCAGTTCAAGATGGACCTCTACGAAGACGAGGTATTCGTATTCACCCCCCGTGGCGACCTGCTGAAATTCCCTGTGGGAGCGACGGTGCTCGACTTCGCCTATCATATCCATTCGAAGGTGGGTAACCAGTGTACTGGCGGTCGTATCAATGGACGTGTGGTGCCTATCCGCTACCCCTTGAAGAGTGGCGATCAGGTGGAGGTACTCACGTCGACTAATCAGAAACCCCGTCAGGAATGGCTGAACATCGTGAAGACCTCGCGCGCCAAGTCGAAGATCCGTCTGGCTTTGAAGGAGACTCAGGTGAAGGACGGTCTCTTTGCCAAGGAAATGTTGGAGCGTAAGTTCAAGAACCGCAAGATCGAGATGGAGGACTCCATCATGTTCCATGTGGTGAAGAAGATGGGCTTCAAGGAAGTGAGCGATTTCTACAAACAGATTGCCGACGGTGAGCTTGACACTAACGATGTGATAGAGAAATACCTCGAACTGAAGGAAGGTGAGAAAGTCGTCACGGGCGATAATGTAGCCCGTAGTGCCAGTGAGTTCGAACTTGATGAGTCGAAGGTGGCGGGTCTGAATGTGCCGATGAACGATGATGTGCTCATCATCGACCGCAACCTGAAAGGCATCGACTATCAGCTGGCACGCTGCTGCAAGCCTATCTACGGCGATCAGGTATTCGGTTTTGTCACCATCAACGGCGGTATCAAGATTCACCGCTGCGACTGTCCGAATGCGCCCGAATTACGCCGTCGCTACGGTTATCGCATCGTCAAGGCAAAGTGGAGTGGGAAAGGATCGTCGCAGTACAGTATCACCCTGCGCATCATCGGTACCGACGATATCGGTATTGTGAACAATCTTACAAGCATTATCTCGAAGGATGAGAAGCTTGTGTTGCGCTCTATCAACATTGATTCGCACGACGGACTGTTCAGTGGCAATCTCGAAGTGATGCTCAACGATACCTCGCGGTTGGAAACGCTGATGAAGAAGCTGCGTACGGTGAGGGGCGTGAAACAAGTGGAAAGAATATAAAATCAACAATATGAAGAGAATCTGTTTATTGGTTATGACAATGGTCATGTTGACGGTGACAGGCTGTCACAATGGTCCTGTCTATCGTCCTGTAAATTTCCTGGCAGACTCGCTTGTACACGATGATATTCCCAAAAATACGTTAGAGACGCAGGAATTCCTCGATTCACTTGAGGAGACGCCGGTGATCACCGTTCCCGATATCCCGCAGGAGTCGGATTTGTTGAATGAGAAAAATAGGATAGATGTTGATAAAGTCATGCAGGAGGGTTTCTGATGAAAATAGGAGATAAGGTAAGATTTCTGAGTGAGGTGGGAGGCGGACGTGTGTCTGGTTTCCATGGAAAGGATATCGTGCTCGTTGAAGACGAGGACGGCTTTGATGTGCCGATGCGCATCACCGAGGTGGTGATCATTGGCGAAGAGGATTACGACACCCGGCATGTGGTCGAGATGAAACAGAAGCAGAAAGCTCAGTCCGCAGCACCTCGGGTTGAGGAAGAAGAGACAGAGCCTGCTGACAGGCCGATTACATTTCGTGCGAAGCCTGAGGAACGCAAAGGCGGCGACAAACTCAGTGCTTTTCTGGCCTTTGTGCCGATGAATGTAAAGGAACTCACGCAGACGCGCTTCGAGTCGTATCTGATCAATGACAGCAACTATTACCTGCGCTATACGCTTCTCTCGGCAGAGGGCTTGGCATATAGTGTTCGGGCAACGGGTGAGGTGGAGCCCAATACGAAAGCCTTTATCGAAGAGTTCGGACGTGAGGACCTGCAAGGCTTGGAGCGTCTCTGTGTGCAGATGCTGGCTTACAAACGCGACAAGCACTTTATGCTGAAACCACCCGTTAATGTGCCGCTGCGCATCGACGGTGTGAAATTCTACAAGCTCCATACCTTCGAGGAGAACGACTTCTTCGAGGAGCCTGCGCTGATTTATACCATTATAGAAAACGACGTTCAAAAAGTAAAGATATGAAATACGGATTTATCAAGGTGGCTGCCGCTGTGCCTGTTGTGAAGGTGGCTGATGTCGAATATAATGTGCAGCAGATAGAGAGTCTCATCGCCCAGGCCGAGGGCAAGGGAGTAGAGATCATCGTGTTTCCGGAACTTTGCATCACGGGCTATTCCTGTCAGGATCTGTTCCATGAGCAGTTGTTGCTCGACAAGGCGGAAGAGGGCCTGATGCTGTTGCTAGACTTCACTCGCAAGCTGGATGTCATCTCAATCGTGGGACTGCCTGTGGTGGTCAACGGCCTGCTCTATAACTGTGCTGCCGTCATCCAGCGTGGTGCCATCCTCGGTATTGTGCCCAAGACCTATCTGCCCAACTATGGCGAGTTCTACGAGAAGCGTTGGTTTGCCTCTGCACAGGATATGACACCTGCCGATATCTATATCGCAGGCAGTCCGATGAGCATCAGTGCAGAGCCCGTGATCTTCACGACGTGCGATGGTGTGAAGTTCGGCATCGAGATCTGCGAGGATGTGTGGGCACCCATTCCACCTAGTAATAATCTCGCGCTTGCGGGAGCCGATATCATCCTGAACCTCTCCGCCAGCGACGATCTGCTTGGCAAGCATCAGTATCTGCGCTCGCTGCTGGCTCAGCAGAGTGCCCGCACCATCAGTGCCTATGTCTATGCCGGCTGTGGCTTCGGAGAGTCAACGCAGGATGTGGTCTATGGCGGCTGCGCAATGGTGTTTGAGAACGGCAAGCAGCTGGTGGAGGGCGATCGCTTCTCCTTACAGCCTCAGATCAAGATCGCACAGGTGGATGTGGAGCGTCTGCGCACGGAGCGTAGACGTAACACAACATTTATCAACGCCCAGCGTCAGGCATCAGCACGTCGGATCATTGCCAAGTCGGTGACGCCTCGTGATTTCGAACTGATTCGCGACATCAATCCCCATCCCTTCATCCCGAAGGAGGCTGATATGCAGACAACGTGTGAGGAGATCCTGAACATCCAGGTGTCAGGCTTGGCCAAGCGTCTCTATCATATCAATGCCCAGAAGGCCGTGATTGGCATCAGTGGCGGTCTCGATTCCACATTGGCACTGCTGGTGACGGTGAAGGCGTTCGACAAGTTAGGTCTCGACCGCAAGGGCATCATCGGTATCACGATGCCCGGCTTCGGCACTACCGACCGTACTTATAACAATGCAATGACATTGATGAAAACCTTGGGTGTTACCATCCGTGAGATCAGCATCGCCAAGGCTGTTACGCAGCATTTCGAGGATATCGCTCACGATGCCAGTGTGCATGATATCACCTATGAGAACTGTCAAGCCCGTGAACGGACGCAGATTCTGATGGATGTAGCCAATCAGGTGAATGGTCTTGTGGTGGGTACAGGCGACCTCTCGGAACTGGCTCTGGGATGGGCTACGTACAATGGCGACCACATGTCGATGTATGGTGTGAATGCGGGTGTTCCCAAGACGCTCATCCGTTATCTGGTGACTTTCATGGCCGGCGAGATGGCGACGGAGACATTGCTGGATATCGTTGACACGCCGATTTCGCCGGAACTGATTCCTGCCGATAAGAACGGCATGATCAAGCAGAAGACCGAAGACCTGGTGGGTCCCTACGAGCTCCACGACTTCTTTATCTATTATTTCATGCGTTTCGGTTTCAGTCCGCAGAAGATCTATGTACTTGCACAAAAAGCTTTTGTAGGCAGTTACGACGATGCCACTATCAAGAAGTGGCTCACCACATTCTGCCGACGGTTCTTCACCCAGCAGTTCAAGCGTTCGTGTCTGCCTGATGGTCCGAAGGTCGGTACCGTGAGTCTCTCGCCGCGTGGCGACTGGCGCATGCCGAGCGATGCCTCCTATACCCTCTGGCTCAAAGAATGCGAGAGTTTATAAAAGAATGAGCTAGCCGAAAGCTAGCTCATTCTTATTTTCATGGAGTGTGATGTGGATGATTGAACCTAAGGGCAGGTTGCCATTCACAATCAAGTCACTCACCCCGTCTTCGATATAGTTCTGTATGGCGCGTTTCAGCGGACGGGCACCGAACTGCACATCGTAGCCCTTCGATGCCACAAACTCCTTGGCTTCCTCGGAGAGGTCTATCTTGTAGCCAATCTGATCAATGCGCTTGTAGAGGCCTTTCAGTTCGATATCGATAATCTGCTTGATGGCATCCATATCCAGCTGGTCGAAGGTGATGATCTCATCCAGACGGTTCAGGAACTCCGGTGAGAACTGCTTCGAGAGGGCCTTCTGCACAATGCTGCGTGCATGTTCCTTGTCCTCTTCGTTGAGCATCAGTCCGTTGCTGCCTGCAGCACTGAAGCCTACACCACGTCCGAAATCCTTCAACTGGCGCGTACCGGCATTCGAGGTCATGATGATTACCGTATTGCGGAAGTCCACCAGTCGTCCGTTACCATCTGTCAGACGTCCTTCGTCGAGCACCTGTAGCAACAGATTATACACATTGGCGTGGGCCTTCTCAATCTCGTCGAGCAGCACGATGGAGTAGGGGTGACGACGCACGCGCTCTGTCAACTGTCCACCTTCCTCATAACCCACGTAGCCCGGAGGGGCACCAATGAGTCTCGATGTATTGAAACTTTCCGTATATTCGCTCATGTCGATACGGATGAGCGCATCGCTGCTGCCGAACATGAACTCCGCCAGTTTCTTGGCCAGATAGGTCTTTCCCACACCCGTAGGTCCGAGGAACATAAACACACCTATAGGATGATTCGGCTCCTTCAGTCCCACACGGTTTCTCTGGATCGCCTTCACCATCTTGTCGATGGCCTTGTCCTGTCCGATCACAGCGCCTTTCAGCTCTTGCGACATGCCTTTCAATCGGACACCCTCCTGTTCAGCCATACGCTGTACGGGCACACCTGTCATCATCGACACCACATCGGCCACCTGTTCTGCATCCACCACCTGGCGCTCCTCGCCTTCGCCCTTGCTCCAACGCTCGTTCATCTCTTTGAGTTCTGCCTCCAACACGGTCTGACGATCGCGATAGCTGGCAGCCAGTTCGAAGTTCTGATTCTTCACGGCCTGGTTCTTACGCTCCTTCAAACGGGCAATCTCCTGTTCCTTCTCTGCAATTTCTGGCGGGATCTGTGCATTAGAAAGATGTACGCGCGAGCCAGTCTCGTCCAATGCGTCGATGGCCTTATCGGGCATGAAGCGGTCTGTGACATAGCGGTCTGTCAAATTGACACATGCCATCAGGGCCTCGTCGGTATAGCTCACATGGTGGTGATGCTCGTAGCGGTCCTTGATATTCCTGAGAATCTGCAAGGTCTCCTCGCGGTTCGTAGGCTCCACGATCACCTTCTGGAATCGGCGTTCCAATGCGCCGTCCTTCTCGATGGAGTTACGGTATTCGTCGAGGGTAGTAGCACCGATACACTGGATGGTACCTCTTGCCAGCGCGGGTTTCAGGATGTTGGCGGCATCCATCGAACCCGGTGTAGAACCGGCACCGATCAGCGTGTGTATCTCGTCGATGAACACAATCACCTCGGGATTGGCCTCTATCTCCTTCATCAGGGCTTTCAGACGCTCCTCAAACTGTCCGCGATACTTCGTTCCTGCCACCACACCCGTCATGTCGAGGGTGTAGATACGCTTGCCGAAGAGCATCGGACTCGTATGGTGGGCGGCTATCTGCTGGGCGAGGCCTTCCACGATGGCACTCTTACCCACACCTGGCTCACCGATCAGGATAGGATTATTCTTCTTGCGACGACCGAGAATTTCGATCACGCGTTGTATCTCTTTCTCACGGCCTACGCAGGGATCGAGCTTGCCGTCGACAGCAGCCGCTGTCAGGTCGGTGCCGAAGGTGTCGAGCACGGGAGTCTTCGACTCGGGCTTCTTCTGCGTAGTGGTGGTAGTACCGGATTTGCCAGATGAGCCTGATTGTCCGGAAGTGCCGGTCTCCTCGTATTCCTCCTCGTCTTCATCGGGGAGGCCGATGCCGTTTCTGATTTCTGTATTTTGCGGGGCGAAGAACATCGCCATTGCATCTTCGTAATTCATATTGTTCAATTCTAATATTTGTTTGGCACTGTTGTTGGCAGCATCATGCAGGATGGCCAGCAACAGGTGCTGTTCGTCTACTTTCGTTGTCCGCTGTATTCGGGCCTCGAGCACTGCCAGCTTCAGGATGTTGCTCGCCTTCTCGTTGAGCACCAGTTCGCTGGTATAGATGGGCTGTCGGATTTCGTCTTCCCTGACGCGGTTCTCGAGTTCGGTCTTGATGGAGGGCAGGTTCAGGTTCAGACGGTGGAACACGTCGATCACAGGACCGTCCTTCATTCTGAGGATGCCCAGCAACAGGTGCTCAGGACCCACAGAACGACTGGCCAATCTGGCGGCCTCCTCACGCGAGTAAGCGAGGATTTCGGACACTTTGGGTGAAAACTGACTGGTCATTCTTACCTTTTTACTTTTTTACCTTTTTACCTTTATCTGTGCAAAGTTACAAATAAATCTGCAAACACCGTGCCAAAAATCCGAAAAACTTTCCGCTAAATAAGCTTAAAAGGTTTGGTGGGATGCGAAAAAATAACTACCTTTGCACGGTTAAAAACGCGTCAGCGGGCTTAAAAATGCCCTTAAACGCAAAATTAGCTAAAATTGAAGGAATAAAAAATTGTAAATTGTAAATAGTCAAATTGTAAATTAATCGATGGATCAGACATTCGACAACGACAGAATTATTAAAATCAACATCGAGGAAGAGATGAAATCCAGCTACATCGACTACTCCATGTCAGTCATTGTGGCACGTGCCCTTCCTGATGTGCGCGACGGCTTCAAGCCCGTACACCGCCGTATTCTCTACGGCATGATGAACATCAACAACGTCAGCACACAACCTTATAAGAAATGCGCGCGCGTAGTTGGTGAGGTGCTCGGTAAGTACCACCCCCACGGTGACGGCTCCGTCTATGGTGCCCTCGTCCGTATGGCACAGGACTGGAACATGCGTTATACCCTCGTAGATGGTCAGGGTAACTTCGGCTCTATCGATGGTGACTCACCCGCTGCCATGCGTTACACGGAGTGCCGCCTCTCGAAGATGGGAGAACATATCATGGACGACCTCGAAAAGGAAACCGTCGATATGGCGCCCAACTTCGACGATTCGCTCGAGGAACCGACCGTCATGCCTACCAAGGTGCCTAACCTCCTGGTGAATGGCGGTAACGGTATTGCCGTCGGTATGGCTACCAACATACCTACCCACAATCTGGGTGAGGTCATCGATGGCTGCTGTGCCTATATCGACAACCCCGACATCGACACCGATGGTCTGATGCAGTACATCCCGGGACCCGACTTCCCCACGGGTGCGTATATCTATGGATTACAGGGCGTGCGTGATGCCTACGAGACCGGTCGCGGCCGTATCGTGATGCGTGCCAAGGCAGAGATCGAGGCAGGCGAGGCCCACGACAAGATTGTCGTCACCGAGATTCCTTACGGTGTCAACAAGGCCGATCTCGTGGCTTATATCGCCGACCTTGCCAACCAGCATAAGATCGAGGGCGTGGCCAATGTCAACGATGAGTCAGGCCGTCAGGGTATGCGTATCGTCGTCGACTGCAAGCGCGACTGCAACGCTAATGTACTGCTCAATAAACTCTTTAAGATGACAGCCCTACAGAGCTCATTCTCAGTGAATAACATTGCTCTGGTAAAGGGCCGTCCCCGTCTGCTCTCGCTGAAAGAATGCGTAAAATATTTCGTTGAGCACCGTCATGATGTGACCATCCGTCGCACCAAGTACGACCTGCGCAAGGCCCAGGAGCGTGCCCACATCCTCGAGGGCTTGATCATCGCCGTCAACAATATCGACGAGGTGGTACACATTATTAGAAATAGTAAGACCCCCACCGATGCCCAGCGCAACCTCGAAGTACGCTTCGAGCTTGACGAGCTTCAGTCGAAGGCCATCGTCGATATGCGTCTGGCTCAGCTCACAGGCCTGCGTGTCGATCAGCTCCATCAGGAGTTCGACGACCTGCAGAAGCTCATTGCCGAATTGCAGGAGATTCTCGACAACCCCGAGCGTTGTAAGGAAGTGATGAAGCAGGATCTGCTCGAAGTGAAGGAGAAGTATGGTGACGACCGTCGTACGGAGATCATCCCCTTCGACCACGAGTTCAATGCCGAGGACTTCTATCCTGACGATCCTGTGGTCATCACCATCAGCCACATGGGCTATATCAAGCGCACCAAGCTCGACGAGTTCCACGAGCAGGGCAGGGGAGGTGTCGGTGCTAAGGCCGCCCGTCATCGTGACAACGACTTCACCGAATATATCTATCCCGCCACGATGCACAACACGCTGCTCTTCTTCACCCAGAAGGGTCGCTGCTACTGGCAGAAGTGTTACGAGATTCCTGAGGGCGACAAGAACTCGAAGGGCCGTGCCATCCAGAATATGCTGAACATCGAGCCCGACGACTCTATCAACGCCGTGTTGCGCATCAAGAACTTCAACGACGAGGAGTTCCTGAAGAGTCACTACGTAGTGTTCGCCACTAAGCAGGGTATCATCAAGAAGACCCGCCTCGATGCCTATAAGAACGTGCGTGCCGCCGGTGTCATCGCCATCAATATCAACGAGGGCGACGAAGTAGTAGGCGTTCGTCTCACCAACGGCCACAACGAGCTGCTGATGGCCAACCGCAACGGACGTGCCGTACGCTTCGACGAGAATGATGTCCGTACTATGGGCCGTGTAGCTACTGGTGTGATTGGTATGCGTCTCGATGGCGACGACGACGAGGTGGTAGGCATGGTCTGCGTCAACGATCCGAACGAGGAGACCATCATGGTGGTTTCTGAGAACGGCTACGGCAAGCGCTCTGAGGTAGAGGACTACCGTAAGACCGCCCGTGGCGCTAAGGGTGTGAAGACCCTCGCCATCACTGAGAAGACTGGCCGATTGGTAGCCATTAAGGTGGTCACCGACGAGAACGACCTGATGATCATCAACAAGTCGGGCATCCTGATTCGTCTGAAGGTGGCTGATGTACGCGTCATGGGTCGTGCCACTCAGGGTGTGCGTCTCATCAACCTCGCCAAGAAGAATGATACCATCGCCAGCGTCTGCAAGGTCATGCACTCACAGGCTGAGGAAGAGGACATCGAGGAGGCAGAGATCACCGACGAGGCCACACAGCCCCAGCAGGATTAAACCCCGAAATTCCCCAATCGTCAAATATACGACTCGATATAATAATTGGAAATTATAGAATCGAAAAATAAATTGTAAAATAATAAATTGTCAAATTGTAAATTGAAAAGGCTTATGAAAAAATTAATGATGATGGCAATGATGCTGGTGGCCAGTGCTACCACTTTTGCCGGTGACAGCGACGCTTTGAAGGCTATCCTCAAGGCAAAGGACTACACTGAGGCTCAGTCTCTGATCAACAGCTCTCTCACACAGCTCACTGACGCTGCCGAGAAAGCTAAGGCCTACAACAAACTTGTAGACCTCGCTTACGAGAAGTTCAAGAAGGAAGATGATACCAAGACCACCAATACGGTGATGCAGAAGAATGATCCCATTGATACCGAAGGCATGATTGCTGCCGGTAAGATTGCCCTCCAGGCAGCTATGGAGTGCGACAAGTACGACCAGCAGCCCAACGAGAAGGGTAAGGTGGCCATCAAGTTCCGCGACAAGAACCGCGATCGTCTGCGTGCCGTTCGTCTGAGCCTGCTCCAGGCTGGTATCGAAATGGCCAATAACGAGAAGAACAAGGAGGCCTTCGAGAATTTCGATGCATACCTCACCAGCGCTAAGTCTGCCTTCTTCGAGGGTGTCGAGGGCGTGTCTAAGAACGACCCCAACCTGGGTGTGGCTGCCTTCTACGGAGGCCGTGCTGCCTATAACCTGGAGAAGTTCGACAAGGCTATTGAGTATTTCAAGATCGGTGTGGCTGATACTGCTAAGCAGATCCACGACCTCAGCTTCGATTTCCTGCTCTACACCATGCGTAACAAGCAGAAGACCGCTGCCGACTCAGCTCAGTACATCAACGACATGCTCGACCTCTATAAGGAGTATCCCGAGAGCGAGCAGATCTACAGCTCTATCTCTGATGCCTACATCACTCAGGGCAAGAGCGCCGAGGTGATCAAGCTCGCTGAGGAGCGCATGGCCAAGTATCCCGATTCTTCTCTGCCCCATGTCTACAAGGCATTCCTGCTGATGCAGGACAAGAAGTACGACGATGCTATCTCTGAGTTCGCCAAGGTGAAGGAGGATGGCTCGCCCGTGTTCTTGAACAGTATTTTCAACAGCGCTGTCTGCAAGTACAACAAGGCTTCTGAGTTCAACGAGGCTAACTCTGACATCCGTACTGGTCGTCTGAAGCCCGCCGATCACGAGAAGTTCATGAACATGTTGAAGGACGCCCAGGGCGACTTCGAGAAGGCCAAGGAGCTCGATCCCGAGCAGAAGACCGTGAAGTGGCAGTATCTGCTCCACAACGTCTACACCCTGACCGATCAGAAAGACAAGGCTGCTGCCCTCGAGTAATCAAATAAGGTATAGCTTTTTATAATGAAAATGGACTGGCATCATCCCGATGCTAGTCCATTTTTCTTCTACATTGTTTCCCATTATTAGCAGTCGAACAGAATCTTCCTCTGGATGAGCTCATCAAACATCCTGATGCAAAAAAAATCTCCGATACATTTGGAAGTTTCGGGGATTTTGTGTACTTTTGCAGCATATTATGAACTAAAAACGTAGAAGATTATGAAATTATCAGGAAGAAGAGAAAGTAGTAATGTAGAAGACCGTCGTGGTCTGAGTGGTGGTGCGAAAGCCGGTATCGGTGGTATCGGAGCCATTATCGTGGCTGCGCTGTTTGCCTGGATGAGTGGTGGCGACCCCGTGTCGGCTGGTCTTCAGGCTGCCCAGCAGCAGATGTCTGCCAAGACGGAGAGTGTTGATCCCGAGAGCTTCACCGAAGAGGAACAGCAACTGGCTACTGAGTGTAAGCAGATTCTTGCCTCTACTGAGGATGTATGGGGTAAGGTGTTCCAGGAACTGGGACGTACCTATGAGCCACCGACACTGGTGTTGTTCTCGAATCAGGTGAACTCCGCCTGTGGTTCTGCTACGGCTGCCGTAGGTCCCTTCTATTGCTCAGGCGACCAGAAACTCTACATCGACCTCTCGTTCTTTACGCAGATGAAACGCCAGCTGGGTGTTGAGGGTAACACTTTTGCTTATGCCTATGTGATTGCCCATGAGATCGGTCACCATGTGGAGAACTCGCTGGGCATTCTGGGTAAGGCCCATCAGGCCATGAATCAGACAGATCAGGTAAAGGCCAATCAGATCAGCGTGCGTCTGGAGCTGCTGGCTGACTACTATGCCGGTGTGTGGGCTCACTATGAGGATGCCATGAACCACTCGATGGAGTATGGCGATCTGGAGAAGGGTCTCGAACTGGCAAAGGCTATCGGCGACGACTGGCTGCAGAAGAAGGCGCAGGGTAGGGCAACGCCCGAGTCGTTCACACACGGTACTTCCGATCAGCGTAAGCGCTGGCTGAAGAAAGGCTTCGATACTGGCGACATGTCGACTTCGACGTTTAATGTACAGAATTACAATGATCTGTAATCCGTACTTATTTAATAAGTAAGATTGAAAAGCACTGCTCCGGTCTGTCGCTGGTACCTCCGGGTGCGAGAGGAAAGTCCGGGCAGTACAGGGCGCCCCACTTCTGAAAATGGAAGCTATTGGTGACAGTAGGTGCCGGCAGAAGAGAATGACCGCCCCTGAAGTGGGTAAGGGTGAGAAGGTGGTGTAAGAGACCACCAGCTGATGGGTGATCATCAGGCTGTGCCGACTGGGGACTGCAAGTTCATGTATACCATCGTCTGAGGGTTGCCCGCCCGAGTAAACGATGGAGGGTAGAACGCTGGAGCCATGAGGTGACTCATGGAGTAGATAAATGACAGGCGCCCTTTCGGGGGCACAGAACCCGGCTTATAGGGGCAGTGCTTTTTTTATTGTTTTTGTTATGGCTAACCGCTTTCTGAAGAATATCTATCACAAGCTTAGTCTGACCATCCGATTCTTTACGGCTAAACGCGTGATGGCTCAGGCATCGGCGCTGACGTATTCCACACTGCTGGCTTTCGTCCCGGTTGTTGCGGTGATCTTCGCCATTGCACGAGGCTTCGGCTATAACAAATACATCGAGATATGGTTTCGCGATGCCCTCTCATCGCAGCCTCAGGCGGCAGAGGCCATCATCGGCTTCGTCAATAGCTATCTCATCCACACCAAAAGCGGCATCTTCCTGGGTATCGGCCTGATTTTCATGTTCTATACGGTGCTTATGCTGATGAACAATGTGGAGGAGACCTTCAATCACGTATGGCAGGTGAGCAACTCACGACCCATCATCCGCTCTTTCACCAACTATCTGGCAGTGTTCCTGCTCTTCCCGATAATCCTAATCATCGCCATTGGTCTGTCGTTCTATCTAACGGCCTTTGCGACAGAGATGAGCCATTTCGAGTACTTAGGGCCTGTGGTGCGTTATCTGCTTGATCTGATACCGTATATCCTGATGTCGCTGCTCTTTATCGGATTGTATATCTACATGCCTAACACGCGCGTCAAACCTTCGTGTGCTATCATCCCGGGAATTCTTGCGGGCGTTGGCATGCAGATCCTGCAGATTGTCTATATCCATTCTCAGATCTGGGTGACAGGCTACAACGCCATCTACGGCTCCTTTGCCGCTCTGCCGCTCTTTATGTTGTGGATTCAGATGTCGTGGACCATCTGCCTCTTTGGCGCACAGCTCACCTATACGAACCAGAATATGAACCGTGTCGGTATTCATGTCGAAGTGATGGATATTCATCCATTGGTGGATATGACGGATGACGAGTTGAGCGACGAGGCTGCCAGACTCTATTCCGACAGGTTGGACTCGCTTTAATCAGTGTAATTACTAACATGAAATTATGAAAGAAGAACTTAAAATAAGAGCACAATCGCCTGATCAGATATGTGATCATCTTCGCGTGACCGCAGTGCCGACATTGAGGTACATCATGCTTGTCATCGGCCTTTGCTTCTGCGGGCAGATAATGGCACAAGGAGGTGTGGGTTCTCTGCTCAAGAAAGTGGGAACGTTTATCGACTCCATGTCGGTCAGGGGTGTCGACCGAAACTATATCGATGCACCGGAGAAACCTTGGCAGCTGATCGTGAAAGGCAATGTGAGCCAGACCATCGTGAGCATGAGAACCGAGGGAAATATGGCAGGTCTGGATTATAGTGCCAAACCCTCCCTTAAGACGACGCCTGCGCAGTATATAGGTCTGTGGGCAGGTTATAGAGGCTACGGTTTTGGCTACACGGTGAACGTTGGTGGCGATAAGGGTAGCTATCTGACTGTCGGTGCCACAGGAGGTGCCTTCGGCATCAATGTGCGCATCCACTCGTTCGACAACAGCAACCCTGACTTTAATCTGAATAGCAGCCTTCTTTCTGAGGATCAGACGGAATCATGGAATGACGTACATCTGACAGACCCCATCCGCGTGAAGACGATCATCGCCGACGGATATTATATGTTCAACGGCAAGAAGTTCTCATATGCCGCTGCCTACGACCAGTCGGTCTTCCAGAAACGTTCGGCGGGTTCGCTGATGGCCGGACTGATGTACAACTATACGCGTATCGATTATGCCTCAGACCCAAATGGCGATCTGATCTATCTGATGGAGGGACTTGGTAAGGTGAAACTGTGGCAAGGTAGTGCGGGTGTTGGCTATGCCTACAACTGGGTTCCCGCCCGTGGTCTGCTCGTCAACGTCATGTTCATGCCCATGCTGACCTTTGTCAACAAACTCAAGGCCTACGGCTATGCGACTAATGTAGAAGAACTGATGGAAGATCCTTTTTTCTGGGACCCGAATACGACCAACGAAGAATGGGATGAGTGGTTCTATGGAAATGTGCGTGTCACCCCCATGGGCGATAAGACTTTCAATAGCGGTCTGAGCCTGGGATTCGATGGCCGTGTGTCGCTGACTTACAACTTCGGGAGATGTTTCATCAATGCATACGGGCAATTCAACAATATCCGATATCACCACAATAATAGCACCGGTTATCTGAACGATTGGTTCGTCAACACTGCGATAGGTATACGATTATAATAACTACTAATTCAAAATAAAATGAAAAAGATGATTAATTGGGTGCTCGCCGCCACCCTTATTTGCGGTGCAAATGTACTGACCTCTTGCAAGGAAGCACATGTAAAAGAGGACAATCCTGTACAGCAGGTGCAGAGCACCGAACTGATTCGCACCAGCCAGAGCTGGGATGGTGTGGAATTACCCGACTACCTGCAGGGACGTCCTGAACTAGTGGCGGTGAAGTATGTGTTCCCGGCAGGAAAGAAGCTGGGTTGGCATCACCATCCTGTGATGAACTATGGCATACTGGTGCAGGGCGAACTGACCATCATCGGCTTGGATGGCAAGGAGAAGGTGGTGCATGAGGGTGAGGCCGTCGTAGAGATGGTGAACACCATCCACCATGGAGAGAACCGCGGTACGAAGGATGTCATCCTCTATATGTTCTACCTCTCACAGGAAGGCGAGCAACTGGCAGTACAGCATCCCGAGATTCCGCTGGAATAACATCTACTTAATCACAATCTTCTTGCCGTTGACGATGTAGAGACCGGCGGGAAGTTCGTCGAGAGAGGTGACTGACAAGCGGACGCCCTGAAGGTTGTAGATGCCATTGGAGGTGTCGACGGTCTCATCGGCCTCGATCCCTTCGATGGCTGTCGGTTCACCACCATTCAGTCCACGCACGAATCCGGCATAGGTGTGCTTGCGGTAGTAGTTGAGATCCCAGATGCCTACAGGCTCGCCACCGCGCCAACCGCTGTTTGACGGTGCATCGGTAGCACACCACTGGCAGATGCCCCATTGCTGGGCAGGAGGTATGAGGCGGAAATACTCCTTGATGATCCACTCATAGAAATTGGCCATCTTCTTGTGTTCGGTTTCGGTCAGCTGGTTGGTCTTGAGCGAGCTTCCCCATCGGTTGGAACCGCGCACATAGCCCATGTCGAGTTCCGACACACGGCAGAGCTTTCCGCTTTTCGCGATGATCTGGAACATCTGGGTGATGTGCTTTTTGATGTTGTTCTGAATATTGGTGTTCTCATAGCAGCTGATGTGCATTTGTGTGCCGATGCCGTCGATCTTCGTCACGCCGTCGGCCTCCCATTTCTTGATCCAGCCCACCAGACTCTTCACCTTCTTGTTGTCGTCCCAGTCCGACTCCAGGTTGTAGTCGTTGATGAAGAGTTTCACGTCCTCGGGGCCGTACTTGCGTGCCAGCCGGCAGGCCTGACGCACGTATTCCAGGTCACCCATGTAGTCCTGCCAGTAGAAGGCATCGCCGCCCACATCCCAGGTGCCGCTCTTATATCCGTCTGAATGCTGCAGCTCGTAGTTGCCCTGTCCGTCGTTGCCGTCGCCCGAGATGGCCTCGTTCACCAGGTCCCAGGCCTTCACCTTGCCGCCGCAGGCCTCCATCATCGCCTTGATCCACTTGTCCATCGCGTAGACGAGCGTGTCGTGCTTCTCTTGCTGCGTCAGGGGGATGGCGGGCTGCTTGTAACCCTCAAACTTGATGCTCTTGATATAGACATCGCCCACGTAGCTGGGCACGTGCAGCAGGATGAAGTTGCTATCCATCGTAGGCTTCACGGTTGCTTCCACATCCTTCCATTCGTTGGTGAAGTTGATGGTGAAGTTAGCACCTCCGCCCCAGTCGCCCAGACGGCCGTCCAGCTTTCCCGACTTCGAACCCTTCACGGTCATCGTCATCTTATAGCTTTTGCCCTTTTCGAGGACGATATCTCCCATCGGCACGAACTGCACTTCCCAAGAATACGATTTCGTAGTGGTCACCTTCAGACCGTTGGTGGCGTCGAACTTGATGGAAAAGCCGTAGTCCGATTCGTTTGCCTTCCAGCCCACGGTCTTGTCGGTGGTGAAGTTCTTGCTGGCGATCACGGCGTATGTGGCCTCGCCGTTAGGATCGGGCTTGTCGGCCAGCAGCTTCAGCAGCCAGCCTTTGGGTTGCTGCGAGTGCCAGGCGAGGGTATGGCCGTAGACGCTGACGCCGGCATTGGTGGCGTTGTTCACGAACGTCTTCACATTGTTGAAATTCATGTTGCCATTGCCGTCTACCACGCTGGCCATCTTCATGGCGTTGCCGGCAACGGTCTCGCTGGCGTTCTTGCTGATCAGGTTCTTCACCAGCGAGTTGTTGAGGTTCTCGGTGGCGATGCCCAGCTTGAAGTTGGGGTATTTCTCGTGGTTGATATACTCCTTGAGCCCCTTATATTGGTCAAGATACCGGTAAGCGTCGTTGCCGGGCTTGCCCTTTTCGAATTTTTCCTGTGCCATAGCCGGTGTCGAGAGACTGACGGCAAGCATCCACATGAAGATCTTTTTCATTGTCATATATCCATTTGTCTGATTTCGCGTGCAAAGGTACAAAAAAGAGGTGAAACTGCAAATAGTTTCACCTCTTTTAATATAATAGGATAGGGGATTAGTCCTCCCAGTTCTCCTGAGTCTTGCGGACGTAGCTCTTGTAACGGAGCTGGGCCATCTTCTGGGCCTCGGCGAAGAGCTCTTCGGCCTCGTTAGGATAAGCCTTCTTCACTGACAGGTAACGAACCTCACCGAGCAGGAAGTCGTGGAAGTTCTCCCAGTTGGGCTCCTTAGAGTCGAGTGAGAACGGATTCTTGCCTTCCTCAGCCAGTGCGGGGTTGTAACGCCACAGGTGCCAGTAACCGCCCTCCACAGCCTTCTTCTCCTCGGCCTGGCTCTTACCCATACCGCCCTTGGCCTTCAGACCGTGGTTGATACAAG
>JAEEGG010006166.1_pt1 | contig 28186 bp, 21 predicted proteins | sample 9134161 | NCBI WGS metagenome assembly JAEEGG01 (sample SAMN16246543, study PRJNA631951) | gut metagenome | biome: gut microbiome; feature: rumen; material: CR-attached | host: Bos | place: Iran: Karaj | collected 2018-10 | reverse complement strand
GCTCACCGTGCCCGTATTCACGGTGTTTCCAAGTACGGCGTGTCCCGCCTGGTTTCTGGGTTCTTGGACTTAGTCTCCTTGATGTTCATGCGTAGCTTTTCTTCGAAACCGCTCCATTTCTTTGGCCTGCTTGGCTTGATTTTCATGCTGGTAGGTTTCGGTATTTCGGGCTACTTCGGCTATGAATGGTTCCAGACAGGCGCTCTCCATGTGCGTCCGCTTCTTTTGGCTGGCGGATTCTCGCTGGTCATGGGCGTGCAGTTCATTTCTCTGGGCCTTTTGGGCGAAATGATGAACGGAAGCAAAAAACAGAGCTATCCGGTGGCCGAATCGATTCGCGAAATTGTAGATTTGACTTAGGAGAAGTTGGTTTATGGCGTACCCTAAAAGTCTTGTGATTGTTCCGACTTATAATGAGAAAGAAAATATCATGCTCATTATGTCGGCTATTTTGGAACAGAACGAATGTCTTGAAATCTTGGTGGTCGACGACGGCAGTCCCGATGGTACGGGCGACATGGTCGAAGAAGAAACCAAGAAGAATCCGCGTGTTCACTTGATTCGCCGTAAGGGCAAGATGGGGCTCGGCTCCGCTTATGTGACGGGTTTTAAGTGGGCTCTCGAACGCGATTACGAACGCGTCTTTGAAATGGATGCCGACTTTAGCCATGCTCCGACGGATTTGAATCGCTTCTTAGAAACGGCTGAAAATGCCGACCTCGTGCTCGGTAGTCGCTACCAAAATCACCGAATCAGCGTGGTGAACTGGGATTTGCGTCGTCTGATTCTCAGCTATGGTGCAAACGTTTACACCCGCATCGTGACAGGACTTCCGATTAGCGATGCCACGGGCGGTTTCAAGTGCTTCCGTCGCGAAGCCTTGCAGGCATTGAATCTCGACAAGATGAAGAGCGATGGTTATTGCTTCCAGATTGAGACGACCTTCAAGATTTGGAAGAAGGGACTCCGCGTCAAGGAAATACCGATCATCTTTACGGACCGCACCCGCGGTACTTCCAAGATGAGCGGCGGCATTATTTCCGAAGCTTTCTTCCTTGTTTTGAAACTCCGCTTGGGTCTCGCATAACTCCGAAAAATTCTAAGTTCTGCCAACTGCCTACTAAGTTCTAATATGTATTCTTGCTCCATTATCGTTATTGCGTACAATTCTTGCGACTTTATCCCGGCATGTCTAAAGTCTGTTCGTGACGCGTGCGAAAATGTGGATGCCCAGATTATCGTTTTGGATAACGGCTCCGACTCGCCGATACTGCCTGAAATCAAGGCGTATTTCCCGGAAGTCGTTTGGATTGATTCCAAGGAAAACCTGGGCTTTGGCAAGGGATGCAATCTGGCTGAAAAACAGGCAACCAAGCCGTATCTCTTCTTTATTAACCCGGATACGGTGGTGTCTCGCGACTCGTTTACCAAGGTGCTCGACTTTATGGAAGAACACCCGGAATCGGGTACGGTGGGTTGCCGCATCTTGAACGAAGACGGTTCTATCCAGTGGGCTTGCCGTCGTTCTTTCCCGACCATTGTTTCTGCCGTGTCCAAGACGATTGGTCTTGCGGCCCTGTTCCCGAAGAACAAGACTCTTGCCAGCTACAACATGACGTTTGCCGATCCTGACAAGATGATCGAAGTGGACGCCATCAGTGGTTCGTTCTTCTGCATCCGTCGCGACTTGTACGAAACGCTGGGCGGTTTCGACGAAGATTTCTTCATGTACGGCGAAGACCTTGACTTGTGCTTTAGGGCCAAGGCTGCAGGGGTCAAGAACTATTATACGCCTTCGACGAATATCCTTCATTTTAAGGGACAGAGCTGCCGCACTCGCCGCTGGGGATCCTATGTGGATTTCTACAAGGCGATGCTTATCTTTGTGAGAAAGCACAAGGACCTGTATTTTGTGCCGAATTTCCTGGTGTCTTTCGGTATTCTCTTTGCGGCTTTTGTCGGTATGTTCTCGCGCTTGATTCCGAAGTTCTGGAAGATGTTCCTGGATCTCGGCGTTCTTGCTATTTGGGCGTTCGCCTTCTTGGGTAAAGGCATTTCGGTGGATCGTTCCTGTGCCGAACGCGTTGGTGATGCGGCTTCGAACTGCTTTAATTATGCGGTCGTGGTCAAGCATTCCATTTTGGATATTTCCCAATTCGAAGACTGGTGGCTCGTGGGCCTGGTCGTTATCGTGAACATGGTGTTCCTCATATTCCGTGGGGAATACACGGTGTCGAGCCTGAAGGGCGACGGAATCCTTCGATTCCTGCTGCCGTTGAATGTGCTTGCGGTGGGTGGCTACTTGACATTCCGCTATTTTACCCAGACACCGATCGATGTCGATGAAATGAGTCTCTTGCCTTACGATATGCGCTGGATTGCCGTTGTGGCGGCCTCTAGCCTTGCGATTCCTTTTGCGCTCCTGGTCTGGAGACGTTTCGCATTTTGGATAAACTATTTCTACCGTATCTTTGCAAAGAAACGTCATCGCTCCATTTTGCTGGGCGGTTCCGAAGATTCTCTGCAGTCCTGGTTTGACCGTTACAATGTGATTCCGGGAATTGAAATTCTCGGTTGCGTGAGTTCCGACCCGTCCAAGGTATCCGATGAAAACCGCCAGCATCTGCTGGGCGACCTTTCTTCGATGGAATCGATTTGCAACCGTACGGGGTGTCGTGAACTTCTGGTAGTGTCCAATTTGTCGGGCTACCGCGAACCTTTCGACATCAAGTGGCTCGACAGCCTCGGTTTAAAGGTGTTTTTGCTCATCGGAAACACCCAAATGGGCGATTTTGCCCTTGTAAACCTCAAATATCTGCACTAAAATCATAATTCCTTACAATATCTTTACACATTGCACAAAAATTGAGTTATTTTTTGTGTAAGTATTTGATTATTAAGGTTTTATGTTCGATACAAATCTTTTGGATATTCTTTGCTGCCCCGAAACCAGGGGAAAGCTCAAATTGGCGTCTGACGAATGCTTGGCCGCCTTGAATCAATCTATTTCTGCTGGCACGCTTAAGAACGTTGCCGGTGAAAAGGTGACGGAACCTTTGACCGAGGCTCTTTCTACCGAAGACAATTCCAGGGTGTATCCGGTTCGCGAAGGAATTCCGGTTCTTTTGGCGGACGAAGCAATTTTGCTCTAAGAGGTGTTTATGGCGGTAACGTTGGAATCACTTAGAAAGTCTGTAGGCAAGAAAAACACCAACTCCATGGTGTTTGCATGGCTTGCAGATCTTGAACGCGAAGCAGGGGAGCTGGACAAGGCTCTCCAGAGAGTCGACGGCGGTCTCACGTTGTACCCGAACGATATTTCGGCAAGACTTGTTCGCGCAAAGATTCTTACTCAACTCGAAGCTTACCAGCCTTGCGTTGAGGAATGTGAACGCATCATTGTGATGGATCCGTTCAACCTGGCTGCACAGCAGTTGATGGGCAACGCCTACGACAAGCTGGGAATGCTTGCGGAGCGAAACGTCTGTTACCGTCGTTTACACGACATGGACCCGCTGAACACCTTCTGGAAAGAAGAATACGACGTCGTGCTTGAAAGCACGGCTGCTTCAGCCGCTATTGCTGCCGCGGGTGACACCGAATTTATCATGTCTGATACCACCCAGGAACTGGGCGGTGCCGCATCTCCGCTTGACATGTCGTTTGACGACGAATCCTCGTCTGAACCTGCGACTGCGGATGCCGGTGCGGATACATTTGAAATGCCTGCTACTGCAGATTCGATTGATTCTCCGGCCGCCGAAGATTCCGCTTCTGACGAAAGTATGGCAGACGATCCGTTTGCCTCTCTTGCCGCCATGCTTCCCAATGGCGATGCCGCCGAAGATTCTACGATGGACGACCTGTCTGCATCGCTTGAATCTGCAATGGATTCTATCAAGACCGACGAGTCTGAAACCCTTGCTGAAGAATTCGGCGCCGAAGAAAATATTTCCAGTTCCGACGTGTCTTCGGCCCTGTCCGACATGTTCGGTCTGGATGACGATCTTGAACCCGAGGAAACGTCTAGCGCAAGTCCGTTTGCAAATACCGCAGCTTCCGCTTCGGATATTCCTGCAAGCATCGACGAGAATGCGCAGTCTAACGCCGCCTCGATCTTTGAATCGGCTTCTATCGAAGACAAACCGCAGAGTATTGACGACGCCTTTGGTGACATCTTTGGCGAAGACGAACTTCCCGAAGAAAAGCCGGTTAACGAAGAGAGCGCAAGTGCTGAAACTCTGGAACCCGCCGACACGGACGATTTCTCGACGCAGTCCATTGAATCCCTTACCGAATCTCCGCTTGATGAAGGTATCGAAGACAAGGACTCTCTTGAAGAATCGTCTCTGTTTGAAAAGTCTGCAGAAGACAAGCCGCAGAGCATCGATGACGCCTTCGGCGATATCTTTGGCGAAGACGAATTGCCCGAGGAATCCAGCGGTAGCGGTCTGTTTGAAAAGTCTGCCTCTGCCGACATGAACTTGGTTTCCGACGCACCTGCCGAAGAAACACCTGCTGAAGAATCTCTCGAAGAAACTCCTGCAGCTGAAGAAACTTTCAAGCTCGATGATGAACCTGCGCTTGAAGCCGCTCCTGCAGTGGATGCCCCTGCTGCCGATGAACCGACGACGATCGATAACGCCTTCGATTCTATTTTCGGTGAAGATGAACTTCCTGAAGAGAAACCGGTAGAAAACGCTGAGACTCCGGCTGAAGAACCCGTTGCGGATCTTGAACTGCCGGCTGAAGAAGATTCCTTCAAGCTTGACGACGAACCCGCTCTTGACGCTCCGGCACTTGAATCTCCGATCGACAATCTCTTTGCAGACGACAAGCCTGCAACGGAAGAAGCACCTGCCGCAGAAGAACCTGCTGCCGAAGAAGAACTGGTAGTGGATGAGGCTCCGGCTCTTGAATCGCCGATCGATAATCTATTCGCTGATGAAACTCCGGCCGAAACTGAAGAACTTGTTGCCGACGTTCCTGCTGAAGAAGCACCTGCTGCCGAAGAAACGCCTGCCGCAGAAGTTCCTGCTGAAGAAACTCCTGTCGTTGAAACAACTGCTTCACAGCCGGCTTCTGATAGCGCCTTTAGCGTAGACAGCGCCTTTGAATCGATCTTTGGTGCAGACGATGACTTGCCCGAAGAAAAAGCGGCTGAACCTGCTGAAACGCAGGATGTGGAACCGGAAGAAACGGTGTCGCTTGAAGAACAAGTGAATCAGGCTGAAGCCGAACTTGAAATGCCTGAAGTGAAGACGGAAGAAACTTCGGACCTTGCCCAGGAAATGGGTGGCGCCTTCGCTTCGATGTTTGGCAACACGGACGATGACTTGGATTTGCCTGAAGTCTCTGCTCCGGCAGCGGCTGATAGCCAGGAAGCTATCGAGCAGGATTTGACCGAAGCTCCGGTTGAAGAATCTCTTGAAAAGACTCAGGAATCTGCTCAAGAAGCTCTTGAAGAAGATATCGACAAATCGTTTGATAATTTGTTCGGAAAAGAAGATGAATCCGACTTGCCGGTAGAAGGCTCGACTGCTCCGGCAGAATCTGTGGCTCAGCCGGAAGTCCCGGCACAAGAAGCCCCGGCTGCCGAACCTGCACAGGATTTGGATTCCCTGGAAACGGAAGTCTCCGGCGCATTCAAGGGTCTGTTCGATATGGACGACGACTCCCTGCCCGAAGAAACAACGCCTTCGAACAAGGGTGTCGATTTCTTGATGTCCGGCGATTCCGACGATGAAATTTCTGCGGGCCTGATTAATGACCCGGATGCTCCGCTGGATCGTGGATCCCATGATTTGGACGAAAGCCTGAATACGCGTACGCTTGCCGAAATTTATTTCGACCAGGGTCTGTATGGCAAGGCTCTCGAAATCTACAAGGACCTCGCTCAGAAGGAACCTGAAAACGAAGATATTGCTGCTAGACTTTCCGAAGTGGAAAAACTCTATAACGAAAAGTTTGGAGGTGAAGCCTAATGGCCGAACAGCAACAGCAGCCGCAACTTCGCATTGAAAAATTACTCCGTGAAATGGTAAACCGCAATGCATCTGACTTGCACTTGCGCGTGGGTGTTCCGCCTGTTTACCGTATTAACGGTGCTTTGCAGCGCCCCTTTGATGTCAAGGTCGATTCGTTGATGATGGATTCCTTCTTGGATGATATCATGAACCGCGACCAGAAACAGCGTTTTGAAACGAACAAGGAATGCGACTTTGCCGTGGGCGCTCGCGACATGGGCCGTTTCCGTGTGAACGTTTTCCGCCAGCGAGGTACTATCGCAGTCGTGATTCGTCACATTAAGGCAAAAATCCCGGCTTTCGAAGACTTGCATCTTCCTGACGTTATTCGCGACATGTCCTTGACCAAGCGCGGCCTTGTGCTGGTTACAGGTACGACGGGTTCGGGTAAGTCGACGACGCTTGCCGCCATGCTCGATTATATCAACCAGAACGAAGCGGTGAATATTATTACGGTTGAAGACCCGATTGAATACCTTTACCGCGATGACAAGGCCATTATTTCACAGCGTGAAATTGGCGTGGATACGCTTTCTTACGCCAACGCCTTGCGCGCCGCCCTCCGTCAGGACCCAGATGTGCTTCTGGTGGGCGAAATTCGTGACTTGGAAACCATGCAAATCGCCATGACGGCTGCCGATACGGGCCACATGGTGTTTGCGACAATCCATACCACGAACGCGACAGAAACCATTCACCGTGTGCTTTCGATGTACCCGCCGCACCAGCACGACGAAATCCGCTTGCTGCTTTCCGAAGTGCTTGCCGGCATTATTTCGCTCCGCTTGTTGCCGACCAAGGATGGTAACGGGCGAGTGCCTGCTGCCGAAATTCTCGTGAATACGGCTGCCATCAAGGAATACATCGAAGACAAGGACAAGAACGACTTGATCGAACAGGCCATTGCTGAAGGCCACATGCAGTATCGCAGCCAGACCTTCGACCAGGCGCTCCTGAAACTTTACGAAGAAGAAAAGATTCCCCTTGAAACGGCTATGAACGCTGCCACGAATCCCGATGACTTCGATCTTAAGATCCGCGGTATCTCGGGTACGTCTGAACGCAGCTGGATGTAACCTAGCTTGGAATTTGAAATCGATTTATAGAAGAAAAGTCCTCCGCAATTCGCGGAGGACTTTTTGGTGGATTAGGAGGAATTTTAGTTGTTGTAGTAGACTGTGCTTCCTGAAGGGAAGGTGACGCTCTTCTGGTAGCTAGAAGTGTTGCTGACCTGAGCGGGCTGACCTGTAGTAGCGACCATGTATCTACCCGAAATAGTGGGCTTGAAGGCAACATTGGATGTCCCGTAGTAGCTGCTGGTGCTGAAGGATACGTTGTAGTTCGAGCCCTTTTCCGAGGAACCGCTGCTGAATCCGAGAACCGTTTTGCTGGTGAGGCTTGCAGTGCCGTCGGCATCGAAGGAGCCGCCCATGCCGCCGCTAATCTGGCATTCAACGATGACAACGCCACCAGAAATGGTGAGTTCGCCGTTGCTGTCAATGCCGTCGGTGTCACCGGAGCCAGTCTTTGCGTGGTGTACGCCGCCCGTAATGGTCAAGAATCCGCTGCTGCTACCCATGCCACCGCCCATGCCGCCTCCGGGGCCGAATCCCCAGTTTGACTGGCCGCTTTGATTGGTGTTGCCGGATCCGTCATTGCCGCCGGCAGCATTCCAGGCGTCATTGGTTCCGTAGACATCGGTAATGCCGCCGTTTGCCTTGATGTACCAGGCCTCCAGACCTTCGTAGGAATTGGTCACGTAGATGGTACCGTCGTTGATCATGAGGGTAGAGTCGGCGTGAACACCGTCGTTCTTGGGGGCCGCAATAGTTGTGTAGCCTCCGTTAAAGTAGATGTTCTGGTTGGAATGAACGCCGTCGTCACCAGAGGAAATATCGATCTTTCCGGCATTGATGTAAACTCTGTTGTCAGAGACAATGCCTTTGCCGGTCGATGTTACCTTGATGTTCGGCTCAGAAACAGAGTCCTGGACGATGATATAGTTGTAAGCTTGGATGCCGTCGTCGCCCGCCTTGGTAATGGTGATGTTGCCGCCCTTGATATTGACAATGCCTTTGTTGTCTACTACAGAGCCCTCGTCTTCGCCTTCGTCACTCTTGATGCCGTCGCCGTTGGTTGCTGCGATGGTAATGTTGCCGTTTTCGATATCCACGATGCCCTTGCCCTTCAAACCGTTATTTACGGCGGTCACGTTGATTGTTGTGGCGCCGCGGAAGCGCAAGTCATTGCTGGTGTGAATGCCGTTGTTGTAGTTGCCCTTCACGATCAAAGTGCCTTCGCCCTTAATGGTCAAGTCATCCTTGGCGTAAATGCAGGCGCCCGTGGTATCCACTTTCGTTTCGTTGTTGGAATTCACGTAAGTGTAGGACTTTGTACGGGTGCTTCCGTCGCTAAGCGTATTGGTGGTGCCGTTTTTCGGAACCACGAACGTCTTGCTGGACATCTGCGAATAAATGGGGGCGTCAGCCGTGTTGGTGAGCGTGAGACCGCGCAGGTTCAGGTAAACGCCCGAATCGCTCTTGGGAGAATACACGCGGATCTGGGCGTCGGCACCGCTATAGGAACCGCTAAAGTCGTAGTCGCCGGCGCAGGTAATAACGACTTCGCCGCCGGTAACCGTGACGCAGCTGTTGTTGTTTTCAACGCTAGCACCGTTTGCGGCATAGGTGATTGCCGGCACGTTGCCATTCGATGTGGTGGTGGCGCTGCTGCTCGGAGTCACGTTTGCAGAGCTGTTAGGCGTTGCATTCGAACTGCTCGATACCTGCGTTGCTGTCTCGGAAGACGAGGAACGGTCCGGTTGAGAGGCGCTGCTTGCGGCTGTTTCAGGATCTTCGGATTTCTCGGAAGAACTGCTTGCCGGTGCAATCGTCGAAAGAGAATTCTTGTTGCAGTCTGCATCAAAGTAATAGAGACTTCCGTCGTCATTCTTGTAGTATGAAATGCCGTTTACGGTATAGAGGGCCTTGTCCGTGGTACAAGGCGATGTTTCGCTTGCAGATTCTGTAGCCGTTGAATCCTCTGCGGGTTTGTCGGCGGATACCGTAGAGTCGCTAGGCGTCGTTGTGCCTACATCTGTGCTGGTTTCGATAGGATCTGCGGTGTTATTTTCAGTGGAGCCCGGCGTGGCTTCGGGAAACCCGTAGCTTCCGTCTGCATTGATCCAGAAGGCAAGTGTCCCTTCGGTATCGAGGCAAAGTGTTTCTCCGCTTGCGCCCTGCATGGCTGCGTAGCCGTCATAGACGCATGCGTTAGTGATGATTCCTGTAGCATCGGCGAGGTTGTCTTTGGGGCTGGTAGAGCTGCTGTCGCTCGAACATCCGGCAATAAGGCCTCCTGCTACAAGGAAAGTAATTCCCAAACAATTCCTTGTAAGCATGATTTCCTCTTTTATGGGGGTTGTTTTTGTTATTATGAAAGATACATAGTGGAACAATCCGTTTTAAACAAAAAAGCGACTTAATAAAAAAAACAGAAAACATAATTTGGAACGAATTTTCCCGTTCGGAACAAATCGCTCCAAAATGCACCCGTTGCGTTGTTTACAACAAATAAAAAGCTATCTTTTGAAATAGAATACGCCATTTTGATTCTTGAAAAATCGAGACGTTATGAAAAAACTTTCTAAGCCGTTTGCCCTTTTGGTGGCAGCCATGCTTTCTGTACCGGCATTTGCAGCATCGCCTGTAGTCGGTCCTGAAAATATCCGCAATTTGCGACTCCTTGAAAATTCTCCGATGCTGTTTGATTTGCATCGTGTAACGACAGGGGAGGGACGTCAGTTCTTCGCCTATCCGCATCGCGATACGACTTTCCGCAAGAACTTTGTGGACTCCGAAAGAAATGCATTGCTTTACTACGATAATGAAAACGGCGCTGCGGTTTCGGGACACGGTTCGGCTTTTGAAAAAAAGAATCCGCGCATGGGACTTGCCATGTCGCTTGTGGGTGGCCTGGATTATCGCGGCGGTGAAGCGCTGAATGATACCATTTGGCCGGGAATCGATGGCGGTATCTACTTGCGCGGTTATGCGGATTCCATTGACTTTGTGCTGGATGCCCGTATTTATGACGAAGGCCATTCGGCTGATCGTCCCAGGTCTTTTGATGGGGAGTTTCTGGAAAACCAGAAATCGGAAGATAATTCGGGTCTCGAATACACGAGTTATGCCCGCTACCGTGCGCACATTGCGTTGAATTACGATTGGCTGCGTTTGGACTTTGGTCGCGACGTGATGCACTGGGGCCCGGGCTATTACAATAACCTGAGCTTGAATCAGTTTGCGCTCCCGTACAACATGCTTTCGCTCGACATGCAATTCGGCCCGTTGCGCGTTCTTTCGTTCTATGGCGACTTGCGCATTTATCCCGGTATGGGAATGAACAACAAGGATGAAACGCGCAACATCTTCGGTCATCGCTATGAACTGGCTGTGGGCAATGCCACATTCGGTATCAGCGAACTCCAGATCCAGTACGACAACTTGAAGCCTTGGCTTTTTGTGCCGGTGGTTCCCTTGTTCATGGAAAAGGGCAATTATTCCGAAGACAGCAATAACGGTTCCCTTTCTTTCGACTTTAACTATCGCCTGTTCCGTTCGCTCCGAGTCTACAGCGAATTCTTCCTGGACGATATGGAAAGCCCGGTGAGCCTCGTGAAAAACGACAACATCGAAGCCAAGTGGGCTTGGATGGCCGGTATGCATGGCGCCCATGATTTCAAGATCAAGTCCCATTTGTTGGAATCGGGCTTTATCGCAGAATATGCCCGCATCGAGCCTTACGTGTATTCGCACTTCCATGCGAATACGGCGCAGATGGCGCACTTGGGCCGTCCGCTGGGTAACCAGGCTGGTCCGAACAGCCAGACGATTGACTTTACGGCTTATGGCCGCCTGGATCGTCACGTTTTTGCTTCGCTTCGCAATACCTGGTTTTGGAAAGGAACGGATTACGGTAGCGCGGTGAATGATACGACTCCGCGTCGCAACCACATGAAAATTCACAAGCGTTTCTTGAAGGGCGCTGATATGGAATATTCGCTCACGCCTTCGATCAGCTACGAAGGCCAGTACGTGTTTTTCCTTGGCGAGATTACGTTGTTCAACGACGAAAAGGTTTACTTAAGAACAGGATTCAAGTGGTAGTCTATGCAAAAGCCTGAACTCTTAGCTCCTGCCGGCGACCTTGTTCGCATGAAGTATGCCTTCGCTTACGGCGCCGACGCCGTGTATGCGGGCCAACCGGCCTTTTCGCTCCGTGCCCGTGAAAACGGATTCAAGAATTTGGATGATCTTGCCGCAGGTATTGAATACGCCCACCGCTTGGGCAAAAAGTTTTACCTCACGAGCAACGTCATCCCGCGCAATGTGAAGGTGGAGGCCTTCCAGAACGCTTTGCTTGCAGCCATTGATTTGAATCCCGATGCGCTGATCGTGGCCGATCCTGGCTTTGTGGGTTGGCTCCGCGAAGTACGACCGGAGGTCGAAGTTCATTTGTCTGTGCAGGCGAATACGACGAATTACCTGGCCGCCAAGTTCTGGCATGACTTGGGTGTGCGTCGCGTGATTTTGAGTCGCGAACTTCGCTTGTCCGAAATTCTGGAAATCAAGAATCGCTTGCCGGATCTGGAACTGGAAGTGTTTGTGCATGGTGCGGTTTGTATGTCGATGTCTGGCCGTTGTATGCTCAGCAATTGGGTGACTCGCCGCGATGCAAACCAAGGTGCCTGTGACAACAGTTGCCGTATGCCTTACCGCCTGTATGCCAATCCGGAACCGCAGTGCGAAGACTATCGCGAGCATGAGGGCTCTTTCAGCCTGCAGCGCACGGATCGCCCGGAACTGGACCCGATTGCCTTGGACGAAGACACTTGGGGTACGTACTTCATGAGCAGTCGCGATATTTGCGCTATTGACGTAATTCCGGAACTGATGGCGGCGGGGCTCGATTCGTTCAAGATCGAAGGACGTACCAAGTCGGTGTATTACTTGAGCCAGGTGGTGCGTGCCTATCGTATGGCAATTGATTCTTGCGCCGCACAAATGGAACAGGGAATTGCGACGGAATCGGTCAAGGTGGCTGACGATGCTTATCGCGCGATTTCGTTTGTGGATGGCCGCGGCTTTATGCCAGGATTCTTGCGCGGTCCTTTGCCACAGAATTACGAGTCCACTCACGAAGAGGCTCCCGGCGGCTGCGTGGCAGCCCAGGTCATTGCCTACGACGCAAACACGAATTCTTGCCGCGTGAATGTCAAGAACCCCTTCTCGATAGACGATTCTCTCGCTCTGATGACTCCCTCGGGAATGGCTCGTTGCAAAATTGATTCAATGAAGGATTTCAAGGGCGGGGACGTGGATCGCTTGCATCCGGGTACCGAAGGCGTCGTTTTCTTACAAGAAAGTGTTGAAAATCTTTCTTCTAATGCGAATTTTGCCTTTTTCGTGCGCGAAATCACATAAAATTTGAATTTTTTATAAATTTATAGCGTATGGCTGTCGACGAAGCGACAAAGAAACAAGACGAATTGGAACTTTATCAGATTGATGATAAAGCCATTATGCCTTTCTTTGAATGCCACCGCGAAGAACTGAAGCAGTTTATTCAGGATCACAAGGGGCAGAATCTCTCGCTTTTGGAATTGCTCAAGCAGTTTATCCGCACCTACAAGCTCCCGTTTAACATGCAGCGCTATATGTCCGTACAGACGACATACATCAAGCAGGTGCTGCAGGAACGCATGCAGGACCGCCAGGTGGCGGTAAGCCGCTGGATCCAGGAACACGCCGGTCGTCACCGCAGTCGCATGATCCAGCTGCAGTGCCTTTATCTGGACCGCATCAAGGATCGACTCCTGCCTCAAATCCAGAATATGCTGGAGCAGCGGATCGAAAACCTTCAGTCGAAACTGGACGAAAATAAATAGACCGCTAAATCATTGACAATCAATATCTTCTATGAAAAATTGCCTTTTTTTGACTAAAAAAGGCGATTATTTTTTTGTATGCTTTTTGCATTGGTGGTAATTTGAGCACTAAAAGTATACTTTTTCTTGTCAAGACATGCAACAAAATTTTTCTGTTGATAAAGTGTTCTAATCATAGGGAGTCTATCTTGACTGCGGAGTGATTAAAAGAGTGATTTGTTTGCAACAATGCGGTAAGTTTTGGGAATAAATATTTTTTTTGCTTTTTTACGCTAAAAACGCCGTTTTTAGAAAAAAATGTGCGCTCCCGATTATTTTCTTGTATGCTTTATTTAATTTTTTCATGCTTTTTTAGATGATTGGTAGAACGTGACAAACTCTGTTGCTCTTTTGAATTCTGAATCTTCGGTCTGGCAGCTGACACTGGACCGTTTGCGCCTGGAATGTAATGACTATTTTGGCCTGACCATTCTGGATACGGTTAAATACGAAGGTGTTTTTGATGGTTTTGTCCAGCTTTCCGTTCCTGATGAACTGCGTGAAAACTGGGTGAAGGCGCATTATGCGGATATTATGCGCAAGGCTTTTTCTGAAGTCCTTGGCGAATCCTTTGTCGATTTCAAGATTTCTATTGCAGCCGCCGAAAAGAACGTGCAGGTGATGGCGACTCCGGCCGCCCCGAAGATTCCTCCTGTGCATGCACCCCGTGCTGCTGCCCCCAAGAAGCGTCCGCGCATTAAGCTTGCGTTGTATGCCGACTATACGTTCGAAAACTTTATCGAGGGCGATTGTAACAGTACTGCCTGCGAAGCTTGCAAGTCGGTTGCCGAAAATCCGGGCGATCCGGCCCTGAATCCGCTTTTTGTGTATGGCAAGTCCGGTCTTGGCAAAACCCATTTGCTCCAGTCGATTGCCGCCCAGATCGTGAAAACGAAGCCCAATACGCGCGTCGTCTATTGCCAGGCTTTTGATTTCGTGCACGATGCTACGGCCATGTACAAGGCCCTGAAACTCAAGACGGGTAACGCCCGCCAACTCGCCGAAGCATTCCAGGATAAATACGAAAATTGCGATGTCTTGCTTCTGGACGACATCCAGCTTCTGGAATACAAGAAGTTCTGCCAGGAAAAGCTTGCTATCTTGATCAGGCATTTGCGTACGCTCGGAAAGCAGGTCGTGTTGTCTTGCGACCGTCATCCTTCCAACTTTAACCGCTTGGAAGAGGGCGAAGTTGCGCCTGAACGCAAGTTGCCGAACGCGATTCCGAGCATTTCGGCAAAGTTGCTTGCTCCGCTGGAATCTTGTGTCGCTGTCGGTATCGATGTTCCGGACCTCACGACAAGAATCAAACTGATTCAAAAGAAATCGATGAACATTCCGTTCCTCGATCGTGACCGCGAAGAAATCTGCAGGTACCTTTCGCTCCCGCCGCGTGAAAATGTTCGCGTGATCGAGGGTATGCTGAACGGTATTCGTGCCTTGAATCAGTTCCGCGACGAGAATCTCGACTTGAACGTGGTGAAGCGCCTGGTGGCTCCTCCGGGAACGACCGGTGTCGAAGAACTTACGGTCAAGGGCATTGCTGAAACGGTTGCCCTGGAATTCGATACGGATTTGATGGCGCTTTCGAGCAAGCGTCAAGATGCTGGTGTCGCTTTGCCGCGCAAGGTCGCCATGTACCTTAGCCGCGAAATGACGAATACCTCTCTTGTGAATATCGGCGAATTCTTTAATAGGGATTACTCTTCTGTTATCGCCGCAATCCGTTCACTTGTAAAGCAGATGGATAATGACGAAGACCTTGCCCGCAAGGTCAAGGATATCCGCTATTTGCTGGAAGCCTAGCAATGATTGCTTTGGTGACGGGTGGCGCAGGCGTCGTAGGGAAGGCGCTCTGTCGGGAACTTTTAGCGTGCGGTGTGTGTGTTCGCGTGCTTGTGCTCCCGGGCGATACCCAGGCTGGGTTTTTACCCGAGGGGGTGGAGGTTTTTTATGGGGATGTGTCGGACGCGGAATCGATCCGCGAAGCCTTTGTCGGCGTAGATTTGGTGTACCATCTCGCCGCGATACTCCTTTCGACTAAACCGGGAGCCTTTGAGCGCATCAATGCCGGTGGAACGTGCAATGTCGTTGCCGTTGCCCAAGAGGCCCACGTAAAGCGCTTGGTCTATGTTTCTAGCATTTCGGTAACGTATCCCGTGCTGACGGAGTATGGCAAAAGTAAGTTGGCGGGGGAGTCGTATGTCAAGAATTCCGGTTTGCAATGGACAATCGTTCGCCCGACGCTTGTCATCAGTTCTCCTATCGGTACCGGCGGAATTGAATTCAATATGTTCGTAGCCTACGTGAAGCGTTTCCCGGTGTATTTGATGCCGGGTGGGGGCAAGTGCCTCAAGCGCCCCGTTAAAAGTACGGATTTGGTCAAGGGCATCGCCTTGGCGGGCCTTTCTGAACGTGCGGTCGGTAAAACGTATGCCCTGGCGGGGGAGATTGTGCTTTCGATGGCGGATATGGCCAAGGCGGTCTTGAAACAGGCTGGTAAGCACCATTTGATGATTCCGCTCCCGTGGTGGATTTCCAAAAAACTCGCTGTCCTTAAAAGTTGGATTGGCGGGCGCCCGGTGACTGCGGAACAAGCCTTGGCTGGCTTTTTGTATGACGCCGCGCCCGATATCGAGAATGCCAAGGCCGATTTAGGCTATGAGCCCGGTTCTCCCTTAGAAATTTGAGTCAAAAAGCGTTTTTTATCACAAAAAAACGCATTCTGTTTACATCGCCGGCATTTTTGTATATATTCGTATGCAGAAAAACGAGGTATTTATGAATTTTAAAGCTTGTTCGGCGGTCGCTTCCGCCTTTGCCATGTCTTTGATGCTTGCCGCTTGCGGCAGCGATGACAATTCGTCGAATGTGGAACGCGGTGAAGACAGTTCTTCGAGCGTTAAGGAATCGTCTTCTTCTGTCGAAGAATCTTCGTCTTCTGCCGCTCCGGAACTTCCGAAGGGCTTGCGTGCTGCAACCTTGGAAGATCTTGAAAAGAACATGACTCTTGGTGAAATGTTCGGAACGCAGATTTATCTTGCTGCCGGTGCAAAGCAGGGGGTGTTCTCTATCTGGATTCCCGATACGGCATGGATTGCGGTCCGCTCGGATTTCGAAAACGGCGTGATTGAATACGGCAAGTCCAACGGTTCGTTCATGGGTATCAATTCGAAGGCTTCGGATGATATGCAGAAGTTCTTTGAAAAATCCGGCAAGCTCCAGTTTGTCGTCAAGGACGAAAAGAAACTGCAGGTCTCGATCAACGATGGCGACTATATCGATGTCGAAAAGGCCAATGTGCCCGTATCTACGAACTGGATTTCGGACGGTACCCAGTTGCAGGGTGTCAAGCTTTCTTGCAAGAACGGTGATACCAAGCAGGTCTATTCGTTCTACAAGGGCCGCTATGTTGTCGAAGAAACGGTCAAGGAAGAATCGAGCTGGTCTGCGGGCTACTACGATATCGAACGCAGCCACTTGCTGATGCTTCCGGTGTTCTTCGATCAGGCGGTTTATTCGCTGGTCTCGACCCAGGTCAGCACCGATTTCAACCTGAATATGGATACGGGGGAATCGTACAAGTGCGAAAAGTCCTCGATTAAGTATAAGGATATCGACAAGGAATCCTTGGCGGGCGAATGGGTCGCTCCTGAAAAAGGCCTTGACTGGACGCTTACGCTCAAGAAATCGGGCGATTACTCCGTTGTCGCTAAGAAGGGTGCCAATACCGAAGAACTCAAGTCCGGCATTTGGGATGTCTATGGCGATGTCCTTATGCTCAAGAATTCCAGCTGCATGCGCCCCAGCGAATGCGCCTCGGCGGTCAAGGGTTCTATCGAAGGCTTTGACGCCAAGAAGGGTTTCACCTTCAACCATGATGACGACGATACTCCGGCGGTGCCCACGACTTGGACGCTCCCGCAGTACGAATAAGCGTCGATGAACGTGCTTTTCTAGAAAACAAAACGCTCCGCTTCAAAGCGGGGCGTTTTAATTTTTTTTTAAAGGCTTGAAAATGATTAGCCGTGGTGCTCGGCGTGGTGTTCGCAGCCGCAGCCGCCCTTGCCGTCGCAGTTTTCCTTGTTGCCATGGCCACCGCATTCGCATTCGTGGTCGCCTTCGCCGTCGCCACCGCAGCAGCAGTGGTGACCCATAGGCTTCAGGTCTTCTTCGGTAGCTTCGCGCACGGAAACGACTTCGATGGCGAAATTCAGGTTCTGGCCGGCGAGTTCGTGGTTGGCGTCGATGACGGCGGTCTTTTCAGAAACGGACTTCACGCGGATCGGCATCGGGCCGGCCGGAGTCTGGGCGTAGAACATCATGCCTTCGACCACCTTGTCGACACCCTGGAAAACGTCCAGCGGGACTTCCTGGGTCATTTCTTCGTTGTATTCGCCGTAGCCTTCGGACGGAATCACCTTGACGTCGAACTTGTCGCCCACATCGTGGCCGACCATTGCCTTTTCGAGACCGACCACAATCATGTGGGCGCCCTGAATGTACTGCAGCGGTTCGCGGCCTTCGGAGGAATCGATGACCTTGCCTTCGTCGGAGGTCAGGGTGTAGTGCATCTGGACAACGGTCTTGTCAGCAATCTTCATAGAAAATCCTTTGTTTGATTTGGCGAGGAGCCGTAAGAATGGATGTGCAAATATAGTAAAAAACTATTGCTTTTGATTTTCGGGCGAGGGAATAAATCGCACTACGTCGGTGCTGCCGTTCTTTTGCGTAAGCGTCGGCGGTAATTTCTTGCCGAATCCCTGGAACTTGAGGCGTTCCTTGCGGATTCCTTTTTTGACGAGGTAGTTATAAATGAATTCGGCTCGCTCGTTAGAGATTCGTTCGGCGTTTGCTCCGGCTTCGCTTGCGGAACACTGGATCTCGAGATTCATGGGGTATTGACGCATGTAGTAAACGATGTCGTTCAATGCGGTGTAGCTCGAATTCACCAGGACCGTGTCGATACCCTTGAAGCGGATATGCTTTGCAAACGTATTGAAGTTGTGCCTCTGGTTGGTGGGGCAGCCGGAAATGTCGATAAAGGTGTTGGGTGCGGTTCCCGGGCATTGGTCTGCCCAGTCGGCGATACCATCTCCGTCGGAATCGAGCGGGCAGCCGAGGCTGTCGATCGGGGCGCCTTCAGGTGTACCGGGGCATTTGTCCTCTTCGTCAAAGATACCGTCGCCATCTTGGTCTATGCGGCAGCCGAGAATATTGACTGCGACGCCTTCGGGGGTATCGGCACATTCGTCCTTCGTGTCGGGAACGCCGTCCTTGTCGGAATCCAGGGGACATCCCGATTCGCCGACCAGTTCGCCCAGCTTACTGTTAGGGCACTTGTCGATATCGTCGGGGACTCCGTCGCCATCGAAGTCGAGCGGGCAGCCGTTCTTGTCAATCGAAATGCCTTCGGGGGTGTCGGGGCATTGGTCCGTTTCGTTGGGAATGCCGTCTTTATCCTGGTCCAAGGGGCAACCGTCATTTCCGACGGGTTCTCCGTGCGGAGTCTCGTGGCACTTGTCGTTGTTGTCGTCAATGCCGTCGCCATCGGTGTCGAGCATGCAGCCGGTAGAATCGACTGCAAAGCCGTTCGTCGTATTGGGGCATTTGTCGAGGTAATCGGCGACGCCGTCGTTGTCGTGATCCAGGGGGCAACCGTTGTAATCGACTTCAAGGCCCGTGGGCGTGTTCGGGCAAAGGTCAACGATGTTGAGGATTCCGTCCTGGTCTTCGTCAACAGGGCATCCGCGGGGGTTTACCTTCTGGCCTTTAAATGTGTTCGGGCACATGTCTTTACGGTCAATGACGCCGTCGTTGTCGTCGTCGCCCCAGCTCAGGTTGAATACCTTGCTAAGGCTAATGGCGATGGCGACTTCAGGCGAGCCGGATGTCTTGTAATGCAGGTTGTTTTTGCCAGATTTGAGGTTGACTGACAAGGCGTCTTCGGAATCGAGCTCCTTGAAGTAATGGAAACCCACGTCGCCCGAAAGGGTGAGGTAGGCTTCGTAAGGCAAGTGCAGTCGCAAGCCCGGAGTGAGTCTGAAGGGGCTATTCAAGAAATGATAGCTCATTCGCGTGGAGCGCATGGGTGTTTCGCCCGATGCTTCGAAAATCAGCGTAAGGGTCTTTTCGGGGAAAATGTTGAAGCCGGCTCCCCACAGGAGGTATTTTGCCTTTTCGCCGAAATCGCTCAGAAGACCGGCGTATCCGTTAAAGGTCAGGTATTGCCTAAGGTCAAACGAAAAATGGACGTTGACGTTGGCGGCCGGATAGTTCGAGGTGAAGGCATAGGCTTCTCCATCCGACTTGACATACCAGCGGTGCCTGGGGCGGAATCCCTTTTCGGTAGAACCTGTCGGGGCAAAAAGTTCACCGCTAAGACCCAGGTAAAACCATTCGTTCACGGGAATGGAACCTTTCGCGGACAAATGCAGGTCGCCGAGACCGAATCCGTCCAAATCCGTGTTGTTGATATCGCCTTCGTAATGGAACGGTAACGAAATGCCTAGTTCAAGGTTGTCCAGGACGGCGAAACTCGCGTAAAAGGTTTCGTCGTTCGAGGGCGTGTTCTTTTCGAGGGTGACGAAATTGCCTTTGGAATCGGTGTAGCCCCCGTCCAGGCTCAAGGGGTTTCCGTCGCTCACCATTTCGAAGGTGCCGGAAATGTAAAGAAATCCTTGTGGAAGCGTCTTTGCCGAGGGGGCGTGAATGCCGCTCGTTGACCTTACGATTCCTACCTGAGCCAAGGCAGGAATACACATTAGGCTTAATGCGGCAAACAGCTTCTTCATAATCCGCTGTATAACATAGAAATTTAACGGATAGGGAAATTGCGATTTGTTATATTTAACCCCGCAATGAATGAATCGAATGAAAAACAGGAACTGCCGTCTTGGCACCGTAAGTCGCAAAAGGCCTATCGCGTAAACCGCATTATCATCATTTTGCAAATGGTTGCTGCGTTTGTCTTGGCTGGTGTCATTTGGTTCGGTGTGGAACGCGTGACTGGCAATTAGGTGGCCTGTAATTAGGTGTCTGGAATTTTTTTGATGAGATTTTTCTTTTTTGGCATAGTATCTTTATTCGTGTTGTTGGTGTCCGGTTGCGCAAGCAAGCCCGATATGACGCCCAAGGTTGACTCAGCAAATTCGTCCGATACGGAATCTTTTTCGGAACGGGCCCTCAAAGAAAAAATCTCGGATTCCCTTGCGATTCGTCCCTCTTGGACCTATTACCAGTATGCCTTGCAGGCCATGGACAACCAGGAATGGCTCTTGGCCAGGCATTATCTGGATGAATCCTTAAGACAGTTGGTTTCCGAACGGTTTGATTCGACCTATAAGAATGTTTCTGCCGCTGAAGATTCGGCCTACCGTGCCAAAATGCCGCTTCGCATTGTGCGCGCCCTCGATGAAGTTTACCCCAATGTGGCTGAACTTGGCGAAAATGCCGAAAATTTTGTGCGAAACGAAGTCTCGATCGAAGGTGTGGACGCCCTTGATGAAAGTGAAGCCGACAGCGCCGCCTTGCTTGTAATCGAAAGCTTCTTGGATACGCTCGATGTGTCGCAGTTTACACTCCCGGTAAGGTTTAACGAACGCGTGCTGCAAGAAATCTACTATATGACCAATTCGGCTCGTGCCTTTATGTCGGGCTCGCTGAACCGAAAGACTGCCTATGATTCGCTGATTTATGCACAGCTCGATGCGGCAAAAATGCCTCGCGACTTGATTTACCTCGCACTTGTGGAATCGGGCTTCAAGCTCAAGGCCTATAGCCGCGCCAAGGCTTCCGGCATGTGGCAGTTCATACCGGAAACAGGCAAGCGTTACGGACTCGAAGTGGATTACTGGGTCGACATGCGCCGCAATCCGGAACTGGCGACGATGGCAGCCCTCAAGTACTTGAACCGCCTGCACGATGAATTTGGCGACTGGCTTTTGGCCATGGCCGCCTACAACTGCGGCGAAGGCCGTGTGCGCAGGCTCTTGCGTGAAATGCAGGAAGATTCTACCCGCGACACGTCGGTGGCGGTGACTTATTGGGACTTGGAACTCCCTAAAGAAACCATGCGCTACGTGCCGAGAATTCTTGCGGCCATGGTTATCGGCCATTATCCGGAACAGTACGAAATGACGGTCGAACAGACGTACCGCCCCGATTTCGATACCGTAACCGTATTTGATTCGTTCCCGCTCGAAGAAGTGGCGAAGCTTTTGAAAGTTACCGAAGATACGCTGCGCAGCCTGAACATGGAACTGGTGAAGTGGTGTACGCCGCCGAACAAGGAATCTTACCTGTTACGCTTGCCGGTCGGAACCCGTACCGCATTTGTCGATGGCTACGACAAGATGGAAAAGAACAGTTTCTCCAGCTGGCACCACCATAAGGTCCGCAAGGGCGAAAACCTTGGCGTGATTGCACGCCAGTACGGTATCAAGGTGTCTGAATTGCAGCAGGCGAACGACATGAAGAGTTCCCGTATTCGTGCTGGCCAGACTTTGCTGATTCCCATCAAGGTGACTCCGAAACCCAAGTCTAGCAAGGGTAAGAAACCGCATAAAGTCCGTACCTATATCGTGCAATCTGGCGATGATGTGGCATCTGTGGCACGCAAGTTCGGCATTTCCCAGGATTCCGTGCGTTCCTGGAATTCTCTGGATGTCGCTGCAATCGTAAAAACGGGTGATACCCTGGTTGTTTCTAAACCCGAACCGATACCCCAGGTTGAAAGTGAACGCCCGCAAAAGGATCGTCCCAAGATTTCGAAGGGCGCCAAGTATGCGGTGCGCGAAGGCGATACCTTTGCCGACATTGCAAAGTCTTACGGAGTGCCGGTCGTGATGCTCATGCAGGCAAACCAGGGCTTCAACAAGCGTCTTACGGTAGGCGATTCCCTGGTGATTCCGGAATACGTGAAGAAAAAGGCCGAAAAGAAGCCCGCCAAGTCCGAATCCAAGCCTGCAGCCAAGAAGACCTCTAACGAAAAGGTATCTGTCTATGTCGTGCAGCAGGGCGATAACTTGAGCAGTATTTCCCGCAAGTTCGGCACCACCGTGGCCAAGATCCAGGAACTCAACAACATGGGTAAGTCCACGAGCTTGAGCGTCGGTCAAAAGCTGAAGGTCGCTTCTGCTCCTGAAGCCGAATACAAGGTCCATACCGTTAAAAAAGGCGAGGGTCTCTGGGACATCGCTCGCCAATATAATGTGACCATCGAAGATATCGTCAAGTGGAATGACTTGAAGGATACCAAGATCAAGATGGGCGAAAAGCTTAAGATTAAGAAATAAGCTTTCCTAGAAAAATGACTGTTAGAACAGCGTAATTCCGAGGCTTACGTAAGGCTGGAAATACGTGGTGTAATCCAACATGAATTCGTCGTTTTCGCGGTCAGTGCCCGTTTTACGCTCGAAATAGGTGTGGAAGTATTCGTGGTTGTTTCTAAACCCGGAAGACAGGAAGAATCCGTGCCATGCGGTACGGATGCCTGCGCCGTAGGCGTAGCCGTAAATAGCGGGCGAGGTGAACTTGGTGTCGTCGGCAAAGAAAGTCTTGCCGAATACGGCACCGCCAAAGGCGTAAAGCTTGATCATGAATTGGTGCTTGTAGTTCATCACCAGCGGTAGGGCGAAATCGAAACCCAGCTGGAAAAGGGCGGTGTGGATTTCGTGGCGACCTTCGATGTCGCTGGAATCGAACGGGGCTTCAAAGAAATCGTCCCAGTCTTCGAGATCCTTGTAGGCGGCATCCTTGTTGCGCGGCTTGTGGCTTACGCCCAGGTACTGATAGCCGGCCATCAGGTAAATGTCGAACCATTCCGTGAGGGGGAGGCTACCCGAGGCACCGTAAATGTAGGTGTTGTCGACCGTGATGTCGTGCTTTCTCCCGTTTACCTTGTAGGAGTATTCCACGTTTTTCATCTTGATGTTGTTGAATTCGACATAGGGGCCAAAGGAACCTCGGTCCTCGAATTCTCGGTCTTCGCTGTTGGTGGAGGCTGCCATGGTGGTGTCGATGACCACTCGGTCGGCAAAAGTGAGGGTGCTGAAAAGCAAAATCAGGGTGTAAATTCTCTTTCTCATGTCCTAAATATAAAAGGTTTGTCTTAAATTGAGAAAAAGGGCTGTGGAGCCGTAGGGGATATTTTGGTAAAAAAAAGTTGTGATTTGAGTTTTTTTGTGTTAATTGGCCAAAAATTGTTTATTTTTTAGACCAAAAATAAGAAAAACCTCATTTGGAGCACAATTTTATGAAAAAGCAGTTGTTGGCCCTTTGCGCCGCCACTATGATGATGTCCATGACCGCTTGCGACAGCAAAATGGACCCGAATGATCCTCAGTCCGTGCGCAAGTACCTGACCAAGCAGCAGATTGCCTTTACCCCGAACCAGTTCGTTTCTTATGCCGTGAACGGCGATACTGCCAAGATGACCCTCTTCTTGCAGGCTTCTTTCGAAATTGACGCTCCGGCCGATAACGGCAACAACGCTGTGGCTATCGCTGCTAACAAGGGCAACATGGTTGTGCTTAACTACTTGTTCGATCACGGTGCTAAGGCCGACGTGAAGAACGGCAACGGCGAAGCCGTGCTCGACAACGCCGTGATGATGGGCAACAAGGAAGTGGTGAACCGCCTCTTGACTCAGCTCAAGGCTGAAGGCGCTGAATCCCAGACGCTCGGTACTGCAGTGCTTCTCGCTGCCAAGTCTGGCAAGGTTGATATGCTCGAAATTCTGGCCGATGCCGGTGCTCCGCTCGATTCCCGCAGCGCTGACGGCTACCTCCCGATTCACTGGACCGTGAAGAACGGCAACTACGACGCCATGATGTTCCTCATCAACAAGGGTGTCGACGTGAACGCCAAGTGCGGTCAGGGTTATTCTGTGCTCGACTGGGCCACCAACGAAGGCTATACCCGCCTGATCAAGGCCCTTAAGAAGGCCGGTGCCAAGAATACTCCGCAGTACTTCAAGGATTCCAAGAAGTAACGCCTTCGGCTCAGTTGGTAGAACTTAGTCCGCTGCGCTCGTAGAACTTAGATTTTTCAATATTTGATATCTCTAAGCTCTAAGTTCTATCAACTAAGTTCTAACGCTCGTTTTTCAACTCATTTTGAAAGAAACCGTGGTCTAGTGGCCGCGGTTCTTTGTATTTTTTCGCATATGAAATTTCATTTACTCACCAAGATATTCCTTTGCCTGAGCCTTGCGGGCGTTGTTTCGCAGGCGCAGGAAACGGTAGAAAGTGTCCGTCGCCAGATTAAGGCGGTCGAAGCCGAAACTGCCCGCGAAAAATCGCTCCATGACGCTGAAAAGAAACGCCATGCTGAATTTGTCGAGGTTGGCCGTAAAAAAGTGCAGGCTCTTGCTTCTCAGAACAAGACCTTGAAGGCCGAAATCGATTCCCTGAAGGCGGAACTTCAGAATTTGGCAAGCGTGCGCCAAAAGTCCTTGGGTACGGTCAAGTACTTTGAAAATCGTAAGGCCAAGTACGGCGAATCGCTCGCCATGGTCATTGATTCCTTGGTGCCGGTGTTTGAATCGGACTTTCCGTACCGCAACGATGAAACCGTCAAGAGCATTCAGGAAATTGCAAACCAGCTCCATAAGGGTTTGATTGAAGCGGATGACGGTTTGAACCGTGCGCTCGAAGTCTTTTACGACCGTATTCGCCTAGGTTACACCACCGAAGTGTATAAGGGTTTCCTGCAGGTGGATGCCCGCAATGTTCCGGGAACTTATTTGCGCTATGGTGCGGTTGCCTCGGTTTTCGTGAGTAACGACGGCAACGACGTGTTGTGGCTTACCCGGACGGCCGATGGCGGTTATGTCTGGAAAAACGTGTCCGATGACCTTACCATGCGAACGGTCTTGAAAGACGTGATGAAAGTTGCCGAAGGAAAAACCGCTCCGAGACTTGTCTTGATTCCGGTAACGATTCCGAAGGAGGGCAAGTAAATGAAATGTGTGATGAGTAATGTGAGATGGAGGATGGGGGCTCTCGTCTTGGTGGCCTCTCTCGCTACATTGGCTCCGCTTTCTTATGCCCAGCAAAATGCTGATATTGACGCTGTCAAGAAACGTGCCGCGTTGAACAGCGCTAAGGCTGATTTGGAAGAAGCCCGCAAGAAACGTGATATGGCGGTTGCCGCCCGCTGGAAGGATCGTGAAACGGCCAACCAGGAACGCGAACTCTTTAACGAAAAGTATAACGAAAGCAAGGAAAAGGTCGACGCCTTGATGTCGGAACGTGCACGCCTGTTCGAAGACGTGCGTGTTGCCCGTGAAGACTTGGCGCAGGTCAAGCTGCAGGCCGAAAAGGCTCGCGCCGAATACCTGTCGTTGGCCGCTGGTCCTGAACGCTTGGAAACGCTAGCGAAGTTCAGCGAACAGGGAATCCCGTTCAAGATTGCAGAACGCGTCGAAGTGCAGAACAAAGTCAAAAAGGAAATGGGCCTTTATAGGGATGATCCTTTGCGCATAGCCCAGTCTGTTTTGAATGCAGCGAAGAACGAACTTGAATTCACCCGTGAAATTCAGGTGGAAAAAGCGGAACTCGTTTTCGGCAATGCTGTGGCTCAGGGTGGCCGCATGCGCCTGGGCGGGCTTTACGCGATGCAGATGGCTAATGCTGTCGATATCAACGGCTTGCATCCGGCGGCTTTGATGCTTCCGGTAGCTGGCGAAAAGAAGCGCGTGTTCAGCTGGCAGGAAAACTTGACGCCCGATACGAAGGGCGACATTAGCAAGGTCTTTGCATCGGCTAATGATTCCGCCTTTGTGATGGTGCCGGTGGATGTGCTCTTGAGTACCGAACTTTCGTCTGAAATGGCGAATCATCAGGAAACCACCTGGAAAGACGACTTGAGGGAATTCTTCAAGAACGGCGGTCTTCTGATGTATCCGCTGTCGGTGCTCTTTGCACTTGGCCTTTTGATTGCTCTGTGGCGCTTCGTGTGGCTTTCTTACAAGGGCTTTGGCTCCATTGCTGCACACCGCGTGATCAAGGCTCTGAAGGCGGGCGATATCGAAGGTGCCCGCAAGCTTGCCGTAAAGACCCACGGCGAAGTGGGCCGTGTGCTCAAGACGGTGCTGACCAAGAATTACAAGGACCGCGAAAGTGCAGAACGTGCTCTCGAAGAACTTTTCTCTGCCGAAGTTCCCAAGCTGGACTTTGGTCTGAACTGGATTTCTGTGTTTGCGGCTGTGGCTCCGTTGCTTGGCCTTTTGGGTACGGTGATGGGTATGATCGAACTCTTTGACGTGATTACCATGCATGGTACTTCTGATCCGAAGCTTTTGGCAGGCGGTATTTCGATTGCCCTTGTCACGACGGAAACGGGCTTGATTGTCGCCATTCCCTTGCAGTTGATCCACACGTTCCTGGTTAACCGTTCCGAGGCCTTGCGCGGTCGCATGGAAAAGGCCGGCCTTGCCGTGTTGAACGCCCTTTGGATTAAGGAAAAGTAGTGCCAGCGGTAGACCAAAATTCCGTACTTGAAGCAGCAATGTCCATCCTCTTTAGAGGTGGCTGGGTGCTTGCCCCGATCTTTGTATTGGGGTGGTTCGGCTGGTTTTTGATGCTTGAACGCTACGCCTATTACTTTATGCTGCGTGGCGGAACTGTCAATGGCGTGGTCGGTGGATTCTGGAAAAATCTCGAGAAGAAGGGCGAAGATTTTGCCTTCGAAAAACTTTCGCACCATCGTTATGGATATTTCTATGCGCTGGCTCGCGATGTCCGCCATTACCGCGATCAGGGGCCTACCGCTGTTCGCAATGCCATGGAAGAAACGCGACACCGCATATCGCTTAATCTGTCCAGGTCGCTCAAGACTATTTCGACATGCGCCGCCCTTTCTCCGATGCTTGGCCTGTTGGGTACGGTTTCGGGCATGGTCCATACGTTTGAAAATATCAAGCTGTTCGGTTTTGGAAATCCGGTGCTTTTTGCCGATGGCATTTCTGAAGCTCTACTTACGACGCAGGCGGGACTCTTGATGTCGTTCCCGCTGATGCTTGCCTATAACTTCTTGGCAGGCCGTGTCGAAAAAATCGAGGAACTGGCCTGGAGCGAAGCGCTCAAATACGAAAGCTACGTTTTTAAAGAAGGAAAGTTTGAGGTCAAATAATGAGTTTTATCCGTAAAAGAGTTCTTGATACAGGAAAAATTGACGTGTCGCCGATGCTCGACTGCGTCTTTATCCTGCTTATCTTCTTTATTGTGACGTCGACTTTCACGCGCGAAACGGGCGTGGACGTTACCAAGCCCAAGGCCAGTTCTGCAAAGGACTTGGCCAAGGAAAGCATTTTGATTGGCGTGACTCGCCAGGGAACGATTCACATTAACGAAACCCAGGTGAATCTCTCGACTTTGAATACGGTGCTCCGTCAGATGATGGCCGAAGCGCCCGATCGCCCGGTGATTATCGTGAGTGACCGCGACGCCCCTAACGGTGTGGTTGTCGACATTCTCGATGAATGCAACCTCGCCAAGGTTCGCAAAGTTTCGATTTCGGCGAATAAGGAAGAATAGCCCTGTTTTTTATGCTTGATTTTGTTGGAAAATACCTCCGTTACCCGATTGCACTGGTGCTCTCCTTTGTGTTGAGCGCGGTGTTTTTCCTTGCGATTCCGGTAATCAATGTGTTGATTTCGGACAAGGGTGTAAAGGGTCAAAAGGAACTCGAGGCCGTGACCGAGGTCGAAGTCCTGGTGAGCGAAAAGAAGCCCGAGGTCAAGCAGAAAGTGATTCGCACGATTGTGAACCCGAACCCGTTCAAGATTACCTCGAATATGGGCGTGTCTCGCAGCCAGAATTTCCAGATGGACTTGTCGCTTGCCCGCGGTGCCGCTGGCGATGGCGTGGCCGTAGGAACGGGCTCCATGGAAAACGTGGTGTATGAGGCTGGCGAAGTGGACGAACAGGCTCAAGTATTGCGTGAAATCCAGCCCAAGTTCCCCGAAAAGGCGAAACGCATGGGTATTTCGGGTTACGTGAAAGTCTTGATTGTGATTGACGTGTATGGCGATGTGGCGCAGGCCCAGGTGCTGACGCAGGAACCTGCCGGCTATGGATTTGATAACGAAGCCTTGAAGGCTGTAAGACAGTGGAAGTTTCGCCCGGCACAGTTGGGCGGATTCCCCGTGGCACAGAAGGCCACAAAG
>JAEEGG010006163.1_pt1 | contig 28190 bp, 6 predicted proteins | sample 9134161 | NCBI WGS metagenome assembly JAEEGG01 (sample SAMN16246543, study PRJNA631951) | gut metagenome | biome: gut microbiome; feature: rumen; material: CR-attached | host: Bos | place: Iran: Karaj | collected 2018-10 | reverse complement strand
ATTGGTTCCCTTAAAGCAACCGGCATTCTTTCTGGCGGTATGATCCCAAAAATCGACTGCTGCGAAGTAGCCCTTGATGGCGGAGTTCCAAGAACCCACATCATCGACGGCCGCGTCCCACATTCCCTCCTCATAGAAATGTTCAGTGACCGCGGTATTGGTACGATGATATATTAAACCTGCTTAATTCATTCTTACAATTTTATCGGCGACGGTTTGGGCTTCCTGCTGGTCGTGGGTTACCATGATGGCGGTGAAGCCTAATTTTTTTTGCTGGTCGCGGAGCCACTGGGCCATACGATGACGAAGATCGGTGTCGAGGGCAGAAAAAGGTTCATCAAGCAAGACAAGTTTTGGCTCAGTGATAAGAGTTCTTGCAAGTGCAACACGTTGTTTTTCGCCACCACTTAAGTTTTGTGGCATACGGTTTTCAAAGCCTTCCAAATCAAAATGTTTTAAGTATTCGGCAGCACGAGCACGGGCTTCCTTCTTTTTTATTCCTTGAGAAATAAGTCCATATGCTACATTATCTCCAACTGTAAGATGATTAAACAGTGCACCGGACTGAAATACCATTCCGATATAGCGCTTAGCAGGAGGAAGGGATTCTATACGAGTGCCGTCCAGTTCGATGATTAGACCTGGTTCTGCTTGTTCCAGGCCTGCGATAATATTCAACACTGTTGATTTTCCGCAGCCGCTTGGGCCAAGGAGGCAGGTCATTGTGCCTTTTTGACATTCCAGAGAAAAGTCTACTGTTATAGAAGGCCAGGTCTTGTGAAGGTTTTGGACAGTGAAGTAACTCATTTATTCCTCCTTATGAATGGCAGTGCTGCAACCAGAATAATCACTAATGCACAGGCGCAGGCTTGATTAAAACGGAAGGCACCGGCAAGTCTGTAGGTATATAATGCAAGCGTAGAAAAGTTAGGAATAGCTAACACGAGCGGGAGCGATGCATCTCCAATGCTCATGGCAAAACAATAACTAAAGGCTGTAAACATTACACTGCGACATGATGGCAGATAAAATCGCAGAGCACAATCAAGGCGACCACGCGACAATACAAAGGCAGCATTTTGTGTATCATCAGTTAACTGGTTCAAACCATTTTGTATTTGCTTGTAGGCAACAGGCCAGTACAAAAGAGTCTGACAAATAACAAGTGCAAAAATGCTTCCACCAAAAATCAGCCCGAGACCCCAGCCAATAACAACAGAAGAAATTACCATTGGCAAAAGCGGAATCATCTGAAGTGCAATAACATTCTGGCGACGTTTCATTCGAATGATTACAGAATAAACAAAAGCAATCAGACAGCACAAGGTTGCAGTACAAAGTCCAACAACTACAGAATATCCAAGCGATTTCCAGAAGTTTGCAGCACGGAACAAATTTCTGAATTGTTCAAAACTAAACGATTCTACGTTCTGTTTTTTCTGGGTAAAGGCACTCACTAAAACGCCAAGGCCTGGTCCCACAAAAAACAATAAAATCAAAATCAGAAGAACTACAAAAAATGCAATTTCAAAAATGGCACGCCTTCGTGAACAAAAATCACTTTTTCCAATTCCACAAGGCTGACCTCCACTAAAAGAAAGTCCCTCTACTCCACTTTGATTTTTGCGGATAACATAGCTGTATAAAAAAACAATCCACAAGGCACACACAGTTTCAATCACTGCAAGCTTAGTACCTGCCTGCAAATCCAAGGTAGTACGAACACTGTGATAAAGCTCTACTTCAAGAGTACTTGTTCCAGGTGGAGAAAAAAGCAGCACGATCATAAAGCTGAAAAAACAGAAAAGAAAAACAGGAATGCAGGCAGCACCAATGGCTCCACTCAAACGAGGCAAGGTTACTGTAAAAAATACTCTGCCCTCGCCCGCACCCAATAGCCGTGCTGCATTTTCATTATCTCGTGGCAGGCGTTCCCAGGCATCATTTACAATTCTTGTAACAAGCGGAAAATTATAAAAGCCCTGGGCAATTACAACGCCTGCTGTTGTATACAAAAAAGTAAGTCCGTCAAAGTGCCTGCCTGTCATACGGGCAAGTCCTTTAAGCCACCCGCTTGCAATTCCATTTACACCAAAAAAACTTACATAGCCAAGTGCAATTACAAGAGAAGGTACGCACAAAGGGACAATGCCAGCTGCAAGCAAAAGCCTGCGCCCCGCAAAGGAGCGACGGGCTGTAAAAAAAGCCGCACTCACCCCGATTATACAGGCAATCAGGGTGGAAAAGAGTGCGGTATATAATGTATATAGGAGAATGTGGATTGCCACGCTTTGCTCGAAATGACGTTATTCTATAGTCTTTGGAACAGGTGCAGCAGCGGCATAGCTTGCAGGAAGTTCTACATTTTTATTTGCAGGGAACATCCACTGAGTAAGAGGAATAAGGTTCTGTGCTTCATCGCTGATAAGGAAGTCCATGAACTTTTTAGCACCATCAGGGTTTGGAGCGCCCTTTACAATTCCAGCACCTTCAACCTGCATTACGTGACCATCTGTAAATATAAGAGCCTGGAAGCGGTCGCCTTCACCATATTCAACATGGTAAGCAGGACTAGTTGTATAGCTGAAACACAAAGGAGCTTCGCCGTCTGTAAACATTCCGTAACCAACACTCCAGCCAGGAGCAACAGTTAATAAAGAAGGTTTAATGCGTGCAAAAAAATCATCGGCTTTGTCTTTGTAAGCAGCCTTTACCCATTCTTCGTATCCAACTCCAAGAGTACTTGTCTTAGAGTCCATGATGATGATTTTTTTTGCATATTCAGGCTTTGTCAAATCTTCAAGACAGGTAGGAGCAGGAAGTCCGCTCAAAGTATCAAAAATAAATGCAAAGTGACTGTAATCATAAGGAGTAAGGAACTGCTTTTTAGCATCGGCTCCATTCAACTTTGCAGTAAGGTCTGAAGGTATAAGAGTGTCAGCACCCACAGGCTTGTAGTCTACAAGAACGCCGCTCTTTACAGCTTTTCCTGCAGAGTAATTGTCCAGTCCAACAAGAACATCGGCAACAGGCTTTTTCTTTTCAAGGATTGCTTTAGAAAGAATCTGGCCGCTGTCTCCAACTTCGGCATAAGTTACTTTGATGCCAGTTTTTGCTTCAAAAAGACGTGCAATCTCTGGACCTGCACCCCATTCACCGCTGAAAGAGTTGTAAGTGTAAACAATTACTTCGTTTGCACGAGCTGACTTTTTTTTGGAAGCACTTGTAAGCATTCCAAAAACCAAAAATGATGTGATTGTTAAAAGAAAGATTTTCGCAATAGTCTTGCGCATAATTTTTCCTCCGCCGGCATTATCCGGATCAGGTTTTGAGGGTATATTCTCAGCCAGGTCCACCCAACGGGCAGCCCAGCACCCCTTTAGATTAGGAGTATAATACAGAAAAAAAGCGTGTTACGCAATGGCAACACGCTTTTTTGTTTTACGCTTTTTTAATGAAATTTACTGCTTCTGGGCGGTTTCCATGAAGCCGGTGTCGGTTGATGGGCGGATTTCGTAGCCTAGAACAGGGTTTTTAGTACCGTTTCCGTAAACAGAACCGTTGTCACTTGTGTTACCGCTACCGGCATGAGCATTTGTACCGGTTGTTGAGTTCTTGATTACACCAGAGCTGTCTTTCCATACACCAACATTAACGCGGTCTTTTACTGCATTGCTTTGGGTTGGGATTTCTGTTACTTCCCAATAGCCGGTGAACATATCATTTACAGCACCTGGAACAACTTCGCTTTGTGCTTTACCCAAGTCTGAAAGATATGCCATCTTAGGACCAGAACTACCGTAATAGCCAATGTATGGAATTACTTTTCCGCTGGTTCCTGCAGCATCAAGAGCTACATCAAGAGTGAGGTTTGAACCAACAATTCCGTTAGAATCTACAATACATGTATCAACAGATGTATCATCGTAGCTTGAAAGTTTTGCATAACGGATATCACCAGAATCGCCATCATAGCCTGCAAAATGGATTGTTCCATTTGGGGCAGCTTTTATCTGGCAATACATTCCGGCATTTGAGAAGATTTGCATAGCATCATTCCAAAGACCATTATCCCCTTTTGTACCTAAAGTTCCTGTAACAAAATTGCCGTCAGCGGTAATGTCTTTTTTATTATATGTATACCAAAGTGTCTTGTTTTCCTTATCGTACCAGGTAAGAACGACTATATCATATTTAGCATTACCAGTACCTCCCGCATTAGGAAGAACATCTATTGAAACATAAGGGCCTGCATTTCCAAGAGCTGCGGAATTTGTTATACCTGACTCGGCAATAATCTGGAAGTCTGTAGTGTTATAATAATCAAGTTCACTATTTCCCGCTTTGTTCTCTGTTGAAGGTTTTCCATTACAATAACCATATTTATATTTATCATTTAAATAACTTGTTCCTGAGAAACCATCAATATAATCTGTGGTATTATCTGTTTCTGGGTTTGCTCCCCACTTGAATCTTATTTCCTGATTCAAATGGTCAAAATATGCAAGATAAACTGTTGCACTAGTACCTGAACCACTTACGGCAATACTTGGACTTTGAACGCGATTCTTGTCTATGTATGTTGTACCAGTAGAAGTTCCGTCTTTTAATCCAAGCTGGCCTATCTGTTCAACACGAAGATGTTTCCTATACAGTTGCTTTGGATTTTTATCTTTATTAAAAGCCTTTGTTCCCCAGTCAGTTGTATTACTTGTTCCCCACAGGCTAGACATAAAGGCAAATTTTGAGTTACTAAAGTCTGTGTTAATATCTCCCCCAAGCGCAGTTCCATAAGTATTTCCTGCACTATCATAGGCAAAGCCTGTTGCACTAAAATTATCGTAATCTCCTACCCATAACTGGTATGAATTAGTGCTGTTTGCCATGCTGAATCGTCTTGTACCACTTACGTAGGCAAAGCCAATTACACCAGCACCATCACCTGTTTGTCTAGGATTAATCTTCATAATTGGGTCAAAAATAGCACCACTTGCAGCCGGCTTTGCAGCTTTATCATTAAACTTCCATACATCAAGAATAACATCATCTGTAAGCATGTAGTTATTCTGCTGATTTGGCTTACGGTTGTAGAAGTTACTAAAGGTTGTACGGGTACCTGCAAGTCCAGCATCTTCTGCTTCTGGCACTGTTGCACCATAACTTCCCTGAGCGTCATTCCAGTTTTTGTTGTTAAGGCTTATTACCTTCGCACCTTCAGCACCTGCTTCTACATAAACAGGGCCACTTATAAATGCAGAAATATCTGTTACCGGATACAACGTAAAGCCTTTATATGAATCATAGTCATTGATTTTTGTGGCAGCACCAAGAGTTGCAGTATGTGGTGTAGCGGCGCTATCGTACAACTTTCCATCTGCAAGGTTGAATCCATACAGGTAAATTGTTTCCGAAGAAGCTACAGGATAGTGTCCAAGAGCAGTTCTATCATATTCCGAAGAATCTGCCTTCTTTGATTTTGTAGAAAGCATTGTCTTAATTCCACGGATATATGGAACTACGTCAATTGAATAAGCATCTGTGTTATTTGCAGTATTTTGTGTGTAACCTACATTTCCGCCACTCAAAGAAGGCTTACCCTTATCTTTTACTCCAACTGTAATATTAATTCCAGCTTTTGGAGTAATACCCATTGCTTCTGTGTCTATTTCCATAGTCCAGTGAACTACATGGCCGTATTCCTGGCTTGCATAAGGAAGTTCAAAATCATCATCTTTGACAATTGTATTTCCCTGTTCATCTGTAGGAAGATCATAACCAGCATCTCTATATTCACCATATGTTGCATGACTTATATGTGTAGTCCACATAGTTACAGTTGTTGCATTTGCACCTTCACCAACAGTTTTTGTTCCTGATTTTCCTTTCCAGGTACCATAAACCTTGTTATTCGAAGCATCAAGTGTAAAGTATTCTGCAATAGTAACAGTGTCTCCATTATTAAAGCCTGGAATTGTTATATAAAGAGAATCAAGCAAAGAATTATCCTGTGCAATACCTTCGAGTTTTACTGCACCAGAAACCTTTGGATTTGATGAATTAACACCTGTTGCGTTTGCAAGATCGGTAGAAAGTTCAATGTGTCCCAAATCGGAACTGTTATTCTTGAGAGAGTTCTTCTCTGCACTCTTCCAGTAGAATGGAATTATCTTGTTCTTAGCAGATGTTGAATCAAGCAATGCAACATTCATGATTACATTCATTGTGGCACTTTGAGAAGTAGTTCCATAATCAAGACCTGGAGTACTATCCCAAATTGTGAATGAGAATTTCTGATTATTAGCATCGCCAGAATAAGGTCCGTTTTGGGTTTCTTTTAGATTTGTAAGTAAATCTTTTACTGTTATCTTTATTTCAGGATCCTTATCGTCTGCTGTTTGTACAAATTTTGTATCATCGTCTTTTGTACCTGTTCCAAGATCTACCGGTGAACTAGAACTATAATAAGCGTCTGCCCAACCATCACCATCAGTATTTCGTTTTGCAACCTTATAGGTATATCCAACAGTTCCGTTACCACCAACAATTTCCGGCTTGATAACAAGATTACGTTTTATTGTTATTAAACTTATTGGAGCTGCATCTGTAGATGTTTCTGGGAATGTAATATTTGTTACCTTTTTACCAGATAAATTGTATCCCTTTTCAAATATATTATGATAAGAAACAAATTCTGCTTCATCTACTTCACCATTTCCATCTTCATCTGTACCAATCCAGGCACCTGCAATTCTTGGTGCATTATTCTGAACCTTTGCTTTGGCAGAAAGAACTGTAGCATTTCCCGCTTTATCAAATACTACATAATGAAGTGTTACAGGACCATCGCTTATATTCTTTGAGTTAATACTTGCCTGCCAGGTACACTTTGTACCAACGTTGCTTAAGCGTTCCGGCATAAGGTCTTTATCGGTACCTGTTGGAAGATTTGCAGCTTTTATATAACCATAACCATAATCATCGTCATAGTTCAAATTACTAGAAGGAATGTCTTCTGGGATTGTGTTGTCTATTACATTTGCAAAAGCAAACATTGCAGTTGCAGCAGAACCAGGATTTTCAGAAAGAGTAATTGTATTATTTTCAATTGATTTTATTAAATAAATAATACCATTAACTTTTGCGAGTCCGCCTGCATGAATATTGTCATCAACAGCAGATAATGTAAGTTTGTTGTTTTCTACGCTGCTTACAGCAACTTTCTGCCAGTATAAGCCGTCTTCGAAGGCTCCAACATTGCCTTTTAGTGTAGAATAATCTGTAAGGTTTCCGTTATCCTCTATTCCGCTGCGAATCATAGGGTCAATGATTTTTGTTTTCTGTCCTGTTATATCTCTTGTAAAGTAGAATGCAACACGTTCTACACCTGTCTGATTTACGTTATTTACACTATGTTCAAAAGCTTGTGAACTAAAGGTGTAGAAACCATTCTCATTCATAATTTCAAGATTATCAGCAAGAGGAGTTACTACCGGTGCTTTGTTATCGCAAATTACAGAGAATAGCTTTGTAAATTGTTTTTGTGCAGAACTTCCATCTTTTGCTATGAATGATACTTCTGATTTTATTACAGCATCCGTATCACCAGTTCCAATTGGGAAACAGAAAATATAACCTGATTCGCCATCTTTTTCATAACTAATGGTAAAGGAACCGTCTGTACCAAAATCCTTATTATTATATTTGATTTCACTTATTCCGTTGTCATCATGAACTGCACCAACTACATACCATTGACCTTTGACACTCATTGCATCTGTGTAGTCACGTATAGCCGAATAATTATTAATTGTATACTTTCCAGCATTGGAACCAGTTGTAGTTACAGTTATTTTTTCAGTCACGTTATCATCCCATTGAACAAGTTTAACTTCCTGTTCCAATTTAGGAATTGTATCATCAATTTTAATCTTTTGAGTTTTTGCACTACTTATGAGGCCAATATTGTCTACAGCATAAAGACGGATATTTATTGTCTTTCCACTAAACTCTTTACCTTCATTAATTTTCTGATTCCATACATCACCATTTGCATCAATCTTAATACCATACTGATTAGTTAAAACTGGAATAGAAACAAGTGTATATTTTCCACCAGCATCAGATTCAAGGAAAGCTCTATCTGCATTATCCCAGTCGTTTTCATCGTTTTCGTCATCATAATTTGTATCAATCTGCATATAAACTGTATATGGCTGAGCTTTTCCCGATACAGAACCAATAATGTTAATTGCGCCACCTAAAACAGGTATTGCTTCAGGATTTTCTGGATCTTTCTTTGGATAGCTGAATTCAACTTTTGGTCTGTCTCCCTGTGGATCTACCAGAATTTCATAAGCCTCTTTAGAAACATTACCGGCAGCATCTTGAGCCATAAGATGCAGATAAAGAGGTGTAATAGTGTCATACCATTCATTTGGATTTGTACTTTCAAGTCTGGCTTTTGTTGTTTTACCCAATGTTACAAGCCAGGTATTAACAAGGTCTGTATGATTAGGGCCTAAAAGACTTGAGCCGTCAAAATAAACATAGAAGTTTGAAGTTGTATAATCGGTATTTGCGTCATACTCTGAATATGCGTCATCTGCAAGAGGGGTTGCCTTATCATCAACTGCATAATACAGTTTTGTAAGTTCATTTGTATAACCAACTGCAGTAATTACACCGCTGTGTTCCTTGCCTGCTTCTGGAGAATCAACTACTATCTCCGGAGCAGTATTATCAAGGTCGTACTGGAATTCTTCTGACCGAGTACGAGAAGCACCATCGGCAGCTATAATTTCTACATTCAATGTACCATCATCAGTTATTTTTGTTTTGCTACAATCAATCGTAGCAATATAATAATCAGGTTTACCCTCTACAGCAAACAAGGTATATGGGGAATCTGTAACTTCTGTATCATTAATTTTTACTACAGCCTTTACAGATTTTACTCCAGAGCCTTCGTCGGTTGCATTTACAAGGAATTTTAAGACTTTTGAGTCGCCACCAGGGATTATGCTGATTGAATTTGTTAGACTCCAATCTGCATCCTTTGCCGGATCGGCAGAAGAACTTGTTGAAAGTTTTATTTCTTCAAGAATTGGAGAGATGGTATCAATCAATGCATAGATTTCTGGATTTTTATTGTTATCGTCTCCTAACTTGTGACCAGCGGCATCTTCTATATATACTCGTTTCCAGTTACTTTCGTCAAAGGATGTGAAAGTTGTCCCATTTTTATCTATTATTTTGAATTCTACAACCTGTTTTCCATCTTTTACAGACTGTGTTCCATCATCTTTCTCTTTAAGATCAAAACTTCCACTTCCATTTCTAAGTTTAATTTTTACCCAATCATCGTTTTCATCTAAAGTCTGACCAGCTTTTTTAGTTCTGAAATATGCCTCATCAATATTACCATCATCATCTGTAATATTTATATAAACCTGTGTTTCTTTAAGAAGAACAGGTTTATCTTCAGACTCAACTTGAGATTTTTTCATTTCAGAAAGATCAATTCCTTCTGTCATAAGCTTGATAACCGGACGATCTGTATCGCGGTCGATTTTATATAATACAGGAGAAATAAGGCTTTCATTTCCTGCCATATCTGTAACAAGAGCAAGAATCCAGATATTCTGAATCTTCTTGTCATCTTCAATCAAGTCATCAAAATTTACATCAAAATTAAAGTTATAGAGCTCTGAAACATTTACAGCATTCTGGCCTTTTGTGCTTAAAGTCTGAAGCAATTCATATTCGCTTTTATGATTTGGCTGGTCGTCGGCTTTAGAATAATAAATTGAAACTTCTTCAGGACTGCTGCCTTCATCGCTTGAAGTTCCGCTTATTGTGTTTATTCCGTTCAAGCTTGTATTATTTCCAGGAGTTAAAGTCTCAATCTTTGGAAGCTTTGTATCAATCTTTAATACTGCAACCTTTGCAGGATTAGGGGCAATGTTACCTTTACCTTCGTGTTCTGCCCAGTCTTCGGCTTCGAGATAAATTTCGGCATTGTCGCCAAGTTTTCTAAACCAGTCACCTTCTGCCGGAGTAAGTTGTACAGTCCAGTTTACAGAAGAAGGAGCATCGCGGAAAAGATAATCTGATGTATATGAAATTGTTCCATATTCGTTGGTGAACTCTCTTACAGGGTCTCCATTTCCATCTACTAAAGCATTACCTTCTGCATCTTTTGGATTATTATTAATTTCAAGAACAGGCTGCCCATTTATAATAACGCGTAAGGCTTTTACTCCTGCCGCTTCATCTTCAACAGAACCATCAAATTCAATTGCTTTACTTCCATTTGTAAGCTGCTCTGTACTTGTAGCAACTACAGTAGGAGCTGTCTGGTCTACATGGATTTTTAATATAGTAATATCTCCTTCATTTCCACAATTATCTATTGGACGAAGCAGAAGGTAATTGATTTTTTCTGATGAAACAGTATTAAAGCCCGAAATATTTGCTGTGGCTTTTGTTGCAAATCCTTCCACGTCTCCAATTACAATTCCATTTACTTTATTTGAATCGTAGTACTCATATGGTTGGTTTGGTTCAGGAGCAAAGGTTCCGCTTGCAGACAAGTTAGCTATTGAAGCATCAACATCTTGAGTGTCATTAAAATATGCTTTGAGGGTATTATCAGTTATATTTGCAGAAGCATTAACCGAATACAGTTTATATTCAAGACGGGCAAGTCCACTACGATCTTGTCCAGCTTCCTTATCATCTACAAATGTTGTTACACTAATAGAAGTCATTCTTCCGTAAGAAGATTCACTGTAACGTCCTTCTCCAAGATTAAGGTTATTGAATTTAATAACCTCATTTCCTCTGAATGTATATCTGTTATCAGGGCACTCACCTGTTATAATTACAGGAGCAGTTTCATCAAACTTCAAATTGATTGTTTTTTCTGCAGTGTTTCCTTCTGCATCTGTGGCTTCATCTTTTGCAGTAAGAGTTATTGTTGCATCTGACCAGCCGTCAAAACTATCAATATCAAAACTCCATGAAGATGGATCACTACCACTAGCAGCAGGAGTTAATGTATTAGTACCATCTGTTACAGAAAGCGCAACGCTCTTTAATACATTATCATCTGTTGCAATTCCACTTATAGTAATTGTTCCACCATTTCGTTTAATATAATATTCATCATCCGCATTTTTATAAGCCTGAGTTGTTTCATAAGTTTGAGCAGATTCATCAATAACTTTTACCTGAGTTATTGAAATATTTTTAATTTCAGGAGCTTTTTGGTCAACAATAAATGTACAACGGTCAACTTCTGTTTTGTTTCCTGCAACGTCAGTTCCAATAATTCTGAACAAACCGCTTACGAATTCATCTTTTGGAATTGTAATATCGTATTCATTTTCGGAACCCGTTTTAGGAGTACATACGACCTTATCTGAAATATCTGTTGAACCAATTTGGAATACTAATTTTGGCTTACCGTCTTCATACTTCTCAATTCCGCTGGCGCTATCATAATATGTAACTGTGAAAGCTTTATCTACAGTTTTATTTACATAGACATTTCCTTCTGGTCCCTGTGTAACTTCAAGGACTGGTAAAACTGTATCAACTTTAAGACTTACTTCTTTTACAGCAGATACAGCAGGTTCATTTCCAGCCTTATCTACAGCCTTTATATAAAGCTTTTGTTCACCCGCATCTGCAAAGGTTATTGTTGAACTCCACTGATTTGCCTGCCCGTCTGCAGACATATTAATCCAGGTTGGATTTGCACCCTGTGGATCATCTTTTGTACAACGTACATTAACTACAGAAGAAGTTTGATCTGCGGTTGTAACAGTGAATTTACCATAATTTGTATGGAACCACTTTTGAATAGTTGAAATATCCTGGCCTTCAAATTCTACCTTTACAATAGAAGGTATATCGTTATCAATTGAGAATGTAATTGTTTGATTTGTTGCAGTTCCAAGCTTATCTTTTGCAGAATATACAAGCTTATAAGTTCCGCCTTCTTCAGGTTTTACAAATGTATCTGTCCAGTCGGTACCTTGTACAATCTGAGCAGCAGTAGCTGAGATAGAAGAAGTAAGATTTGAAAGGCAAAGTGAATCTACCTTTGTTTCTGTTTCACCTGCAACCTTATATACATCTCTTGAAAGTGTTACAAGTCCACAACCATCTTTAACACTTCCGGTAATTGTAACATTTTTATTATAGTAAGTATCTGCAGTTGTATTAGGAGTTTTGATGAGGAACTCCGGAGCGCCATTATCTTTTGTTACAGTAACAGTCTCTGTTTTAGTTCCTGTTGCGAGTCCCTTTATATCTTTTGCATAAATTACAAGTTCATATTCACCTTCGGACTGAGGAAGACTAACATTAAGGCTGTATGAAGTTGTTCCTTTTGTGAATGAAGCAAGAGTAAGGTTTGTATATTCTTCATCTGGAACAGGACTTGTCTTTTTATATTTTACAGTTACAGTATCCAGACCATCATCATCCTTAATGTTTCCAACAAGAACATTTGAAGTTTTTGAGAATACAGTATCTTTATTTGTGAAAGAGACTTGAGGATAATCTGTAGACTGATCTACTGTAATATTACATGGAATAGTTATGCTGTTTCCAACAGTATCTTCTGCATATATATTGAGGACATATGCCTTGTTATCTTCGAGACTTGTTGTATCAAAATCAAAGGTCCAGTGGAAACCAGGATTTGTAATTTCTGTTGCGGCATTATTTCCAATTGCATAAGAAAGCTTTTTAAAGCCGCTTCCTGTATCGCTTATGTTTCCGGTAATAGAAATTGTTCCGTTTACACAAGTTTGATCGTCTTTATTTACAACTGGCGAAATTACAATATCATCAGATAATTCCGGAGCCTTGCTGTCGAGCTTGAATTCAAAATCGGTTCCTTCATTTGTTGCAGATAAAGAGTCTTCTGCAACAAATGTAATCTTATATTTATAAGCACCTTCTTCCTGAGGAACAAGACTTGCGTTCGAAGCCTTTTTAATTATTGCAGTAAAATTATAAGCCTTGCCTTTGTTTTCTGTTCCATTTTCGGCAAGTTCAAAATCTTTAATTTCGTAAGAATACTTAACCTGAGCTTCTGTATTTTCATCTGCGTCAGCTTTATTAATATCACAAGTGCTTACCGTTATATTTGAATCAGAAATATCGGTAATAGAGATTGCGGTAATCTGAACATTTTCTTTTTGAACAAAAATATCTTTGTCGGCAGTAGCAACAGTTCCGTGAATTACAATTCCATTTTCATTTACAGTAGAACCGCGCTGATATTCATTTGGAGTAAACGCACCCTGAGCTGCACTGAAGGTAAAGCTTGGAGGAGCAAAAGAAGACAAACGTTTGAATCCGTAGCGGTTACCCTGTTTGCTTTCAAGTTCGTTTCCGGCAACATCGCTTCCGTTTACAATAATTTCGTAGTAATGATTTACATTGAGACCAACGCTTACTGCAGAATCTGCATCATCGTCTTTGTAGAATTCAATTGATTTTTCATTCTGAGGGCTCAAAACATCTTTTAAAAGTCCGTCTGCATAAGTTCCTTTTTTGATTAAGGTTGCATGAGGAGTTTGTGCAGTAATTTCTGCAGGAGTTGTACCAAGATGATACAATTCAATTTGAATGGAGTTTTTATCTACAGCAATTGCATCGCCACCGGCTTCAAGATTAAGAGGGACTGCAGAACCAGTTTCAAAGGTAGCAAAATCTCCATTCCAAAGTTCAAAATTTGAAATTGACCATACAGGATTGTTTTTAGGGTCAACAGAGAATTTTGTAGATTTTTCGGCAGTAATTGTAGTGCTCGAAGCTGAGTTACCAGGATTTTTGAGAAGCTCAACAATTTTAGTAATCTGCTCTTCTGAATAAGAAGATTTTCCGCTCAACAAAAGCATGAGGTTTCGTGCATTGAGGGAATATGTATTTTCGCTAAAAAGTTCTTCGTTATAAGAGTCGCTTAAAATATAATACTGATCAGTTTTATTTCCGCCTTCAATTCCTGTGTCGCCCGGATTCTGATAAACTTTTGCATTATCTTCGAGCATAAAACCACAGTAATAAAGCTTTTCATTTGATTCCGAAAGATTTACAGTTTCATTATAGATTGTAAGATAGTTATTGTGCAAAAGGTCCTGAGAGCCTTCTTCAAGAGCCTTGTTATATTTTGCAATTGTAAGAGGGCTGTCAGAAGACATTGTACCAAAGCCGTTTATTTCAAGAACCTTTGGATCCTCGTCAACAAATTCATTTTTAGTCTTATCAAATTCTTTATAGTAAAGAGTAAGCTTTGTGCTTTCGTGTTCTTCCGAAACATCACCTGTGATGTTAATTGTACGTCCATAAATAGAAGCTTTTTCTGTACCTGTTGCAAGAGGCTTGCTTACAAGAAGAACAGGAGCAGTATTATCAATATCAACAGGAATAGAAGATTCCTGAGAAGCCTTTTTCTTCTGGTCATAAGCGATTGCCGAAACAATGTAACTACCGTCTGGGAATTCCCACTGCTTATATGCATCGAAAGCATCATATTCTATTTCTGTTTTCTTACCACCATTTTTCTGATTCATCTGAATTGTCCATGCAGTACGCTCTAAATCGAGTGTTGCAGTATATGGTCCATATTCTTTTTTTGTAGTGGTATTTGTTAAAGTTACTTCAACAGAAGAAACAAGAATATCGTCATCACAAGTTCCGCTTACCACAAACATGTCGCGGACAATTGCATTTTTTGGAGGATATGAAATTTCAACTGTAGGAACTGCAATATCAACTGCATCACCAAGTCCTACGTTTCCACAAGCATTAAATAAAATTCCTGCAAGAGAGATTATGAAAATTGCTGTTGTCTTAATTATGTTTTTCTTCATCATTTTCGCCCTCCTTCCTATTGCATCTGCGCCGTTTCGATGCGGCTGTTTGCGGTATCTTTAAGTACGGAATAAGAAACAAGTGGGTTTGCGGTGCCATTACCGTAGAAGGTTCCGCTTCCTGCAGCCGCGTTCGGTGTTCCCGTTGTTGAGTTCTTAATCTGACCTTTTACGTGTTGGTTATCACCGGTTGCAACTGTATCTATGTATTTCCAGACTCCAACATTTATGCGGCTGTCAACGTTCATAAGACGTTTATAATCAAGATCATCAATTTCACTTCCAGTTGGAATATATGTTACTTCCCAGTTTCCTGTGAACATATCTCCTTTGGCACCATTGCTTGTATTACCATTTACCGGATATGCAAGCTTTGCCATGTTTGAACCGTAGTATGAGATATATGGAACTGGGGTTGTTCCATCGCTTGCAAGAGCAACATCCATTCTCATGTGAGAACCAACATTACCGGCAGAATCAACTGTGTAAGTTTGTGGAGTATCGGTATAAGAAGACATATATGCATAATGTAAATCGCCATATGTAGAATCGTAAGCCGCAATATGAATACCGCCGTTGCCATCTACTTTTACAGAACAATATTCGCCTGCACCAGAGAAGATCGTTTTAGCATCTTCCCAGTCTTCTCTATTTAATCCTTTATATGCATTGTTCTTAGTAGTGGTGCCATTTTTTGTTGGCCAAGCCGCATAATTATCTGGATTATTATTATAAGAATACTTTAAGGCTTTTGCCTTTGCATCATACCAGACAACAACTACAACATCTTCATCAGTTAGACCGCCAACACTTCCCTTTGGAATTACGTCAATGTCAACAAATTCACCTGCCCCTCCCAGTGGGGTTTCTGTATAAGCTTTTGCAGGATCTATATTTCCATTTTTAAGAGGAAGATTTGTTGTAGCATCTGTTGCAATTACCTGAGCATATTGACATGTGTATGGGTTATTATCTTTCCATGAACCAGCATTACTATTTATCGGTTGGAAAAGTCCATTATTTGTTAGAGTTCCATATTTATAACGAATTTCATCATTAAAGCTGTCATAATAAACCATATACATATTTGTATCGTCATTTCCATTAGGAGATGTAACGATGTTAGGACTTCGTATTTTGTAACGTAAATCCATATAACCACCACTATTATCTCGTTTGTTCTTTTGATTTACATATTCAAAATAAATTGATGTTGTTGTATTACCATTAGCAGATACATATTCAAAATTGACAGGGTCACCTTCGTTTCCACCTGCATTCAAACTGAATGAATTACCTCTTGTATCATATGCTAATGCAGCAGTTGTTCGAGAGTCCCTTTGATTCCAACTATTTCCCGTTTTATAATAACCTGCCTTATTGTATGAACTATTAGCCTTTGCAGGACGAGAGAAATCAACAGGTCCATCAAGGAACGCAAATCCAACAATTCCTGTTGAAGGATTTATCTTCATAGTCAATTCATCAATACGACCACCAGCAGAAGGCAAACCTGCTTCACTATTTATATTCCATACATCAAGTTTCACATCATCTGTTAATGTATCGTTATTATTACCATTAGGCTTGCAGTTATAGGCAGGACTATTAGAATTCTTGTTGTTTAAACTTTCAACATCGCCAACCTTTACATAAACCTGGCCACTTGTAAATTCAGAAATACTTCCTACCGGATACAATGTAAAGCCTTTGTATGAATCGTATTTTGCAAACTCTGGTAATCGTTCATTAACAGGATCATTTTCTGTTTTGGCAGATCCAAGTGCAACGATGTGATTTTTGCTGTCATACAAAGTACCATCTGCAAGATTGAATCCATACAGATAAATTGTTTCTGATTTATTTACAGGATAGTGTCCAAGCGCAGTTCTATCATATTCCGAAGAATCGCTCTTCTTTGACTTTGTAGAAAGCTTTGTCTTAATTCCACGGATATATGGAACAACGTCAATAGTATAATTATATGTATAAGCAGAGCTACCGTTATCTCCTCCACTCTGAACTACTGGATTTGGTTCAACATATTCTGTCTGACCTACTGGTATTGTTCCAGTTTCGTTGTAATCAAATTTATTGCTTGTATATTCTACATTTTCACCATTAAGAGTAGGTTTACCTTTATCAAGAGCCCGTGCTTTAATTGATATATTAGTTGCAGGAGTTATTGACATAGCTTCTGTATCAATTTCCATTGTCCAGTGAACAACGTGACCGTATTCCTGGCTTACCTGCTCTACAGTATCATCTGCGTTTTTACCTTCTGGGATTTCGCCAATATAACCTGCAGCTTTAAATTCTCCATAAGTTGCATTTGTTATTGAAGCAGTTCCTGTCCAACTACCATTATTATAACTTGCGATTGTTATTGGATTACCACTATTGTAGGTAGAAATTGAAACCGAAAGGTCTTTGAGCAGAATATTATCCTGCGCAATACCTTCGAGTTTTACTGCACCAGAAACTTTTGGAGTTTTTGAAGTTATTGTATCTGGAAGATCTTTTGAAAGTTCAATATGTCCCAATTCAGAATTGTTATTCTTAAGAGAGTTTTTGTTTGCACTCTCCCAGTAGAATGGGATTATCTTGTTCTTAGCAGACTTTTCATCATTCAACTCAACATCCATTACAATATCAATAGTTGCAGTCTGACTTTCAATTGCAGCAACTCCTTCATTATCCAAAGCAGGAGTTGAATCACTTATTGTAAAGGTAAATTTCTGGTTTGATCCATCTGGAATTTGAGATGCACCATTTTTAAGAGTTATAAAGTCTTTTACATCAAGTACAATCTGGCTATCTTCCCAAATATAATTATTTGTAGCATCGTCATCATCAACAGTTCCGACTGTTCTAAGCTGTTTAGAATCTGATGTAAAATATGGATTTTCTTCCCAACCAGTATTATCGTTTCGTTTTGCAACGCTATAGGTATATTTAATTTCTCCATTACCACCAATTATTTCTGGGGTAATTACTGTTTTACCTTTTATCTTAAGTGCAGAAGCAGGAGCTGTTGCTGTTGAATTAGTTGGCAAAGAAAGAGAAGTTATTTTTGAACTTCCGTTATAACCTTTACTTTCTTTATAAAGTTCATGATAAGTGGTTATAAACTCATCGCCTTCTACTTCATTATTTCCATTCTCGTCGGTACCAAACTTAACGCCTGCAATACGAGGAGCATTATTCTTAATAACACCTGTTTTTGTTTGTACCGTAGTAGCATTACCAGCCATATCGAATACAACATAATTAAGTATTATAGGACCATCACTGATATTCTTAGAGTTAATGCTTGCTTCCCATGTATATTTTGTACCCTCCTGAATAAGGCTTTCTATCATACGGTCGCCATCATCATCAAGTCCGTCGCCTTTGGTATAGCCCCATCCATATTCGCTGCCATAATCTTTGAGATTACCTTCGCTTTCGCGGGTAGGATTATCTACAACGTTAGCAATTGCAAACATAATTGAACTTGCTGTTCCAGGATCACCAGAAAGTGAAACTACGTTTGAATCTACACCTTCGATTCTGTAAATTACACCGTTGATTTTTGCAAGTCCGCCTATGTGAACGTTTGTAAGATTTGCAGCATCCGAAACTGTAACAGCTGAACCGGAAACACTGGTAACACTTACAGTCTGCCAGTATAAGCCTGAATCCAGAGTAAGGCCATCTCCATCTTTATAACTCAATACATTGCCATCTTTGCCTGTACGAATCATAGGGTCAAAGATTTTCTCTGGCTGTTTGTTAATATTTCTTGTAAAGTAGAAGGCAATTCTTTCTACTCCAGACTGATCAACAGTACCAACTTTTTCTTCGCTTGCTTCACCGCCAAAAGTATAAACTCCATCACTATTAACAATTGGTTCTTTGAAATCAGTAGATGATGCTACAGGAGGTTTATTATCATACAAAACTGTAAAGTTAGCTTCGGCAGAACGGGCGTCAGAATCTTTGTTTTCTTCGGCACTAAACTCTATAGAGTATTCACCTACTTCATCTTCTGTTGTATCTCCAATAGGAAGGCAGAATAAATAACCTGAACCGGTAGACTTTTGCAAGGTAACTGGCTTTATATATACGCCAGATGTTGTATTACTATAATTCTGACCTACAGAAGTAACAGCTCTTGTTAATGTTCCGCCATTAACTTTATAAGAAACAGAATGTATACCACTTTCATCTGTAACTTTACCAATTAAATACCATTTGCCTTTAATACGTTCGCCTTCTACATATTCACGAGAAGCAATTGTTGCATTTGCTGCAAGTTGAATATTGTCATCGCTATCAAGAGTAAATCCGTTGTTGCCATTATAATTGGTTGCCCATTGAACAAGTCTGATATTCTGATCTATTACAGGAAGATCACTATCAATATCAATGTTACGAACTTCAGGACTACTTGTAAAACCATGAGTATCTGTTGCGTATGCCCAGATTTTTACAGCTTTGGTTTCACCAATTGATGCAGGATTTAATTCTCCACCTATATTAATTTTCTGGCTCCAGCTTCGACCAGAAACCCTTATTCTGATTGCGTAATCATTTATATCTGTGTTATCTGCAATTGTGGTTACAACCTGTTTAGATTTCATATATCCAAGTTCATAACCTTTTGATTTAAGAACAGCAAAGTCATCGGCATCCCAGTCACCATCAGAATCACAGTCTACCTGCAGCCATGCGTAATCTATACCATTTGTACCCGAAGCAGTACCAATAATTGTAGGAGAACCTCCAAGTGTAACTCGGTTTGTTCCTCCTGCTTTATCTTCGCTAGGGTAACCAATTTTAACCTGAGGTCTGTTTCCTAATGGATCAAGACGAATTGGATATGAATATCTTGTAATATTTTTGGCCTGATCAACAGCCTTTACATGGAAATACAATTTTACAATATCATCAAAAGCATTTGTTGAAGAACTTAAATCTGCATCTGTTGTAATTCCTATATCTTTAATCCACTGATTAAGAGTTTTTGAATGTCCGGTTGTTCCTGTTTTTCCGTCGAACCATAAGTACATACTTCGCATTGAAGTGGTGCTAAATTGTGTATATGTACAAAGCTCCTTTAGTGTCTGGGCAGGATTAATTGTATGTCCAGATTTATCTGTTGTTGGAAGATTAACAGGAGTTTTTTCATTATCGTTGCTGTCGTATGTTACAAAAGCAAACGACTGATTTTCTGCATAGTCATCTGGCGAAACATCAATAGGAGAAATTGCATAATACAAGGTTGCAATTTCGGAAATTGAAGTATCAATAGTAACATTACCTGTTAAGTTTTCATCAGAAGCAGGAGAATTAACAGTAATTACAGGTAACTTATCATCAAGCTTAAAAGTAATTGCATCAGAAGACTCTTTGCCCGCTACGTCTGTTGCTTTTACTGTAAGAACATAAGGTGAGTTATCTTTTTTTGCAGAATCTGCTCTTCCGTTAAGAACAGGAATTACAAGATAGTAAATACCGCCTTCTTCCGAAGGAGTTTCAAGAGATGGTTTTTCTGTTAATTCGACTCCATCAAGTGTTGCAGAAAGTTCAACCTTTTCTACACCACTACCAGCATCGGTGGCGATTACCTTTACTCTAAGATATTGAGCATCTGGGCCTCCAAGAGTAACAGATGAGAAGCCGCTTGTATGAGGTTCAGCTGTCTCGATTACCGCTGCTTTTTCTGTTTCACTTAATTCATTAAATCCTTGTGGCAAGTACTGTACACCTTTAATTGTAAGTACAGGAGGCATTGTATCAACATCAACATAAACTACAGGAGTTTCGTAACCATCTTCAGTTGTTCCATATTTATGATTATATGAGTCGGCAAGATAAATTGTATTTAATGCAGAGCCATTTGCAGGTGCTACAGATGTAAATACACCACCCTTTTTATCTGTAATCTGGAATTCAATCTTCTGCTTTCCTTCATCAGAAAGTTTAATTGAAGCACCATTTGTTGAGATTGTTGAAATTATTGAAGTATCATTTATTGGTGTCCAGCCAGGATCTTCATTTCCTTTTATAATGCGGTATTCAACTTTCTGAACACCATCATCATCTGTAACTTTGAAGTTCAAAGTCTTTATTTCCAAAGGCAAATAGTTTGAATCTGAAAGCGGAGATACAGTTGTATCTGTTGGTTTTGTTACCAGCTCTGTACTTGTAACAGTAACAACTGGACGGTCTGAATTTCTGTCTACAGTAAAGGTCTTGTAGGCAGCAGAACTGTCTTTCTTGTTTACAGTTACATCATTATCAGCCCAGTTAACGTTGCCAGCTTTATCTTGTGAGCAGACAAGAATATGAACTTTTCCAGAAACTTTATCGTGTCCTTCTGCATCTTTTCCAATGAGACTGTTGAAATCTACATCTTTAACTTCAAAGTTATAAATTTTCTGTACAGTAGCACCGTATTCATATTCATCACCAGAAGGGTCATTTTCACCCTTTGAGGCTGTAGTAATACTCTTTATGAGTTTCCAGCCGGCAGAGGCATCAGTTGAATCAAGTTTAGCTGGTGCTTTGAGTGAATCAGGAAGCTTTCCGTTTGCGTCGACTGCTGTAGAATAATAAATTGCAAGGCTCTTTGGTGTGTGATTTTCGGTAATTGTACCTTTTATTGTCTGTTCACCATTTAAGGCTTCGTTTACATTTGAATTTGTAATTGCAGAAACAGGCAAGGTCTTATCTATATCAAGAGAAGTAATTACAGTTGAAGCTTTGTTTCCGCTGCCGGAAGCATCTTCGGCCCAGTCTTCGGCTTCTATAGCAATCTGCACTACTGATTTTGTTAAGTTACCAAACCAGTCGCCGTTTTGTGGAGTAAGGTCGAGTGTCCAGTTTGCATAGGTTGGTCCATTTGCAAAAGAATCGGCAACATCTGTACCGCCTGCATTTTTATAATATGCATTATAGGTGAGAGTTCCGTAGCTGTTTGTGAAGCTTACTTTTGTTGCACCGTTATCTGATGGGGCAATTACTTGGCCGTGAGCATCTTCTGCGGTTATTGTAAGGGTTTTGTTGCTATCTGTATTTGAAACAGTTATTGATGTTGCACCTTCAGGAGTTGTAAGGCCTTTCAAACATCCGTCAATTACAACTTTACCGTCAACATAAAGGCGGAGTGCTTTTAAGCCGGAACCTTCGTCTTTATATTTTCCAGTTAGTTGCTGCAAAGAGCTTTTTCCGTTTGTAAGCAAAGAAGTTGGATTTGACTGTGAGGCATCTGATACAACCTGAGGAATTGAATCATCGACCTGAATAAGGAGTGCAAACCAGTCTCCTTCGTTACCACAGTTATCTATTGCACGAACAAAAACAATATTTGGAGTTCCGGCAACTGTACTTTCAAAACCACTTAGTGTTCCTTTTCCCAGAGTACAAGGGATATCAGGATTATTACCATCAACACTATAATGTTTATATGTACCTGTTGTATCAATTGCAAGGGTTCCGCTTGTACAATTAGCATCTTCAGGAACAGTACCAGTATATTTTCCTGTTGTTACATTTGCATAAGCTGTAGTAACTTTTGAAACAGGGAGCATCTTATATTCAATTTTTGCAACACCGCTGCCAATATCTGCGGCATCCTGTTCACCAACAAAAGTTACAGTAAGAGCAATAGAAGTTTCTCGTCCAAATGAAGCGTCGCTATATGCACCGGCTCCAATTTTAATTCCATTATATTTCTTAACATCAATTCCTCTTAATTTATAACCAGCAGTATAAGGATTTGATGAGTCAGATGAGTCTGAACCGCCTGTACCACCAGTAAGCACAGCAGGCGCTTTACTATCAAAAATCAATTCAATATCAGCGGCGTTTTTAGTATTTCCGGCTTTATCAAAAGCAGTAATTGAAATAACAGCATCCTGTGCAGCTGAAGTATTGACGCATGAAGACAAATCAATATCTGTGAAAGTCCAGCTTGTCTGGGTTGATTCCTCTTTATATACAACCTTATTTGCCTGACCACCTACAGTTCCAGTTACTGTAAGAACTGTTTTATCAATACCAGAGTTATCTGTTGTAGTTCCTGTGATTGTAAGCTTTTCATCGGAACGATTTCTTACATAGAATTTTCCCTCTGAAGTTTTGTAAGACTCCTTGAATGTTTCGCCTTTCATTCTGCCAACATTGATACCACTAATTGCAGGAAGTGTAGCATCTTTATTGAGTCTCATTATTTTTATAGATCCACCGTTTATAGCATTTTTTGCATGGTCTCTTGCAGAAACTGTAAGGTCTCCGCCGACTCCATAAGAGTTATGACTAATTAATGCCACAAACGATTTAATTGTTTTTGTGTTTTCATCAGGGAGGTTATTTGAATCAAGACCATATGTAACTTCGTATGGATTTATTTCAACATTCTGTCCCTGGTCATTTTGAATTGTTTCTTTTGCATTAAGGATTGTTGCAATATCAGCCTTAGTTTCAAATGACTCTGAATAATATGTTACTGCAGGACTAATGCCTGTACCAGCAATCTCAAACGCTAATTCTTCTATACCACTGCAGGCTTCTCCATCTGTATAATTTCCGTAGAGCACAATATCCTTTGTGTTTACATAAGCAGTATCACCAGGCTCAAGAATAGAACCATCCTGGCTTTCATCTGCACCTTTAATCTGGTACCACTTTACTTCAAGGATAGGCTTTGTTTTATCAACCTTTGTTTGAATTGTTCTATCTATATAGTTACCAACATTATCTGTTACACGAATACAGAAACGGATATCATCACCATCAGGGAATGTAATATTTGCACTCCACTTTTCATCACCGTTTGCTTCTTCGCCCAAAACTGAGTGAGTCATATCGCTAAAGACAGTTTCTGCTGTTACAGGATTATCAAATGTATAAGTAACGCTCTTTACACCAGAATCATCATCTTTAACCATTACTTCAACAGAAATATTGCTCTGTGTAATGTAAGAATCAATACTTTCTTCATTCTGTGCAACTTCGTTTTCGCCAATCTTAATAAGACCGTCAATTAGAGGATCATCAACATCAACTGAGTATTCAATCTTATATTCAGCTTCCTGACCGTAAATATCCTTTGCTTTATATTCAGCCGTATATTTTCCGCTTGCAGAAGGAAGTGTAATTTCATCAATAAATGTTTTTGCAGTTACAGACGCAGGTGTTGCTGTTAAATTTGAAGTATGTGTAGTAACAAAACCACCTTCAGAAGCAAGACCGTTTCCATCAGAAACAGTACCGTGTACAGTGAGTGTCTTTACATCGCCAATTTTGCTTCCCATTAACCAGGTAGATTCATTCAAAACAGGAGTTACTGCACTAAATACAGGAGCACCGTCATCAATTGTTACATAGAATTTGTGTGAAAGAGAATCATAATTTGTTTCTTTCTTGCTTGAATCAGAAGCAGATGCAACAGCATAAATATCTTTTGCTTCTACAGAAATTTCATACTGACCTTCAACAGAAGGAAGTGTATATTCAAAATCATAAAGCTTTGTTCCAGAAACAAGAGCCTTTGCAGGAGTAAGAGCAGCCGGACTTCCACTTGCACCAGGGCCCACTTTCTTACAGGTTACAACAAGGCTTCCAAGACCATCATCATCTTTAACAGAACCATAAAGCTTGTTTCCCGCAGTAGAAGGGAACATGTTTGTACTTGAACTAAGAGAGCTTACAGCAGCAACTGTCTTATCGGCATTAGAAACATCAAAAACAGGCTGGTCTTTCTGCTGATCAATTACAATTGTTTTCTGAGTAACAGCAACGTTGTCTACCTTATCCTGAGCGCTTACAAAAATATCAAAAGAGGCTTCTCCAGAATTTCCGGCAGAAAGCTTTGTTGTTGCAAGTTCAAAGCTCCAGGATTCATTAAGTGGGATTTCTACATTATTAAAGTTTTCTACAACAGCCTGAGTTGCACTGTTCTTAATTACATAACTGATAGCTTTTAAATCACTTCCTGTGTTTCCGCTATCAGCTGCAATTCCTGAAATTTTGATTTTACCGTTTACTGTGCCGGTTCCATCATCAGGAGTAACAGAAATGATTTTGAGTTCAGGCTTTTTATTATCTACATAGAATTTTACGTTCTTTTCGCCAGGAGCAGTTTCTCCTAAATCCTGAGCACGAACTGTTACTGTATAATAATATTTGCTTTCTGCAGCAGGAACAAAAGTTTCGCCAGACTTTGCTTTTACGCTAAGAGTAAATGGATATTTGTTATGGCCCTGCTCTTCCAGAGATTCAACAAGGCAATCAAACTTGCTCAAATCCAGATTACTGATTGAACCGTCTTCAAGATTTGTAATAGAAATGCTTGAAACCTGAACACCGCCATCATTCTTTGATTTTAGAGGAACGGCGTCTGTTGCTACAGTTCCTGTGATTGTAATTCCAGTTTCATTTACAGCTTTTCCAAGAACAATATCTTCGGTAGGAGAAAGGATTGTAATTTTTGGACTGTTATTACTTGTAGAAAGATTGAACAGATAAACATAATCATTTTCCGTTTCAAGATCTGTTTTGTTACGGTCTGTACCAGTAACAATCATTCTATATACATGCTTAGATAACAGCTCATAATCTTCAGTGTTAAGTGTGAAAGTATATGTTTTTTCTGAATCGTCGGCACTTTCATCCCATTTTGATTCACCCTGAGGATCAATAAGGCTTATAGGACTAAGGCCTGTAATTGAAGTTGAATAATAATCTGCATTCGGATTATATTCACCTAAATCATAGAAATCAGCCTTTACAGTTTTTGGATCCGGATAACTTGCATCGCGACCTGCTTTAATAGAAAGAATGAGTGAGCTTCCTGCAGAATAGGATTTTATTTGAGAAGCATTCATTGTTGCAGAGAAACCGTATTCATCAAGGGCCCAGGTTGGATTATTATGCGGATTAAGACTCAATTTTGAGAATGTATCGCGTGAAGAAACTTCGTTATTTAAAATATCAAAAGAAGAAGCATAGTTTCCTGTCTTTGAAAGAAGTTCTGTAATACCTTTTATTTGTGTATCATCATAATTTTCGCTTTGTCCTTTTAAAATATCCTTAAGACGTGGAGCTGTAAGAGAATAGTTAACTGATAATACATTCTGGAAATCGCTGCTTAAAAGATAATACTGATTTGTCTGGTTTCCGTGTCCACTACCCTCATCGCCAGGATTCTGGTAAACCAGGGCGCTATCTTCAAGCATAAAGCTGCAGTAATAATATCTGTCTACATTATCATTGTTCTGACCATAGATTGTTAAATATCGCTGATGAGCCGCTGATGTTGTTTTGTTTTCATCATATTTTGCAAGAATCAGAGGATTGCTTGAAGACATAGCGTTAAGCTCTGAAGAATCTGTAATTTCTATTGATTTAACCTCTGAATCTATAAAAGCGTCTGTTGTGTTGTCATACTCTCTATAATATAGAACAAGTTTTGAAGTTTCGTGGTCTTCTGCAATATCGCCCGAAAGCTTTAAGGAACGTCCGTAAATTGTTGCAATGTCACTTCCTATTGCAAGAGGCTTACTTACAATTAAAACCGGTGCTGTATTATCAATTGCAAGAGGGCTTGTGGCAGCCTGAGATTTCTTTTTTGCACCATCGTATGCAATTGCGCTTACAATATAACTTCCATCTGGGAAATCCCACTGTTCAAAACTGTCAAATTCGTCTGTTGTTTTTGAAAGGTCGCTTTTATTAAGAAGAATGCTCCATGATTTTGCATCTTCACTCAATTGGGCATCATAAGGACCATAGGTTTCGTTTGTTTCCGGATTAGTTAATAAAACAGAAACCGCTAAAACAGAAACATCATCGTCACATGTTCCAGAAACTACAAAGGAATCGCGGATAACTGCATTTTTAGGTGGATATGAAATGCCTATAGTAGGAACTGCAATATCTACTGCAGCGCCAAGGCCTACTTCGCAGGAATAGAAAAGAAAAAGTAAGGTTGTCAAACACAAAGCAGCCGCAAGAGCAACTGTTGTTTTTTTCTTCAAGAACACCATAGGCACCTCAGACTCTCTCCAGAATCTTCGAAACACAACAAAAAACAACACGTTATTAAAAATTTACTTTTTTTAAATACTTCTGCAATTTATATTGTCGGCAAAAAATCAAGTTTTATTAACTTTTTGACCTCCAGATAAACCTTGAGTTTAAATTAATACTTTTTTGGAAAAAACTTAAAGAAATTAAATAAGACGTTTTAAATAAAAAAGGGCCTGGATAAACAAGCGGTCATAACAATGCCAACTTTTCCCCATAGCCCCCAATAAATATAAGGGATAATTTTAAAAAAATCAACAAAATTCGTTAATTTTTTCTATATATTGCAAAAAAAATCGCCACTGCAAAATGCAATGGCGATGCTTTTTGTTCTTCTTTAGAAGGTTAGAATTAGAAGAATTTCCATTCTACACCAAGTCCACCGTAAACAGTTTTACGCTTTGGAATAACTTCCGGAATTCCTGTATCAACTGTTTTTCCATAAGCTTCAACCTCTACAGTTCTCTGGTCAAATTCGCCAATAAAACGTCCAGAAAGAACCAGGCCAAGATGCTTTGTAAAGTAGAACTTAAAGTCTGCTCCACCAATGTATCCCATCTGGAAATCATCTTTTTTGGCTTGTCCTAAATCACTGCTAATAGTTGTACTGATAGGAATTGAAAAGTTTGGACCTGCACCAAAGCCGATTGTCAACTTCCACAAATCAAGGTTGAGCCATACCATTGGTGCAAGATCAAGAGTGCGGATTGCGTATTCAGATTCTTTAGTTGCTCCCTGAACATTGAAATCCATAGAACTCTTGATATAATTTGCTTCTGCCTGAATTCCAAGGCCTCCAAATAAAGCAAAGTTTGCATAAGCACCAAAACCTGAATCAAAAACCTTAGAATCTTTAGCTTTCATGTACTCTGTTTTGAAATCAGAATCAAGAGCCATATTGTAGCCCAAAATTCCGCGTGCTCCAATCTCAAAATCGAGTGCGAATGTAGCACTTACAAGACAAATTGTGGCAATAGCCATAGCAATAATCTTTTTCATAGTTAACAAATCTCCTTCCCTCTCCATAGGGTACATATCTATAATACACCAGATTTTCACTGGTTACAATTTTTTTTTAAAGATATTTTTTAATTGCGTCAAGCAGTTCTGAATATTCGGTAAAAGCCGGATACTGAGGATATTCCTTGATGATTTTTTCTGTAGAACGGAAAAGGAAGCCTGCTTTTGAGGCTTGAATCATTGCAAGGTCGTTAAAACTGTCGC
>JAEEGG010006162.1_pt1 | contig 28195 bp, 20 predicted proteins | sample 9134161 | NCBI WGS metagenome assembly JAEEGG01 (sample SAMN16246543, study PRJNA631951) | gut metagenome | biome: gut microbiome; feature: rumen; material: CR-attached | host: Bos | place: Iran: Karaj | collected 2018-10 | reverse complement strand
TTTCCTCTTTAAGCATATCCATTATAACATTATATCTGAAATCCATCTGATCGTTTACATGTGGAAATTTTAAAAGCTCCGGTGCGTCATGGAAAAGGCTTCTCTCAAACAGGCACTTTTCATTATCGAAAAGGCTTACCTTAGTGGAAGTCGAGCCAGGATTGATGATGAGTAATCTGAACACTTTTTCTGAATCTGACATTTTTTATGATCCTCCGCTTACAGCAAATATAATGATGCCCGGGATGCAAACAGCTATCCGTGGCATCAATCACTTAATTTCGAAATATAGCACAATAACAGTTTTCTTGTCAATCTGTTTTTTACCCGAAGGTGATATCTTTTCATCCTGCGTAAAAATGTCCTGCAAGACAGCATATCAGGAAACCTGCTATGTCTGCAGCGACTATCGTAGATCCTACGGGCGTTCCTGCGATTATCGATACCGCAATCCCCAAAAATGCGCACGTAACTGCAAATATCGCCGAAAATACGGTTACCCGCCTGAAGCTCTTAAACAGCCTCATGGCAGACAGTGCCGGGAATATGACAAGTGCCGAGATCAGGAGCGAGCCAACAAGGTTCATTCCCAGTACTATGATAACAGCTATTATGGTTGCTATCAGCAGGTTGTAGCCCTGCGAATTCGTTCCGCTGGCCTTTGCAAAATTCTCGTCAAAGGTTACCGAGAACAATTTATTGTAAAACAGTATGAATACCACTATCACTATTACCGAGATGACGATACAAAGCATAACCTCGGAAAGCTTGAGTGTTATGATCGACGTCGAGCCGAACAGCGTACTGCATACGTCACCTGCAAGGTTTGCGCTTGTTCCGAACACGTTCATCAGCAGATATCCAAGTGCAAGGGCGCTGACAGATATCATCGCTATTGCCGCGTCGCCCTTTATCTTTGCATTTTGTCCGGTCCACAATATCAGTACCGCACATACCACCGTCAGCGGGAGCACCAGATACATCTTATCCGTCAGGTTGAGTACCGATGCAATGGCCATGGCTCCGAACGCAACATGTGAAAGCCCGTCTCCGATAAATGAGAATCTTTTAAGGACAAGTGTCACACCGAGCAGCGAAGCGCACAGTGAAATAAGTATGCCTACGATCAGGGCATATCTTACTATCGGATATTCAAGATATGAAAAGAATTTTTCCATTTATCTACCTGCCACTCTTTCCTTAGTTCAGATTGATGTTCATTTTCTCAACATACTGCGCTTTTTCGGCAAAGAATATGTTCTCGCCGATATGCAGTATATGACTTGCATATTTTACCGCGGATTCTATGTCATGTGATATCATGATTATGGTAACGCCGTCTTTGTTCAGCTGCTCTATCAGCTTATACATCTCGGCGGTCACATTAGGGTCGAGTCCCGATACCGGCTCGTCAAGCAGGAGAAGCTTTTCTGTAGCGCACAGGGCTCTTGCCAAAAGAACTCTCTGCTGCTGTCCGCCGCTCAGTTCTCTGTAACACTTATCCTGAAGTGCTTCGATTCCCATCCTTTTCATGTTTTCAAGGGCAAGGGCCTTTTCCTCTTTTTTGTAAAAAGGACGCATGCCGCATTTTGACAGACAGCCCGATAAAACAATTTCCTTTACAGAAGCCGGAAAATCCTTCTGGATCACCGTCTGCTGAGGAAGATACCCTATCTCGTTCTTCTTCAGTCCGTCGCCCATTATTATCTCGCCGCTCAAAGGTTTCTTAAGCCCTAGTATTGTCTTCATCAACGTGGTCTTTCCCGAGCCGTTGTCTCCGATAATACAGAGATAATCACCCTTGTTCACGGTAAAGCTGATATCCTTTCCGACAACCTCTCCGTCATAGCCTACGCTTAAGTTTTTTGCTTCTATATAACTCATGATCGATCCCTGTTCTCACTTTCCGTCATTGCCGGATTCCATACCTTCCCTTTGACATTCACTGCATAAGCCGTAAAGGACGGTTCTCTTTGTATCCAGCTTAAATCCATGCTCCTCGCACAGATGCCTGCCTATCGCTATCATTTCATCACAGTGCAGATGTATGAGTTTTCCGCATTTCTCACACTTTGCATGAAAACATACTTCACACTCGCCGTGGCTTTTGGTGGACATGTATTCAAAGCATGCCGGACTGTTTGCGTCAATGATGTATTTATTCAGAATGCCCTCATCCACAAGCTTTTCAAGCTGACGGTACACTGTGGATTGTCCTATCGGCATCCCCTTGCCTTTAAAATACTGGCATACATCCTGCGCGGTTATATGCTTGCCTTCCTTTTCGGAAAGGTAATCTATCATGCTTTCCTTCTGTTTTGTGTTATAATTTGAACGCTGGCTCATAATCTTCCTCTTAAAAATCCCAAACAAAAAACACCCGAATTTGATAACCATTCCCAATTATATGCAAGGTTATATCAAATGTCAAGTGTTGTTTTATATTATCCTAAGGACATTTTGTCCGAAGGATCTTTTTTCTGCAAAATTTTTTAAGATTCTTCGCTTTGCTCATAATGACATATCCCATGTCTTCTGCTTTGTTAAAGTATAGTCCCTCCGCCGATTACACAGTCTTCCTCATCATAGAATACCGCCGACTGTCCGGAGGTCGCAGCCTTGACCGGCTCATCGAAAGTGATTTTCAGCCTGTCTTCACCGATTATCTCAATAAATGAGTCCTGTTCCTTATGATGGTATCTTATCTTGGATCTGCATCTGATCCTTTCTCCCGGTGCCAGTCCCGGTATGCTTAAGAAGTTAACCCGTTCACAGATAACTTCCCTGCTGAAAAGCGCAGCTTCTTCGGAGATTACAACTTCGTTTCTTTCTGCGTCTATTTTCTTAACATATGCGGGATAGCCCAGCGGAAGGCCGAGTCCCCTTCTCTGTCCGACGGTATAATGTATTATGCCATTGTGTTTTCCAATGATCTTTCCTTCCTCGTCCACAAAGTTTCCGGGGCCGGGTACAGGAGATGTCGTTGTCCTTTCTATGTATGCAGCGTAATCACCGTCCGGTACAAAGCATATTTCCTGAGAGTCGGGTTTTTCCGCAACATGTATGCCGTTTTCCTGTGCTACCTTACGTACTTCATCCTTTGAGTATTTCCAAAGAGGCATAAGCGTAAGCTCAAGCTGTTCCTGCGAAAGGCGGTAAAGCATATATGTCTGGTCTTTGGCCGCATGTAATGCTTTCTTAACCGTATATCTTCCGTTTTCTTTTTTTACTATTTGGGAATAATGCCCGGTAGCAACCAGATCGGCTTTAAGTACCTTCATGTAATACATGAGCCGCTCCCATTTGACGTACCTGTTGCATTCTATGCAGGGATTGGGTGTCCTTCCGCACAGATAACAGTCTATGAAAGGATTTATTACCTTATCCTTAAATTCATCCACACAGTTTAATGGGTAAAAAGGAATGCCCAGTGACATGGCTATGCGTCTTGCATCTTCCGTTTCACAGCATCTGCCTTCTTCTCCCGAATCTGAAAGCCATGTACGCAGTGATACTCCGATCACATCATATCCTTCTTTTTTAAGGAGAAATGCCGCAACTGCGCTGTCCACTCCTCCCGATAATCCAACTATGACTTTGGGCATGATGACCTCCTGTTCTTATGTTGTCTCTTTATGTCATTCCAAAAAGTCAAAGTCACCTCGAAAACGCCTTCAGCGTTTCCTCGGTAACAAAACGATGCTCCGCATCTTCTGTTTTGTTATCTTCAATGATTAAAGTGCTGTCACGATTTCTAAGCAATACCGGTTTGGGTCTTGTACATTTCTGCGTACCTGCCGTTTAGGGAAATCAGCTCGTCATGTGACCCCAGTTCCGCTATTACGCCGTTTTCGATAAAGATAATCATATCGGAATCGCGTATGGTTGAAAGCCTGTGCGCTATGATGAACGAAGTCCTGTTCTCGCATATCTTAAGCATGGCATTCCTGATCTTCTGCTCGGTAACGGTGTCAACGGAGCTTGTAGCTTCATCAAGAATCATTATAGGCGCATTGGTTAGTACTGCTCTAGCTATGGTCAGCAGCTGCCTTTCACCCTGGCTGAGCTCCATTCCTCCCTGTTCAAGTACCGTGTCATATCCCTTGGGAAGCCTTTCTATGAACGCGTCCGCTCCTGTCATCCTTGCAGCCTCTTTAACCGATTCCAGTGTGGCATCTTTCTGACCGTATGCAATATTCTCTCTAACAGACTCGGCAAAGAGCGCCGTATCCTGCAGTACTACGCCGAACACCTTTCTCAAGTCGCTCATCCTGTAGTCTCTCAGATCGTTCCCGTCCAGGAATATGCTTCCTTCGGTTACGTCATAGAATCTTGTAAGCAGATTTATGATAGTCGTCTTACCCGAACCTGTAGGCCCTACTATCGCGACCTTCTTACCTGCGGGTATCTTTAGTGATATGTTCTTAAGTATGGTCTTTTTCCTGTCATATCCGAAATAAACGTTCTTAAACTCAACATCTCCCTTAGGTGCCTCAAGCTCGAGTGATTCCTCTTTATCCTCGGGTTCCGGAGTCTCATCCATTATCTCAAATACACGTTCGGCTCCTGCTACCGCAGTCTGAAGATTGTTATAGACGTTTGCTATTTCCACGAAGGGACGGGTAAACTGCCTGGAATACAGCAGGAATGTACTGATAAGTCCGATATCGGTGATGTCGCCGTTTATGTAGAGTATTCCGCTTATTACTGCTATCGTAAGATAACATATATTGTTTATTACGTTCATAAGAGGCATCAGGTAACCTGACCATATAAGGGCGCGTATGGAGGTTTTGCATAACGCCTCGTTTTTCCTGTCAAAGTCAACCTGCATCTCTTTTTCACGGCAGAATGCCTTTACAACTGTCAGACCCGATATGCCTTCCTCAATCTGTCCGTTTAAGACTCCGAGATTTTTCTGCTGTTCCCTGAAAAGCTTCCTCGTATGCTTGGTTACGATCTTTGTGAGGATGAATATCATACCTACACTGCAGAGTGTAACAAGCGTCAGGCTCGGACTGAGTATCATCATCATCGTAAATATTCCGATAATGGTGAACGCATATGTCATTAACAGTGTCAGGGCACTTGATATTGTCGTGCTTATATTGTCAACATCATTCGTAAGCCTGCTCATAAGCTCGCCATGCTGATGCCTGTCAAAAAATGCGAGCGGCAGGTTCTTTATCTTTGAAAAAAGTGACTTTCTTATATGGTTTATGATCCTCTGGCCTATGGCTGCCATGAGGAACTGCTGCATGAACTTTACGAACCAGTCGGAAATGTATACTCCGGCAAGCAAAAGAAGCAGCATCGTGATTGAATTTCCTTCGCTTATCTCGGTTATTATGCTTCCCGTCAGTCTCGGTGAGACTATAGCCGTTAATGAGGATAATCCCGAAAACAGGAACACCCATCCAAGCCCCTTCCTGTGGCCTCTTGTGAGGTCCCAGAGCCTTTTCAGCGTCCCTTTTAAATTCTTGGGTTTTACCACCTGCATGCCTCTTCCGGGTCTTTGTATCCCGCTCGTATTGACAGGAGGCACGGTGGTTATTTTTGCATCTGCCATTTGTCCGATCCTTATAGTTTTTCAATTTTCCCTATCTGTGACTCATATATCTCGCGATAGGTCCTGCAGTTTTCAAGTAGTTCGGCGTGAGTTCCGAAGCCTTCAACGGTACCGTTATTCAAGCACAGGATCTTATCCACACGCATTACCGTGGATATCCTCTGGCTGATCAGGAGCACTGTCGCTTTCGTCTCCATTTCGGAAAGCCCTTTAAGTACCTTGCTTTCGGTATTTGCATCAAGTGCGCTGGTGCAGTCGTCAAGTATCAAAATTGAAGGATTTTTAATCAGCGCTCGCGCAATTGAAAGCCTCTGCTTCTGGCCTCCCGAAAGGTTTACACCTCCCTGTCCGAGCAGTGTTTCATATCCGTTTTCAGTATTTTCTATAAACTCGGATGCACATGCGATATCTGCAGCCTTCGTAATCCTGTCCATGTCGTAGTTTCCGGATTTTTCCTTTTGTGTTTCTCCGTTTACTGCCCGGGACAATCCCCAGCTTAAGTTTTCTTTTATCGTACCTGTAAAAAGAAGAGCTTTCTGTGCGACCAGAGATATCCTGTTCCTTAAATATTCCTCATCTATCTCTCTTACGTCACAACCGTCAACGGTTATGCTTCCTTCAGTACAGTCATAGAATCTTGGGATCAGATTTACAAGCGAGCTTTTTCCCGAACCCGTCGGACCTATGATACCGATGGTCTGTCCCGGTTCTGCGGTGAAGCTTATGTTGTTTAACGCATTTCTTGATGAATTGGCGTAAGCAAACGAAACGTTCCTAAACTCAAGCCTTCCTTTTATCTCAGGTTTCCCGGGATTCTCCACTTTTTTCTGTGCGGGCTTTTCGTCGAGTACTTCTTTTATACGCTCTGAGGATGCAAGTGCACGTACCGCACTGTTTATAACATTTGATATGAAGTTCAGGGCAAAAAGCACCTGTCCCATATAGTTTACGGATGCCATCAGCCTTCCGATGTCGGCTGCCTTCTGATCCTTTGATATCCAGAGCAGCAGGACTATGCCGAAATTTACCGTCAGGTTAATGAGCGGGGCAAACATTGCCATGGCACGTAATGCCGATGTATTTGCTGCGGCGAGTTCTCCCGAGGCGTCGTCAAACTTTCCGGTTTCCCTGTCTTCGGCACGGAACGCTTTTACAACTCTTACGGATGAAAGGAATTCCCTTGATACCCCGTTCAGTTTATCAAGCTTTTTTTGCACCTTGCCGAATCTCGGATAACCTACCATGATATTCGCAACTATCAAAAGAGAGGCAATTACAATTATGATTATCATTATCGGAGCCTGCTTCGGAGTCTGTACGATAATGAGGATAACCGCACCAATACCTGTTACCGGCGCCTTTATAAGTATTCGCATTATGCTGTTTATAAAGTCCTGTATCTGGGTTACGTCGTTTGTTATCCTTGTTATTATGGATGCCGGCTGAAGCCTGTCTATGTTTTCAAGTGATAAGCTCTGTACATTCTGATATATGTCGTGACGTATCTCCTTGCCTATCGTCTGGGAGGTACGGCTTGCAAAATGGTTTCTCATGACTGCGCAGAACGCTCCGAACAGAGCTATCCCGAGCATTATACCGCCGTACATCAGGATCTTGTCCGTGTTCTTATCCGCGACTCCGTTATCAACTATATATGACATGTAAGTCGGCTGCAGCAGATCCGCGACTGCCTCTAAAGTAAGGAATGCTGTAGAGATGCAGAATATAACTATATGTTTTTTCAGATATCTGAGTATTAGTTTCATTTTTCTTTCCAAATTGCTTATGCTTTAGTTCTTCCGACATACGGAAATGGTACGCAGCATAAGCGAGATTATCAATATATCAAGTAAAACGGCAGGTACCGCCAGCAGATAGAAATATTTTTTTGCAAGAGCTATGATGACCGCCGCAGCGTATAATATGATCGTGAAAGGCCAGACACGCAGCCAGCTTTTTTCAAGTATCACATCTACCTGGGATACCATGTCAGCATATGCATCCAAAGTTATCTTATAGTTAAGTAATGATATTACGGCATTCCCTGCACTTAGGACTCCGTTAACAAGAAAACCGTAATCTATGATGTCTACCAGAAACCTTATGAGTATCGATCCCGCTGTAAACAGTACCGTAACCCTGAATATGTGACTATACGGTACCATTTTGACATACCCGTATATCGACAGAAGAGATACCGGGATGTACACTAAAACATAAGGAACATTTGTATCGAATTTCGACAATACATCGGGGATCAACAGAAGAAAATAGCAAAAAATAAGTATCCACTGATACTTTATCGATTCTTTCAGACCGTGATCCGTTACGCCCCATACATCAAGCTTTGACTGTATGATGCTGTGCATTATACCCTTCTTGGAATAGTCTGTACATGTCATCCTTGCATTACAGTCAGCGCAGCTTTCAAAGTTTTTGCTTTTGCAGCAAATGGCTATTTTACAGTACTCACTGTACCTATGTGCTTCACTCGATACAGTTGCATTGTCGGGATAGCAGCCCGTGCATCTGCCGTTTTCATGTTCTGGACAGTAAAAACAGTTTTTACCACAATACGTTTTATTCATACTTCTACCCAAAAAGAGAAAGGTGTCAATGAACGATCCTTCATTGACACCTTAAGAAAATACAACGTAATTATTTAACCAGTAATGATTCTCCGGTCATTTCCTTAGGCTGAGGAATCTCCATGATCTCAAGAAGTGTAGGAATGATATCAGCCAGCTTGCCGCCCTTGCGTAATTTTACGCCGTCTTTGTAGTTAACAAGGATGAAGGGAACAGGGTTGGTTGTGTGAGCGGTGAAAGGTGCACCCGTCTCATAGTCGATAAGCTGTTCTGCATTTCCGTGGTCTGCACAGATGAACATAGTTCCGTCAACTTCTTTGATGAATGTCTCAAGCTCGCCTAAGCATTCGTCTATTACTTCGATAGCCTTTATTGCCGAAGGGATAACTCCGGTATGTCCTACCATGTCAGGGTTTGCAAAGTTACAGATGATAACGTCATAATATGCGTTTCCGTCCTCATCTTTCTTTGTGATAGCCTGGCTTAACTTATCACATACTGTATAAGCGCTCATTCTGGGCTTCTTGTCATATGTGGGAACATACTTGGGTGAATCTACAAGGATCCTGTCCTCATTGGGATTGGGAGCCTCTACGCCACCGTTAAAGAAGAAAGTAACATGTGCATACTTCTCTGTCTCGGCAATACGAGCCTGCTTTAAGCCCAGCTTCGAGATATACTCTCCGAATGTATTTGTAAGCTGTACCTTTTCAAAAGCTACAGTCTTGTTCTTGATGGTCACATCATACTCTGTGAAGCATACGTATGTAAGAGGCAGGAATCCGAATCTTCTCTCAAATCCGTCAAACTGCTCATCACACATAGCATGAGTGATCTCACGTGCTCTGTCGGGACGGAAGTTAAAGAATATTACAGAATCATTTGCCTTGATGGTAGCTACGGGAGCTCCGTTCTTCTTTACAACGAAGGGTACTACGAACTCATCGGTAACGCCTGCATCATATGAAGCCTGGATGCCGCCTGTTGCGGAATCAGCCTCATTTCCTTCACCGTATACAAGTGCCGCATAGCCCTTTTCTACTCTGTCCCAGTTCTTGTCACGGTCCATTACGTAGTAACGTCCCTGAACTGAAGCTACCTCGCCGACACCGATCTTTGCCATCTCTGCCTCGAGCTGTGCAACATAGTCTTTTCCCGATGCCGGAGGTGTATCACGTCCGTCAAGGAAGCAGTGTACATAAACCTTTGTAAGACCGTTGCGCTTTGCAAGCTCTAACAGACCGTAGATATGTGTAATGTGGCTGTGAACGCCGCCGTCCGAAACAAGTCCGTAAAGATGAAGTGCCGAATCATTCTTCTTGCAGTTCTCAACCGCACGGAGCAGCTCGGGATTCTTGAAGAAATCACCGTCCTGGATTTCCTTGGTGATCCTTGTAAGATCCTGATAAACTATACGTCCGGCACCCATGTTGAGGTGTCCTACTTCGGAGTTACCCATCTGTCCGTCGGGAAGTCCAACGAACATTCCTGAGGCGTTACCCTTTACAAAGGGATATTCCTTCATAAGTCTGTCCATAACAGGTGTCTTTGCGAGAGCTACGGCATTTCCCTCTGTTTTGTCATTTAAGCCGTAACCGTCGAGTATTAATAGTACTGTGGGCTTTTTAGCCATGATATATTTCCTCCCTTAAAACAATTACATTTACTATTTGACCGTAACCTTAATCTTAACCGAAGCATTTTTATATGTTAAGGTTATGGAACATTTTCCTTTTTTAACGGCTTTGATTGTTCCGTTCTGCGTAACCTTTGCAACTTTCTTTTTTGAAGACTTGAACGTTGCAACAGCATCCTTAACCTGGGTGTGACCTGCCTTGTCGTTTATTCTGTAGGTTATAGTGGCTTTCTTGCCTTTTTTGAGTGTGATGGATGTATCCTCGACTTTTATCTCATAAATATCCCATTCACAGATATAACCTTTGATGGTTCCGCTCTGAACGCAATATTCATTGTCAAAATCACCCCATGCAGGAGTTTTGGCATCATCCTCTTCCATATGTCCCGCAGATACTTCGCTGCCTTTTCCTATTGCGACATATTTATCATAAGTATTCTGAACAAAATGACTCTGATGATCGGGCTGTGAGCTTTCCCAGTTTTTGTACTTGAGTTTCTCACCGGTCACGGTTTTCCAGTTATTCTCCATCGTCTGATAGATCTTATCATAAAATCCTGCGTTATAAACACCGATCCATGCGGGTGAACCCTTATCTTCTATATATTTCCAGACAATATCTTCCTCGTATTTATCAGAAAACGTTACAAGGTGTCCGCCAAGCTTTTCACATTCTGCTTTGGCGTCTTCCCATGTAAGACTGCCTTCATAGTAATAGTAAAAATGTCCGTTGTACTGCATTGCATCTTCAGGTATCTCATATTCTGTTTCAGCAAAAACGGGTGTGGCTGTAACCAATACAAGCATTAATAGTAATACAACTGCCCCAACTAATGATTTCTTCATATCTTATTCTCCTTCTCGAAAAAAATAATGATACCCCGAACCAAAGACTCAAAACCCCTTTTAAGCCTTTGGCTTTCAACACCATTTAAGTAAAACAGGGGAGGAAACATCCTTTACCAGTATAATGTATTCCTCCCCCTTATCTTTAAAAATTAATAGTTAACAATCTTGCCGAAGTCAGCCTTAAGTGAAGCTCCGCCTACAAGTCCGCCGTCGATGTCGGGCTGTGCGAAAAGCTCAGCTGCGTTTCCTGCATTTACAGATCCACCGTACTGGATACGTACTGCATCTGCTGTAGCCTGATCATAGATCTCTGCGATGCACTTACGGATGCCCTTGCAAACTTCCTCAGCCTGCTCGGTAGTAGCGGTCTTGCCTGTTCCGATAGCCCAGATAGGCTCGTATGCGATAACCATGCTCTTTACCTGGTCAGCAGCGATACCAACAAGGTCAGACTTGATCTGAAGACGGATCCAGTCCATGGTAACGCCCATTTCTCTCTGCTCTAATGTCTCGCCGCAGCAAAGGATGGGAGTAAGACCTGCTTCAAATGCCTTCTTAACCTTCTTATTAAGGAAAGCGTCATCCTCTTTGAAGTACTCACGTCTCTCAGAATGTCCGATGATAACAAACTTAACGCCTGCGTCAACAAGCATGGGAGCTGAGATCTCGCCGGTGTAAGCGCCCTTGTCCTCAATGTAAAGGTTCTCAGCGCCAACCTGTACGTTTGTACCCTTAACTGCTTGGGCAACGGGAACGATGTCGATAGCGGGTACGCAGTAAACTACATCTACTGAATCTGACTTAACCAGATCCTTTAATTCTGCGCAAAGAGCAACTGCCTGTGAAGGTGTCATGTTCATCTTCCAGTTGCCTGCGATAATTTTACGTCTTGCCATTTTGTGGTTTCCTCCATGTCTTTATGGCTTCCCCTCGAGGGGAAGCTGTCAGCGAAGCTGACTGATGAGGTGTTTTCATTTAGTTTTCCACCTCATCCGCCCCTTCGGGGCACCTTCCCCTCAAGGGGAAGGCTTTATTATATTTTTAATTATTTGTCATCTGCTGCGTATACGCCGGGAAGCTCCTTGCCCTCAAGGAATTCAAGGGAAGCGCCGCCACCTGTTGAGATGTGGCTCATCTTGTCAGCGAAACCTAACTGGTTGCAAGCTGCTGCTGAATCACCGCCACCGATGATAGTGGTTGCATCTGTCTCAGCAAGAGCCTTAGCTACAGCGATGGTTCCCTTTGCAAGGGTAGGATTCTCGAATACGCCCATAGGTCCGTTCCAAACAACGGTCTTAGCTGTCTTAGCTGCGTTAGCGAAGAGCTCACAGGTCTTAGGTCCGATATCAAGACCTTCCATATCAGCGGGGATCTTGTCAGAGTCAACATAAGTTACATCAACAGGTCCGTCGATAGGATCGGGGAAGCCTGCTGCGATACCTGTATCAACAGGAAGAAGAAGCTTCTTGCCGAGCTTTTCAGCCTTTGCCATCATTTCCTTACAGTAATCGATCTTCTCGTCATCGCAAAGTGACTTACCGATCTCATATCCCTTAGCCTTAAGGAATGTGAATGCCATACCGCCACCGATGATAAGTGTATCGCACTTCTCAAGGAGGTTATTGATAACGTTAAGCTTATCAGCTACCTTAGCGCCGCCAAGGATTGCTACGAAAGGTCTAACGGGATTCTCTACTGCATTGCCAAGGAAGTTGATTTCCTTCTGCATAAGGTATCCTACTGCACAGTTGCCGCCCTTCTTACGAACGTACTCTGTAACTACGGATACAGATGCATGTGCACGGTGTGATGAACCGAATGCGTCACATACATAATCATCGCAAAGCTCAGCAAGCTCCTCAGCGAACTTTGTGCCGGCCTTTGCGGGCTTGGTCTCTTCTTCCATTCTGAAACGTGTATTCTGAAGAAGAATAACATCGCCTTCATTCATAGCTGCAACAGCTGCTGTAGCGTCAGCGCCTGTTACGTTGTAATCAGCGATAAACTTTACTTCCTTACCAAGCTTCTCTGAAAGTCTCTTAGCTACGGGTGCTAAAGACTCCTTCTCATTAGGTCCTTCCTTAACCTTGCCTAAGTGTGAGCAAAGGATAACCTTTGCACCGTCATTAGCAAGCTTATTGATAGTAGGAAGTGCTGCTACGATACGAGTCTCATCTGTGATCTCGCCATTCTTTAAAGGTACGTTGAAGTCGCAACGAACCAGAACTCTTCTTCCCTTTGCGTTAAAATCGTCAACTGACTTTTTGTTAAGTCCCATTTTTAGTTCCTCCTGTATAAAAAATTAAGGGTCCGGTCCAATCTGACCGGACCCATATAGGTCTTTCATTGTAACCTCGAAAATCGCTACGCAATTTCCTCGGTAACAGGATGGTGCTGCGCACCTATCAGATGTGTCTTACGTCACATCTGATAATATGTCCTTTCGGACATATTACATTCTGTTATATTACTTTAACTCTGAGAAGTACTTGATAGTACGAACCATCTGTGAGGTGTAGCTGTTCTCATTGTCATACCATGAAACTACCTGTACAAGGTTGTCAGCGCCAACCATTGTCTGTGTAGCATCAAAGATTGAACCAAATCTGCTTCCTACGATATCGCTGGAAACGATCTCATCCTCATTGTAACCGAATGACTCGTTTGAAGCTGCCTTCATAGCTGCATTGATCTCTTCCTTAGTAACGCTCTTCTCTACTGTAGCAACAAGGATTGTTGTTGATCCGGTAGGGGTAGGAACACGCTGTGCAGAACCGATAAGCTTGCCGTTTAACTCAGGGATAACAAGGCCGATAGCCTTTGCAGCACCTGTGCTGTTAGGAACGATATTGCAAGCGCCTGCACGTGAACGACGAAGGTCACCCTTTCTCTGAGGACCATCAAGGATCATCTGATCGCCTGTGTAAGCATGGATTGTGCTCATGATACCTGACTTGATACCTGCAAGGTCGTTAAGAGCCTTAGCCATAGGTGCAAGACAGTTAGTTGTACATGAAGCTGCTGAAATGATAGTATCTTCAGGCTTAAGTGATGTATGGTTTACATTGTAAACGATGGTAGGAAGATCATTTCCTGCAGGAGCAGAGATAACAACCTTACGAGCGCCGGCATCGATATGAGCCTGTGCCTTAGCCTTGCTTGTATAGAAACCTGTACACTCAAGAACAACGTCTACCTTTAATTCGCCCCAAGGAAGATCCTTAGCTGCGGGACAAGCATAAATGGTGATCTCTTTTCCATCAACTGTGATTGAGCCGGGAACCTTAACGGTCTTTCCGTCTTCCTCAAAGATTGCATCCTTGTATGTAACCTTGTCTGCTAAAGCGTACTTACCCTGTGATGAATCATACTTAAGAAGATGAGCAAGCATCTTAGGGCTTGTTAAATCGTTAATAGCTACTACTTCGTAGCCTTCTGCACCAAACATCTGTCTGAATGCAAGACGACCGATACGGCCGAATCCGTTGATTGCAACTCTTACATTTGCCATGTCAAATGACCTCCTAAAAAAACTTTAAATTAATAATATTTGAACCTCTCATAAAACAAGAGTAACAAATTCGACAATATTCTAACTTGTTTTAAGGAAAAAATCAAGGAATATTTTTATAAAATAATGTCTTATATTATAAAAAGATTATAAACCCCTGATCATTCAGCCTCAATCTCGGTATTTTCAACGTCAGATAAAGACTCAGCCTTCTGAGCTGCAGCCTCTTCCTCGCTTAAGATCTTAACTTTGCCGGTAGCAAGCTCCTCAACAGCTATAGATAAGGGCTTGTTGCACTTAGCTGTAGCATATGTGGGTGCTCCGTCAATGATCTGTCTTGCTCTCTTAGCTGTAGCAAGTACGATGGAGTATCTGCTGTTTACGATAGGCTGTGTGTTGTTAGCCTCGCTGTCACTGTTAACTACCTTCATTAAATCGGTGTAAGACGGATGTAACATGTTATTTCTCCTTATATCTTATATGTTAGGGATTATTCGATGTTCTGAATTTGTTCCCTTACTTTTTCTATGTCTGTTTTAAGGTTTATCGCCGTATTGGTGATATCCAGGTCGCTGGACTTGGAAAGTATGGTATTGGCTTCCCTGTTCATCTCCTGAGCTATGAAGTCGAGCTTACGTCCGACATTCTCAGCCTCGTTCAAGGTGTTCTTCATGTTGTTGATGTGTGCACGGAGCCTTACGGTCTCCTCATCCACACATATCTTGTCGGCAAATACGGTGATCTCTGTGGCAAGTATGCCCTGATCCATATTGGTATTGCCTAAAAGCTCCTCTACCTTGGCATACAGACGGTTCCTGTACTCATCCACTACCTGTGGTGACCTCTCCTCGATAAAATCTATCATCGAGATCATGCCGTCAAGCTTGGCGATCAGATCCTTCTTTAAATGCTCGCCCTCATCGATACGGGTCTTCACAAAATTCTCAGCCGCATTCTTGATGGCATTCTCTATGAAGCTCCACATCTCGTTCTCATCGATCTGCTGCTCTTCTATAGTGAATACATCCGGGAAACGTGCCAGCTGTGAAGCACTGATGTTGCCGTCTATCTCAAACTGGCTTCCCATCTTCTTTATAAGATCAAAATAACTCTTTGCCAGGTCCTCGTTATACTTTACCAGTTCCTTGCCTTCAGTAAAATCTTCATATATAATAAAGATATCAACCTTACCTCTTGAGATGTAGTTCTTAAGCAGGTTTCTTATGGCTGATTCAAAAAAGTTAAGCTTTTTCGGCATCTTCAGGCTGATCTCACAATATCTGTGATTAACTGCCTTCATCTCTACCGATATCTTTCTCTCAGGTGTTTCGGATTCAAACCTTCCGAATCCGGTCATACTTTTAAGCATTTATGTATCCGCCTTTCCCGTAACATCTGCAACCAATTTATTATAGTAAGATTTTTTTATAAAGTCAAGAAGAATCTTTAAGTGAAGTATACTACCTCTTCCTCTGCGGGTGCGGCATCCTCCAGCTTGGTCACATAAAGCACCGGACCTCTTCCTCTGTATTCACGTCTAAGCTCCAGCTTGATCTTGGCCTCCACGTTTATCCAGTCCCTGTTATTATGTGAGTTAAGGAAATCAGCATAATAAGAAGGTATCCTGGCGGTGAATCCGATAAAACCTATATCATTGGCACAGCACTGCATGGCGAATCTGCCGGGTACAAAAGCACCCTTGCCCATCTTCGGATCCTTATATACCTGAGCCTTGAACCTGATATTCTTCTCGTTGTATTTCTTTCCGAAATCAAGTATATCAAGATACCAGAGTCCGAAGTCGTCATCCTCTATCACTATCGGATTGGCAGTAATATCAAAAGGAAGCTCGTCCTCTTCCTCGCCGTCCATATTTGTACCGTCGCTGCTCTCATATATAAGCTGAGCCTTACGGTTTGCCGGCTTAACAATACGGCGGATATCGGTCTTCTTTGTATCCTTGGTACAGCGGTTGAATATCACGGTATCGGAGTACTTAAGCTGCTCCATGATAAGCGAACGCATATTATTTATATAATTCATGAAGGTTGTAGCATCCACCATGGTGATCAGCTGTACTGTGGTCCAGCCTGCAGGCATCTCCATTTCGAGCAGCTCCTGCATGGGCCATACGCCGTTCAGCTCCACTATGATCTTGTCCGGATGGTACTCGGCATTCAGCTCCTCGAGCTTAGCGTTCGTAAAATCCTCTTTTTCCTCTATATATTCAACGAATATGTTCTTTTTCCTGAACTTATCCTCATCATACTCCTCTTCACCCTCTTCACAGACCAAAAGAAGTATCCTGTCTCCGTTTATAAACTCCGGATCCTCTAAGGTGGTCTTTATAAAAGTAGTTTTCCCGGACTCTAAGAATCCGTTTATAAGATATACGGGTATTTCCATTATTACACCTCATCAGTCAGCTGCGCTGACAGCTTCCCCTCAAGGGGAAGCCTAAAGCTGCGCAATGCTCAAGCAAATAAAGCCTTGATCTGCTCCTCATTGATCTTACTTCCGATAACGCATATTTTACCGATCACGTCAGCACTGCCGCGTCTAACCTCTGACTCCTCAGGCACATGATCGAAATGGATCCACTGTCCCTCGGTAGCAGCCACGATACCCTTAGCTCTTAAGATGGTACCGAACTCCTCGGGAGTATCAAGTCTCTTAAGGATATCAGCTATCTCAGCCTCGGTAAACTTCTTGGTAGTCTCTATGCCGACACTTGTAAATACCTCATCTGCATGATGATGGTGATGATGGTCATGTCCGTGCTCGTGATGATGGTGCTCATGCTCATCCTCGTCGTCATCATCGTCATGGTGATGGTGGTGATGATGCTCGTGCTCATCCTCGTCATCATCATCGTCGTCATGGTGGTGATGGTGATGATGCTCATGCTCGTCCTCGTCGTCATCATCGTCATGGTGATGATGGTGGTGATGCTCGTGCTCATCCTCATCGTCATCGTCATCATCGTGGTGATGATGGTGGTGATCATGTCCGCAGCACTCCTCACCGTCCTCATGATGATGTCCGCACTCAGGGCAGATACCTGCAGCCTCTAAGAGCTCGTCCTCAAACTTGGACTTCTCTTCCATAGCCTTTAATATAGCTGCACCGTCAAGCTCATCCCAGGGAGTGGTGATAAGCACTGCCTTGTCATTATGTTCACGGATAAGCTGTACAGCTGTAGCCAGCTTCTCCTCAGAAGTATTCTGTGTCCTGCTGAGGATTATGGTCTTAGCGTACTCTATCTGGTTATTGAAGAACTCACCGAAGTTCTTCATATACATCTTGCACTTGCCTGCATCAACTACTGCTACAAAGTTGTTAACTACGATGCCTGCATCCTCTGCCACATCCTGAATAGCCTTTATAACATCCGAAAGCTTGCCTACACCTGAAGGCTCTATGATGATCCTGTCGGGAGCGAACTGCTTCATAACATCCTTTAATGCAATGCCGAAGTCACCTACTAAGGTACAGCATATACATCCCGAGTTCATCTCTGTGATCTGTATGCCGGAATCCTTTAAGAATCCGCCGTCGATACCAATCTCACCAAACTCATTCTCGATCAGAACGATCTTCTCACCCTTAAAAGCCTCAGCTATCAGCTTCTTGATAAGAGTGGTCTTACCTGCTCCAAGAAATCCCGAAAAAATGTCAACCTTTGTCATTTCAATTACCTTGCCGTATTTCGCGGTTTTCCTTTCTTTTCTCTATATTTATGTCATCCTGATGACACAAAACATGCATTGTAAATCTAAAGCCCGCTATACTATAGCACTCTTGATACTTAAAGTAAAGTATTCAATCGCGCCAATTTGATTAAAAAATTATTATATTTACTCACCGCCGTAATAGCTGATCTTGAACTCATCTATACCGTCCACTATACCCTCAGCTATCTTCTCCTGATAAGCAGGATCGGCAAGCTTTGCAGCCTCTGTAGAATCAGTCACGTATCCGCACTCAAATATGATGGCCGGCATCGTGGTCCTGCTCGTTACCACCAGGTTGGTCCTGAAATGTGTGCCCCTGTTCTTGGCGCCTGTTTTCTTGCAGGCTGCAGCAAGGATCGTATCACCCAGCTCCTCACAGCCCTCACGCCTGTATGTCCAGGACTCCATACCGCTCGCAGCACCCTCGGATGCTTCAAGGGAGTTCTGATGGATACTGATCAGACATACCGGTTCATCCTGTGCATTGGCTATGGAAGCACGCTGTGTCAGACCTACGAAGCTGTCATCGGATCTGGTCATTTTGACATTATATCCGCGGAGTATCAGCTCATCCTTAAGCTTGTAGGATATTTCCAGGTTTACATCCTTCTCCAGTACTCCGTTACCTTCGGCACCGCCGTCATATCCGCCATGTCCTGCATCCACTATGACAAGTCCCTTGCTGCCCGGGATAATATCCTTATATTTTAACGCCTTAAGGTCTATTTCTGTCTTCTCGCCGGTATCGGTTATCTCAAAGAAAGTATCCCCTGCACCAAGTCCCGGCCTCGACGAATTATCCACCAGCCATACTTCGTGGTACTCGCCCACATAATCCTTATATGTGATAGCTTCCACATGCTCGGCATATTTCTTTTTGATAAAACTGATGAGCAGCAATAATATAATAAGAAGAAGTATCGTGCAAACGCCAAAAAAGGACAGCACAACAAGAGCCCTCTTCCTTTTTCTTTTCCGGATAAAGGCCTGTTTTCTTCTGTCCCTGTCATTTTGTTCATATAATACGTTATTATATGTTGCACGACGTGACATAAGGATACTCCTTCACGAATTTCCAAACATCTGTATCTATACCGAGTTTCCCCGTATGATATCCTAATCTTATGGTGAAGCTCCCATCATCGGATTTTGTGAGACCAAGCACCTTGATATGCGGATCATCTTTCTTAAGAGCATCAAGGAATTCATCCATATGCTCATCCCCGTCTCTTATAACGACTTTACATTCGGCAGCCTGTCGCCCTTCAAGATTATCCATATAATCATAAAGGGTATACTGCATCACGATCATTATAACAGAGGCCGCAAAAGCAACGATATACAGACCGTTACCGAAGCACATACCTATACCGGACACAGCCCAGACACCTGCAGCCGTGGTAAGTCCTTTGATGGCATGGTTTTTGATGAATATCATACCTGCACACAAAAAACAGATACCGGTCACTATGTTGGCAGCTATACGCGAGGCATCTGCCTGAACGCCTTCAAATCCGACTACGTCAAAATACGAATATTTTGAGCAGATGCAGAAAAGAGTACTGGCCATAGCTGCAATGATATGCGTACGCATACCGGCCACTTTTTCCTTCTTCTTTCTCTCATATCCGATGATGGCACCGGCTAAGCAGGAAAGAACGATCCTAAGTACAAGTTCAAACTGAAAAGGTAAACCGAATATATCATCGAAAATATTCTGTCCGAACATATAAACCCCCTATAGTTATATATCCCATCCGAATTACCACATAATAATGCAATGATAAATATACTATAAATCCCCAAATCTGTCAAATTTTAAAAAGAAACTGTGGAACACAGGACTGAATCCCATGTTCCACAGCTGTATAGTTATAAGACCATCATTCGGTAACTATTTTAACTTTAGCCTTTGCGTTGCCCGCTTTTTTAAGCTGGTCGCCAATGCTCTTCTTTGCTGCCTTTCTCTCCTGTTTGGTAGCATCCTTAGAAACAACTACATTTAACACGAGCTTGGCTCCGGTATCTTTCAGACAATTCTTTCCTAGCGTTGTACCTTCACTAAGCTTTACTGATGTAAGATCAGCCAGACCTCTTAAGGCATTTTTCTTAAGTGTCTTGATAGCACTGCTAAGTTCTACGCTTTTGGCTGTATCGGACACCACACCTGCAGCAAGTGCTGTAATCTTATGCATCTTACCGTCTGCACCGGGTACCTCATCCGGTATCTTTACTTCCGATGAGCTTGATAATATCTCGCTTAAAGCAGCTTTTTTCCCGTCCTTTGAAGTAAAGGTAAGTATTACTTTGTTGCCGTCCGCATCCTTTAATATAGCAGTCTCGATATATCCTCCGTCAACTGCTGTTTCCCTTGTCACCTTCTCTACCGAACCGTCAGCTTTCTCTCTCTTAAATACGTCCGATCTGGAGCCGTCCTTCCTGACTGCCTCTTTTATAGTAGTAAGTACCCCATCGATTTCACCGGTAGTCGTAGTTACGATCGTTCCGTCTGGTCTTTCCTTAACCGTTATGTCAGGCCTTTCAGGTACCTGTGTAACCTTGGGAGTAGGTTTTGGAAGATTGGTGGGTGTAGGTGTAACAGTAGGTGTAGCCGAGAGCGAAGGTGTCACTATAGGCACTCCGCTACCCGGATTATCTACTACTCCGCCAGGAACCTGAATACCGTTACCCGAACCATTGCCATTGCCGTTACCATTTCCGTTTCCGTTACCATTATTGTTACCCGGCGTTAAAGTCGGTGCAGGAGCCGCAGTAGGTATTATTTCCTCTTCTACCACTTCACCGCATACCGTACATTTTCTTACTTTTTTACCGGTAGTAGTTTCCGTAGCATGATATATTGTTTCCCAATTACCCGGAGTATGAGGGAGCTTATCTATTGTAAAGCTCTCTCTGCTAAGTTCTTCTCCACACCTGTCACAACAGGTTACCATATCATAAGATCCTGTTTTGCTGCAGGTGGTAGCCACTTCATTTTCCTTCTTTGCTTCACCTGCTATGTGCTCAAGCTTCTCTATGGTCTTGGTCTCTCTGGATATCTCAGCTCCACACCTGTCACAATAAGTGACCAGATCATAAGACCCGTCCGCAGTACATGTTGCAGCTACTTCATTTTCCTTCTTTGATTCGCCTTCTAAGTGTCCAAGCTTCTCTATGGGTATTGTTTCTCTCGATACTTCCACACCGCATTCGCTGCAATATGTAACAAGATCATAAGAACCATCCGTAGTACACGTTGCTGCCACAAAATTATCTGTCTTAGTTTCTCCTGCAACATGATTATGTTTCTCATAAGTCTTCGTTGCTCTCGATAACTCTCTTCCGCATACACAATATTCTACAATATCATACGAGCCATCTTCAGTGTCTGTCGCAGGAACTTCGTTTTCTATTACTGTTTTAAATACAGAATGCTCCGCAGGTTCCTTAAAGATTTTACCATATTCTACACCAAGAAGAGTATCACAGTACATACAGCGTGCTACATCGTCTGCTTTATATATTTCCAAGTGATAATCACCCATATCTTCAAAACCGATATGTTCAATATTCTCTTCGAAGTAGTGTGCTTGATGCACCGCTTCCACATTCCATTGATAGTCAAACACCTTATCGTAGATGATATCATATGGTTCATAGGTTAAAGATATAGTATTATTGCCAAATACATATTCCTGATCAAGATCATTAAGAGTATACTTGCCTTCAGCTGTCTCTTCTACTGCAAATTTGTTCAGCCATTCCGTAAGACTTTCAGGCGTAGAATTACACGGCATCCAATCAGGCAACCAACCCATAGGAGTACCAACAGGCAGAATTACACGCTGCTTTTCCCTATAATAAACGCCTTTTACAAAATTGGTTGCCGGTGTATATTCTTCTGTTCCGTCCTTTTTCAATTCTCTTGTATAATATGTACCTTCCTCCGGATTAAAAAATCTGGTAGTCAGATCCTTATCCATGTAATTTACTATTGTATAAGGATAAAACAATCTAAAAGCCTGTTCATCAATTTCACATCCATTAGTATATAGTTCTTCCGGAATAATGAATACACCTGATCTGCCCATGGAAATTGAAATATTTAGATTTGGATAATTATACCTGTAACCTATTATAGGTATACTAAATATACAATTTCCAATTGACTTCAATGTTGAAGGCAGTATAATATTACCGTTTATATTATTACAACCGCTAAATGCTCCATTTCCTATAGATTCCAATCCTTCATTAAGTATCAGGTCACCGGAAAATCCTGCATCTGAAAATGCGAAGTATTCAATGGTTTTTAAACTATCCGGAAGTACCAGTTCTCCATCAAGAGCAACGCATCCGTAAAATGCATATTCATTTATTGTTTCAATACCATTTTCTATCGTCAGATGGCCGGATATCGGCATGTTTTCAAAAGCACTTCTATTTATACCTTTTACCGTATATTCAACAGAATCAACCGTAACTTTACCCGGGATCGTTATATTCGACTTATACGGATCTAATATTCCTGCAATCCATGCCTCTCCTTTTTCATCGGATGGTACATAAATTCTAAAACCATCATCAGTTATCATATGACTGTTGAAATAATCCTGATTTATTACAGCTTTATACGCTCCTTTACCTATAACTGTAACAGGTGTACTGGCAACTGAAGATATATAATTATAATAACCCGGATTATTTTGATCAATACCTAACAGCATATCAATATCAAATTCCATATCTGAGTTATTAATAATGTTATCCCAAGGTTTACCGCCATTGATCCTGTCATATTGAAGTTTTGTCATATACTCAGGAATTATAAAAGTATCAAAACCCGTATATCGAAAAGCATTATAACCTATTTCACCTACAGACTCAGGCAATTCGAAATCTCCGCTCAATCCATAACAGTCGGCAAATGCTTGAGCGCCTATATAATTAATTATCGGTTTTTGTCCGAATTTCAAAGATGTAAACTTATAATCTCCCAAAAAAGCTTCATTTTCAATACGGGTACATCCATCCGGAATTATTAAATCTCCGTAAAGACCGGTACAATATGCAAAAGCATATGGCTCTATGGTATCAAGGTATTCCGGAAGCCTTAACTCTCCTTTAATGCATCTGTAACCCCAAAATGCAGTATTACCTATTACGGTAACTCTGTATTCTTCTTTATCATAAGGATTCGTAACACAGTCAGGTATATATAAACCGTTAAGTGCCGTCGGTGGTACCCCTTCTTTAAGGCTAAGCAGCTTTACTTCATATTTATCACTGATAACCTCATAAATAAAATCACCCTGTTCAAACCTCTGCCCTACTGCTGCCTTCGCTTCTACCGTCTCGCCCATCACGGGCAACAAAGCCACTACTAAAGCAGCAACCATCAGAAATGCAACAAATCTTTTCGCCACAATTCTTCCCATTCCTATATCTCCCTTCTCTTACAGAATCCGGAGAGTTATCTCCCCGGATCCCGTACTGATATTTCATTACTTCGATGTTGCCTTTACTTTTATCTTTGATGAAAGTCCTTTTGCTGCAAAGAGTTCGGCATAAGCTGACTTCATAGTTTTGGCTGCATATACCTTACATTTAGAAGGTATCGACTTAAATACGCCCTTTGTAACAGTCTTGTCTGTTAACAATGTGGTACGTACCACCAGCTTCTTTAACTTACTGCAGCCGGTAAATGCACCCTTCTTTATGTACTTAACACCTTCAGGTATAATCAGTGAAGTAAGCGCCTTACATTTCTTAAATGCACTCTGACCGATAGTAGTAACACCGCTTCCGATCTCAACTTTCTTAAGTTTTGTACATCCTGCGAATGCACCTGTAGGGATCTTGGTGATATTATCGCCGATAGTGATGCTTGTGATCTTGGTATTCTTCTTAAATGCTGCAGCTGCGAATGCAGTAACCTTATAAGTAATGCCGTCTATTATAACACTGTCCGGTATAGTTACCTTGGTTGCACTTCCATCATATGATACATACTCTACAGTATTTTTCTTACCTGAAGAAGCAACCTTATATGTAGCGTTACTTGCCTTATCTGTTAATAATGCTCCTACTTCTGCTGCCTTAGGTAATGTTGCGCCTGTATCTGTGCTTCCGCCTGATGTTGAACCACCAGTAGAGCCACCGGTTGAACCGCCTATACTTCCACCTGCTGAACCACCTGTGCTTCCACCTGATGTTGAACCACCTGTGCTGCCGCCAACTGACCCACCTGTGCTGCTGCCTGATGATGAACCGCCTGTACTACCGCCTGACGATGAGCCGCCACTTGAGCTGCCACCGGGAACTGAGCTGCCACCCGATGATGAACCACCGTTTGAGCTGCCTCCCGGAACTGAACTGCCGCCTGATGATGAACCGCCGCTTGAGCTGCCGCCCGGAACTGAACTGCCGCCTGACGATGAGCCGCCACCGATGCTGCTGCCTCCGCCTACAGATGAACCACCGCCTATACTACCACTGCCACCTGATGATGAGCCACCACCGATGCTGCTGCCTCCACCTGACGACGAGCCGCCTCCTACGCTGCCGCCGCCAGAGCTACCGCCCGGAATTGAACTACCACCCGATGATGCCGGACCGGTAGCAGGTATAGTCTCTTCTTCAAGTACTGTCCCACAAACTGTACATTTTTTAACTTTTTTACCTGCCTGTGTTGCAGACGCTTCTATGACAGTTTCCCAATCACCCTTGTTATGTTCTACCATATCCGTTTCTACATGCTGACGAGATAATTCTAAACCACAATATTTACACTTTGTAATAACATCGTAAGAACCTTTAGAAGTACATGTGGCTTCTACATTATTAATATATTCTACACCGTCACTAATATGATCAGTATTAAAAACTTGTGTTATTTCCAATATATTATAATTAGTATCCTTTGGTGTATATATAAGTTCAACAGTATTTTCCCCTGCGGTTATAACTTGTGACGGGGTTTTCATAGTATACCTACCAAGGGAACCTTCCAATAAAGCAAGAGAATCTAATAAAGCTATATATGATTCTGTCGTAATATTACAAGGTATATCAGGCAACTGTTCAAGATCTGTCAGATTTAAATCCAACTTATTAACTTTAATCTTTATTTTTGTTTCAACAGTATTATAGTTATTGGTATCATCCGGAGTAAATACTACTGTATACTCTGTCGTATTACTATCTGATACCTTAGGTGCTATTGTACCATCTTTCCAAGTAAATGTTCCGGCAACATTAGCAGTTCCACCGTTCAAAGTGCTATCATGCAGCTTATTTCCATAAACTATATCAGAAGCTACAGGCAGACCTGTTATTTGAGGATTAGCTTTATTTATTGTAAATGATTTTGAATTGTTTTCAAAAACCATATAATAAGGCTCTATACCAGTTATAGTGACTGTAGCTGTCCCGGCATTTATATTATTACTATACTCCAATTGATAGTTTGTTTCAGATATGATAGTATTACCATCCTTAACAGTTACCAATGGAGTCTTTTCTGTTCCATCATATGTATATGAAGATTGTGAAAGTTCTATAATCGGATCAGTAACACTTTTAGGAAAAACATTAAACATTTTAGTAGCAATATATTCATTATAGTTTTCAGTTTCCGAAAGAATTGCGACCATATAATACATACCCGGCTCTAAAGAAGTATTTGTTATCCCACTCCAATCTTTAATACCAAGTAAACCATCTTTATTATTATAATATCTGTAAGTTACTGTAGCATTTCCAGGATTTGATGTTAATGAAGGTGTTGGCACTTCACCCATATATGAATAATCACACATTTCAACTTCACAATTTTTCACATCTGCCTTTTCAATTTCGTAATCTAATACTATAGAACCAACAATGTCTCCTAACCCTTTGAGGATCGCTTTGGCTGGTCCTGCATTGATATTTGAATACTCTATGGTATAATCTTTGTTTTCTGTTAGCTCATATTTATATGCAAATCCAAACGTATGCAAATCCAAATTAATTGTATATTCCGGCTTAGGCGCCACTCCTTCTTGATAGTATATTTCGTTTTTTTGTTCTATACAAATAATATCATTATTATATAAGCTTTTTAAGTCATATTTTAATATGTATTTCCCTTTAATTCTTCCAATATAATCACCTATACCATAAATATAATATACCGTTTCTTCTTCGTCATTATTTATATAAAAAGGTATAGGTTGTATTACATCATTTTTCTGATATTTTATTTCGTAATCTACATTTTTTTGTAGTATTACATCTTGATTTTTAATAGTAACTTCCGGTTCAATACGTGTACCTTTAAAAATCAAATTGTCAATGTCTTTGATATCAACAGTTATTTGAGGGTTATTTGAAATATCACATTTTAATGTAAAACTACCTTTTCTTAAATCTGTACATTTATTACCATTTGAATCATAATAATAGTAAGGTGCTTCAGGTAATCTTATAGAAAAATATTTATCAGAGTCATTAATTATTTCTTTGATAATACCGGTATTAAAAAAAATACTCGTATCTGTATTTTTTAAGCTTTCTGGAATCACTAATTTCTTTAATCCATTACACCCTGAAAACACAAAATTATATAGTTCTTTAACGTTATTAGAAATAGTTATTGAACTCAGATTAGAACACCCCAGAAATGCATATTCGCCTATTTTTTTAACACTATTCGGTATAATAAGGTCCCCTTTTATGCCATCACATTTTGCAAAGGCAGCACCTCCTATTTCTTCAACTGTATCCGGGATTGTTAATTGTCCATATATTTGAGCGTTGCTAAACCCATCAATGTATTTGACTGGATAATCACCTATTTTTGATGGAATAGTACAAGGTAACATTGATTTATTTACCCCAACAATCTCACAATAATCATCTTTTATACAATAGATAAACCCATCCTCATTTTCATGGTAATTACCTCTGTACCCCTTCCTACTATATTCTCCGATTGAAAACTTATCAATCTGAGTACTTGGGTCACTATCATTAACATATCCCCAAATATATGAGAATTCATATATATCAATATCGGGACCCATATAGCTAATCTTTTTTGCCGGTCTGTCTGAATAAAATACTTTATTTCCAAGAATATTATTTCTATTATCGATTATCAGCGAATCGAAATCATTATATGCAAATGCATAATCTCCAATTGATGTTGCTTTATCATTAATACCAATATAGCCTTTCATATGACAAGAAGCAAAAGCATATTCTCCAATAGATAAAAGATTAGGATTTGAAGTGTAAGAAATATCAAGTACTGTTAATGATATATCATAATTAAACGCATAATCACCAATTATTTCTACACTTCCGGGGATTACAAGACGACCTGATAATGACTGGCAATTTTTGAATGCGCTATTTCCAATTGTTTTTAGTGTATTGGAATCTACCGGTAGTTTAAGCTCAGTAATTCTTGCACCACTAAAAGCAGATTCCTCAATAGATTCTAATTTAGTATTAGAAAGATCAATAATAAGCCCCAATTTATCATGACCTGACAAATAAAAAGCTTTTTTGGATATTTTAGTTAATGAATCCGGAAATTTGACGGATTTAAGATTAATTAAATCGCTAAATACCTCTTCCCCAATAATAGTTATATTTTCACCAATTACAATAGATTTAGCAAAACCAGGAAATTTGAATCCTTCAATTTTTTTTACTTTATAATTCTTTCCTGTGCTGTCCATAATTGTACCGGGTATAATATAATTATCGGTATCATTAGCGACTGCCCCAACAAGTGCTACTTCATATGTATTAGCATCAGTTACTTTAAATGTATAATATGGATAGCTTTCATCCACAACAGTATCTCCAACTGCCGGTGCTGCCTTAACCTCGCTATATCTGCCAATTACTAAAAAACCAATTGACAATATGATAAGTGCTAAGGTTAAAATATGGTTTTTACAACACTCTTTAGGTCTCTTCATTATTTCCAATCTCCCTTCTCTTTGTAAGATCAAATTCGATATACTGATACAATATTTCGCATGCAGTATATCTATACATCAATTAAATTATAACAAATGAGATTGGAAAACACACTATTAACATTAATAGTTTTTTGCCGATTCAGGAAAAGACTATTAATGTTAATAGTTTTTTATCAAAATTTGTGAACTTTTTGCAAACTTTTTCCGACTTTATCTCCTTTTCTGCAATAAAAAAATGCCGGTCTTTCAACCGGCAAATCTTTAAATGCATTTTCAATCACTTATTTTTTTAGTTGTCCTGTTTCCTTTTGAATCATACGTATACTCA
>JAEEGG010006159.1_pt1 | contig 28204 bp, 25 predicted proteins | sample 9134161 | NCBI WGS metagenome assembly JAEEGG01 (sample SAMN16246543, study PRJNA631951) | gut metagenome | biome: gut microbiome; feature: rumen; material: CR-attached | host: Bos | place: Iran: Karaj | collected 2018-10 | reverse complement strand
TACTCGTCAACGATCGCACGCAGGATCTGCAGCTTTCTTTGATCCAGCTCCATGCGATCGCCTCCTTTCCTTTAGCACTCCGTTTGTTCGAGTGCTAATCACTATGCATAAGATACCACTATCATGCGCATTCGTCAAGTGAACTTCGGGGCAACAATGTGAAACAAAAGTGAAATCTCGTCGGAGCGTGCTCAACTCTGTTCACGACGATGCTTGTGACAGCATCCGTATCATCCGTTTCGCGAAAGCATTGTCGTTCACCCGTTTCGCCGCCCCTCCTCTCCGCAAAAGGTCGCGCTCGGTACGCCTGTTCATTTGTAAACGCATTCACAACGGCGTACTGTCGCTACCAACCTTTTGCGGCTTTTCACAAGGAAACCTCATCCACCGCAAGCGGTCCCCCTTCCCCATGCTGTACGCATGGGAAGGCTTTTGGATGCGTGCAAAGAGGCTTCTCCCCCTTTAGGGTGGAGAAGTTGTCAACGAAGTTGACTGATAAGGGGGGCGTATCTTGATTTTTTCCTCCATCATTTGATAAAATTGCCGCATGCATCCGACAATTCGGCGTCCCCGATTGTATGTATAGTGAAAGGAGGGCAAGGCAATATGAAGAATCCTTTGTTGCGTACGGACAAAGAGATTACGGAGCTCTATGCGCGCCATAAAAGCACGGTCTACCGCGTCTGCTTTGCTTACCTCAAAAACCCCGCCGATACCGAGGACGCCGTTTCGGAGACCTTTATCCGGCTGATCAAGAGCGCTCCCGCGTTCGAGAGTGCAAAACACGAAAAGGCATGGCTCATCCGCACCGCGTCGAACGTGTGCAAAAACCAGTTGAAGCATTGGTGGCGAAGGCGTGAGGACATCGAGCGTTTTTATGATCTTCCCGACAGGGAAAGGATCGAAACAAACGATGTTCTGGAAGCTGTCCTGGCTCTCCCAAACCGGTACAAGGCCGCCGTGTATCTGTATTATTACGAGGGTTATACCGGCGCGGAGATTGCAGGGATTCTCAAAAAGCCGCAATCGACCGTCCGCAATCATCTGCGCGAGGCGCGCGCAATTCTCAAAGAAAGGTTAGGTGACGATTTCGATGAAAAATGACTGTATCGTTGCTGCATGGAACACGATCGAACCGAGCGGCGCGCAGGATGCGCGGATGCTTTCCGCGATCCTCTCGGCAAACCGTTCCGAACACAAGAGAAAGGAGAAAAGGATGCTGCATACAAAAAAACTGCTGATCCCCGCCGTCTGTCTGGTGCTGCTTGCCGTCGTCGGCGTTACGGGGATCCGACTGAATTGGTTTACCGCAAGCCGGGAACCCATAGAAGCGGAAAGCGAGGGCGCGCCGGTCAACGAAACGGAATGCAAAGTGCCGAACCCCATTCTGGATGAAGAACTCGACGCCGCGTTCGGGTACCTGTTCCCGACCGAGATCGAAGAAGGGTATGCTCTGACTGAGGACGGCTTCAATTTATACAGCGACGGCGCCGATGCGCTTCACACCAAGCATCGCGTATTGAAGGCAACCTATTACAACGAAGAATTGAACGATACGCTGCTTATCGAGGTCGCGCCGAACACCTATTTCGGCGGATACCTCAAAAACACGCCTTACGGCGTCGTGCAATACGGAGACCCGCAGACCGACGGGACACGGTCCTCCATGATCTTTTTCGAGAACGACGGGATCACGATCCTATACCAGTTCGGAAAAACGGATATAGCCGCAATGGACGCGGAAACCGCCGAGCGCTTCTACGCCATGGTCCACTCGGCAAGATACTTCTACCGCGTCTCACCTGACGAAAGCGAGGAAAACGACGAAATTGATATTGACGGATAATGCGCTACTTTATGATAACAGCCGCCCGGTCGGACGGCTGTTGTTATCTGTAAAAATGTATAACGCATAAATAGTATCAGGGAAACAAATCGCGATTCGAAACATATTTACCAAAATAACATAACTATTTTGCAATAATCTGATAATATGCATATATAGTTGATAGAATCATGTTCTGTCAGAATCGGAGAGGTTTATCCCATGAATGCAAAACGCGGATTATGCTTTGTTCATTGCCTGTGTCTGCTCCTTGCCGCAGGATTCGGCTGTGTGCAGTCATCTGTACAAACACAACCGTCATCCGAAGCAGTTGACTGTACGCCGGAAGCCGTCGACCGACAGGACGCTGATCCTGTTTCGCCGACGCCGCTGTATGAGGGAGACGGATTGAAAATCTATTATGCCTCCCGTCTGGGTCAACCCGGCATTTGTGCGGAAGCACAAAGCTGGGGCCATACGTATTCCAGATTTCAGCGTCTTCCTTTTACCGAAGGACTGACCGAGCTCGTTTTTACCGGGATCGAAACAAAGTCCGACGGGGATCGGGCAGAAGCATTTGTGTATCTCCGTTATCTCGATAACACGGGAACGGAGCGGATCATCTGCGCCGATCACAGTGCGCCCGAATACACGGTGGTATATCCCCTGTCAACGGAAGCCGGGCTGGAGCTAAGCGAAGAACAGCGTGGGCTGTTCGACGATCTGCTTTTGATCGGGTATCACTATGAGAGCGTTTATGCAGAAGCAAACAGGTTACCCGATCCGGATGAATGGGAAAGCCTGTGTCAAGAATGTATACTGGGCGCTCTCTTTTATAACTATGGGGACGCTCTTCCTCCCTACCTGCACGGAGAAGGGACGATACAGAACCAATTCGGCGATAAAGGCGCCATTGTCTCGCAAAAGGAGCTTGAAGACTTCTTCCAAAGCACGGTCGGACGTCCGTGTATGATACCCGACGGGCAATACGCGGATGATGAGGATACATGGAAAGATTTACCGGCAGGAATGATTCCGCTGCTTCCGTCGGATTATGTCTGTAAAGGGCATGTTCAGCAGGCGGTTATGGAACCGGACGGAACCATTTGCCTGTATGGTTACAGAAGCGGGTTTGAGGTGATGTATGAAAGCGTGATCTGCCGCATTCGCCCTGTCGACGGCTATCTGGGCGGTCAGGTGATATCTACGGAGATCTGCCCCGTATACTACATGCATGAGGATCCTTCGATAACGCTTTTATCTTTCGATCAATAAAACACCTCATGCTTGATTACAGAGAGAATGAATTGCCTGACGGAATGAATTGACGCAAAACGTCATGAATTGCGGCAAGCCGCATAAAGAATGCTATCGCAAAAAATCGATCAGCCGCCGTTCGCGAAAGTCCTTAAGGATGGAATCGAGATGATCCATGCCCAAAGGAGTGAGGCACAGATAGGCGGGATCGGAACGGTCCCAGAAGCCGAAGCGGTCGTTCTTGTCATAGGCTTCCTTGTAGGTCTCGATCACGTCGCAGCCGAAGCGATCGGAAAATGCCGCGCGGTCGATACCTTTCACGAGGCGCAGCCCGAGCATGACCGACTCAAACATTTGCTCAAAGGTATTCGTGATGATCCGCTCCGCGCGCGGGAGCTTGCCCTTGTCGAGCTTTTTAAGATACGCCGGAATGCTGCTTTCATTTGAAAACCGTACCCAAAAGCCGTCCTCGATCATCGACGAATGCGCGGCGACACCCAAGCCCAGATACGGCTCGTTGTGCCAGTAGATGAGGTTATGGCGGCACTCGTACCCCGGCTTTGCAAAGTTAGAAACCTCATAGCGGCGATAGCCGAGCGATTCCAAAAGCGCCATCCCCGCGTCCTCCATGTCCGCAACGGCGTCCGGATCGGGCAGCGTTTCGCGCCCGGCAATTACGTCGTCGTAAAGCGGCGTGTCCTCCTCCAGGATCAGCGAATATGCGGAGATGTGCGTGGGCTCGAGCGCCGTAACGGTGCGGATCGCATCGAGATAATCCGCCTGCCCCTGCCCCGGGAGTCCGTGCATCAGGTCGATGTTGATGTTCGTAAACCCGGCGTCACGCGCGGCAGAATAGGTTGCAAGAAATTCCTCAAAGCTGTGCACGCGCCCGATGCGCTTCAAAAGGTCGTTCTGCGTTGCCTGCAACCCGATCGAAAGGCGGTTGAAGCCCGCGTCGCGCAGCCGTTTCAGACCGTCGAACCCGATCGTTTTCGGGTTGCATTCGATCGAGATCTCGGCGTCCGGTTCGACCGGAAAGGCGGTTTTGATCGCGTCAAGGATCGCGCAAAGATCCTCGGCGGGCAGGATCGTCGGCGTGCCGCCGCCGAAGAATACGGTTTTCACGCGCGCGTCCGGGTACTTTGCCCGAGACAGCGCGCTTTCTTTTTCCACGGCAGAGCGATACCGCCCCGCGGTCTCGTCGATCGGGATCGAACAGAAATCGCAGTAGCGGCATTTCTTCACGCAATATGGGATATGTACATAGACGCCGATCATCCGTTGATGCGCAGCACGCTCATGAAGGCGTCGCTCGGCACGGCGACGGAACCGACCTGCCGCATGCGCTTCTTGCCTTCCTTCTGCTTCTCCAGCAGCTTCTTTTTGCGCGTGATATCACCGCCGTAGCACTTCGCCAGAACGTCCTTGCGGACCGCCTTGACCGTCTCGCGGGCGATGATCTTGCTGCCGATCGCCGCTTGGATCGGAATCTCGAACTGCTGACGCGGAATGACGTCCTTGAGCTTTTCGGCAACGGCGCGGCCCTTACTGTACGCGCGGTCCTTATGCACGATCGTGGTCAGCGCGTCGCACATCTCGCCGTTCAGCAAAAAGTCGAGCCGGACAAGGTCGCTCTTTGCGTAGCCCGAAAGCTCGTAATCGAACGAAGCGTAGCCGCGGCTTCTCGATTTCAGGCTGTCGAAGAAGTCGTAGATGATCTCGTTGAGCGGCAGGATATAGTGCAGGTTCACGCGGTCCGCCTCGATGTACTGCATGTCGACGAACGTCCCGCGGTTGTTCTGGCAGAGCTCCATGATCGTGCCGACGTACTCGGACGGGGTCATGATCGTGGCTTTGACGATCGGCTCCTCCATGTAGTCGATCTCCGCCGCGTTCGGCAGGTTCGACGGGTTGTCGATGATGATCTTCTGTCCGTCGAGCGTATAGACGTGGTACACGACTGACGGCGCGGTGGTGACGAGGTCGAGATCAAACTCGCGCTCGAGCCGTTCTGTGATGATCTCCATGTGCAGAAGTCCCAGGAACCCGCAGCGGAAGCCGTAGCCCAGCGCCGCCGAGGTCTCGTGTTCGTAGCTAAGCGACGCGTCGTTCAGCTTCAGTTTATCGAGTGCCTCCTTGAGATCGTCGTAGTGCGCGCCGTCCGCGGGGTACACGCCGCAGAAGACCATCGAGTTCGCCTGCTTGTAGCCGGGCAGCGCTTCCTTTGCGGGGCGTGCCGCTTCGGTAATCGTGTCGCCGACCTTCGTTTCCGCAACGCTCTTGATCGAGGCGGCGATGTAGCCGACCTCGCCCGCGGTCAAACTGTCCACAGGCTTCCACGTCGGCGCGAACACGCCGACCTCGGTGACGTCGAACTCGCTGCCGCTCGCCATCATGCGGATGCGCGTTCCTGCCTTGACCGTGCCGTCGAACACGCGTACATAGGACAGCGCGCCCTTGTAGTTGTCGTAGAGGCAGTCGAAGATCAGCGCTTTCAAGGGCGCGTCCGGATCGCCGGTCGGCGCAGGGACGGCATCAACGATCCTTGCGAGGACTTCGCCGACGTTCTCCCCCGTCTTTGCCGAAATGCACGGCGCGTCCTCGGCGGGAATGCCGATGACGTCCTCGATCTCCTTCTTGACGCGCTCGGGCTCGGCGGAAGGCAAATCGACCTTGTTGACGACCGGGAGTACTTCCAGCCCGTTGTCGACCGCGAGATAGACGTTTGCAAGCGTCTGTGCCTCGATGCCCTGCGTTGCGTCCACGACGAGCACCGCGCCTTCGCATGCGGCAAGCGCTCTCGATACTTCGTAGTTAAAGTCGACGTGACCCGGCGTGTCGATCAGGTTGAACATGTAGGTCTTTCCATCGGTATGGTGATAGAACATGCGCACGGCGGACGCCTTGATCGTGATGCCGCGCTCGCGCTCGATGTCCATGGAATCCAGAAGCTGCTCCTCCATGTCGCGCTTGGCGACGGTGTCGGTCAGCTCCATCATGCGGTCCGCGAGCGTCGATTTGCCGTGGTCGATGTGCGCAATGATCGAAAAATTACGAATGAGGTTCGGATCGAAATTCATAAAAGGTCCTCCGGAATGGTACGGCGTACCGACGCCGTCTCCATAAGTACTCATTATTGTACATTACCGTTGCCAAAATTGCAAGAAGTGTGATACAATCGAAGCAGTAAAATCGGAGGTGGACACATGCAATACGATCTTTTTGCCGTTGCGAAGCGGCTCAACGAACGCGGCTTTCTGGCGGACGTCTGCAAAACGCCCGCAGAGGCGAAGGAACTGATCCTCAACTACATCGGCGACCGTTCCGTCGGCATTGCAGGCTCGGCGACCGTGCGCGATCTCGGGCTCTATGAAGCGCTGACCGAGCGCGGCAACACGGTGTACTGGCATTGGAAGGTCGAAAAGCCGCAGGTGGAAGAGACGCGCATCAACGCGATCGCTGCGGACGTGTATCTGTGTTCTTCGAACGCCGTCACCGAGGATGGACGGCTTATCAACATCGACGGCACGGGCAACCGCCTTGCGGGCATCATCTACGGACCGAAAACGGTCATCCTTGCGGTCGGCAGAAACAAGCTGGTCAAGGACTACGAGGAAGCGATCGCGCGGATCAAGCGCGACGCGTGCGGACCGAACGCGCGGCGGCAGGGTTTCAAAACACCCTGCTCGATCGACAACGTCTGCCGCGACTGCCGTCCGCCGGTGCGCATGTGCAACGTGACCGCGATCACCGAGTACCCCTCCCGCCGCCATCAGGCGTTCCGGATCGTGCTCATCGACGAGGACATGGGTCTATGACGATCAACGAATACCAAAAGCTTGCCATGACGACCCTGAACCCCGCGCTTTCCGAAAAGGAAGTACTGCTGAACGGCGTGATGGGGCTTTGCGGCGAGTCCGGCGAAGCGATCGATCTTGTCAAGAAATGGATGATGCAGGGGCACGCGCTCGACAAGGCGCATCTTGCCAAGGAGCTCGGCGACATCGCGTGGTATCTTGCCGAGACCGCGACCGCGATCGGCTACGATCTCGAAACGATCCTGCAAAACAACATCGACAAGCTAAAAGCCCGCTATCCGGAGGGCTTTACCGCCGACCGCTCGATGCACAGAAAAAGCGGAGACGAATAACGCCTCCGTTTCATGCTGTCGTAAAAGCGGCCAGACCATTTGCGGCGAGGATTTATAAAGGAATACCTGTCGGAAGAAAAGGCGCGAACAACGCCTTTTCTTTTCATTATTTCGCCGCAAACTATCCGCGTTTTCTCTCCGTCGCATACTTTAGTATAGCTCCGTCGCGGAGAACGCGGATTCTGCCTCACTTCCCGACAGCATGTTCAGCGTGTCAAAAATGGTTTTGACACGCTGAAACGGAGACGAATAACGCCTCCGTTTTTATGCCCTGTCGGGCAAGTGATATCTGTCTAAAACAGGTGATATCCGCTGCGCGGGTGATATCGCCCTTCGGGCGGTGATATATTCCCTAAGGGAATTTTAAGGATGATTCTCCTCGCGGAGAATCTCTTTTTTGCAGGAAGCTGTGATGCTTTCTTGCCCTGCCTGTGTAAGGGAGGGTGGGTTTTGCGAAGCAAAAGTCGGAAGGGTTGTTGACTATGTACACCTCATCCGTCAGCCTGACGGCTGCCACCTTCTCCTCAAGGAGAAGGCTTTTGGCTTGAGGCTTCCCCTTGAGTAACCGCTGAATAAAGCGGTTACTTGAGGGGAAGCTGTCTGCAAAGCAAACTGATGAGGTGTTATGATCCAAGATTCTCCATCGGAGAATCCACCTTCACATGCTCGAAGAGCATATATCACCCGCGCAGCGGATAACATTGCGGCAAGCCGCTCAATAGCCTTTTGTCGGGTCGATCACGCTGCCGTCGACCGCGTTGATCACATACAGCAGCGTATAATCCTCCGGATCGCGCAGGGATCCGTCTTTCTCCCTCCGCTGCGCGGTCCCGTACATGCAGTAGGTCGGAACGAGCAGCCCGCGTCCAAGCTCATTCTGCTCCAGCACGCGCCAGAGCCCGAGCTCGATCCGGTCGACGCTGACGACACAGCCGTTGCCGCCGTCGCTTTCCCAGGTCGGGTGCGGGTACTGCACGGGAAGGCGGGTTTTGATGATCTCCCCGATCCGTTCAAACGGCAGCAGCGCCGCGGCGTCCATCAATGTATCGAGGACCGTAAGCTTGCCGTTCCACCAGACGTTGAAAATACCTTCGTCGTCGATTTCCACAGTGATGTACTCATACGCCCATGTCGGCACATAGGTACGGGCAAAAAGGTCTTCCCCGCTTTCCCAGATATTACGCGTCGAGCAGCATATAATGTCGTTTACCTTGCGCATGCAAAGGATCTGATACGCATACTGCGAGGGATCCGGCTTATAATTTCTGGGGGAACGGTCGTCCCAAAGCGTGATCTGCGTGACGCTGAACTCGTCCGAAAGCCCCGCCTCCCGCAAAAACGCTTCCGTCATTTCGACGGCTTCGGCGGGCGTCGTTCCGATGAACCGCGCGGCTTCTTCGGGAAGCGGATCGCTGCGCGAAAGCTCGATTGAAAGGTTCCCGAGGGTATGCCCGCAGGACATGGCGTCGCCCCATCTCAAATAATGCATGCTTGCGTTTTTGTCGACCGGGATCACGCCCCATTCGCCGTGTCCATAGTCCACGACGATCGCTTCCTCGTTGTCGGTGTCGTTTTGCAGATGGAAGGTGACGCTTTTCCGCGGATCCTCCGCGTCGTTTCCCGCCATGATCCCGGTGCGCGCCGCGGTCGCGTCCGTACCGTCCATGCTGACCGTGATCGTGTACAGCGTGCCGTCGCACGGGATCTTTTCGTTCCGATCGGGCTCGTCCGGCGCGTTTCGGTACTGCTCCTGCAAAGCGGCGATCGCCTCACGCGTTTCCTCCTCGGTCGCGTACTGCTGATCGTCGTTCTTGCCATCGAGCCAGTCGACCAGGTCCTGTATCTCCGCGGCGATCTCGGACTTGGTGCGCTTATGCTGTCCTTCGTCGGTGATGCAGTACATCGTCTCGTCCTTGATGAGCGCGTTCCAAAGCTGCGTTGTAAGCTTCTGATCAAACCTGCCCGCCTTCACCCGCACGATCGGCATCGGCGCTTCGGGTACCAGGATCGGCGCGTCGATCGAGATTTTGATCGCGCCGTCCGTGCTCTCTGTTTCCATCTGCAACCGCTCCGGGATCCCGTAGATCATATGCAAATCATACGTTTGGGTCGCGTTTCCCTCCGTGCCGCCCGCCACGGTAACGGTGTCGACGCCCTCGCCCCGCGCCATGTCAAGCATCTCCCGCTGATCGCCCTTGTTCACCACAAACTCCGTCTCCGGCGTGGGCTGACAGGCGCAAAGCAGCAGCGCCGCAAGCAATACAATGATGATTCGTTTCATAATTGACTCCTTTCTTTCGGGGCGTTTCGCTATTCTTGGCTCCCCTGTACAAGGGGAGCCGTCGAGCGAAGCGAGACTGAGGGGTTGTAAAGCCGAGGTGCGCAGTCAACAACCCTCCCGGCTCGTTCCTCGCCACCCTCCCTTGCACAGGGAGGGCAAGAAACACGCTTGCGGATCGTAGTGGGCGACGGTCCCGGTGCCCCGTTCAATCCAAGATTCTCCATTGGAGAATCCACCTTCACATGCTCGATGAGCATATATCACCCGCGCAGCGGATATCACATCCCGAAGGGATATATCACGTTCCGCGAATGCGGAACATATCACTGCGGCTGCGCCGTCAATAGCCCTTCTCCGGGTCGATCACGCTGCCATCGACCGCGTTGATCACGAACAGCAGATCGTCGTACTCCACACGCGGCGTTTCATCCTGATACCACATTCCCCGCAGCGTGCCGTAAAAGCAGTACACGGGGACCAGAAGCCCCTGCCCGAGCTTGTCCTGCTCGGCGATGCGCCAAAGTCCCAGCGTGATGCGGTCGATCGTAAGCTCCGTTGCCGGCAGCGCGGGCGGGTTTTCCGCTGTCTCCAGCAGCCGGTTCACCTCCTCGACGTATGGCAGCGGCAGCCGGTTTTTGACGATCGAAACGATCTCGTCGAACGGTTTCAGCTGACTGAATGCGGTAAGCGTATCGGCGACGGACAGCGGCGTGCTCCAGCCGAACCAATAGATCCCGCCGTCGTCCAGATAGAACAGCATGTTTTCATACGCCCAGCTTGGCGCATAGGCGGTCTTGGTGCTCTCGCCGCCGCGGCTTTCGCGCACGTTCGCCTCGGAAACGCAGCACGGCGCACCGGATACCGTCCGCACGCACTCGATATGATAGGCGTAATGCGTGGGCTTCGGGACCGTTCCGTCGCCGTACCGATCGTACAGCGTGCCTGCGTTGTTCTCAAGCCGGATACAAGCGACCGTAAAGTCGTCGGACAGTCCCGCCTGCGCAAGAAATGCGCGCACCTTGTCTGCGGCTTCCTTCGGCGGATAGGACAGGCACTTCTTTGCCTCCTCCGGCAGCGGATCGTCCTCCGAAACGGCGATCCCGTGCGGAATAAACAGCGGTCTTGATCCGGTATTCACGTCAATGACCGGAGAGCTGCGCCGGTAAAGCAGCGTCGCGCGTTTATCGTTCTGTATCACGTTCCAGCCGCCGTCGACCTTCTCGTAGATCGGCTCGTCGCTGTCGATCGGGTTGTTTACCTCGAAGCGGACGCTGCCGTCTTCGGAGATCGCCCAGAGCCCCGACCGCGTCGTCACATCCGGCTTGTCATAAAAGCCGACGCCGCGCCGCCAAAGCGTGCCGTCCACGCGTTTCGCGTCCTTCGGCGCAGCATCCTCAGCGGCGTTGTATTCCGCCTGCAGTCCCGCGATCTCCTCCAGCACCTCGTCGGCGGACGCGTAAAGCTTTGCCGCCATCAATTCGGGATCGTCCAGCAGCGAATAGAGATATTCGAGCTCCTCCTTGATCCGTGTCCTGCGATTCAGGTTCTCCTCGTCGACGATCCCGAACATCGGCGTGTCGCCGATCAGCACGTTCCAGATGCGCGTGACGGTTGCCTGATCGAAATCCCTTGCGAACACGCGCACGATCGGCAGCGGCGCGGTCGGGACCTCGATCGGCGCGTCGATGCGCACGGTCACCTTGCCCTCCCGGTCGGAGAATGAATCCGTAAGCCGCTCCGGGATCCCGTACAATGCGCGGTAATCCCATGCCGACAGTTCTTTTCCGCCCTCAGTGCCGACAGCCGTTACGACGTCGGTCCCGTCGCCCTTCGCCATGTCGATCATGGCGCTTTGATCGCCCTTGTTCACCACAAACTCCGTCTCCGGCGTGGGCTGGCAGGCGCAAAGCAGAAGCGCTGCAAGCAGTACGATGATGATCCGTTTCATGTGCGTCTCCTCAATATCCGTTCCAAGGGTCGATGACCGTGCCGTCGACCGCGTTAACGATAAGAACGTCGCTCGTCCTTTCGTTCCCGAAATCCTGTTCATACCAAAGGTCCATATAGAAACAATACACCGGTACCAAAAGCCCCGTCTCGATCGTGTTCTTCTCACGAATGCGCCAGAGTCCGAGGTCGACGCGATGGATGTTCGCGGTACAGTTCAAAACACGCTCGCTTGAAGCTCTGCGTTCCAAAAGCATCGGCAGACGCGATTCGACCACGCTCCAAATCTCCGAAAACGGGAGCAGATGGCAATTCTGCTGAATGACCTCCTGTATCTCGACCGGCTGCATCCAATGCAGATTCGCGCCGTCCCCGTCGTCAAGCCACAGATAGAAATACTCGTAGAGCCATTCCGGCGCGGTCATATCCTCCATGGAAAACAGATTCATCTGCAAGCCGTTGTTCGTGCAGACCGGTACGCCGTTCGCAAGGCGCGTGCAGTTCACCTGATAGCCGTATCCGATCAATTCTTCCGTCCACGGATCGAGACACGGATACAATGTGATCTCGTTGACCGCAAAGGAACCGGTAAGACCCATCTGCTCAAGGATCGCGTCTGTGCGGGCTTGCATGTCCGCGGGCGTCGAACGGATATACGCCTGCGCCTCGTCCGGAAGCGGGTCGGACGCTTTCAGCGAATAGCTCGTGTACTGTCCCCTCCAATCCCGGTCGAAGGGGTGCTTCTCTGTGCCGAACCGCCAATCGAAGGACGCGTTCTTCAGCACCGTGATCGCACCGTCGGATTCGCGGATCGTTTCCTTGTTGTCAAAGCTGTTCTGCACCGTAAAGTTCATTCCGCCGCCCGGTTCGTACGCCTTCAGCTCCGAACGGTGCGCAACGACCCGGCCGCGGTCGTCCCGCATCTCACCGATGATCAGCGTGCCGTCCGCTTCCTTCGCCGGCTCGGCGTCCGGCGCGTCGTTGAAGCGCGCCTTGAGGTCCTCCAATCGCTGCTCGATCTCGCCGGGCTCGTAATCGTTTTTCTCCGGTCCGTTCAGGATCTCCATGCAGCGTTCGATCTGTGACTTGATCGTTTCCTTGGTCTCCTTTTCGTCCCGGATGAACAGCTTCCGGTCCCCGACAAGCCGGTTCCAGAGGTCGTAGACCTGCTCCTGCGAAAAGTCCGTCGGCACGGCGCGCACGATCGGTATCGGCCGATCCGGCACATTGACGTCCGCGTCGACCACGATCTTCACCTTGTCCGAAAGACCGGAAATCTCCTCTGAAAGATGCTCCGGAATGCCGTACAGCGCATAGTAATCGAGCGTCGAAAGCGCCGCTCCGCTTTCCGGGACGTTTTGGTTTTCAACCGTGTCGGTCCCCTCGCCTCTTGCCATTTCGAGCATGGCTTCCTGGTTTTTCTGCCGCACCGCGTCGACCTCCGGCGTGGGCTGGCAGGCGCAAAGCAGAAGCGCCGCAAGCAGTACGATGATGATCCGTTTCATACCATTCTCCTTTCGGTCTGAAATGATCCTATCACGCGGATGCAACAGAATTGCGGAATCCGTATGAAGGAACTGTTGCAGAACTGTCATATTTTGATGAAATGCGCCGGAGGACGCTCCTCCGGCGCTTTGTTTCGTTCGGGTTACGGCAGCTTGAGATCGAACGATGCGATCGGTTCCTCGGCGGTCAGGAGATCGTAGCCGTAATCCACACCGGCTTCCGGCGGAATATGCCAGTCCTCGCCGACCGGCGTGTCGTTGAACGCGGCGACGTACCGGTACCCGAGCCGGATCTCATAGTCCCCCGCCTTGACCCGCTCATAATCCGACGGGAAGATCGGCAGGATGCCGACATACTCTCTCCCGGCGCTTCCGCTCGGATATCCGGGAAGAAGGATCTCGTCCTCGTTTGCGCTGCCCTTCGGTGCGCAGGCGACGGTCAGTCCGTAATGTCCCGCCGATTCAAAGGACGGCTGCATCAGCGCAAGGGTATGCGCATCCGTCCAGCCCTCCGGCGCAGACTTGATCCGATAGGTCACATAGACGCCGGTGCTGCGGAAGTTCAGCGTTTCTTCGAGCACCACGCCGTCCAGCGAAACGCGCTCGTTGTATTCGCGTCCGTTCCGATCCTCCGGCGTCAGCACGATCGAACCGGACAGCGTGCGCTCGGTCACGATCGGATCGGCGATATCCGCGCCTGCCGAGGCGTCGAACGTGAACGAATAGGTGATATACGCAAGCTCGCCGATATGCGCCATGTCGTCCACCAGCTTATCGTAGATGCCGATCGTCATCGTGACCTGAACGGGTCCTTCCGTCGGAAGCGGTTCGGAGAGAAGGTCAAGCTCGACCTCGCTGTACAGCGTTGCGCCGTCCTCGGAAACGGAATCCGTGTTGATCCCCGTTCCGGCGCCCAGCTGCTGCTCGAACCGCTGTCCGTTCTTTTCAAAGATGATCGTCGCATCATCGCAAAGCGCGTCGAGATGCTGACCTTCTCCCTCGTGTCCAAACGCAAAGCTCATGCCGTGATCGGTATGAAGACGGACGTTGAACACCAGTGCGTTTCCGTCGACCAAAACCTCCTCGATCTCCGGTCGGATCTCGCGGATCCAGCCCCAATCCTCCTCGGAATAGACCGGCTGTCCCATCTTCTGCCGCCATGCGTTGAGCTCGTCAGCGTCCTTCATCTCCGGCAGCATGATGACCGAGCTGCTGCCGGTTTCCGGCTTTGCGGACGCGATCGCTTCCTCGATGTCGGGAACGGCATTCTGATTCTGCTCGCGTGCATCCTTGTCGTGCATCAGATATGTGCTCGGTGAATAGTAGTTCTTTGCGATGATCGTCGCCGCGGCCGCCGTGCCGATCGCAAGCACCAGCACCGCCGCCGCGATCAGGATCGCCAGCGTACGCCGCCTGATCGGCAGCCGCACCGTCTTTTGCTGCGTTTCCTCTCTCGTTTCGCTCTGCAGCGTGCGGACCATCCGCTGTTTGAACGGTTCGGACGCTGTGATATGGTCATAGCCCTTATAAAACTTGTTCATATGCGTCTCCTTCCATGATCGTTCTGAGTTTTTGTCTTGCGCGGGAAAGCCTCGACCGCGTCGTGCCCTCGCGCTCACCGAGGAGCTTTGCGATCTCGCGGACCGTGTATTCCTCGTAATAGAAGAGGTACACGGCGTCGCGATCCTTTTCGGGCAGCTGCCGGATCGTATCGAGCAGTTCAAAGCTCTCCTCCGAATACGCCGCGGCGATCTCCTCATTGAGCGGTACGCTTGCGTGTCTCGCGTTCTTTCGCGCTTCGTCGATGCAGATGCGGATCGCGGTTTTGATCAGCCACGCCTTTTCGTGCTCGCGGTTTTCAAACCGCGGCTGACGCTTCATCAGCCGCTCGAACGTGCTCTGTACGACGTCCTCTGCTTCCGCAATGCTGTTCACGCGATTCAGCGCGATGCGCATCAGCATGTCGGAGTACGTTTCGACGATCCGCACGATCTCGCGGTCCCTCGCCGCCTGTTTGTTTCTTTGCTCCATTGTCTCTCCTTTCGCCGTTTGGTCGGAGTTTTGTTCCGTCGGTGGAGGCGCCCTCCCGGCGTTCATTTCCGTCCCTGCGGCTGTTCCGTGTTTCAACACTCACCCATAACACGGATGAACGGCGCAAAATGCTGCGATCATGAAAAGAAAAATCCGGGGAAGTGCTCTCCCCCGGATCTGATACGGTTATGATGCTTATTCTTCGTCCTCGTCGTCATCGGAGAAGGAGAAGATGCTGCGGCGCTTTTTCTTGGGCGCGGGACGTTCCTCTTCCTCTTCTTCGTAATCCTCCTCGTCCTCGTCGACTTCCTCGATGCCGAGCATGCGGGCAAAGAAACCCTTCTTGCGCGTCTTCTTCGGCTCCTCTTCCTCGTAGTCCTCCTCTTCGGGCTCGGGACGCGGCGCGGGCTTTACGGGTTTCGCTTGTGCGCGCGGCTGCTCCTGTTCTCTGCGAACAGGTTCCTGACGGCGCGGCTCCGCTGCCGGAACGGTGATCGGCGCGGGCTCGGGCTCCGGTACGCGCAGATCCGGCGCGACGGGTCTCTGATGGACGTCGAGCTCTTCGCGGTTCCCGTTGATCATCTTCATATAGTCGTTCAGATAACGCTGCACGTCGGCAAGGATATCGTCCGCATAGGCACGCGCGCCGTTGCAGATCGAATCGGCGTTCTCCTCCGCCGCAAGGCGAAGATCGTCCGCGCGCTTGATCGCCGCCTGATAAACGGAACTCTCCGTTATCAGCGATTCGTATTCCGCGACCGCCTGATTATAGACGTCCGTTGCCGCCTGCTGCGCCTGTGCACGCATTTCGTCTGCGTCCTTCTGCGCTTCCGCAACGATCTGATCCGCCTGCTCGTTCGCGTCGCGGAGGGTGTTTTCCTTCTCGGAAATGATGCCAGAAGCTCTGCGGATGTCCTCCGGAATCGTTGCCTTGAGATCATCTAAAAGAGCCAGGAGCTCGTCCTCGTCCACAATGCGGCGATTGCCTGCGTTATTGAATCTCGGTTTCGGGCTGTCCGCCACGAGTTGCTCGATCTTCGAGAGAATGCTGAAAATCTTCATTGTCTGTACACCGTTCATTTCTGCCTTGCCAACCTTTCCCGTAAATAATCATAATTGCAATGCGGTACCAGTCCCTCGATGGAACCGCCCATTTCCCCGATCTCACGCACATTCGAGCTCGAAAGGAACGAATGCGCGGGATTTGCCATGAAGTACACCGTGCGGATCTCCGGATTGAGATGCCGGTTCACCGCGTCGATCTGAAATTCGTATTCGAAATCCGTGATCGCCCGGAGTCCTCTGATGATGTACTGCGCGCCGATCTGCTTTGCGTAATCGACGAGCAGTCCTGCGAACGAACCGGCGCGGACGTTTTGAAAGCCCTCCGATTCGATCATGCGGTCGATCATCTCTACGCGCTCCTCCACCGAAAACACCGGCGATTTCGCGCTGTTGTTGAGCACCGCAACGTACACACTGTCGAACAGTCCGGCGGCGTTTTTCAGCACGTCGAGATGTCCGATCGTAAACGGATCGAAGCTTCCCGGATATACAGCAATCTTCATTCTCCGTCCTCCTCGATCCATGAATATCCGCATTTGCCGAACCGCTTGGTCCGTACGATGCGGTAAATCCCCGGCGCGTCCTTCGGCACGAGCTCCGCCGCATGCTCCAGCACAACGGTCCCGCCCGGCAGCATCAGCCGCGACAGAAACAGCCGTTTCACCGCATCTTCGGAAAGTCCCTCCCGATACGGCGGATCCAGAAACGCCAGATCAAACGCTTCGCCCTCTTCCGAAAGCCATTCGATCGCTGCGGCATAATCGAGATTCATCGTCCTTGCGGTCTCCGAAAACCCGAGCGCCGCAATGTTTCGCCGGATGATCTCGACGCACGCCGGATTGCGGTCGTTGAGCACAACGCGCTTTGCCCCGCGCGACGCGGCTTCCAATCCGAGATTGCCGCTTCCCGCGAACAGATCCAACACCCTTGCATACGGGATGCGAAACTGCAGAGAACCGAAAACGGCTTCCTTCACGCGGTCCAGCGTCGGTCGGGTTTCCATGCCTTCGAGCGTTTCGATCCTTCGTCCGCGAGCGCTTCCCGCTATGATTCTGACCATAGAAACCCCTATATCTTGTATTGTGTATCCCATTTTAGCACCAAGGTATTGAAATTGCAATAGTTTTTGAATAAATTGTAAATAATTTTTCTATAAATTATGTCCGGATGAAAAATCCCGGGTTTCGACGGAAAAGAATTGACTTTTGCGGCGGATTCTTGTAGAATCATCTGTTGTAAATAAGGGGGTATTATTCATGCTTCGCGGTACACATGCGGTCATTCATCTGCCCGCGTTATTGAAGAATATACGGCTTGCCAAGCGCAGGCTCAAACCCGGAACAAAGTTCCTGGCGGTCATCAAGGCAAACGCTTACGGTCACGGCATCGTCGAAGTCGGCAAATATCTTGAGCAGTCCGGCATCGTCGACATGTTCGCGGTCGCCATTCCCGAGGAGGGCGCGCGCTTGAGAAACAGCGGCGTGACCCTGCCGATCCTGATTCTCGGCGTTACCGATCCCGATCACGTTCCCGGCGTCGTGGCAAAGGACCTCACCTCCGCCGTCTTTACCGAAGAACAGGTCTTCGCCTTTGAGCGGTGGGCAAAGCTGTCCGGCAAGACTGCGCATGTGCATATCAAGCTTGACACGGGAATGCACCGCATCGGCGTCACGGACGACGCGATGCTTGACGGGCTTCTGGATGCGTTCGACGCCTGTCCGCACGTTTCGATGGACGGCGTGTTCACGCACTTTGCCAAATCCGAGAGCGATCCGGAGTTTACGCATCTGCAGGCGCAGCGCTTCGACGCATTCCTAAAAAAGATCCGCGCGCGCGGCTATCAGCCGATCGTACACGCGGCAAACTCCGCAGCGACGCTCGATTTTCCGGAGCTGCAGTATGACATGGTCCGCTTCGGCATCGCGCTGTACGGCTACCATCCCGATCCGAAGCGCAGCGCCGGAAGCGGTCTGACCCCGGTCATGTCGGTGATCACCTACATCAGCAATCTGAAAACGATCCCCGCAGGCGAAGGCGTCAGCTACGGACTTCGGTTCATCGCTTCCCGTCCCACGCGCGTTGCAACGCTGCCGGTCGGATACGGCGACGGCTACAAGCGCTGTCTCACCGGCAAGGCGGACGTGCTGATCGGCGGGATCCGCTGTCCGCAGATCGGAACGATCTGCATGGACCAGATGATGGTCGACGTGTCCGACGTGCCAGGCGTCGCGGTCGGCGACGAAGCGGTGCTCATCGGCAGACAGGGCAATGAAAGGATCACCGCAGACGAGATCGCCGACAAGGCGAATACGATCTCCTACGAGATCCTGCTTTCCGTCAGCGACCGCGTCCCTCGCATTTACGAAAAATAAACAGCGCAGCGCCGTCTCCGGACGGCGTTTTTACTTGACGGAACCGCTTTTTTGACGCTATAATGACAGATATGAAGGAACGTATACAAAAGCAGATCAAAGCGCTTGCACAGCCGAAAACATGGATCGCGGCGGCGATCGTTGTGCTGACCGTCGCGGCGGGCGTCGTATTTGCATTGCTGCTTCGGCGTCCGATCGCAAAATACAATGCCGATCGGGAAGACGCAAAGCAGGTGTATTTTTCGCATCTTGCGCTTGCGGCGGACAGCAGCCGCATTCTGTTCGAGACCGGCACGCTTCCGGAAGGCTATGCCGACGCCGAAGACGGACTTCAGTCGGTTTCCTATGCCTACGCAACGGTTCTGGAAGTGCTCGAGGACGATTCGCACGAGGACGCACAGACCGAGAATATCCGCGTCGGCTCGCAAAGGCTTTTGGTTGAGATCACGACCGGTGCGTTCAAAGGCCGTCGTGTCGAGATCACGAATTACATGAGCAAGCTTTTCGACAAGCACGCCGAACCGGGTACGTCGCTGCTCGTTTATCTGCTGGCAACGCGGAAAAGCGCCGCGGACGGGTCCCCCTCTCTTTCCGTTTCCGTCATGAACTACAATCGCCAATGGCTGCTCTTCGGGCTTGTCGCGATCTTTCTGCTCGTAACGGTTCTCGTCGGCGGCAAAGTCGGCTTCCGCTCGATCCTCGGACTCGGTCTGACGCTTGCCGCAGTCGTGTTCATTCTGGTTCCCGCATTGCTGAAAGGTTTCTACGCGATCCCGTTCACGCTGATCCTTTGCGTGTTCGTAACGGTCGTGTGCTTTTTGCTGCTCGACGGACTGAGCCGCAAGACGCTCTCGGCGATCCTCGGCACGGTCGCTGGATTTTCCGTCGCCTGTCTGTTCGCCATGGCGGCAAGCAGGCTTGCGCATCTGGACGGACTGGAATACAACGTTGCCGAAACCGACACATTGATCCAGGCGAAGTTCCAGGGCACGCTGATTAACATCCGCGGGCTGTTCGTTTCCGGGATCATCATCTCCGCTTTGGGCGCGGTCATGGACGTTGCAATGAGCATCTCATCCTCGATCAACGAGCTCAAAACGGTCAACCCTGGCATGGGCTTTTCCGCGCTGTTCAAGAGCGGCATGCGCATCGGGCGCGACGCGGTCGGCACGATGACGAATACGCTGATCCTGGCGTTTACCGGCGGCGCGCTGGTCAATCTGATCCTCATCAAGTATTACAATTGGGACATGAAGGCGATCCTCTCGGGCGACTACATCACGCACGAGGTCATCACCGGCGTGTCCGGCAGCATCGGACTGATCCTTGCCGTGCCGCTGACCGCGCTGATCGCCTCCGCCCTATGCGGGCGCATGCAGACGCTTCCGGAATTCGATCACCCGGTCGCGCAAAAGCCCGCCGACAAGAAGTGCAAGCAGTCCCGCTGACTGCGCCATGAACGCGTCTCCGGTTCCGAGCTCCAGGACCGCGCTTCGGAACAGCGTGTAATCCCCGATCATCTGAAAAAAAAGCATTACAAAGGGCGCTGCGGCGATCGCAAGCGCCCTTGCGTTTGCTTCCCGACAAAGAAGCAGGCATAAGAACAGCGTCGGCGCCGCGATCAAAAGCCCCTGTTCAAAGAACAGCGGCAGCGCGTCGCAGAGCTTCCATCCCAAAAAGCCGCCGAACAGCGCGGCGAGCAGCGCGCGGATCGGCTGATCCGTCGGGCACAGCAGCGCCGCAATCAGCGCAAGCGCACACGGCGCAAAGCACAGCCGCACGGTCGGCGTACGCAGCGTCGGAAGGAAGCTCAGTCCAAATACAACCGGCAGTGCGCATAAGAGCGCGATCTTCTCACGCCGAAACAGCAGAGCATCAAACCATCCGCCGCCCGAAAGCAGCAGAACCGTCAAAAGAAGGATCCTTGCGGTCCACATAAAATCACATCCCTTCCTGTTCGGTTAGGATGTGAGTTCCGTTTCATTTCATGCGTTATTTTAAGCGTTTGCCGTCGCCGTAGACCGCGACAATGTCCTTCGATTCGGCGATATAGACCGCGCGATCGAAGCGTTCGCGAAGAGAAAGCCGCGCCGTATCCGGATATTCTCGGTCGTCGATGACTACGGCGTGCAGCTTGTCGCCCTTCTGGAAACCCGGCTTTGCGCCGAAGTACAGCGCTCCGGCGGTCGTACCGAGGTAATACCCTTCCGCAACGGAAAGGAACGGCAGCGTCCATCCGCTTTCGATGCGCTTGATCTTCGACGCGCGGATCGACATCTGGATCACGCTCAGCATCGAAAGCTGCGCGCCGCCCGCAATATCGCTGCCCAGCACCACCTTGATCCCCTCGTCGAGCATCGTTCGGATCGGCGCCACGCCGCTCGAAAGGTTCGTATTCGAGTCCGCGCAGTGCACGACGGTCACGCCGTGCGCTTTGATCGCCGCGCGCTCGCGCCCGTCGCTGTAAACGCAGTGCGCCATCAGCGTATCGCTCTTCCAAAGCCCGTATTTTTCATAGGTCTCCCAGTACTGTCCGCAGTCGGGATGCAGCGAATGCACCCACTCGATCTCGCTCGTGTTTTCGGAAAGGTGCGACTGCACCGGCAGGTTCCGTTCGGCGGCGATCCTTCCGAGCCATTCCATCAGCTCATTCGAGCACGACGGCGTGAACCGCGGCGTGATGATCGGGCGGATGCGGAAAAACCGGTCACAGGCGTCGAGCCAGCGCAGTGTTTCGCGCTTGCTCTCCTCCGTCGTCTCGCAGTAATAATCGGGGCTGTTGCGGTCCATATTGACCTTGCCCACATAGCCCGAGATCCCGGCACGCTCGAGCTCCTCCATCAGCACCAGCGTCGCGTCCGTATGAAGCGACGAAAACATGGAAACGCGCGTCGTGCCGAAGCTGACCAGATGTTCCGCAAGCGAACGATAGTGCATCCGCGCGTAATCGGGATCGGCAAACCGCGCCTCGGTGCGGAACGTATAGGTGTTGAGCCAGTCCAGAAGCGGCAGGTCCATGCCCATGCCGAGCATCGGATACTGCGGCGCGTGCAGATGCATATCACAGAACGACTGCATGATCAGCGCATCGCCGTAGTCCGCAAGCTGTCCCGACCGGAACCGTTCGGGCAGCGTCTCAAACACGCCCTCGATCACGCCGTCGGCGTCCAGAACGATGTAGCCGTCCCTGACCGCGTCCAGTTCCCCGAGCTTCGGCACGCTCAGGATATTGCCGTGCAGCACATACCAGCGCGGTTCCTCCCTGCCCGGCGTGTCGATGTCGTACAGCTCCGCAAGCGGGACCTCGACGGTCGTCAGCCGTTCCGGATGCCGCGCTATGACCTGACTGCCGCCCACGTCGCCGGTGATCGAAAGAAGCTCCGGAATGAGGTCCTTCGGAAACAGAACAGGGTTGCCGCGTCTGTCGTTTGCGATCGGCGCGACGATGCGTGTCGGGTCCTTCTGAAACGTCTCTAAAAGCGCGAGGACCGTCTTTTCCGTCACGCGGGGCTGATCCCCTACTGCGTACAGAATCCCGTCCGGATCGCTTTTAGAAGCGTCCTCCGTGCCGATCACGACGCTCGACGCGATCCCGCGCTCGGGATCGGGGTTTTCCGCGACGCGGTATTCCATGCGCTCCGCGATCATTCGGCGCTCCTCCGCGCCGGTTTTCAGAACGACGGTGCGCGAAACGAACCGGTCAGAAAGCCGGTCATAGAGCTCCAGCGCATGCAGGAGCATCGGCTTTCCGTCGATCGGATACGCAAGCTTGTCGCTGCCGAAGCGCTTGCTGCTGCCGGCAGCCGTCAATACCAAAGCAATTCTCATTTTCTGTACCTTTCCGAGGGTTTGCGGAAGACGTATCTGCCGCGGTACGGCTCGACGAGCTTCCCGTTCTCCACGACGAGCTCGCCGTTCAGAATCACGTCGCGCGTGCGTCCGGCGGCTTCCATGCCCTCGTAGGGCGAGTTGTCGCAGGCGTGCAGATTCGTTTTCCACGAGATCGTATGCGGCGCGTTCGGATCGAAGATCACAAGATCGGCGTCGCTGCCTGTCCGCAGCACGCCCTTTTGCGGGAACATGCCGAACAGTTTCGCCGCGCGTTCGGAGAGCAGCAGCGCCATCTGCTCGGGCGTGATCGCGCCGGTCCTGACCGCATAGGTGTAGACGAGCTCCGCGCGGTTCTGTACGCCCGCGCCGCCGTTCGGGATCTTCGTGAAATCGTCCTTTCCCATCGCCTTTTGCGCCATTGTGAACGAGCAGTGATCGGTGCCGATAAAATCGATATCCTTCTTTTTCATGCCGTCAAGGATCGCCGCGCGGTCCTTCGCTTCGCGAAGCGGCGGCGACATCACGAACTTCGCACCGTCCGGATCGGCGTAGCGTTTTACGTCAAGCGTGAAATACTGCGGACAGGTCTCGGCATAGACCTCGACGCCGCGCTTCCGCGCCGCACGGACTTCCGCAAGACCGTCTGCGGTGGACAGATGCACCACCCATGCGGGCGAATCGGAAAGCTCCGCAATACGCATCAGCCGCGCCACGCCCTCCGCTTCGACCGCCTGCGGACGCGTGACCGGATGCGCCGTCGGATCCATATGTCCCTTCGCCTTTTCCTCCGCGATCCGCGCCTGCAAAACATCGTAGTTCTCGCAATGCACGCCGATCACGCCGCCGCGCGCGCCGATGAATTTCTGCGCGTCGTAGATCTGCCCGTCGTTCACGCGCATCGCGTCATAGACCATATACATCTTGAACGAGGAGATCCCCGCCTGGAACATGTCGTCGACCTCGGCTTTGCGCGCGTCATTCCACTCGGACACCGCCATGTGGAAGCCGTAGTTGCAGGAACTCTTTTCGGCTTTCTTATGCCACAATTCGAGCGCGTCATGCATCGTCATGCCGTGATCCTGTGTTGCAAAGTCGAGCACCGTGGTCGTGCCGCCGACGACCGCCGCCCTGGTTCCGGTCTCGAAATCGTCCGCGGTCACGGTCACGCCCAGATCGAGGTCGAAATGCGTGTGCGTGTCGATGAATCCGGCAAAAACATAACAGCCGGACGCGTCGATCACACGGTCCGCTTTTGCGTCGATATGCACCGCGATCTTTGCGATCTTTCCGTCCTCGATGAGCATATCCGCCTGTTTTCTTCCCGTCGATTTCACGATCGTTCCGTTTTTGATCAGGATCCGCATAATGACCGCCTCCGCACAGATTTTTACGAATATTATATTATCACATCCGTGCTGCTTTCGCAAGCGCATTGCAAAGAAAAGAGGTTCCCCCGCCGTTTCGGGAAGAACCTCTTTCGGTTTCGCGGTTGTTATGCTTCCGGAATATCGATCTGTATGATGATCAGTTCGCCTTCGAAACGGGTTCCGTCGCAGCGGTAAACGCCGTGATCGATCGATCCGTCCTGCATCGCGACGTCAACGACATACACCGTTCCCGGCTGAAGCTCCACCGGCATATCGGGAATACAGATGAATCTGTCGCCGTCTTCATCCTGTTTTGCGGAATAGGGCGCAAGGTCCTCGAACGCGTTTTCCACGCTCCAGACTTCCAGATACCGGACCCCCAGCGTCGGCGCATATGTTTCGAGATTGATCGTTCCGTAATAGTCGCAGTCATATTCCTTTCCGGCAATTACCATACGGTCCGTCCGGATCGGATCGCCGTACCGCAGGTTTTTGACATGCAGCCGATCCCCGTACCGCGCGGCAAGCTGCTTTGCCATGCTGTCGACCTCTCCGGAAGAGTCCATGGCGTCAATATCCGTATGCTGCCAGCCGTAGATCCCCATAATATCCCTGTCGGCGAGCCGGTCGAATTCCCGGATAAAGTTTTCCGCCATGCAGTTTTCCCGGTAAGCGTACCGATGGAGACTGTAGAACTTCTTTCCCTGTTCGATAATTTCCTTCGCGCGGGCATACTCCTCCGAATCCTCCCTGCCCGCCTCCTTCAGCATATCGAGATAGCGCGCGCCGATGGTATCATACTGATGCCCGACGTCCGTTCCGTGAAAGACGGTTTCCGGATAATCCTGTTTGATCTGCCTGAAAAAGCCGAGATAGTCCGTCGAAAACGCCAGGGTCCCGATCCAATCCCAATAGATACCCTCCAGAATCCGATCCGAATCCTCATGCATCCAGATGTTCAGCAGTTCCGCCGTGTAGTACGGCATCTCAATGAACAGATCCCGGTTGCCTTCTGCATAGAATTCGCCCCAGATCTCGAGCTCTTTATTCAAAAACACGGGATTGGAATGCTCTTCCCCGTATAAGAAGATCTGTCCCTTTGACGGTTCCGGCGCGGGCGTCTCCTCGATTTTGGGTTCCGGCGTTTCCTCGATTTCCGTTGCCGGCGTCTCCTGTGCTGGCGCGGCCGTTGTCGCAAAGGAAGGGTTCGCTTCCGTCTCCTTCGGCGCGGTGCAGGCTGAAAGCAGCAGGCAGAAGATCAGCAGAATCACAATTCGTTTTTTCATGGAAATGCTCCTTTACCGTTCTTTTGATCGGAAACAGACGCAGATCTCTTTTCAGTCCGTTTTCTGTTTCCGAATCCATTATAATACAGCGGACGCGTGTATTCAACCGTGCTCTGTCCGAAATACCGCCTTTCATTTCGCCCGATTCCCGGCATCAGAACCGTCGGAAGCGGAACGCACTGCCCCGTCCGCATAAAAAAGCACCCGCCTCGGACAGAGGCGGGTAATGTGTTTGAGACGATTATCTCTTGGAGAACTGGGGTGCGCGGCGGGCTGCATGCAGACCGTACTTTTTGCGCTCCTTCATTCTCGGATCGCGGGTAAGGAATCCCGCTTTCTTCAGCGTGCCGCGAAGCTCCGGATCGGCGGAGAGCAGCGCGCGGGAGATGCCGTGACGGATCGCGCCCGCCTGGCCGGTCGTACCGCCGCCGTAGACGTTCACGTTCACATCGTATTTTTCGGAAAGGTTCGTCAGAACCAGGGGCGCACGGACGATCATCTTGAGGGTTTCGAGACCGAAATACTCGTCGATGTCACGCTTGTTGATCGTGATGTTGCCGCTGCCGGGGAGAAGACGAACGCGCGCGACGGACTTCTTGCGTCTGCCGGTGCCGATATAAGCGATCTTTGCCATAGTCGTTCTCCTTTCCGATTACTTGAGCTCCAGCATTTCGGGCTGCTGTGCTTCGTGATTGTGGTTCGGACCTGCGTAGACGCGAAGCTTCTTGAGCATCTTGTCGCCCAGCGGGCCTTTCGGCATCATGCGGCGGATGGATTCGTAAACCGCAAACTCCGGCTTGGCCTGAAGCAGGGTGCGATAGTTGACTTCCTTGATTCCGCCCGGGAAACCGGTGTGACGGATGTAGGTCTTCTGATCGAGCTTTCTGCCGGTCAGACGGACTTTCTCAGCATTGATGACGATTACATGATCACCGCAATCAACGTGAGGCGTAAAGATGGGCTTATGCTTACCGCGAAGGATCGCAGCGACCTGGCTGGACAGACGGCCCAGGACCATGTCCGTCGCATCCACGACATACCAGCTGCGCTCAACGGTTTCGCCCTTTGCCATATAGGACTTCATGGCGATTCCTCCAATATATAAATTTTATAAATCTTTGCTGCATTCGGCGTTCTGATGTCGGGGCTGTGACGCAGTTCCACCCAATGGCACACCGAGTATATTAACAAAATGAAATCGGTCTGTCAAGAAAAATTTTCAGGTTTTTCGGTATTTTTTCAGGTTTTCGTCCCTTTTCCGGTCTTTTTTTGCGGCGCAGACGCAAAACGGTGTTGTTCTCTCCCGCCCGCGCATGCTATACTGATGCGAAAGCGAGATCCTATATTTTCCAATCGCCGTAACGAATCGTCTGATCCCGACATTTACGGTGCAGAAAGGAGGTGATCGGACGATGGATCTGGAGGCCGTGTACCGCGAACATTCCGCCGCCGTGTACCGTTTTCTCTACGCAAAGACCGGCAGCGCCGAGCTTGCGGAAGAACTGACGCAGGAAACGTTCTTTCAGGCGGTCAAATGCATCGACCGGTTTGACGGGTCCTCGAAGATCACGACGTTTCTGTTCGGCATTGCGAAAAACGTCTGGCTGAACGAGTACCGCAGGAGAAAAAAGGCGCCTGTTTCCCTGCCGGAATCCGAGGAAGCCGCCGTCGCCCCTTCCGCCGAAAGCGACGTCCTTGCCAGAATGGGACGGGAAGACATCCTTCGTTCGATCCACCGCATCGCAGATCCCGGTCGGGAAGTCCTCTACCTTCGCCTGCTCGGTTCACTCTCGTTTGCGGAGATCGGTTCCATCCTCGGGCAGACCGAAAACTGGTCCCGCGTCACCTTCTACCGTGCGAAACAACAACTGATAAAGGAGATTCAAGGCAATGAAAAATAAACTGGATTGCGAGATCGTAAAGGATCTGCTCCCTTCCTACATCGACCATCTGACCTCGGAGAAAACGACCGGGGAGATCACGGAGCATCTTTCCGAATGCGAAGCGTGCCGCGCGGTCTATCGCGACATGACGAACAGCGAACCGCCGATCTTTGAACAGCCGGAGGTCGACTATCTCAAAAAGGTCCGCAACTCCCGCCGCCGCATCCGCAATATCGCGATCGCAGCGGGCTGCGGCGTGCTCGTGCTGGGCGCTGCCGCGCTGCTGATCTTTACGCGCTCTCAGAAGAAATCCGAAGCGGATGCGGAAACGATCAGCACGCTGACCGAGACCAATGAAGCACTGGAGCAAAAAACCGAAGCGGACGCGCAGACGATCACCGCGCTGCAGGAAAGAATCGATCTGCCGACCGTCATCTACGACGCGGAGACGCGCGCGCTCGTCATCACCGGCACGGATCGCTACGACGAGATCGTTATCCCCGACGAGGCCGAGAACGCGATCTCGCTTGACGTGCAGGACGACGAGTTTCATCTGACCATGGACCTCACCGTTCGCTACGATACGGACGAACCGCTGAAAACCTTTGTTCCCGGCTTTGTCGACCGCACGGAAAAGAGTCTGCAGTTTTTGCGCGCATGGTTTAGGGAAAACGCCGCGGAATATTACGATCCCTCCGCATCCGAAAAGATGGTCGAGTTTTCCGTCACAGAGAGCAACCGTTTCGTCAGTCAGAACAACCGGGACCGCATCAAGATCAATACCTCCAGACTGTACTGGAACCGCGATACGGCGCTCGTATACGCCATGATGAACTGCCGCTACTATGAATGGGAGCAGATGGGCTATCTGCAGAATCTCGCCTATTCTGTCAATCCGTACAACGAATGGCTGCTTGTCATGGACGATTCAACCGAAGAATTCGGCTCGATCCCGTACTATCAGGCGGCAGTAAAAGCAGGTCTCGATCCCGAACATATGACGCCGGATGGATACGCGATCCTGACCGATATGATTGCGCTCTACTCGATCAAAGAGGATTGGATCCACACGGCCAACGGTAGCACCTTCGAGTATCTGCCGGTCAGCAAAACCGTCTTTTTCACCGTCTCTGAGGAGACCGTCACCAACCCGGTAAACGGCGAGCTGACGCCCTTCATGGCGGGATCGTTCATCCGTCGGCTGACCGACGTGTACGGTCTTGACGCGGTCAATGCGTTCGTCTTCGGCGGTAAGACGTTCGACGAGGCGTTTGGCGTCGATTATGAGACCGCGCGCGAAGCATGGATCGCATGGCTCTGCGAAACCTACCCGACGGACTGAACAATAAAACCATGCCCGGGGGCGTTTGCCTTCGGGTATTTTTTTGCGCATTTTGCAAAGAA